>Ga0068714_10005821_pt1 | contig 12881 bp, 8 predicted proteins | sample MTBNYHSulfiMetaG_FD_62988 | JGI IMG/M metagenome (GOLD analysis project Ga0068714, IMG submission 62988) | Enrichment culture microbial communities from rom New York Harbor, USA that are MTBE-degrading - MTBE-NYH (New York Harbor Sulfidogenic)... | ecosystem: Environmental > Aquatic > Marine >... | reverse complement strand
TATACAGAAAACCGCATCCGCCAGATCTTCCAGCACTATGTCACCAAGGCAGGCTTACAGCAAGTCTATGGCAGGGACACCTGCGGAAGGAATCTGAGGATGTTCACGGTTCACTCGCTTCGTCACAGTCATCTAATCCACTACGTGATTGACCGGGGCCTGCCGCTGCCGATTGTCCAAAAGCAGGTGGGACATCGCAGCCTGAAAACCACCTCGGTCTACCTGTCCGCCTCCACCGAGAAGATGGCCGAGGCCTACCAAACGGCCCGGCAACGAGCCGGAGGTGAGGTGGGCAAGCCCCAGCCCTCCAAATACCATATCACTCAGCAAGCCAGTAACTTGACTCGTCTCGATTGAGCCCAATTGCCGTGAATCACTGAGCCTTGATTCCTACCGATTCCTTGTGCAACGGTTCAAATAACCCGTCCGATGAACCAGTCCGGTTCGCGCTACTTTGGCACCGTCCCTGCAAAGAAGATGGCTTCTTGCCGTCCTAGCCCACTGGCACGTCGTGTCAATTCTCGTTCCTATCCATCCCATGATCTACGTGTTGTGGTTCTCGTAGATTTTCGGTACCCTTTTCAACAAGCAGGCGTAGCTGACAGGATACGGCTAGTGGTAGTCTGGGAGTACGAGCTCTGTTGAAGAGGAACCGATGTCCTATTCGTCGCTCGGACCCAAGGAGAAACCTCTCTTATGATTGTCTTGGCACCGCAAACCAAAGGAGAAAGTCCACGAAGGACTGAAGAGGCGGATGGAGACCATCATGGTGAATGCTAGTCGACGCCGATTCCTTCGGGATGCGGCGCAGACCGCTGTTGCGAATGTTGGGATATCGTATACGGTCAGCGTAAAGAATCGCCGTTGATGAAGTCCAATTGGCTGTACCAGCCAAAGGAAGGTGAACGTTATGAGATCGATATTGTGCCTGTCAGCTTCTTTGATCGCCGTTCTCTGTCAAGGTGTGGTTGCCCAAGAGGCGGAAGACCTACGTGTGTTGAACCGCTGGATCGAATGGAGCGACGGTGGTGCCATGCTGTTGAAGCATCTGAACGCCGAGGCCTTTCGTCACCTTGATGAGCGCGATCGCGTCATCGAGAGTCTGCGCAGCGCGGCAGATTGGAAGCAGCGGCAGCACGAGACCTACAAAGATCTATTGGACATCGTGGGACCGTTTCCGAAGCGGACGCCTTTGAATCCGATCATCACGGGGGTCGTCGAGAGGGAAGGCTATCGCGTCGAGAAGGTCGTCTTTGAGTCGATGCCCCAGTACTACGTCACCGCCGCCATGTTTATTCCCGACAATTCTACAAACAGGCGTCCGGCTATCCTGAACGTGATCGGGCACTCCACAGCCTCTTTTCGCCGAGAGATCTATCAGGTGGTGATTCTCAATTTGGTGAAGAAGGGATTCATCGTTCTGGCGATGGATCCGTACGGACAGGGTGAGCGGATCGACTATTTTGACGCCGAGAAGGGCGCGTCGACGGTCGGCGGTCCGACCGACATTCACTCCTACATCGGCAATCAGATGTTCCTGACGGGCGTCTCCCCCGGGCGGTATTTCATCTGGGATGGAATCCGGGCTATCGACTATCTACTGACCAGGAAGGAAGTGGACCCTGAGCGGATCGGCGTGACAGGTCTGTCTGGGGGCGGCACGCAGACGGCCTATATTTCCATCTTCGACGATCGTGTCAAAGCAGCTGCGCCGTCTTGCTACATCACTGGTTTCAGACGTCTACTCGAGTCCATTGGCCCCCAGGATGCCGAGCAGAATTTCTATCACGCCATTGCCCGCGGCCTGACCCATGCCGACTTCTTGGAGGTCCGAGCCCCGCGTCCTACGCTCATCGTGGCCACGACACGCGACTTCTTCAGCATCCAGGGGGTCCGTGAAACATATGCCGAAGCCAGCAAAGCGTATGCAGCTTTCGGGCATGAAGATCATCTGCTGCTGTCTGAAGACGACTACGAGCATGGGTTTACCGCCAAGAACCGACAAGCCACCTACGCGTTCTTCCAACGGTTTCTCGATTTGCCCGGCGATCCCAGTGACGAGCCGGTTGAGACCCTCAGTGCCGAACAGCTGAATGTGACGGCAACGGGCCAACTCGCCACCTCCTTCAAGGGGCGGACTTTGTTCGACGTACACAAAGGCGCAGTGGATCGGCTGGCGGCTGATTTGAAGGCATCACGCAAGCAGCAGAACCATCATTTGCAGGAGGTTCAAATCAAGGCCAAAGCGTTGTCCGGATTCAGACCCGTCGAGCACACTGGGGCGGTCGTGTTTCGGGGACGATACCAGCGCCAAGGGTATACAGTCGAACTACTGGCGCTTTCTGGGGAAGGTGACACCGTCATTCCGATGTTGGCCTTCGTTCCGGAAGGACACGGCCCTCATCCCCTGGGCATCTGGTTACACCCAGAGGGCAAGGCCAACGATGCGGCGCCTGGGGGAGCAATCGAGCGATGGGTCCGAAAGGGCCGTCTCGTTTTGGCCCCGGATGTCCTGGGCGTAGGGGAAACCCGCAATACGGTTGTCAATTATCCGTTAGCCGCTCACCACGAGGCCATCTTGCTCGGGCGAAGCCTCCCGGGTTTGCAGGCCGGCGATATCGCACGCGTGGTCAAGTACGCACAGCAACGTCCAAACACAGACTCTCGCGACATCGTCGCGCTGGCTCGAGGCACACTGTGTCCAGCGTTGCTACACGCCGCTGCATTCGACCAAGGGATTCGCGGTATCATCCTGGAACGGCCTCTACTGTCCTATTATCTGGTGGCCGCCCATCGCCTCTACAACTATGACATGCGTGCCACGGTAGCCGGCGCGTTGACGGCCTGCGATTTGCCTGACTTGGCCGCCTCCTGTGCGCCGCGTGGTCTACTCTTGGTTGATCCACTAGATCATCTGGGAGAACTGGCTTCCCCATCTCTATTTGAACAGGAATACGAGTTTCCCCTTGAGGTCTACCGCGCCCAACATGCCTCAGGCAGCATCTCCAGGGTTGAGTCTTTGGACGAGGCGTTCGCCCGCTTCTGAGCGTTTCGCATTTTCCAGAGTCACCCCATGTCGCGGGCATTGGGCTTCAAGCACCTGCAAACAGGCGTGGCGTATGTGATTGGCCTAAACTCTCACTTTTCCACGTTTCCGGATCGCGTTTTTCGGAGGCCAAATTGTTGAATTGGGCACGAATGTGAAATAAACGGTGTGAGTTATGCATTTCCCCTGTGTACGGGCGTTCAAATAGAGGGCCAAACCGTCAAACGTGAAATCTTCCAGAGAATCTGGACGTCTTGGTGGAATCTCAAGGGGCCGTCTGCGCGGATTTACGACGCGACTACCCGTTTTGGCTTGGTGGTGGCTGGGGGGTTGGTCAAGGCCTTGGGATTGAGACGTGCGATTTCCCGTAGGCCGTCGAGAAGGCGATAGTAGGACAATTGGATGTGACGTTGGAAGCGGCTAGTCCAGGAGTACAAACCTCGCGTCAGGTCGCGCCTGCGCAGCAAGATCCAGGTGAGGAAAGCTGTCTTCCCAGGTCAGTTGTCTCGCTTTTGCTGCCAACCTGATCCTCCGGCAATCGTTGAGCAGAATGCGTTTGTCTCTGGATACCGCCCTTGCTGCTCGGATCGCCTGATTTCCGCGTCCTCAGTGACGCGGCCCATTGGAGCTCTGACAATTGCAGTCGTCAGTCTCTCAGTGCTCTCATCCATTGCGGCCAATCCTCCGGCCGAACACCGCCTGGCTTGGTCCAGGGGCCATTCATGTCATAATTCCTGTGCCATTTTAGACGCCACAGATGCTTCAGGCCGACCTTCGACAACGACGCATCCATGAACAGGCAGTTCACAGCCCCATGGTGCCTGTTCAGACAGAATCGAACCATGTTTGAGTTGATGTTGAAGGTAAGCATCTCTCCCTCGAAGGCTGGCGGCTCATCGGTTTCGAAAGGACGGCCCTCGGCGTGGAGACAATCCAGAAACAGCGGGATATTGCCCACGCCCTTGACATGAGGGCTCCCCCAGAAATTCTCGACCGGGCGTTCGAACGCCTCGTCGGGTGCCTTGGCATTATAGGCCCAACCGTTGAGACCATAGCTGAGCAGAACGTCGTCGGGCCCGCGATAGCTCCCGTATGGAACCCGCCCCCCTTCATCATAGGGCTTTATAGCCGATGGACACAGCGCAATCTCTCGATCGTCGTAGTTGTAGCGGCACATCGCTGTGGCCCAGTGCCTCTTGTCATCGGTATTATAGCTGCTGCAGCCGCTGGGGAAGCGGCCGTCGCAATCGTTGTCGTACATGGAGAAGATCAGACTCCACTGATGCAGATTGGACTGGCATGCAGAGCTCTTGGCCTGTTGCCGTACCCGGCTGAGCGACGGCATCAAGATCGCCATCAGCAAGGCGATGATGGCAATAACGACCAGCAGCTCAATGAGCGTAAAACCGTGTTGCTCACGCATAGACCTTATCCCTTATCCTCGAAAGAGAAGCAACGAGTCTTACTGACAAAGGTGTCAATGGTGATTATAACAGATCGCGTAGGGTACACGTAATCACCCGGGCCTGAGAGAGATCATTTTAGAAAGTTGGTGTTAGATTCCCGGTCGCAAAACAAGTGGTAGGGAGGCACTGTTGCCGGCCTTTCCCCCACGCAATTGGCTGAGATTGTGGGCTTTCAGATCGATCCTTTGCCAAGCGGAATGTTGTATGATTTGACGGCTGGACTATCATGGGGTAGTTGTGATCGGCCGTGTGAGTCGATCAGGACGTCGGACGAGGGCAGGAAGGGATTGTACTGGGGACGAATCATGAACATCAATAGGACGGCGGCCGCCATGGGGCAGCAGCGACTTTCGGTCGCTGCGGTCGGTGTGGTGTTCGCTTTGGTTCTGGTGGCGACATCGCGGTTGTCTGCCGCGGAGGGCGGCCGGTTCGTTGTGGTTCCCGTGGACAATCCCCGGTACTGCGGCAACGAGATGTTCCGGGCTTTCGAGGATTACTACAGCCCGCGAATGCACCAGTTGCGGGCGCGGTATGGCCTTGACGCCGTCGTGGCAGGCGAGACCGACGAGTGGAAGCGCATCCTGCTGCTGCGCCACTGGATCAAGTCGAACATCGCTATCGACAACGAGAATCCCACGCCAACCCGAGGAGATACGTTCGCTATTCTCGATGCGGCACTCAAGGGCGGCAAGTTCCATTGCACGCATTTCAGTATCGTCCAGCACGCCGTGCTCAACAGCTTCGGCTATCTTGCCCGGCGACTGGGCTGCGGGCCAGGCCTGAAAGACGATGGCGGCCACCACGGGGTCAACGAGGTCTGGGTCAACGAGTTCAGCAAATGGGTGCTCATCGACGCCAAGTATGACGTCCATTTCGAGAAGAACGGGGTACCACTCTCAGCTCTGGAGATCCGTGACGAAGTGCGGCGCGACGGGGCCGAATCGGTGGTTTGCGTGGTTGGCCCGGATCGACGGCCCATGAAGGTAGACCCCAAGACCGGCGCGTGGGAGACGCGGCCGGACACCTATCGATGGTGTAGCTGGGAAACCGACACCAATCGCTTCACCACCTTCCCGGCGCGACCTACGTCCACGCTGGTTGTGCTGGACGACGAGGACTTCGGCAAGAACACCTGGTACCGGGATGGCAAGCCGCACTGGGCTTACGATACGCCGTACTTCATCAAGACCGCGCGGCGCGACTGGATTGAATGGACGCCCAATGTCATCACCTCGAAGGTGACCATCGAGGGCAACAAGGCGCGTGTCTCTCTCGGTTCCTGCACACCGAACTTTCGGAGCTTCCAAATGATGGACGAGGACGGAACGTGGCAGGACTGCGGAGAAGAAGTCGAGCTCCCGCTGGACAGCCGTGCCCGGACGCGTTTCGTATTCCGAACGATCAACCTATTCCGAGTAACTGGTCCCGAGCATTTCGTTGAGATTGCCTACGAACCTCGGAATCATTGAATAGGTTGGGCTTTGCCCAGAATCACGTGCCAGACGATATTGTCTTCGTCACGCACCAACGGGCGCTCTCCTGGTCGATAGGCGAGACCGGTTTGGCGTGATTGATTCGGTTTGAGCGTGCTCGCAGGAAGGGGGTCGGAGGCCCGTCGCCAGCGACCGAACTTGGCTGGCGTGCCTGGCATCTGCTGTGCCCTGAGTTACTTGTATTCACCGAGTTCTGAGAACATCGGTCGGACTGAAGGAGATATACTTCATGAAGGCATACCTGTCCCGCAGAAGAATGATGCAAGTGGCGACGATTGCTCTGGGATCTCCAGCAGTGGCGGCAACGCCGGAGGTGAAGCAGTGGCCGATTGTCGAGGGAGCAGACACGCCGAGGCTTTGCCTGGGGGTAGGCGATGGTGGGCGAGCCCCTGGGGACCGGGAAGACGCCGGTATGCGACGCATCAAGCAGCTTGGTGTGGACTACGTGTTGGGTGGAGGACCTCGCATCCCCTGGCAGGAGGCCGATCTCCGGGCCCGCATCGAGCGGCTTAGGGCCGGCGGTCTGATCCTATACAACCTGATGATCGGTGGATTCCCGAATACCATCTACGGCAGACCGGGGCGGGACGAGGAGATCGAGAAAGTCATCCAGTCCATCTGTGCCGCCGGCAAGGCCGGGCTGCCGATTATCGAGTACAACTTCTACGCACATCGCGCGATGGAAGGATACCATGAGGAAACCGGCCGGGCCGGCGCGGGGTACACGGCATTCGCCTATGACCGTATGAAGGACCTGCCGCCGCTGCCTCAGGAGGGCGCCCACAGTGTCGAGGAGCTGTGGACAAGCATCACCTATTTTTTGAAGGCGGTGGTGCCGGTGGCCGAGGAATCAGGAGTTCGGCTGGCCTTGCATCCCAACGATCCGCCGGCGCCACTGAGCCGGGGGTCCGGACAGATCATGGGCACAGTGGCGGGTTGGAAACGCCTCATCGAGATCGTGTCGAGCCCGGCCAACGGAATCACGTTCGATTGCGGGGTGACAAAGGAGATGGGCGAGGATCCCGTGGAGGTCTGTCGTTACTTTGTCGGCAGGAACCGAGTTAACCACGTGCACTTTCGCAATGTACGCGTGCAGAAGCCCTTTGAGAAGTACGCGGAGGTATTTCCGGATGAGGGTGAGGTCGACATGTTCGGCGTCATGAAGGAATTGGCAAGGCAGAAATATGCCGGCACAATCTATCCAGAGCATCCGCGTGCGCTAGATTACGACCGACAGCAGCCCGGTTTTCGAGAGGGTTATCCCGGCGGAGGTGGATACGCCGGCATCGTTTACAATGTGGCCTATGCCAGGGCCATGCTCCAGGCCGCTCTGGCATCGTGACCCCGATGATCACACCGCCGTCAGCGGCTCTGGGTTGCCAGCTCCAAGTTGATTCATTAGCTGCTGCGCGGGCGTTAATGTGCCGATGTCCTCCCATGTTGGTTTCTCCGCGAGCCAGCTCTGAAGGGACAAGTTTTCTCTCTCTGCGTTTGGGAAGAGAGCGGCGGTAGAGTTTTGAGACGCAAAAGGTAGCTCTCGGGGGAAGCCTCTTGATGTCGGAGCTTGTGACGAATAAGATGCGCATGGACGATCGGCACCGCATTGATGAGATCAGATCAATGAGCAGACAACGAGCATTCACTCTGATTGAACTCCTGGTGGTGATCGCAATCATTGCTCTGCTGATGGCGCTTTTGATGCCGGCGCTGCAGCGAGCCCGTGCGCAGGCAAAGGCCGCCGTTTGTCAGGCGAATCTGCACCAGTGGGGCCTACTGTTCAACACCCTTGCTCAGAGCAACGACGGCCGGCTCCGCGACCGGGATTCCTGGGATCGTTGCCGGACCCAACAGTTCGCCTATTACCTCGACAACTTCGACTTCGAGGAGTTCTGCCCGATGGCCACGCGCAGAACCAGCCCCAACGGAGCCGGTGGTACGTTTCTGGCCTGGTACTGTCCGCGCCATCCCCAGCGTGCGGGCAGCTATGGAGTCAATGCCTACACCCCGGCCTACGACGGCGGCGAGGGCCTGGGCCAGCCGCTGCGTGTCAAGCAGCGGTGGACGAGCATCTATCTCAAGGGCGCTGGCAAAGCCCCAATCATGCTGGACTGTGCCCTGTGGGCCGGGGACCCGATTTCCACCGACAGTCCGCCGCAGACCGAGACCCAGGCCGCTACGAACCCGACGATCGGCAGCAACAGTATCCGGCCCTTCTGCATCCCCCGTCATAGGGGCTTCGTCAACAGCCTCTTCATGGACTGGTCTATTCGCAAGGTAGGTGTCAAGGAACTGTGGACCCTGAGTTGGCATCCCGAGTTTGACGTCTTCGGTCCCTGGACGCGTGCCGGGGGTGTTGAGGCCGAGGACTGGCCAAAGTGGATGCGGCGGTTCAAAGACTACTAACCGTCTGCGTCTGTCAAGCGACTGCGGTGCTAGCCACGGATGAATATTTGCACCCTGCGGGGAATCCCGGATGAAACAATGAGTCAGGAGATGCAGGAATGGTAATGCGGAATGTGCAAGGATATCGTGCGGTCAGCGTCGTATTGTTGTTGGCGACGTATTGTGCCGGGGCGGCTGAGCCGCAGGTGTTGCATGTATCGCCGACGGGCGATGACAACTGGTCGGGGCGAGTGGCGACGCCCAACGATGCCCGTACGGATGGACCGCTGGCATCGCTGGTACGCGCCCGGGATGCCGTTCGCAAGGCACGGGGAGGCGGTGTGGCGGGGCCGTTTGTTGTCCGTATCCAGGGGGGGCGATATCGTATGGTGGCGCCGCTGGTCCTAGAGCCGGAGGATTCCGGCGTAACCTATGAAGCCGCAGCCGGGGGACGGCCGGTCTTTTCCGGCGGGCGGGTCATTGCCGATCTGCAACGGAATGGCGCCCTGTGGGAAGCGATGATTCCGGAGGTTAAGGAAGGCCGCTGGTACTTTCGGCAACTGTTCGCCGACAGCGCGCGTCGGACTCGGGCTCGCTCGCCGAATAGTGGGTATTTTCGAATTGCCGAGCTGCTACCCGGGCCGATGGATCCAACGGCCAAACGGGCCACGGACCGCAGCCGGTTCAAGTTCGCCGAAGGGGACATCAAGCCCTATGGCCGGCTTGGCGACGTGAACCTTATCCTGATGCACTCGTGGGAGACATCGATCCATCCGCTCAAGAACGTCGATCCACAAGGACGCATTGTCGAGTTCACAGCACCACTGAGGGAATGGTGGACCATCGGCTGGTGGGAGGCACAGCAGCGCTACTACGTCGAGAACGCGCGCGAACTGCTCGATGCGCCGGGCGAGTGGTACCTCAATCGCGAGACGGGCCTGCTGAGTTATTACCCGATGCCGGACGAAACACTCAACAAGACGCGGCTGGTGGCGCCTGTGGTGACTGAGTTTGTCCGGTTCAAGGGCGACGCGGACAAGAACGAGTTTGTCGAGAACGTCACGATAAGCGGACTGGCTTTCCACCATGCCGATTGGAAACTCTCGCCGGAAGGCAGTAGCTCCACCCAGGCGGCGGTCGGGATTCCGGGCGTCATCAGTGCCGATGGGGCCAGCCACTGTGCTATCAAAGGCTGTGAGGTAGCCCATATCGGCGGTTACGGGATATGGTTTCGCCAGGGCTGCAAAGACAACCGCGTCCAGCGGAACCGCCTGCACGACCTGGGCGCCGGCGGCATCCGCATCGGCATAGACCGGATGCCGGACAGCGACGCGGCCGAGTCGTCAGGCAATATCATCGACAACAATCATATCTACGATGGGGGGCACGTCTATCCGGCCGGTGTCGGCGTGTGGCTGGCCCAGGCTTCGCACAACCGAATCTCCCACAATGATATCCATGACCTGTTCTATACGGGTATCAGTGTAGGGTGGAACTGGAATGACGCTCCTAACCGCACGCATCACAATATTATCGAGTTCAACCACGTGCATCACCTCGTGTACGGTAAGCTCTCGGATGCGGGGCTGATTTATTGCCTCGGGGTGTCACCAGGCTCAATCATCCGCAACAATGTTTTCCACGATATTACATCGTACACCCAGCCCGACTTTTCGTGGGGCATCTATCTGGACGCTACTTGCGGGCAGTACACGGTCGAGAACAACCTCGTCTACAACACTCGGGCCGGCAGCATTATGTTCAACAACGGCGGACACGAGCACGTTATCCGCAATAACATCTTCGGGCCGGCGCAGACCAACCAGATCTGGCCCTATTTCGAAAAGCGGCCCAACACGTTCAGCCGCAATATCATCTTCATGACGGAAGGAAATCTCCTGGTTCCGCACAGCGAGAATACGCTCAATGATCGCGTCAAGGCAGGTGAGTCGCTGGGCGAATCAAATGATAATGTTTACTGGCACACGGGTCAGAAAGAGCAACTTCGTTTCTACAACCGAAGCTTCGCCGAATGGCAGTCACTGGGTCTCGACCGCCACTCGCTGGTCACGGACCCGCTGTTCATGGACCCGGCGCGATGCGATTACAGGCTGCGCGATAACTCGCCGGCTATGGAACTAGGGTTTAAGCCTTTTGATATTTCTGAGGTGGGACTGTATGGCGATCCGGAGTGGATCAATGAATGCAGCCACGTGAAGTGTGCATCACGTTAGATAACCCGTAGGGTACAAGTATTCATCTGGGCCTAAAGCTTGTGGTTTTAGCGGGTTGGCCTCTGACTCCCGATCGGAAATCTGGCGGTAGGGGCGTGCAATTGCCCGCCGCTCGTCCGCGAAATTGGCTCCGAGCCACGGCTCCTAACGCGGAATATCGCTGTCGGCACATACTGCCGCCGTCGTGAATGGGCCGGACCGCGGTGCCGTCAGGCCGCTTTGCGATGATAGGATTTCAGCAGTCCACCCAGACGCTCCATGCAGATGATCTCGCCGTCGTTCCCTTCGTGCCGGGGCTCGATGATCCTGTTGATGCCCTGATGAATCCTTTCATGATGGTAGTGCTCAGGCATGTGATGAGTGTGAGCCATAGTCTCTGTTTCGTAGTCCAGAGAAGCAAATGGACCAATTGACGGTAGGCAAGGGTTTTCATCTGGCGACTGCGCAACGCCGGAAGTCATATGTGCCTACGATGAAGCAATATTTACAACCTACGGGATGTGTTCGAACCGAAGCGATCCTTCAGGTTTCTCTGCCCGGATGATGTTTTCGAGAAGCACAGGACTCAGTTCTACCTTGTTATGCCCCTTAGATTTCATCCGGGACGACATAAGGAATGCGGTAAACCCGTGTCAGCATCCTATCTGCCTCAGGATCATTAGCGAACTTCTCGTAATCACCCATAAACCTCAACATACGGCCAAGACGATAAGAGATATTGGCTAGGTGAGGAAGTGTTGTTGAATAAAAGCCTTCATTGATATCGCAGCGAAGGTCCTCGTCCTTACCAGAGCGTACTGCATCAATAAAATTGCCCCAGTGATTGCCGTCTCTGTCTCGTCTGCCTTCTTTTGAACCCGCAAAAGGTTCTCTTTCCCGTCCACGGAATGCTTTCCACGTAGATCCGCTGATTTCGAGCCATCCTTCTGTGCCATAGAAGATGTTCCCGACTTCCTGACCTTCGCTTCCTTCGTGATTGGTGTATCGGCCTCGGGTTTCCATCTCAAGCATCTTCCCATCACTGTATTTATATACGGCGGTTTGCGTATTCGGAGTTTCCTGCGACGTCTTATCACGGCCGTACGTTTCTACTCCGCCATACACCATGACCCCGGGAGTACAGGGTCTCGATGGATCTTCCTCCTTATGTAAGCCGTAAATACCACCGGCTGAATAAACTGAAACCGGGTGTTCGTTTTTGTTCATTCCCCAGCGGGCAAGATCAAGCTGGTGTGGTCCCGTGTTTCCCGTATCGCCGTTTCCAGTATCCCAATACCAGTGCCAACAATAGTGACTGCGTTTTACATTATAAGGGCGATAAGGAGCTGGTCCCAACCATTGGTCATAATGGAATGTGGCGGGGGGTAGACTGTCTTTGGCCATTCCGTATGAATCGCGAGCTTTGAAGCAAAGGGCACGGGCCATGAAGACTTCGCCGATACCGCCATCATGCAGGAACTTCATCGCCTCTATCACATTGCTGGATGACCGGTTATTCAGTCCCACCTGAACTCTCAAGTCGTACTTACGGGCCGCCTCAACCATCTTCCGTCCTTCCCAGATATTATGGGAAGCCGGTTTCTCAACATAAACGTGTTTGCCAGCCTGACAAGCCCAGATGGTTGCCAACGCGTGCCAATGATTCGGTGCAGCGATTGACACGGCGTGGATATCCTTGTCATCTAATACTCTACGCAGATCCCATTCGGTCAGCGGCTTGACACCGGTCATCTGAGTTACAATCTTCGAAGCTGGTTCGAATAGCAGCTCATCTGTGTCGCAGAGGGTCTTAACGATTACATTATGGCTGTCTTTCAGTCCGCAATAGCTCTTGATGTGCACAGTACCCTGGTTACGGATGCCAATAACTGCCAAATTGATACGTTCGTTTGCACCGATGATTGAAGCATAAGATCTGGCAGTGAATCCAAGGCCCCCAATGGCTATACCGGCAGCCCCAATTACGCTTTTCTGCATGAATTGTCTTCTTTCTATCGATTCTCTTCTTCTCGCCATCTTGTTAGCCTCTCGGAATTGACTATCAACTGCTGGGAAGTCGGAACTTCATCGATAGAGTGATTGTATTCGTTAAGGCAAGATGGGGCCACTGCAAAACAGCTAATTCCCAACGTATGGAGTCGTCGTAGGGTATATAAAATCATCCGGGCCTAACGTTAGCATTTTCAGAGAGTTGGCGTCAGATTTCTAGTCACAAAACAGGCGCAGGGGGAGAGCACTGTTGAACACCGCCAAGAGGGTC
>Ga0068714_10005819_pt1 | contig 12882 bp, 8 predicted proteins | sample MTBNYHSulfiMetaG_FD_62988 | JGI IMG/M metagenome (GOLD analysis project Ga0068714, IMG submission 62988) | Enrichment culture microbial communities from rom New York Harbor, USA that are MTBE-degrading - MTBE-NYH (New York Harbor Sulfidogenic)... | ecosystem: Environmental > Aquatic > Marine >... | reverse complement strand
TGGGGCACGGGCTGGCGGCGATCCTGGTCGGCGGTCGCTTCGAGGCGCTCCTGATGTGGAGCGACGGCTCCGGGATGGCAAGCTGGAGCGCGCTGGTGGGGCGGGTGGGGCACGCCGTCATCGCCGCCGGCGGGCTGGTGGGACCAGCGATCGCGGCGGCCGCGCTGTTCGTCGCCGGACGCAGCCGGCGAGGCTCGAGGGTGGCGCTGGTGGTCGGGGGGGCAGGCCTGCTGCTGGTGGACCTGCTGCTGGTGCGGACCTGGTTCGGGTTCTTCTTCGTCGCCGTCTTGGGGCTGAGCCTGCTGGGACTGGGCCTGAAGGCGGCCGACTGGCTGGCCCAGGCGACGGTGGTTTTCCTCGGCACCCAGCTCGCCTTGAGCGTCTTCTCCCGGGCGGACTACCTGTTCACGCCGGTGGCCCGGACCGCGGACGGGACCTCCCCCTCCGACGTCGCCCACATCGCCGAGGCCCTGGTGCTGCCTTACTGGTTCTGGGGGGCGTGCTGCGGGCTGCTGTCCGTGGCGGTGCTGGTGTGGGGGCTGGTGCTCTACCTGCGGCCTTCGCACGGCCGGTGAACAGCGCGCGATGGCCGCCGAGGGGGCCGTAGCTCCCCACAGAGGGGGCAGGACTCGAGGGACGGAGAGAGCGACCTCGTCCTGGACCTGGACCACCCTCGAGTCGCACCGCCCAGACGAGGACCACGTCCAGGGCCAGGTCCAGGTCCAGCTCCAGGACGACGACCAGGTTGGGGCAGTGGTAGCTGGCGCGGTCCACACGGCTCGACCGGCGGGGAGGATCCTGCTAGGCTGGGGGGGACTCCGCTCCGGAGGGAGGGACCACCCGTCATGACCCGTACGCTGCTCTCGATCCTGATGCTCTCGTGCGCGCTGCTGGTCGGATGCTCGGCCGAGCCACCGGCTCCCGGACCCGAGCCGGCGCAGCCCGAGGCGGACGCCGCCGACCCGCAGACCATGGCCACCCCCATCTTCACCGACGACTTCGAGGAGGGGAAGGCCGAGGGCTGGAACGAAGGCGAGGAGACGCCGCAGCCCGCAGACGAGCCCGCGGCGGAGCCCGCCGACAGCAACTGACACCCGGGTCATTTGCGACGTTTCTCGCTCCCCTCGAGCGTGGACCGCAGGCGGGGAGCAGGTTAAGGTGTGCGGAGCCGGCGCCCGCCGTAGGCGGCCGGAAGGAAAGGAAAATCGCATGGCAGCCGATGGCCTCAAGGTCCTCATGATCTCGAGCGAGATCGTGCCGTTTGCCAAGACCGGGGGTCTCGGTGACATGGTGTCGGCGTTGTCGCTCGCCCTCGAGCGACTCGGGCTCGACGTCCGCGTCGTGCTCCCCCGGTACTACTCCGTCGACCCGGCCGGGCTGCGCCCCGTCGTCGGGCCGCTGGGCGTCCCGACGGGGCTCGGTGAGGTGTGGTGCGCGGCGAGCGAGGCCCCCCTGCCAGGCGGGAACGTCCCGGTGTACTTCCTCGACCACGAGGGGCTCTACGGTCGTGACGGCATCTACGGCACCCGGCAGGAGCCGGACTACCGCGACAACGCCGCGCGCTTCGCCGTGCTCTGCCGGGGCGCGCTGCAGCTCGCCAAGGCGCTGCGCTGGACACCCGACGTGGTCCACGCCCACGACTGGCCGGCCGCCCTCGCGCCGGTGTACCTCAACTCCGTCGAGGGGGCGCGCTTCCCGCGGACCGGGAGCGTGCTGACAATCCACAACCTCGGATACCAGGGGGTCTACGGCCGGGATCAGTTCGCCCACCTGGGGCTGCCCTGGGAGCTGTACCACGGCGCCGGGTTCGAGTTCTACGGCTCGCTGAACTTGCTCCAGGCGGGTATCCGCGCCGCCGACCTTCTCACCACCGTGTCGCCGACGCATGCGCTGGAGATCCAGACCCCGGAGTACGGCTGGTTCATGGACGGCCTGCTGCGTCACCGCGCGAGCGACCTCTTCGGAGTGCTGAACGGGATCGACTACGACGTGTGGGACCCGGAGAACGACCCTCACATCCCCGCCCCCTTCTCCGAGCGGGACCTGAGCGGCAAGGCGCTCGCCAAGGCGGCGCTGCAGGAGGAAATGGGACTCCCGGTGGAGCCGGGGGTGCCGCTGGTGGGCATGGTGAGCCGCCTGGTCGACCAGAAGGGGGTCGGCGAGCTGTGCGGCCCCACCCACGGCAGCCTGTACCAGATCTGCTCCCACATGGCGCTCCAGGTGGTCATCCTCGGCACCGGCGAGAGCTGGTGCGAGTCCGAGCTGCAATCGCTGGCCTCCCGACTCCCCAATCTGAGGGTGGTGCTCCAGTTCAGCGAGCGCCTGGCCCACCTGATCGAGGCCGGCAGCGACTTCATCCTCATGCCGAGCCGGTACGAGCCGTGCGGGTTGAACCAGATGTACTCGCTGCGCTACGGCACTCTGCCCATCGTCCGCCGCACCGGGGGGCTCGCCGACACCGTGGAGAGCTACGACGAAGCGACCGGCGCCGGCACCGGGTTCCTGTTCGACCAGCTCACGCCGCGGGCCATCTACGACACCGTGGGGTGGGCGGTGTGGGCCTACTTCAATCGACCGGAGCAGGTGGATGCGATGCGACGGCGCGGGATGCGGCTGCGGTTCTCGTGGGAGGACTCGGCAGCCCACTACGCCGAGCTGTACCAGTGGGCGGTCGACCGCCGGCTGGGACGGACGCCCAGGACGTGGTGAAGAAGCTCTCAGCTTTCAGCAGTCAGCTTTCAGCTCCGCCAACCACACCCCCGCTGCGAGGACGGAGGGGGCGGGTGGGGGAGCTGACAGCTGGAAGCTGACAGCTGACGGCTGAACGCTCTATCCTCGGTCCGTGTTCGTGCGCCTGCTCCTGCTGTTCACGGTGGTGCCCCTGGTGGAGCTCGCGATCCTGGTCCAGCTGGGGCGTCACGTCGGCCTGCCCGCCACCTTCGCGCTGGTGATCGGTACCGGACTGGTCGGGGCCGGGCTGGCCCGCTGGCAGGGGCTGCGGGTCGCGCGGACGGTGATGGCTGCGCTCGCCGAGGGCCGAGTGCCCGCCTCGGCGATGCTCGAGGGGCTCCTCATCCTGGTGGCGGGGGCGCTCCTCGTGACCCCGGGCCTGCTGACCGACCTCGCCGGGTTCGCACTGCTCGCGGCGCCGACTCGGAGGATGGTCCTTCGCGTTGTGGAGGAACGGATCCGTCGACGGCTCGCCAGCGACGGCGCCGTGGTGGTGGACGCGGCCTTCCGCCGCGAGTGAAATCCCGCGCAGGTGGGCCCCCCGCCGATCGACGCGCATCGACCGCACCAGTGACCACGGCCCCAACCTGGGCCTGGACTTGGACCTGGACCTGGACCTAGTCCCCCTCCCCTGGTCGAGATTCGGGTCCAGGACCAGGACGAAGTCCAGGACCAGGTCGAGGTGGCGCGCTCGATCCCACGGAGCATTCCTCATCCGTGAAGAAGATCCTCCCCTGACGAGCAGCGACCCGACACGGTCACCGGGCGTCATGAACCCGGTCGCCTCCGCTGCGTAACGGGAATGGTGAGCCAGCGCTCGGCTATGCTAGGGATGATGAAGGTCGCAGGCCCGTGGGGTGTTGCTCGGCTCGCCGGACTGGCGGTCGCAACCGCCTCCATCCTGTGGGTGGTGTCGGTCGCCGCGGCCCCGCCGTCCGAGAAGGAGCGAGTCGAGCAGCTGTCGGAGCGGTGGCGGGTGTGGCTCGAGGAGGAGGTCTACCCGCTGATCTCCAAGGAGCAGCGGGAGGCGTTCCTCGAGCTCGAGTCCGACCCGCAGCGGCAGGCGTTCGAGGAGCGGCTGTGGGTGCTGTGGGGCCGGCAGACCGGGTACGGGTCCTCCTTCCGACGGCTCTACAACGACCGCCTGGCCATGTGCCGCGCCGAGTTCGAGAGCACCACCGAGGACCGGGCGCGGGTGCTGCTGCTGCACGGCCCCCCCGACGGGCGGCTGGTCCCGCGCTGCCCGGACGTGTTCGACGGCCTCGAGCTGTGGACGTGGGCCTACCTCGAGGGACTCGGGGAGGGGGTGGTGGTCGCCTTCTACCAGCCCGGGGGGATGGGGCGCCACCGCCTCTGGAACCCTTTCCAGGGGCGCCGGGTGCTCTACACCTACACCGCGTGGGAGGAGCGGCAGACGGCGAGGTCGTCGCTCGACCTGCCGGAGTTTCACTGCTTCGCCGGCGACGAGGTCTTGAGACTCCTCTCCGCCGCCGAGTACTGGCTCAAGGATCCCCGGACCCAGCAGCTCATGTACGAGCTGCCTTCGCGGGGTCGTGAGGGGGAGGAGTCGGCCTCGGCACGGTTCGTGGAGTTCTCCGCGTTGCTCGACGACGACGCCGAGCCGCTGGAGTTCTCGGTTGCCGAAACCCCGCGCGGCGCGCGCGGCGGCAAGGTCAAGATGGGGTTCACCGTCAAGGTCCCCAGCGAGGGGCTCGGGCGGTCGGCGGTGGGCGACGTGAAGGTGGTCCAGCTCGACGTCGTCGGCGAGGTCTCGACCGAGGAGCAGATGGTCGACCGCTTCCGCTACCTGTTCACGGTGCCGGCTGCGCGCGACGAGCTCTCCCTCCTGCTGGAGCGTTTCCTTCGTCCCGGGGAGTACGAGCTCCGACTCAAGGTGGAGGACGCTCACTCGCGAAAAGCGGCGGTGCAGGAGGTGCGGTTCGAGGCCGTGGCGCCGGTCGGTGCGGCGTTGCCGCCCGCCCCGCGGGACGGCGGGTTGCCGGCGGCGCAGCCCGAGGTCGCGGGCCCGATGCCGACTCTCCTCCTGCTGGGCCCTCAAGGGGACGCGGTCAGCGGTCTGCAGCGGTTCGAGGCGCTGGCCCGCAGCGACGTCGCCCGGGTGTCGTTCCTGCTCGACGAGCGGGAGGTCCTGACCAAGAACCGCCCCCCATTCGACGTCGACCTCGACCTGGGGCCGCTGCCCCGGCTCACCACGGTCACTGCGGTTGCCTACGACGCCGAGGACCGTGAGGTGGCGCGGCGGGAGCTGACCCTGAACGTCGGCCGCGAGCGGTTCTACGTCCGGCTGCGGCCGCTCGAGCCGGGGGACGAGGAGCACCGGGCGCTGGCCACCGTGGAGGTGAACGCGCCTTCCGAGCCCCCCCTGGAACGGGTCGAGGTGTACTGGAACGAACGACTCCTCGCCACCCTCTTCGAGCCACCGTTCGAGGCCTGGGTGACCCTCGACGCGCGTGACACCTTGGGCTACCTGCGCGCCGTGGCGGTCCTCGCGGACGGCCACCTGGCCGAGGACATCCAGTTCGTCAACGCGCCCCGGTTCGGCAGCGTGGTGGACGTGACGGCGGTCGAGCTGCCGGTGACGGTCCTCGACCGCGGCGGCCGGCCGATCGAGGACGTCCGTCAGGAGGAGTTCACCGTGCTCGAGGACGGCGTTCCCCAGGTCCTGTCGCAGGTCACCCTGCACCGGGACCTGCCGGTCCGCCTGGGCATCGTGTGCGACACGTCCGGGTCGATGGAGCGCAGCCTGCCCGCGGTGCAGCGGGTGGTCATGGGTTTCTTGAGGGACCTGCTGCGTCCCCGCGACCGCGCGTTCATCGTCAGCTTCTCGGACCAGGTCGACCTGTTGGCCGGCTTCACCGCCGACTTCGAGGTGCTCGAGCACGCCCTGCTCGCCATGTACGCCGACCGCAGCACGGCGTTCTACGACGCGGTCATCACCGGCCTGTTCCAGTTCTCCGGCGTGCGCGGCCGCAAGGCGATGGTGGTGCTCACCGACGGCGACGACAACGCCTCGCGCCACTCCTACGACGAGGCCCTCGCGTACGCCCGGCGGGCCGGGGTGACCATCTTCTGCATCGCCATCGACCTGCCCTCGAGCAAGGTGATGATCCGCCACCACGTCAAGCAGCTGGCCGAGGAGACGGGCGGACGCGCCTTCTTCATCCAGCGCCAGGCCGGCTTGGAGGACGTCTACGAGACCATCAACCAGGAGCTGCGCACCCAGTACCTCCTGGCCTACACCTCCAGCTCGGAACGCCCCCCGGAGGAGCTGCGGGCGGTGGAGGTGCGGGTGGACCGGCGGGGTGCGCGCGTGCGGACCGTCGCGGGCTACTACCCGGTCGGGTTCTAGAGGGGAGGAGGGGACGTGGAGCGTCGGCTGCTTGTCGGTGTGCTTCTCGGGCTTTCGGTCTTCTCGTGGGGGTGTGCGAGCGGCTCCGGCGGGGCGGGGTTGAGCGCGAAGGACGAGCTCAAGCTCGGTTACAAGGCGGCCCGGCGCGGCTACTGGCAGGAGGCCCTGTACCGCTTCGAGCTCGCCCAAGGCAAGCGCCCTCAGGACCCGGAGATCCTCAACAACCTGGCCGTCGCCCTCGAGGCGGTCGGACGGTACGACGACGCGAGGGGGGTTTACGAGCAGGCGCTCTCCATCGCCCCCGGCGACCGCCACCTGCGGCGCAACCGGCTGCAGTTCGAGGAGTTCTACACCACCCACGTGGCGCCGGACGACGAGGGTGAGACGAAGGGGGCGACCGATGCGGGCTCGGGCTCTTAGGATCGTGGTCGTGGCGCTGCTGGCGACGGTCCCCGCGGTGGTCAGTGGCCGCGAGGTGCGCATGGGTCTGCGGGTGGCGCCAAAGCTGGATCTCACCGGGGGCGAGAGGGTCTTCATCGGCCCGATCCTGCTCGAGCCGGGCGACGAGGGCACCCGCCGGGTGGACGTGAGCGCGGTGCGCGAGCTCGACCGCTACGTGCGGCGTCTCCTGCGCCGCCAGACCCGGCTCAACCTGCTCCCGCCCGAGGAGGGGTTGACGCCCCCCACCGCCGACGTCACCGCGCTGCGCGGGATGACCGATTTCTGGCGTGACCTGGCCGGGCGCCACGGCGCTGATCTGGTGGTGGCGGCGTCCGTCGACGTCGAGGTGCTCGACCGGACCGGCTACTCCACCGAGAAGTACGTCTCGCCGGAGGACGGCAAAACATACTTCCGGCAGGTCCTGATCGAGGAAACCGGCTTCAAGTACGACATCCTGTTGATGGTGTTCGACGCCGCCGGCGCTCTCGTGCTCGAGGAGCAGATCTCCGACTTCCAGGAGCGGCAGCCGCGCAAGCTCGACGAGTTCACCGACATGTACGAGGATCTCTACACCCTGGAGAACCGTCTCCTCGGCGTGTTCGTGCCGCGCGTCGTCCTCGCCCGGCGCTACCTCTACTCGTGACTGTGCGACGATTCGGGCCGAACCGTGGGATGACCTGCGAACCCGGCAGCGGTGGGTCCGTACCCTCGGTTCGTCCGCAGCACCTCTACCGGAGGCAACCATGAAGCTCAGCCTGCGCCTGGTCTGCTTCGCGCTGGCGCTCTCAGCGGCCGTGCCGGCGCTGGCCCAGTACGACTACAACCTCGGCGGCAAGAACAAGGTCCGGTACGACACGTTCGACTGGAGGGTGTACGAGACGCCGCACTTCCGGATCTCCTACTACGACCGGGTCGAGCCCTCCCTGCCCCGCGTCGCCTCGTTCGCGGAGAGCGCCTACGACGAGCTGGCGCGAAAGCTCAACTTCCAGATCCTCGAGCCGATCCCGATGCTGACCTACGCCACCCACGCCGAGTTCCAACAGACCAACGTCATCGTCGGGTTCATCCCGGAAGGGGTGGGCGCGTTCGCGTCCCCGGTCCGCAACCGCATGGTCCTGCCCGTCGACCTCGCCGACGCCGAGCTCCAGGCGCTCATCCAGCACGAACTGGTCCACATCTTCCAGTACGAGATCCTGTTCCAGGGCAGGCTGGGCAGGGCCCTCTACCGCCGGCCGCCGCTGTGGTTCATGGAGGGCATGGCGTCCTACCTGGCGCTCGACGAGAGCTCGCGGGAGACGGCCTTCATGCGCGACGCGGCGCTGGCGGACCGGGTTCCGTCGGTCGCCAACCCCCCGAACGGCTACATGGCCTACCGCTTCGGCCACAAGGTCTTCGAGTTCGTCGAGTCGGAGTGGGGGGAGGACGGGCTGCGCGAGTTCATCTTCTCGTTCCGCAACACCCTCGGGGGGCGGATCGCTGGGCCTTTCGCCGAGACCTTCAACATGGACGTGGAGGACTTCGACTCCGCCTTCCGGTCGTGGCTGCGGCGGCACTACGAGCAGTACGCGGACCGCGGCACGCCGGAGGAGTTCGCCCGCACCTTCCGCACCGGCCGCGACCGGTGGAGCAACGAGACCTCCCCCGTGGTGTCCCCGTCCGGCGACCTGCTGGCGGCGTTCACCACCGTCAAGAACGACGTCGACGTCGCGCTGCTCGGCGTCCCCGACCGGCGCCTGTACAAGAACCTCAGCCCCGGGGAGACGACCCGGTACCAGTACCTCGTCGCCCAGGGGCTGACCGTTGGTCCCGACCGCGGCCGCGATCTCGCCTTCTCCCCCGACGGCAACCGGGTGGCGGTTTTCGCGCGCTTCGAGCGCACCCGCAAGCTCCTGCTCCTCGACGCCGTCGACGGCGGCGTGGCGGCGGAGTACGACATCCCGCTGCCGGTCGACCAGGCGATGCAGCCCGCGTTCTCCCCCGACGGCCGCACGGTGGCGTTTCGGGGGTACCGCGGAGGGCAGGCGGACATCTACCTCCTCGACCTCGGCGACGGCTCCATTTCGAACCTCACCGACGACGAGACCTACGACGCCGCGCCGACCTTCGCCCCTGACGGGGAGTCCGTGATCTACAGCGCTCAGGTGGGGGAGTGGGACAAGCTGGTGGAGATCGAGCTCGCCGACCCCACCCAGAGGCGCCAGCTCACCTTCGGCGAGGGCAACGACGAGGGGGCGGCGTTCTCCCGGGACGGCCGGCGGGTGGTCTTCGCCTCGGACCGCGAGGACGGGGTCTTCGACGTCTACCAGTACGACCTCGAGACCCGTGATCTGTCCCGCCTGACCCACGTGATCGGTGCGGCGGTGAACCCGGTGCCGGTCCAGACCCTCGACGGCGAGCGGGTGGTGTTCCAGGCGTACAGCCGGGGGGCGTGGCGGCTGTGGGTCGCGGACCCCTCCAAGGCGGTGCCGGTGGGCACCCAGGAAGCGCCGCGGGAGGGGGTCGAAGTGGAGCCCTACGTGCCGGCGGTGACCATCCCGGTGGACCCGAGCAGGGGAACCGTGGTGAAGCGGCACAAGCTCTTTCTCGAGAACGCGCAGGCGTTCCTGGGGTACGACCGCTACGGGACCTTCCAGGGCCAGGTGTACATCGGTCTCAGCGACCAGTACGGCGACCGCCGGCTCGACGTCTACCTGGGCTCGGTGGACACCTTCTCGAACTTCCGCTTCACCTGGTTCAACCTCGAGCCGAGGCTGCAGTGGGGGGTGACGCTGTTCGACGACCGGACGTACTACGTCTGGGGGTACGACCCCCTGTTCGACGACTACACCGACAGGCAGCAGGCCTACCGCCAGACCGGCGCGGCCCTGCTGGGGCAGTACCCCTTCTCCAGGTCCTACCGGGCGGAGGGGTCGGTGGGGTACATCGACCGCAAGGCGACCTACCCGGTGGCCGACGCCCTCGGCAACGTCTCGTTCATCTCGTACGACGACCAGATCCCGTTCGTCAACGTGGGCCTGGCCGGCGACACCACGCGCTGGCAGGCCTACGGACCGCACCGGGGCGCCCGCTGGGAGCTCGACTACTACTACGGCGCCGACCTCGAAGACGGGGGGGCCCTGAGCGCGAACGTCGTTTTCGAGGGGCGCGCGTACCTGCCCTTGTCGCAGCGCAACGAGATCGCCATGCGCCTCTACGCCGCCTATGCCGACGGCAACCGGCCGAGCATCTTCGCATTCGGCGGCATGGACACCATCCGGGGCTTCCCGATCCGGTCCATCGCCGGCAACCGCGGCGGCTTCGTCAACCTCGAGTGGCGTTTCCCCCTGGTCGACACCCTCGACCTCCCCTTCCTGAGACTCTCCAACATCCGCGGGACGGTCTTTCTCGACGTGGGCACGGCCTGGTGGGAGTTCGACGGGGTCAAGTACAACTACCGGGGCGAGCCCGGGTTCGACTTCATCGAGGACGGGCGGCTGGTGGACGGCGTGGCGGCCTACGGCGTCGGCCTCGACCTGTACTTCTTCGGGTTGCCGATGCACTGGGACTTTAGCAAGCGCTGGGACTTCGAGGACACCCTGGGGAGCCTCGAGACCGACTTCTGGATCGGGTTCAGGTTCTGAGGAGCGGTCAGCTTTCAGCGGTCAGCGCTCAGCTCCCCCGCTCCCCCGGTCGGGATGGGGATCGACCTGGGCCGCTCAACGTCCCGGGTAGTAGCCGCGGATCGTGCGTACCGTGAGGCCGGGGCGCGAGACCTGGACGATGACCTCCCGCAGCTCGGTCGGTGGCTTCTCGGAGCCCGAGCGGTACCAGAGGAGGTACTGGGAGCGCAGGAGGAGACCGATCCTGCGGTAGATCTCGGTCAGCTCCTCGACCTCCTTGGGGAAGTAGGCTTCGCCCCCGGTGACCCGGGCGAGGTCCTTGAGGGCGCCGCGTCCCCCGGGCTGGAGCCGTCCGACCCCGAGGCCGACCGGGAAGACCGGGATCCTCATGGTGCGCACGAACCGCTCGGTGACGCCGGAGCTGGTGCGCGACGAGGTGTCCTCGCCGTCGGAGAGCAGCACCAGCGCCTGGCGGCCGCGGCGCCCCCGGAACTGCTCGAGGGAGCGAACCACCGCGTCGTTGAGCGACGTCCCGCCGGCGGGCTCCACCCGGTCGAGCCGGGACCTCAGCGACTCGAGGTCCTGAGTCCACGGCACCTCGACCGACGCGTCCCAGGAGAAGGCCAGCAGGCTGACCTCGTCGCCTGGTCGCAGGAGGTCCCTGACGAAGGTGGCGAGGGCCTGGCGCACGGCGGTGATCTCCTCCTGCATCGAGCCGGACACGTCCACCGCCAGCGCCAACGAGAGCTCGGTCTCGCCGATCGACCCGAAGCCCTCGAGGGTGACGGGGTCGCCGTCCTCGGAGACGGTGAAGTCGGTGCTCTGAAGGTCGGTCACCGGCACCCCCTGCGCGTCGAGCACCACCACCGGCAGCTCCACCAGCTCCACCGTGACCGTCCCGCGAAATGTCCCGGCGCCCTGGGCGAGGGCAACCACCGCGTCGCCGTGGACGCCGCGCGCGTCCTCCGCCGTGGCGGTGAGGACGACGGCACGCTCGAGCTCGGTCACCGGGAGCTCGACGACGCACGGGCAGTCCGCCCACCGCGCCACAGTCCGGTCGTCGAGCTGGAGGGTCACCTGGGTCAGCGCGGCGGCCCCGCTGACCGCCACCGTGACCGTGCGCCGGCCCTGGGAGACGGTCGCCTCCGGGGCGAGCAGGACCTCGACGCCGAGCTGGCCGGTGGGGACGTTGAGGACGACGACGTCCTCGCCCAGGTACCGCCCCTCCGCGTCCCGCGCCACGGCGGAGACGGCACTGCGCCGGACGATGTCGCCGAGCGGGACCGACACCGTCCACGGCGGCCGGTTGCGGCGCGCGAGCGGCTGTCCGTCGTGGAGGAACTCGACCGACGCGGTGTCCGGCGGCGCTTCGACCTCGAGCTGGACCGCGCCAATGGCGGTGGAGTCCTCGCGCGGGCGGAAGCGGACGGCGTCGGCCCGGGGCGGTGTCAGCTCGAGGGCGAGGGCGTCGGCAGGGGCGTCCTCGCGGGCCTCGAAGGGGCGGTCGGCCTCGGGTACCGCGATCTCGCCGACCCACAACCCGTCGGCCGTCCCCTCGAGCGCCGCGATCATGACCCGCAGCTCGTAGCGTCCGGGCGGGACCTCGCGGTAGAGGAGCGCGGACCCGTCCGACTCCAGGGCCACGACCGCACTCTGCCGCTCCACCAATTCCCCCTCCCGGGACAGCGAGGTGGTCACCCGCACCCGCTCGCCGGCACGATCGCGGTCCTCGGGCGCGACCTGCAGCAGCACGCCGACGACGGTGCCGCTGGCGCCCCGCCCGAGCGGTTCCACCTCCACCAGCACCGCCAGAGGCGGCGAGGCGCCGAGTGCGACCGCGGCGAGAGTGAGGAGGGCGAGGGTGCGAGGGAGCTGCATCGGGTCACCTCCAGGACGGGGGCGCCGGTCGTCGGGCGTCGGACCCCGGTGGCAGGGTACAACGTTCGCAGGGCACGAGGGGTTGCAGGTCGGGAAGACTGGTCGGCAGGGCACGCGTTGCGGCCGGTGGGGCCGCTCGCCCCGTCCGGAGGTCTCGATGCCGGTCAAGCTGGACCCCCGCGTGTCCCGGTTAATTTACGGCGAGGGGGCATTCGCTCGCCTCGACGACGGCGACGAGCTCGAGTTCTACGCCCAGCCACGCCTGCTCCACGATCCCCGTACCCACCCTGCGGGCGCTGCGGGACGGGATCGTGGGGGAGTGACGGGCGGCGGTCGGCTCCCGGCTCGGAAGCCGGTTCGTCCTGGCACGATCCTCACCGCAATCCCGGTACAACTCCCACCGTCGTAGGGGGACGCGCGCTCCAGCTCAGCTGTCAACCCGAACGCGAGGCCGGAGTGTCAGCGCCCACCTTCTCCTGCCATCCCGAACGCGAGCGCCCACCCCAACCGTGTCATCCCGAACGCGAGCAGTCACCCCAACCGTGTCATCCCGAACGCGACCCCGAGCACCAGCGAGGGGGAGCGGAGGGATCTGCCCCAGCGGAGGGAGCGCATTCGTCGAGGTGGATCCCTTCCCTCGCGTGCGCTCGGGACAGGCCGTCGCCTCGCTCCTCGGAATGACCGGTCGTGTAGGTGCGCTCCTTCGCCGAATGTCTTGCTGCGTCTTGGCGTCCTCGTGGCGTCTTTGCGTTCTCCCTCTCAAACGCCGGGCATCGCCGGACCCTCGGGTTGCGGGCTCGTGCCCGTGCTACGGGGTCATGCACGAGGCTCAGCTGGCAGCCGCCGCCCGTTCGGAATCGGGAG
>Ga0068714_10005818_pt1 | contig 12884 bp, 10 predicted proteins | sample MTBNYHSulfiMetaG_FD_62988 | JGI IMG/M metagenome (GOLD analysis project Ga0068714, IMG submission 62988) | Enrichment culture microbial communities from rom New York Harbor, USA that are MTBE-degrading - MTBE-NYH (New York Harbor Sulfidogenic)... | ecosystem: Environmental > Aquatic > Marine >... | reverse complement strand
TAAGCCGCTTTTCCGGCGGCGGGCTGCACCTCGCCCACTGCCAGCCGGCTGTGATCGACATTGCCCAGGTCGTACACGTCCAGCACCCCGGGCTCGAAGCGGGCCTCAGCCATGGCCTGGATCGGGTTTACACGGTAGCTGGCATTAATTAAATGGAAGGCCTGTTCCATACAGGCGGCGTCGCCCACGCACACCAGCCGCGCGGAGATTGGTTCGGGCGCAGCCGACACGGCTTTGGCGATGATTTCCGGGCCGGTGCCGGCCGGGTCTCCCATGGTGATGGCTAATATGGTTTTTGAGGCTGGGTTCATGGTGTTGTCCTTTTGGGTGTAGGGGTGAAGATGGTACTCTGTCATCCTGCTTTATTCTAGCATTGGTTATGCTGTAGAAGTCTGATTCTCAAACGAAGAGATGGCCAAAGCAATTTAATTTCACTTTTTATACATTTCGCTATTATAATTTTTTTACCACAAATTACAATATAGTTAGAGATGGGTAATGAACCAAGATTATCAAAAAGCTCTCACATACTTAAGAAAAATGTTAGGTGAAAAGGCTGTTTTTCGCGACGGACAGTGGGAAACCATCGATATGATAGCCAACAGGAAAAAGAAGGCTTTGCTGGTTCAGCGTACTGGCTGGGGAAAAAGTCTGGTTTACTTTCTGGCCACCAAACTACTTCGCGAACAAGATTCTGGACCAACTTTGCTGATCAGTCCTTTGTTGTCTCTTATGAGAAATCAAATCACAATGGCAGAAAGGATTGGTGTTGCCGCAGAGACGATTAATTGCGAGAATTTGGACCAGTGGAAACAGGTTGAGAATAATTTGATGACAGACAAATGTGATATTCTTCTGGTTTCACCTGAGCGTCTGAACAATGAGAACTTCCAGCGTGCGTTGCTTCCGGTTATTTCCGCGAAAGTTGGTTTGTTGGTTGTTGATGAAGCGCATTGTATTTCTGATTGGGGCCATGATTTTCGACCGGATTACAGAAGAATAATTCGTATTATTCATTATTTACCCAAAGGAGTACCTGTTTTGGGTACAACAGCGACTGCAAATAACCGTGTGGTCGAGGATATCAAATCTCAATTGGGCGATGATTTGTTGGTTATCAGAGGTCCGTTGGTACGGACTTCTTTACGGTTGCAGAATATAACCATACGCTCACGCGCAGATAGGTTGGCATGGTTAGCTCAAAATATTAATAAATTCCCTGGGAGCGGCATAATATATTGTCTTACTGTTCATGACACCAAACTAGTTGCCGGCTGGTTGCAAAAGAACAATATTGAAGCGGTAGCTTATTATGGAGGTGTTGAAAACCGAGAGGAACTTGAATGTGGATTGCAGAAAAATGAATTCAAAGCTCTAGTTGCTACTGTAGCATTGGGCATGGGGTTTGACAAACCTGATTTGGGATTTGTGATTCATTTCCAGCGACCGGGCTCTGTGATTGCATATTACCAACAAGTTGGTAGAGCAGGAAGAGCATTGGATAGGTCTTACGGGATTTTATTAAACGGTGACGAAGATGATGAAATTCAAGAGTATTTCATTAAGACAGCTTTTCCACCAATTGCAGTGACACAAGATATTGTGTCGGCACTGGAAAAATCTGAGGGGATGACGATAAATCAACTTTTGTCAAAAGTGAATGTATCTTTCTCTATGGCAGAAAAAGCTCTAAAGTTGCTGGAGATAGAGAGTGTAGTTCAAAAAGAAAAAGACAAATATTATCGAACTGCAAATCCATGGCGGCCGGATATTGAACGAATTGAGAAAGTCACCTTGCAGAGAGAGCTTGAACTTCAGCAGATGAAGGATTATGTAGGATATTCGGGTTGTTTGATGGAATTTTTAGAGCGTGCATTAGATGATATCTGGCCAAAACCCTGTGGAATATGCTCGAACTGTAAAAAGAAAGGTCTTTCTGCTGAAGTCCACGAGCATCTGCACGTGAAGGCTTGCGATTATATTTCCAATTGGCCAGTTGAAATAAAACCGAAGACAAGATTACCTGTTGGCGTTTTGCTAGAAGGACGTGGAGTCAGCCTGAGAGATTTGAAAATCAAGCCTGGACGAGCACTTTGTTATTATGGGGATTCGGGTTGGGGTAAACTGGTGCAAAAAGGGAAGTATGAGGATAACTACTTTAGTGACAAATTAGTCGGAGCTTCAGCAGATCTGATTGTAAACAAGTGGAACTTTGATGCAAAGGCCCCAAAATGGATCACAGCTATTCCTTCCAGACGACGTCCAGAATTAGTATATAATTTTGCTGGACGGTTGGGAAAAGTTTTAAATTTACCATTTGTGCCAGTCTTCGATCGTTTTGCGGAAGCTCCTGAGCAAAAGGGAATGCAAAACAGTGCTATGCAGGCAAGGAATGTACTAAATAGTCTTAAAATAATTAAAGAACCCCTGGCGGATCCAGTTCTGTTGGTAGATGATATCAGGGATTCTGGCTGGACGCTGACAATAGCTGGCAAACTGTTGGTGGAGAGCGGGTGTGAGATTGTGTTTCCTTTTACGCTTGCCAGTACTTCAAAAGGATAAAATGAATGATTTCAGAGGATTCTAAAGCGATTATTTTATTGTGCACAAGAATGGTGCTGGATAAAAATTCAGAGGTCCAACCGTTTACGCTGTCTGAATGGAATGCTTTAGCCAAGAAAATTGCATCCTCAAATTATCAACGTCCAGGTTCGTTGTTTGGTGAGACCATGGAGGGACTGGTAGAGGGATTACAAATTTCTACCGATCAAGCAGCTCGAACTGTTCATTTGCTTGGCTTTGCGCGTCGTTTGGGCTTTGAATTTGAACGATTGGAATCTACTGGAATCTGGATAATTACTCGTGCAGATAAAGATTATCCTCAAAAATATAAAGAACGTTTAAAAGAGAAATCCCCCGCAGTTTTGTTTGGTGTTGGTGAAAAAACGTTGCTCAATCAGGCAGGTGTTGCGATTGTTGGTTCCAGGAATATAACTGAAAATGAACAATCGTTTGCTGAGATGATTGGTAATTCTGCGGCTTATAATGGGATGGTTGTGTTCTCGGGTGGCGCGCGAGGGGTTGATATTACAGCAATGAAGAATGCCATTGAGGGACGTGGCTGCAGTGTGGGATTGCTGGCAGACAGTTTAGAAAGAGCGATCAGGAAACCAGAGTACAGACGTGCGTTGTTGAATGGAGATATGGCTTTGATTTCCCCTTATGGAACAAACACCGGTTTTAGTGTGGGAGCCGCAATGGGAAGGAATAAATTGATTTATGGACTGGCTGATTACGCGGTGGTTGTCTCAAGCGATCACAAAAAGGGAGGTACCTGGGCTGGTGCGATAGAAGCAATGAAATATAAGTGGTTGCCAGTGTTTGTTCGCCAGCATGAGCAGATGCCGCTTGGAAATCAAGCTTTGATCCAAATGGGTGGAATTGAGCTTCCTGACCCTCTGCCAGTAGCGGTAAAGGATTTGAAAAAATGGATGGATGAACAGAAGGAAGTATGGCAAGAAAGCAGCATCTTATCCACAAATTTCAAGCAAGGGAGTTTGTTCTAGTTCAACACTGAAATCTGTCTCCATAGCTCTGTCCGGGCATTGACCTTTACTTATATGCGAAAACCGGATATACAATTAAAAATTTTGTGAAATATCGAGAAAGTTGGTTTCATGCTGCTTCGAGACGCGGCTCTGGAAGACTCGGCTGCCATCGCCCGGATTCTGGTGGATACCTGGCGCAAGTCATATATTGAGATCATGCCGCCCGATTTCCTGGCCGGGCTGTCTTATGAAGCGCGGGAGAAGCGTATTCGAGAGGGCTTTTTGGCCCCCGACCCTAACCGTTTTATGGTTGTGGCAGAAGAAAACGGCAAGTTGGTGGGGTGTGTGGTTGGCGGCGCCGGCCGTGATGAGGGCGAAAAGGAATATTCTGGCGAGGTGTATGCGCTTTACGTCCTGCCCGGGCACCAGCGCAGGGGGATCGGGGTGGCGATGGTCCGCGCCGCGGTAAAGCGCCTGCTCGCGATGGGTCATAACACTATGCTGATCTGGACCCTGGTACAAAATCCTTCCCGCGGGTTCTATGAGGCGCTGGGTGGCACCCCGGCCCGCGAGCGGGAGGTGGAGATTGGCGGGAAGATGTACCCTGAGGTGGGCTACGGCTGGACAGATTTGCGGTGTCTGGAAAAGACGATTACGGGTTGAGGTTGTTTTTTGATGGGGAGGAGACGTGATGAATCGGTTAAACAGGGACCATAATGGCTTAACCTTTCGACAAATCGGCTGGCTGGCCGCGGTGTGCGTTGTGCTTTTGGTGGTGGTTCTGCCCACCCGAAGCGTGTCCGGTGATGTCGGCCCTAAGCCCAGCATGGATTTTGAATTTGCCGCGGAGCAGGGGATGCCCGCCCTCTCCATCACGGAAGCGGTGCTGCTGCAATGTGATGATCCTTCCTGCGCTGATGCCCACCCCCTGGAGGATCTGGGTCCCCAGGGCATCACCTGCCAGGGAATGAGCTGCTCTTCCCTGGCCTACAGCTATGCCGATTACCACCGGCTGGTGGTCACTTTTTCAGATGGCATTACCCGGGAAAGTGATGTCTTTGAGAAGCGCGCTTTCCATGCCGCCTACCGGGTCACGGTGGGGCAGGGTGATCTGCGGATCAAGGAAGGCCGCGGCAGAGCGAACGAACTGCTGGCGACCCTGTTGGGCAGCCTGGCGGGGCTGGCTCTGCTGGTGGTGGAACTGAGCCTGGTGGTGGTGCTGGCGGCGCGCGCCGGCAAAGACCGCGCCGTCTGGGAAGCTTCCAGGTGTATTTATTGGACGGCGTTTATCATCGGGCTGGCGCTCACGGCAGCCGGGGGTCTGTTCAGCCTGGCGCTGCCCATCACCGTGCTGCTGGAGGTCTTCCTGGCCGCGGGGTACGCCCTGTGGCGCAAACGACCGGTATTTCCCCTGGTTGTAGTGGTCGTCGCGATCAATGTTTTCACCCAGATTGGGTTGTGGGGGGTGCTGGAGAACCTGCGCTCGGGTAACGCGCTGGCTTTCACCTTGGCCCTGGAAGCGGGGATCTGGCTGGTCGAAGCCCTCCTCCTGTACTTCACCGGGCGTAAGGCGGTTGGCTTCAAGGAGGCGGCTTTGCTCAGCCTGTTGCTGAATGCTGCCAGCTTCGGGATTGGGTTGGCGCTGCCGTTTTAGCCAGCCTGTGCTGTGGCACCCTCTGGCCCTGTTACCATCAGGATGGGAAGGCTGCAAAGGCGCATTAATTGCCCGATTGTTCCCGGATTAAGCGGGCGTTAATATGATGTAGAATAAGTCATGTTTTCTCACTTTCCAGATCCATCGCCGACAGAAGAGACATCCTATCCGGGCAGCTTATCTAAAGTGGTCCGCTTTGGCGCTTTCTCCAGCGCCTTCTTCAATCTGTTTTTCGCGTTTTTCTATGGGCTGAGTGGCTACCCAGGCTTCATGGTCTGGGTATGTGCTGGCGGCTTCTTGATCGCCTTGAGCAGCCTCCTGCTGCAGAAGTCACCCCGCCGCAACTGGCTGGCGGCTCAAGTAGTTACTTTTTCCATTTTCTTCACCATGTTCCCGTTCGTGTTGATTACCGGTGGGATCAATTCCTCCAGTATTCTATGGATGTTGTTCATTCCGATCGCGGCTACTGTCATGTCCGGCACTGGTGGAGGGCTGCTGTGGGGGGGCATTTGTGTCCTTTCTGTGGTCAGCGTTTATGTGCTGGGTGAGGTGTTTGGGTCGGACTACACCCTGGTTTTACCCACCAGCACCGACCGCCTGGTAGATTTGCTGGCAGTTTCCCTCTCGGCGCTGGTGGCTTCTCAGTACAGTGAGATTAAAAAATTCCAGGTGATCCAGCAGCTTCAAACGATCCGCCACAATCTCCAGCATCTGGCGATTGTGGACCCGCTCACCAACGCTTACAACCGGCGATATTTTTTCAATCATGCCCAGGTTGAATTGTCCCGTGCGGGCATCAATGGCCAGTCCAATGCCATTGTGCTGATCGATGTCGACCACTTTAAGAATATCAACGATGAGTATGGCCACATCATCGGGGACCAGGTGTTGGTGGGGCTGGCCGCGGTTTGCCAGGAGAACCTGCGCGGGTGTGACCTGCTGGCTCGCTTTGGCGGAGAAGAGTTCATTATCTTATTGCCCCAAACCGGACTGGAGGAAGCGCGCCAGATCGCCAACCGCCTGCGGGATGTCATTGACCGCAAGAAAATCCTGACCGATAAAGGGCGTCTGCCAGTAACCGTCAGTATCGGGGTGGCGGTTTCCAGTCCTGGCAAAGTCATGGATCTGTATGAACTGGTGATCCAGGCCGATCAGGCCATGTACCGTGCCAAAGGCGCCGGCCGCAACAGGGTGGTTTTGTCGGATAATTGACCACCGGGCTTTTCCGGTCTGGTTGTCCCGATCCAGCAAGACGGAGATCGGGACTTTTTGTTTTTCGCGGTTCTGGTTTATCCCCTCCTGAAGCAATCGAGATAATAGATGAAATGTCGTTAAAGTCATGCCCAAATAGTGGCAATTGTTCCTTGACAGAAGCTGTAAAAGATTGGTACATTAAAATAGTTGTACCAGTACAAATATACAGTTTAAACACGAGGAGAAGCTATGAAAAGAAAATGTTGGATGTGGATGACAGCGATTCTGCTGCTGTCTGTCTTAGCGACTGCCTGCCAGCCGCAGGTAGCCGTCGCGCCCGAAGCCCCTGTGGCGGAAGCCCCCGAAGAGGCCGGCGTAGTTGAGGAGGTTGTTGAAGAAGTCGCCGAAGAGCCTGTGCTGGCAGTGGTCGGCAGCGATGGCGAAACGGTCGAACTCACCATGAGCGAACTGCAGGCCCTTAATGTAACCTCCGGGCAGGCTGGCATGGTCAGCAGCACTGGTGCGATTACACCGCCGGTGGAGCATAAGGGTGTTTCGCTGAAAGACCTTGTGGAGCTGGTGGGCGGCATGGATGAGACCATGGGTGTCTATCTGGAAGCTAAAGACGGCTATGGCATCACTTTCTCTTACGACCAGGTCATGTCGGGTGATTTCATCTCTTACGATCCCGTAACAGCCATCGAATTGGAAACCGCCGGGCCGCTGACCGCGATTGTGGCCTATGAGCGCGACGGCAAGCCCCTCGACCCGGTGCAGGATGGCACCCTGCGTCTGGTTGCGGTCAGCCCGGAAGCGGATCAGATTGTGGACGGCCACTGGATGGTGAAGTGGTTGGTGCGGGTTGAGGTAAAACCGGCTGCCGCAGTGTGGTACCTCCATCTGGAAGGCGCTTTGACCGAAGAAATGGACAGGGCTACCTTTGAATCGGGCTCTTCACCGCACTGCCACCTCAAAAGCTGGACCGATGAGGATGGCAACGAATGGATGGGGATGCCGTTGTGGTACCTGGTGGGACGGGTCGATGACGAAGTCCGCCATGAGAGCCGGGCGTTCGATGAAGATCTGGCAGAAGCCGGCTACAAAGTTTCTTTAGTTGCCGCCGATGGTTTCACCGTGGATCTGGAAAGCCAGGATATCGCTTTCAATGATGAACTGATTGTGGCTTCTCAGATAAATGGCGAGCCACTGGATGATAAATACTATCCGCTTCGCCTGGTAGGAGAAGGCCTTTCAAAAGGTCAGATGGTGGGCGCGATTGAGTCCATCCTGCTGGATCTGGAGCCGATTGAAGAACCCGCCGCGGAAGCGGCAGCGCCAGGCGAAGCTCCCGCCGCGGTGGAAGGCGATCTGGTAATCATCGGATCGGTAGAGACTCCCACCGGCTTGATGACCGCCGATCTGGAAGCGATGGAGCAGACCGAAGCTTCGATCATCCACCCAAAGAAAGAGGAAATGCAGGATTACACAGGCATTCTTCTCAGCGAGCTGTTTGCTCTGGCAAAGCCCGCTCAGGATGCTGAAACGATGGTCATCACCGCCGGCGATGGTTACCAGAGCGAAGTCCCCGCCGCCGATGCGCTGGCTTGCGAGGAGTGCATGCTGGCTGTGATGGAAGAGGGCGGTTATATGAGCGTGATGCCCGGTTTTGAGAGCAGCTCCTGGGTCAAGGATGTGGTGTCGCTTGAATTTGTGGGCGGAACAGCACGGGAGATGACAGGCGATTTTGTGATTTCAGGCAATGTCGAATTCACCATGCCGTTCACCTACGCGGAAATCGCCGAGATGGAGATGGTTACCATCAACGCCAAACACCCCAAGAAAGACGAGATGGTCGATTACACCGGGGTGCGTTTGAACGACCTGATGGCAATGGCCAAACCCAAAACGAACGCGCAGAAGGTGAAACTGGTTGCCGGTGATGGTTACACCATTGAAGTGCCCCTTGCCGACCTGACCGCCTGCAAGGATTGCCTGCTTGCGTTTGACGATGACGGGACGTTAAAGAGCGTCATGCCCGGTATGGAAGGGATGTTCTGGGCGAAAGACCTGGTTCAGGTTGTTGTAGAATAGGGTTCTGCTGGAAAAGAGTGGGCAAACCTTTGCCCACTTTTTTAATATTTTGTAGAAGATGGTGGAAATGATTAAACGATCGCGAAATATCCTGACCGTTTTGCTGGCAGTGACCCTTTTTCTGGCGGGCTGTGCCCCCACACAGAAAACCCCGCTGGTGGTGTTTGGAGCGGGCAGCCTGATCGTGCCGCTCAACGCGGTGGAGGAGGCCTTTGAAAAGCAGCACCCGGAGGTGGATGTGCTCAACGAGTTTCACGGCAGCATCCAGGTGCTGCGGCACGCCGCCGAGTTGGATGAGCCGATCGATGTGGTGCTCAGCGCCGACCACGCCCTCATCCCGATGCTGATGTATTCCCGCAATATGCCCGGGACGGATATTCCCTACGCGGATTGGTATCTCAAGTTTGCCTCTAACAAACTCGCCCTGGCTTACACGGATCAAAGCAGGTACGGCGATGAGATTACCGCGGATAACTGGTATGAAATCCTGGGGCGGGAAGATGTGCGCGTTGGTCTTTCCGACCCGCGCTTTGATGCGGCCGGCTACCGCACCCTGATGATGTTGAAGCTCGCCGAACGCCATTACCAAAAAGAGGATCTGTTCTCAGCTGTTTTCAGCGGGCAGTTCACCCAGCCGGTCCGCGATCTGGACCGCGAGGGCCGCGCCGTGATCCTGGTGCCGGAGATTCTGGAGGCAAAAACTGGTTCCAAAATCTTCCTGCGCGGCTCGAGCATCCAGCTCCTCAGTTTGCTGGAGTCGGGTGATATTGACTACGCCATGGAATATGAAAGCGTGATCGAGCAGCACGGTCTCAAGAAGGTGAGTCTGCCAGATCCGGTCAATATGAGCAGCCCGGCAGATTCTGAACGCTATCAAACTGTTGAAGTCCGCCTGGATTTCCAGCGCTTCTCAACCGTCAAACCGGAATTCTTGGGAGAGGTGATCGCGTACGGTCTCACTATTCCGGCCAATGCGGCTAATCCGGCGCTTGCGGAGGAATATATCCGCTTCCTGCTGGGGCCGGAGGGGCGCGGGATCATGGCTGCAAACCACCACCCCCTGCTGGATCAAATAACAGCTGACCAGCCAGAAAACCTGCCGCAATCGCTGGAAGGCCTGGTGGGTCTGGGAGAGTGAATTGAAAAAGGTGCGGCAGCGCTGGTTTGTTGTTATTTTTGCCCTGCTGGGCGGGCTGGGCATTCTGTTTGTGCTGCTGCCGCTGGCGGCCACTGTCCTGGCTACCCGCCCGGTTGATCTCTGGAAAACGCTCGTTGATCCTGAAGTGGCAAAATCAATCACAACAACCTTTTTGGCCGGAGCGATCGCGACCGGCCTGGGCCTGGTGCTGGGTATCCCGCTGGCGTATTTGCTGGCGCGCTACCGTTTTCCTGCCAAGGGGTTGGTCGATGGGATTGTCGCGCTGCCAGTGGTCATCCCTCACACCGCTGCCGGGATCGCCCTGCTGATGGTGTTTGGCAGCAAAGGGCTGCTGGGCGCGCCGCTGCAGCGCCTGGGGCTTTTCTTTGTGGACCGTCTGGCGGGTGTGGTGGCTGCCATGCTGTTTGTGGGCATGCCTTTCCTCATCAGCGCCAGCCGCGAAGCGTTTGCCGCGGTGGATGTGGAGATGGAGAAGGTTGCCATGATCGATGGGGCAGGGTCCTGGCAGGCTTTTGTGTATGTTACCCTGCCGCAGGCATGGCGGGGCATTGCCGCCGGCGCGCTGATGATGTGGGCGCGGGGCATCAGTGAATTTGGCGCGGTTGCTATCCTCGCCTATCACCCCAAGGTTGTCCCCGTGCTCATCTTTGAACGCTTCCAGGGCTATGGACTCATTGCCGCCCGCCCGGTCGCCGTGATCCTCATCCTGGCGGTGCTGGTAGTATTCACCGCCATCCGGCTGCTGGTTGCCCTGAAACAGAATGGCGAAAAGAAAGATTCTTCCAGTTCTTAAGGCAGCAAGTATTATCCCGGTATGCTTGTTTCAATCGACCATGTCATTCTGAGAGACCGGAGGGAACGAAGAATCTCTACGCCCTTCCAGGCAACCGCCGGAGCACGCAGGAGGCACTGCGTTGTCATTGAGGTCTTTCACTTCATACAGGGAGACAGTATTACTTCAATATTGGAAAAGAGAGTGGGTGAAACAGATTGAGCCTTGCTGGTTTACCTGTTTTCCCCGACCAGGTCATTCTGACGCGCGAAGCGCGGAAGAATCTCTGCGTTCCTTATAAGAAAAAACATTTTCGCTGTTTTCCCTGTTACAACGGGTTTTTAATGTGCGTAAGATTCTGTATAATATGCAGTAGAGTACATAAAGGAGCGTGAACATGTCACTTAAAGGAAAGAAAATACTGTACCTGATTGGACCCGGGTTTGAAGAGCTGGAATTCTACGTCCCCGTGATGCGGCTGCAGGAAGAGCACGCCGAAGTTGTGGTTGCCGGAGAAAAAGCCGGCAAGTCCTATTTTGGCAAGCACGGCAACTGCATGGATGGCAAGGCCGATGTCGGTTTTGATGAGGTCAACCCGGCCGATTTCGATGCCGTCATCGTCCCCGGTGGTTGGGCGCCGGATAAAATCCGCCGCTTCGACAGCGTCAAGAAGATCGTCAAAGAGATCTACGACTCAGGGAAGATCGTGGGCATGATCTGCCACGCCGGGCTGGTGGGCATCAGCGCCGGGATCGTTGCCGGGCACCAATCGACTGGCTCAGAAGGCATCAAGGACGACCTGATTAATGCCGGCGCCAGGTGGCGCGACGAGCCCGCCTTCCGCAGCGGCAACATCGTTTGGGGGCGGGTGGTAGCCGATATCCCCGATTTCTGCCGCGAGCTGGTCAAAGCCCTGAAAGAGCAATAACCGTTACCGAATACCCTCTCTGGCACCTCACACTTCACTGTGTGGGGTGTTTTTGATTGGGTTTACGCGGGTCTCCTCGATCCTGTTAGCAGCTTTATGGGCATTGGATCAGACCCTGGGCCCACAGGCATCCGCCGCAGGCAGGGTGTTCATTTCCAAAACAGTCCTCCTGGTTGGCTTCCGCCATATCGCAGGAATTGCAGATTGTGCAGGGAGAAAAGTCAAACTCCCGCAGGCGCTCGCGCAGCGCCACGTAGTCCGGATCGTTCCAGATCTCCACCAGGGTGTCAGTATCCAGTGAACCGACTCTGTAGGCGGTCGATTCGCGCGGATGGTCATCCAGGTAGCTGGTGTGGCTGTGAAGCAGGGGTAAGCAGGGGCTGACCGCGCCGTCCCAGCGGATGCTGGTGCTGTTCTTTTTGATGAAGGGACAGGTGTCATAAGTCCTGAATGCCTCCAACCCGGCCAGATTGGTTTGATATTGCCCGTTCAGGGTTTTCCCAAAAGCGTTCAGGGTTTCTGGGGTGGTGTCTATACGGGGCCAGGTTACAACAGGAAAGATGGCGCTGTGCGTGACAGCGTGATCGTAAAGGGACTGTTCGTAGAGCACTTCCTCGCGCAGCGATGCGTTATGGGCCAGCACATTCGAAATCGAGAAATGCTGCGCGCCAAACCGGCGTCCGATTTCGAGCACTTTGGGAAGGTCTTTAATATTGCGCTGCATGGCAACAAAAGCCACGCCGATGGCCGGCTGTGTTTTAAAGGTACGCAATTTGTGAAAATGCAGGCGGTTCAGGTTCTCAAGGATGGTTGGCAGGGCGGCACCCAGACGAACATCAGCATAGCTTTCCGGGGAAGCGCCATCCATGGATACCCAGAGCATATCCAATCCGATATCAATCAATTCCTGCCTGATTTTTTCCCCCAGCAGGATCCCGTTGGTGATCATTTCTACCCGCCCGCCAAGGGCTTTGGCCTGGCGCAGCATATCGAGTATTTCAGGATGGCACAGCGGTTCGCCGTACCCGCCAAAGAAGATGGTCGGCAAGACGGGTAAGGATTGTATTCCAGCCAGAATGCGCTGGAAGATTTCCATACTCATCTGGCCCAGTGGTTCATCCCATTCATTTCGCATGCAGGTGCGGCAGGTCAGGTTGCACAGGTTGGTCGGCTCAATATAAACCCGCTCCAGGTGGGTGACTGGCGGGTGCAACCGGAGCTGGTTTTCTCCCTCTTCGATCCAGAACATTTCACCTGGCCGCAGTCCAGACCGGGCCAGTACTTCTGGCGGCAGCACCAGCGCGCCATTTTGGTTGACTGTTGCTTTAATCAGCTTTTTCATAACGCCTCCACCTGCCTGCAAATACTCTGTGTTGATTATATTCAATATTCTGCATATAGATAGGGTCAAATTGAACCAATTCCATAGACAAACATCACAGTCTGAAATGATTTTAAGTCCGAGATCAGGCAAAAAACTTTAAAATGGAGCCGGGGAGTAGATTCTAAGCGCGCAATAAACTTTTGAGTAACCTCTT
>Ga0068714_10005817_pt1 | contig 12889 bp, 12 predicted proteins | sample MTBNYHSulfiMetaG_FD_62988 | JGI IMG/M metagenome (GOLD analysis project Ga0068714, IMG submission 62988) | Enrichment culture microbial communities from rom New York Harbor, USA that are MTBE-degrading - MTBE-NYH (New York Harbor Sulfidogenic)... | ecosystem: Environmental > Aquatic > Marine >... | reverse complement strand
AGATGATCTACCATTGCTTCCAAAGTGTACTCATAGATACCGGGTTCATTAACCGGAAATTCTCCCTGCCAGAGATCATTTACCAAAAATTTCATGCCGGTCTTTTGCCATTTCTGATTTCCTCGTTTTCGAAAAAGCAGGTTTGCTATAACCTGGTCATGACCGTCGGCAAAAACATCAGCGGTAACCCGCACACTTTCCCCCACAATTCTTTTTATGGCAAATTTTCCATGATTGATTTCAGGTTGTACATTTTCAATGACAACCCGTTGTTTACCGTTAATTGCTCTTAGATGATTGATTGTAAAAAATCCTTTCTTATTCTCAAAGATAGTTTATTATTCCAGGTATTTCGTAATTGACTTTAACATCCCTTTGGCGGTACGGGTGAGAATCATTCTTCTAGCCAATTCTTTTTCCCCGAATACATCGCGTACCCAATTGGCAAAATCATTGTTCTTTTTATAGACATGTTGCTTAAACAATTCCTGATTCATGTCTACCAGTTGATCGATTAATTCCGCTAAACTTTTCAGTGGTATTCCGTTTTTAAGGTAAAAGTACTGGTCAGTTGATGCTGCCTCCTGGTAAATATTGATGGTATTCTTTTTTTCGTTCATTACTGAACCTCCTGATATAATAATATAGACAGTAAATCATTTAAATATAGTCGTCGTATAATTGTTGTGCTACAGTGTATGACCATTATTATACTTCAACATTAGTGTAGATTGATTATTTATGTTTATTAAAAACTATTCTATTGGGAAAGTTTAAAAAGTCAACTTTTTTATATTCTTTCGTTAGACTCAATTTTTTAAAATTTTATTCACTCTTCCGGTTCCTGGGGAAGTATGAACCAGGCAATAATATAGGTTAATATTCCCGGAGGGGTTAAACAGACTAATGCGCCAATGACCCTGACCAGGTTCGGGTCAATATCAAAATATTGACCGATTCCTCCGCATATTCCGGCAATGATTTTGTCTTTCCTTGAGCGATAGAGTTTCTTCTTCATTTGTTTTCCTTTACAGGCATATTTTATATTGTATCATTTTATTATTATATACTCTATTATAAAACAAAACCTCCTGATTGGAAATCAAGAGATTTTTATTTATAGTATATAAGCTATCAATTAGAGAGGTAATTGTTCTACAATTACTTTTACTCCACCGGAATCCCCGGTAACAATATCTATTGTTTTAACTTCTCCCGGTTGAAATTCCCACTGTTTGGTTTCACCTTTTTGCATGGAAAGATCTAATTTTTCTATGGGATCTTGATATTCTCCTTTGAAAAAGGTAATTTCGCATTGTGATATTCCTGATGTTTCATTATCCCCGGTAATCATTAATTGGACTTGTTTTCCTTCACTGAAAAATAATCCCTGCCCAAAATTTTCCAATAGATAATATTCTTGCCGTTTCACATCATCCGCAAAATGGGATTCTTGCAAAACAGTTGCTCTAACAGTTCCTTCGTTAAGCCTTATTTCAATTTTCTCAATATTTAAAGAACTACTGAAAGATGGCTTAGTTTTTCCTTTTGGAGAAACAATCTTTTCGGTAATTTGATTTTCAATGGCTTCTCCTGAGCGGAAAGGAGTGACAATGATTAATGCATCTTTATCTCCGATATTTTCAATAACCAGATTTTTTTCCAGAGAAGGAATGACCTTTACCTCCATTACACCTCCTGAAGCCAATGTTCTCACAATCGGAGCTTCACCTTCTATTACCCCTGAAAATTCTTCTGAGGTAATTGATTCACTTTCTTCTTTTTCTTCTGCCTGCGTCTGTTCTGCGGGAGAGGTCATTCTTTCATAATCCTCAGGAGCCCTGAAATAGTCTGCATCCTGGGCACCTACTTGTATATTGAGTAATTCAAAAGTACTTTGTTCGGAGTTGATAAGAGGAACAACAACTTTTATTCTCTGCTTTAATTCAGGTGAATACCAGGCTTCGATGGTACCATCCATGCCTTGCTGAGCATAATTGTATTTTTCACATTCAAATCCGGCAATGACTTCTGTCCCTTTTTTCTCCTCTTCATATTCATCTGTAATCATTTCCCAGCCGATAATGGGATTAAACAAGAAAATTTCTTCCCTGGAGAATTCCATATAAAATTTCATGATAGGATGCAGGCCAAGATAAGAATCATCCTGTCTATTAGCAATGATTACCATAGGTTCTCCGCTGCTGTCTTCACCTTCCAGCCGGTAAAGATGATCTTTCACAAAATAATCAAAATAATACGTTTCCTCGGGTTGTTCAATCTTAATCTGAGCCGAAAATTCCTGGGCTGCTACTGGGGTGCCAAACATTCTCAAACCCAAACAAAAGAACAATAGAAGTATCCCGTAAAAAACCAACCAACCTCTCCTTTTCATTTTGTAAAACTCCTTTCATTTATTTGGTTTTCCTTTCTTTATTTTACCTTTGAAATTAATAAAATAAAAGTTTTTTTACCCTTGTTCCTCATTTTTGGTTAAAAATGTATTTGTTATCTAATTTAAAGTGAAATATTAAGGAAATATTTATAATTATATGGTTTTAAAGATAAAAACAAAGAAATGATTGACCATCTTTGATAGAATTAAATTAATTTCCAAGTGATTCATTTTATGCAAAGACAAAAAAGAATGAAAAAATAGACAGAGCAAAAAGTGTCATTGAAAAAAATATGTGAATCCAGAGGGGCAGTTGTCTGCGGATCAGGGGTGGTGAACTGGTTAAAATCAAACCGTAAAAAACAGATAACTGAAGTAATAGAAAAATTAAGTGAATTATTTTGATAGTAGCATCAAAAAAATATTCTAATTGGCCAGGATAATGGAGATAGGAGGAAAGTTATTATGATAAAAATGAATAGAATTCTGTTTAATATTTTCACCTGTTTTATTATGATTATGATGAGCAGTGCATTTTTCACAGTTTCAGGACAAGTGGAAGGTGTTCCCACCCCTGGTGTATCAAGCATTGAGGGTATCTGGGAGGGCAATTTAAAAGTTCCCGGAGCAGAGTTCAGGATTGTCTTCAAAATTTTTAAGAGTCCAGACGGAACTCTAATTGCTACCATGGATAGTCCTGATCAGGGAGTAACCGACATCCCGGTGGAGGAAGCTATCTTTAAAGAGAATGTTTTGCATCTGGAATTAAAATCTATAGGAGGCATTTTTGAAGGGATAGTCAGTAAAGATTTTTTAGTTATTGAGGGAGAGTGGAAACAGTCCGGAGCAACTTTACCTATTACGCTTCGACTGGTTGATAAGGCAGTGGAAATTCTTAGACCCCAGGAGCCAAAAAAACCTTATCCTTATACAGAAGAAGAAGTAACATATGATAATAAAGAAGCAAAAATTAGACTTACAGGAACTTTAACATTACCAACCGGAAAAGGTCCTTTTCCGGTAGTTCTATTAATTAGCGGCTCCGGACCACAGGACCGTGATGAAACTGTATTTGGTCATCGTCCATTTTTGGTATTGGCAGATTATCTGACTCGGCAAGGTATTGCAGTCCTAAGGGTAGATGATCGGGGAGTGGGGAAATCTAGCGGGGACTTTTCTCAGGCTACCAGTGAGGATTTTGCATCTGATGTATCAGCAGGAATAGAATACCTCAAGACTCGAAAAGAAATTAATCCTGAACAAATCGGCCTTATCGGTCATAGTGAGGGTGGTATAATTGCTCCAATGGTTGCTGTAAAATCTCCGGATATAGCTTTTATCGTATCAATGGCCGGAACAGGAGTCTCCGGGGAAGAGATTTTATACTTGCAGGGTGCATTAATTTCCAGGGAGATGGGAATCAGTGAAGAAGACATTGCCAGGAATCGCCAGTTTAATAAAAGGGCATATTCTCTCATTAAAGATGAAAAGGACGAAAAAATATTGAAAGAAAAGCTTCATCAGATGTTTATGGATTATTGGGATGATTTATCCGAGGAAGAAAAAAGTAGAATCGGGGATCCGGAAGCGTACATTACAGCCCAGCTTCAGAGCTTGTTGTCTCCCTGGTTTAAATTTTTCCTCACTTATGATCCTAAACTTACTTTGAGTAAGGTCATGTGTCCGGTCCTTGCCATCAATGGAGAGAAAGACTTGCAGGTGCCACCGAAAGAAAATCTCAGTGCTATCGAAAAAGCCCTTATATCGGGAGGTAACAAGAATTTTACGATTAAGGAATTACCCGAACTAAATTATCTTTTTCAGACTGCTCAAACGGGTTCGCCTGAAGAATATGTAAAGATAGAAGAAACGATTTCACCTATGGCTTTAGAAATAATAAGTGACTGGATTTTAGAACAAACTGGAACAAAATAAAAAAGATATCCTGTTAACATAACACAAACTTAGTACAATGAATCTATGAAAAAGAAATATAAATGAAATTATAAGAATGAAACGGGTAGGCAGAACTTCGTGACCAGAGATACTGCCTTTTTATCCATTCTATATTTCCGGAGTTATAAATATGGATCTGTTTATTGAAAGCATTAGCCACAACGGGGAAGGGGTTGCCAGGAATGAGGGTAAGGTAGTTTTTATACCTTATGCTATTCCAGGAGAAGTTGTCAAAGTCAATATCATAGAAGAAAAGAAAAAATATTCTCGGGGAATCCTGAGGAATATTATCCGGAAATCACCCCACCGGGTTGATGCAAAATGTCCCTATTACTATCAGTGTGGGGGTTGTTCTTATCAGCATATCAGCTACCAACAACAATTAGTATTAAAACAAAACATCATTAAGGAAATACTGCATCGCATTGGTGGAATAAATCCAACGATTATGGGTGTCATGGGTATGCCGGATCCCTGGCATTACAGGAATAAGGTTTTATGGCATAGTTGTGAGTGTATGGATGGTAAAAAAATAGGTTTCTATCGCTATCAAAGCAGGCAACTCATTGAAGTAGATGATTGTGCCCTTCTTTTGCCTGGGTTAAATGCCACCAGTCTTTTAGTCAAAGAAATCCTTCATGAGGTTCAATTAGAAGAAAATAGCTCAGTTATGATACGCCAATCAAATGAGAATAAGGAGATAATAATTGAATTCATCAATTGTTCCCCTGATAAAGGTGCATTGAGAAAACTATCTCAGGAAGTTGAAGCAATTTACGAGAATCGAGATGGTAAAACCAGATTACTATCCGGCCGGGAATTGATAAAAGAAAAAGCAGGTAAATGTTTATTTTACTTGGGTCCGGATGATTTTTTCCAGGTAAACCCTAAACAAACTGAATCTCTGATTGGTACTGTTTTTAAATATCTGGGTCTATCAGGATATAACAAAGTGCTTGATGCATATTGCGGTTCAGGAATGTTTTCTTTAAATATTGCAGGCAGTACAGCATTGGTGATTGGCATAGATTCAAATATTGAAGCAGTTAAACATGCTAAAAGAAATTCAGCATTAAATGGCATCATCAATTGTCGATTTATTGGCGGATCATGTGAGAAAATTTTACCAGCAATTAAGGAACCATTTGATCGGATCATTGTCAATCCACCCCGAGCAGGCCTCAAGACAGAGATTATTAGTGCCATTACTAATATTTCTCCAAAAATAATGGTATATGTTTCCTGTAATCCGGCAACGTTAGCCAGGGATTTAAAACAATTCCTTGGCAATGGTTACAGGGTAGTTAATATTCAACCCATCGATATGTTTCCACAGACAAGTCATATTGAAAATATTATTTTACTTGAAAGATAGAGTATTACTTAAATAACGAGATGAATGATGAATATGAAAAATAATAATCAAATTAAAGATAAATATAAATTAAGTCAAAACAGGTGATTACTTTTAATGGATGAAAAAAGAAGGGAAAAATTGTATCAAGGATGGGGTAAAGCAGTTAAGCGAACCCTGAATTGGGAAGAAGAATAGAAAGTAATAATTTATATCTTTTATTGTGGTTTTTTTATTTCCTATGCGAGGAGAATGTCGATGAAGACAGATGTCGTCATTATAGGCGGAGGAGTCATTGGCTCAGCCATTGCCCGAGAGCTATCCAGGTATAATATTGATATTGTTTTGATAGAAAAAGAAGACGATGTGGCTATGGGGACCAGTAAGGGTAATTCCGGGATTATTCATGCGGGATATAATGAAGTTTCTAATTCATTAAAAAGCCGACTTAATATAGATTCAAACTCACAATTTGATAAGCTATGCAAGGATTTAAAGGTGCCTTTTAAGAGAATAGGTTCTTTAGTCATTGGTTTTAGTCCAGAGGATTTCAATAAGTTGATAGCATTAAAAGAAAATGGCGAGAAAAATGGGATTAACAATTTAGAAATCATTAAAGGTACAAAATTATTTGAATCGGAGCCTAATTTAAATCCCCAGGCTAAATATGCCCTTTTTGCCCCTTCTGCCGGGATTATTTCCCCTTATCAATTAACGATTGCCCTGGCTGATAGTGCAGTAATAAATGGAGTTAAAGTCTTATTGGAAACCGAAGCAAAGGATATCATCATTAAGAAAGGACAGACTTGTAGTGTACTTACCAGCAAGGGATTCATTAAAACCAGGATAATCATCAACACTGCCGGCTTATTTGCGGATGAAATGGCTAAGCTGGTCGGAGAAGAATTCACTATAAAGCCTTTGAAAGGCGAGTACCAGTTATTTGATAAACAATGGGGAAGTCTTGTTGAACATATTCTTTTTCCAATTCCAACCAAATTATCAAAAGGTATACTGGTAACGCCGACGGTGCACAACGGGCTGTTAATCGGGCCAAACTCTTATCATGTTGAACAAAAGGATAATTTAGCTACTACTAAGTTCGGAATAAATGAGGTATATACCGGAGCCAGGAAATTGATTCCCGGTCTTCCCCGCCAGGATCTGATAACCTCTTATGCCGGTTTGAGGGCAGATATTGAGGGTCGAGCTGATTTTATGATTGCACCCTCCAAAAAAGTGAAAGGTTTTATCAATGTAGCAGGTATTGAATCACCGGGCTTAAGTTCAGCCCCGGCTATTGCCGAAATGGTCTGTAGTTTGTTAAAAGAGGCAGTCAAGGAAATCTCTCCACCCTTAGAGTTTAATTACAAGGATCACTTTATTGAGAGCTTGTCCGAACCACCTAGATTTTCGGAATACAATAGCCGGATGGAAGAATGGCAGGAGATCATCAATAAAAATTCCGATTATGGAGAGATTATTTGCCGGTGTGAAAAGGTGAGCAGGGGAGAAATACTGAGAGCCATCCGTCAGCCGGTGCCTGCCAGAAGCCTGGATGCCATCAAAAGAAGAACCAGGGCAGGAATGGGTCGATGTCAGGGGGGCTTTTGCGGTCCCCGAGTATTAAAAATACTATCGGAGGAGCTAAAGGTTTCTCCGTTAAAAATAAGCAAAAAAGGGAAAAAGTCAGAAATTTTAAAAGCGATGACCAAGGAATTGATTAAAAAAACAGGAGTTAAGATTTAAAGATGAAGTTGGAGTATGATTTAATAATTATCGGAGGAGGACCAGCTGGCCTGGCTGCTGCCTTAGCAGCGGAAAAAAATGGAGTAGAAAAAATTCTGCTTTTAGAAAGGGACAAATACCTGGGGGGAATTCTTCCTCAATGCATTCATAATGGATTTGGCTTACAGTATTTCAAAGAAGAATTGACCGGACCGGAATATGCAGATAGATTTATCGCTAAACTCAAAGATTCCCGGATTGATATAAAGCCAGAGACGATGGTGGTAAAGATGACTCCTGATAAGCAGGTTGTGGCCATAAACCGATATGATGGTTTGCTGCAGATAGGGGCTAAAGCAATTGTGCTGGCTATGGGCTGCCGGGAAAGAACCCGGGAAGCAGTTGCCATAGCCGGGAGCAGACCTGCCGGGGTGTTTACTGCTGGCACTGCCCAGAGGTACATTAATATTGAAGGATACATCCCGGGTCGTGAAGTAGTCGTTCTAGGCTCAGGGGATATCGGGATGATTATGGCTCGCAGGATGACTTTAGAAGGAGCAAGGGTAAAAGCAGTTCTGGAAATTATGCCTTTTTCTACCGGACTAACCAGAAACAAGGTCCAGTGTTTGGATGATTTTAATATTCCCTTAAAATTCAATCATACTATTACCCGGATTGAGGGACAAAAACGGGTAGAAGGTGTAGTTATTGCCGGGGTAGATAAAAATTTTAAAACCATTTCGGGTACTGAAAAAGAGATTCAATGCGATACCGTTCTTCTCTCAGTAGGACTAATCCCTGAAAATGAATTGACTAAAGAGGCGGGGATTGGAGTAGATTCGGTCACCGGAGGGCCTGTTGTAAATGAAAATAGAGAAACAGGGATTGAAGGGATTTTTGCCTGTGGGAATGTTTTACATGTCCATGATTTAGCTGATTATGTTTCTGAAGAGGCAGAGATTGCGGGTAAAGCGGTGCAGAAATATCTAATAGGAAAGAGGAGCCATCGTTCACAGTCAGTAAAAGTAAGCCCTGGTGAAAATATTGGTTACGTAGTCCCCCAGCAAATTGATTTTCTTGTTTCGGAGAAAGAAAAAATAAAACTCTTTATGAGGGTGAAAAAACCGGTAGAAAGAGTCAAAATCAATTTAATAGATGATAAAGGCAGAATGCTAGCGGATTATAAAAAAAGTATTGTAACTCCGGGAGAGATGGAAACTGTCTATTTACCAGCAAATTTATTAGAGAAGAGTATGAAAAACATTACCATTTCTGTTATGAAAAGGGATAGGGAATAAAGATAATGGAAGAAAAAGAGATCATATGTGTCAGCTGTCCCAAAGGTTGTCGGATCATTGTTCAAGCTAAAAAGGGAGATATTATTTCTATCATAGGAAATGACTGTCCCAAGGGAATTGAATATGCTAAAGAGGAATTTATCAACCCGAAAAGAGTTTTACCTACTACCGTCAAGGTGATTGGTGGTGAGATGCCTTTAGCATCAGTAAAGACAGAAAAAGCAATTCCCAGAAGATTATTATTAAAAGCGATGGCTGAAATCGCTGAGATTGAGGTAGAAGCTCCCATTAAAATTGGCCAGGTAATTAAAGATGATTTGATGGGAACGGGAGTTAGTCTGATTGCTACCTGCAATGTAGAGAAAAAATCTTTTCTTTTTTTCGATAAGGGGAAGACAAACATTCATTAAGAGCCTTACCCGATCGGGTATCAAAGGGTAGGTCATTATTAGCTGTGCCGGAAAACAATAAACAATAATACCAAACAACAAGGGTCCGACTGCCAATACTGACTAAAATGAGTCTGATGATAATTATTGAAGAAATAAAACAAGATATCAATTTGATGAATTTAAAGTTTTCTTATCTTTGTAATGGTTAATCCAAATAATATTTGAAATGTTTATCAGGTACAAGGGTACTTAAATCTTTTTCCCGGTACTTTTCACTGAGATACAAACCGCAGTAACATCTATTATGATTATTAATATCTTCCTGGGCATAGACACAGGGACATATGATAAGCCTATCCACTTCCTTCTTACCTGTTGACAAACGGCAAGGGCATAAAGGCAGACCAAATCTTTCTTTGTTCTTCATTAGCCCCTCAGCAAAGGATAAAAGAAGCTCTTTATCCGGGCAAATTTTCCATCCCTTTTTCTCTGCTACTCTTTTAAATACTGCTATATAGTGTTCCGGTTTCATTTTATCAGTTCTTCCAATTTTTCTTTATCATAGCCAAAAACCCACTTATCTCCCTTAATGGTGAGAGGAACAGAATAACTGCCGGTAATACTATGCATTTTCTTTAACGCTTTCTTTTTCTCTTCACCTTGCAGTTCATCAATCCAAATAACTTCATAATCTGCCTCAGCTGTTTGTAGAAGCTTTAAAGTATTTTTACAGTGAGGACATGTTGACAGTCCATACATTGTAATTTTCATATTTACCTCCAAATGATTACTGCCTATGTGCTTGCTATCTTTTCTATCATATCATAAATAAATCTAAAGGGGTTTAGTCTTAGATTTCAAAAAAGATATACTATAATTAGTCATCTACCCGGCCATGTCTCATATTTTCATTTCTTGATTATTGATATCTATGAAACCTTTTTTGGTCTCACAGTGAAAATACTTTTTGAGCAATATTTCCAATTCATCTGCTGCTTGAAACACCTTTTCTTTATTGGCATGAAATCCATCGATGGGAAAAAAGATATTTGTTGAATTTTCATCAATCTTGCCAACATCTGATTGTCTCCAAATCCATCTCCTGGTCCTGATTCTGTTAGCATCAGCATAGACCAATTCCCCACCATTCAAAACTTCTGCCACCTCTTCTCCCAGGGGGATAAAAAGATCTCCCTCCCTGGAAAACCTCACCGCAATTTCTTCTTCTAAGTCATCCAGATCATGGGCTCCCATGGGCAGTATGTATTTCAAAGAAATACTGTTTCCCAAATCTACCACAGGATTGATAGAAGGTAAAAGATTGCCCTTTGCAACCCTTTTTACCATGGCTTCAATTGAACTCATAAATTTATTGGGATTAATATTTAATTTGTTGAATGCATCTCTATAAGGCATGATTTCCGGAGATTCTTTTAAACTTATACCTTTCAGCTTGTTTTCCACCTTGCCCATTTCATTTTTCATCAGAGTATATATTTCCGGAATATTTTGCTGATTATTAATCCGGTTTCCCACTACAATACCAAAACATAGATCCGGTAATGTTTCAAATACTTCATTATAGACTTTAAATTTCATCATCCACTCCCCTAAAATAGTTAAATCTAAAAATCATGCAAAATTTGCTTTTTCTATTATATATGATTCTCATTCATTTTTTCCATAGGTTTTTTTCTTTTAGAATAAAAAGTCTTCTTTTAGAATTCAATGGGGTCTATCAATACAGAGTAGCTACTAACTACAAAACAATCCGGATCAATCAGAATAGTCCGAATGATTTGCTTTATGCCAGATAAAAAACTCAAATCATAGAAACATCAAAACAACCTAAAAACTTGATAGGTAAGGTAAATATGATATTGTATGACTTACCACCAAAATTACCTATGGATCAAATTCAAAGGATTGGTCGAAATAGGGAAGGGATAAAGATAATCTGTCCGATGTTGCCGACCAATACAAGCGGAAAGAAAAATTATTGCAAAGAGGAATCTTGCTTTATCTACCGGTAAAAAAAACTATGGTAAATTTTGTCTTTAATTTTTCAGGAAATTGGGGTATAATCAAAAAAGTATAAAGGAATATTTTGGATACTTATTATAATAATGATCAGGTATTTTAACAGACAACTTTAACCTGTGATTTGCCAACTTATCAATTCCTTGCTAAATAACTAATAGATTCACGTTGGATATTTGAGAAAGAATTCCTCTGTTCGGCTTTATTTACAATATGGCTCAATTTTACCGATTTAATTGATAGAATTATTTAATTCCTTCTTTTTTAGTATACTATTGAAGAATAACAACTCTGATAACGCAATGAACTACTAATGTTAAATAGGAGGGGGGCGATAGCTAGAATCAATAAAGGTGTGTCAACCAATAAAGTTTTAAAATGATTGAGGAGGATGTAACTTTATTATGAAATTGAGAAAGAATTTTTTGATTACTTTGATTTTAACTTTATGTTTATTGTTTTCAGCAGGCTCTGCAATGGCACAACCGGTCACGATTAATTTCTGGCATGCCATGAGCGGGTCGCGCCTTGGGGTATTAGAGTCAATGATTGAAGACTTCAATAATACCCATCCCGATTATGAAGTTGTTCCACTGTTTACCGGTACCTATGCGGAAACACTAACGAAATATGTTGCGGCATATCCATCCAGAACAGGCCCAAATATTGTCCAGGTTTATGAAGTTGGAACGCAAACCATGATTGACAGTGGTGCCATTACTCCTGTCTATGAGATTCCTGGAATGTTGGGAGAAACCTGGGATTGGGCACAATATGTCATTCCTATTACAAACTACTATTCGGTTGAAGGAAATCTTTGGTCCATGCCTTTTAACTCATCTACAGCTATGCTTTACTACAATAAAGATCTTTTCGCAGCAGCCGGTCTTGACCCGAACAAGCCACCTACGACATGGGAAGAGATGGAAGAGATTGGAGAAAAATTCCTGGCCAGCGGAGTTGTTGATCATGTCTATTCTACAGGTTGGCCGGATTGGATTTTTGAACAAGCCCTTGCCATTCATGACCATCTTTATGCAGACAATGATAATGGACGTTCCGGACTGGCAACAGAAGTCGTTTTTAATGATGATTTTGGCCGTTTGATTTTCGATACCTGGACCAGATTACACGATAAGGGAATTTACATTTTTGGCGGTTCAGAGTATGCACCAAATACTGCTTTTAATTCCGGTCAAATCGCTATGCTCATTCAGTCTACTTCTTCACTGGCTGGCATTATTAATGCAGCTGATTTCAGAGTTGGCACCAGCTTCTATCCGCGTTTTGAAGGATATCCGGTAGGAAATTCGGTTATCGGAGGAGGAAGCCTTTGGGTTACCAAAGGACAAAGCGAGGAAGAGCTTCGCGGTGTCTGGGAATTCTTTAAATATCTCAGCCGGGAAGATGTAGCCATAGAATGGCACAAAGGTACCGGTTATTTCCCGGTTAGCCTCGGAGCACTTAAAACACTATTAGACGAAGGCTGGTTCTCGCAAGACCAGGCTTATTTAACTGCTTTCCTTCAGATTCTTGCCGGGAGACGAGATACTGCAGCCGCTACAGGAGTACGTTTAGGACCATTTGTGGCAATGAGAGAAGACTTTGTATCAAGTTTAGAAAAATCACTTGCCGGTCAGCTTTCTCCGGAAGATGCTTTGAATGAAGCTGAAGAAAAAATGAATCTTAAATTAAAAGACTATTTGGAACTATACGGACAATAAAA
>Ga0068714_10005816_pt1 | contig 12890 bp, 8 predicted proteins | sample MTBNYHSulfiMetaG_FD_62988 | JGI IMG/M metagenome (GOLD analysis project Ga0068714, IMG submission 62988) | Enrichment culture microbial communities from rom New York Harbor, USA that are MTBE-degrading - MTBE-NYH (New York Harbor Sulfidogenic)... | ecosystem: Environmental > Aquatic > Marine >... | reverse complement strand
GCCACCAAAACACAAAAACACTAAATTTCACCAAATCAATTTATTGTATTTTCAATCGCACAACTCGTTATAAATAACATTGATAATGGATATACATTTATTTTTTCAGCAGGTCCATCAATACTCTTGTCATCCCTATTGCTCCGGTTCTTAATGTAGGTTCAGGGTCGGGATAAAAATAAGGGGAATGCAGGGGAGGTAATTCTGTCCCCTGTATTTGTGCCTGAGAATATTTGTCAACATTAACAGATCCGAGCCAGAACAGGGAGATGGGTATCTTTTCTTCAGTCAGGCCATATCTTCCAAAATCTTCTCCTGCCATGGATGCCGTCACCTCCATTACTTTATCACTCCCAAGAATATTTTTAAATGAAACCACGGCCTTACTGACAAGGTTCGCATCATTCACTACAGGAGGTGTGGGATCTTTAAGCTCAATCACTTCAGGTAGTTTATCTTCCGGCATACGGGCAGAAAGGGCAACATGTTTTGAGATCCGGTTCAGGGCTTCCAAAATATGATTTTTTACCTCCGAGTTATAAGTCCGGATAGTAAGTTGCATTTTCACTTCATCCGGAATAATATTATACTGTGTTCCTCCATGAATTGCGCCCACTGTTACCACAGCCGGATCAATAGCATTTATTTCACGGCTTACGATAGTCTGAAAATCAAGTATTGCCCTGGCGGACATAACTACAGGATCAATAGTCTTATGGGGATATGCTCCGTGGCCCCCTACTCCTTTGAATATGATATCCACGCTGGAAACGCTTGCCAGTATTGCTCCTGCCCGATATCCAATACTTCCTGCGGGAATGGTAGGCGAAACATGATAGGCTAATGCATAATCTGGTTTGGGGAAGCGTTTAAACAATCCTGCACTGATCATGACGTCAGCTCCACGGCTTCCTTCCTCAGCCTGCTGGGCGATAAACACCAGGGTTCCCTTCCAACTATCCTTCAGTTTAACCATAGTATTTGCCGTAGCTAAAAAAACAGCCATGTGCATATCATGTCCGCAGGCATGCATAACCGGAACCAGAGCACCGGTTTCATGAGTCATGGTAACCTTGCTTGCATAAGCTAAGCCTGTTTTCTCCAATATCGGCAGTGCATCCATATCGGTGCGGAACATGACAACCGGACCTGATCCGTTTTCATAAACACCAACCAGACTGTTACCGCCGACTCCCGGTGTTACTTCATATCCAAGTGTTGACAATTCCTGCTCCATTCGCCGGGCGGTTTCAAATTCCTGCAATGATAATTCAGGATTCTGATGTAAATGCTTATATAATTCATGATATGTTGATAAGGATCTTTCGACTTCTGCCTTGATGCGTTCATTAAGTTTGTCCTGGCCACCAGCCTGGAAGATAATGACGCTTAACAGGATAATAATGGTAAAAATCTTCATAATTATTTTTTTCTGAAAGATACAAAATTTCAGCATTATGGATCCTGATAAAAAAAGAAAGTTAAATGAACCAAATAATTAGCTGTGTTATTTTAAACATTATTATTTATCTGAGTTGCCTCAGATGATCATTTTAGTTCATGTAAATTATCAATTTAAATCACAAGAGGGATTCGGGTAAGATATGAATTAAAATAATGAATCCTGTCGAGGCAATTATAATAGTAAAAATCTTTATTTTTATGAAAATAACATTTCATTATCTATAGAAGTTTGCTTTACTTTGTCAAATATGAATATATATAACTTCATTTAAAAAAAAACCATTAAAACTGACATATATGGAAAGAAGAAATTTTTTAAGAGCGGCTGCTTTAACAACAACAGCCACTATTATGCCGCTGAGTGCTCATACAGCACCTGTCCCGGTAAAAAAGAAAAAGTTTACATTAAATCCCAATCCTCTTAAAATCGGGATAATGACCTATACAATAGCCAAAGACTGGGATATTGAGACCATTATAAAAAACCTGACAGAAGCAAAATATCAATCGGTTGAACTTAGGACAACGCATGCTCACAAAGTTGAAGTCAACCTTTCAGCGGCTCAACGTGCTGAAGTAAAAAAGCGCTTTGAAGATTCCCCTCTTGAAACGATCAGCCTGGCCAGTGGATTCTATTACCACTCACCTGATCCCGCTGAATTGAAAAAAAATATTGAAGGTACAAAGGAATATACCCTGCTTGCCAGGGATGTAGGAGCTACCGGATTCAGGGTTTTCCCCAATGCACTTCCACCGGATGTACCAGAAGAAAAGACCCTGGAGCAAATCGGGAAAGCTTTTGGTGAAGTTGCTGACTTTGGTTATAATCACGGGGTGGAAGTCAGAATGTGTGTGCATGGAAGAGGAACCGACAGAGTCATCCTTATCAAAAAAATTCTTGACTATTCCAACAGCCCTTATACTTATGTTAACTGGAACTGTGTACCCAATGATTCGGAAGGTAAAGGTCTGGAATATAACTTCAATCTCATAAAAGACCGCATCAAAGGAGTACATATGCATGAACTGACTGATGAGAGATATCCTTACCGTCAGTTCTTTCAGTTACTATCAGCTTCAGGATACAAAGGATATTGCAATGCTGAGATTGATGGTAATGCTGATCCGGTCAGATTATTGAAATATTACCGTTCCCTGTTCCTGGCACTTCAGAATGCCTATTGATTGCTTGATTGAGAATATTATTGTGAACCTCCTTAGATAAGGATTGGGGCAAAGCGATTGATTGTGATAATCATATTATTTTTTCCGGCTATTCAGGTAGGTTATCCATTTTATTTTTAAACAGGAAACTGGCTTTATTCTCGGTTCCGTGAAGAAGTCTTGAAATATTTTTCCGGTGAGTAAAAATAATAAGAAAAGCAACAAGTACTGAGAATATTTTTAATGAAATAAAAGGAGATTTAAATATCAGAATTATCAAGAAGGGAAAAGATATCCCGGCTGTTATTGAACCTACTGAAACATATTTACTGATAAAAAGTGTTGCCAGGAAGATCCCTGCTGCACACAAAGTAGAGAGTGGATTTAATGCAAGCAGCACACCGAAAATAGCAGCTACCCCTTTCCCTCCCCTGAATCCAGCGTAAACAGGATAGATATGCCCGATAACTGCGGCTATTCCCAGGGCAATCTGCATATTTACAAATTCAGTTGTTCCAGGTATGAAACCAGGGAATAGAGCAAGTATTTTAACTGCAAGAAAGCCTTTCAGAATATCGAACAGAAGGACGGGGATGCCTACGGCTGTCCCAAGCACCCTCATAACATTGGTTGCACCCGCATTACCGCTACCATACTTCCTTATGTCCAAATTGAAAAATATTTTCCCCACCCAAACTGAAGTTGGAATTGCACCGATAAGATATGCCAGGATCAATAACAGAAAAACATTAAAAATTTCCTTCATGATGGTTTAATAATTAAACTGAATTAAGTAAAACATTCGGACTTAATGAATGCTTAATCTCAGGAGTATTTCCTGGTATTTATTAATCTTTGATCTGAGAAGAGCTTCCCACTTTGTCTGCAATTATTTCTAAACATCAGCATTCGAATGCATACCTTATTGAAGCTACAATTGTGGTCCGGCTTTAATCAAATCCTTACCAAGGGGTGTGTCGGTATACTGCTCAAAGTTCTTAATATATTTTGCAGAAAGATCTCTCGCTTTTCTTTCCCATTCTGATTTCTGGCTATAGGTATCACGAGGATCAAGAATGCCGGAAGAAACATTATGCAATTTTTCCGGTATTGTGAGATTGAGTATCGGGATATGTTTTGTGCTTGTTTTTTCTATTGATCCATCAAGAATGGCATCAATGATAGCACGTGTATCTTTGATGGAGATACGTTTGCCCGTCCCATTCCAGCCGGTATTTACAAGGTACGCTTTTGCCCCGTGCTGATCCATTTTATCTACCAGCACTGAAGCATATACGGTAGGGTGCAAGGTCAGAAATGCTTCACCGAAAGCAGGCGAGAAAAAAGGAACCGGTTCCGTGATTCCACGTTCTGTTCCGGCCAGTTTGGAAGTATATCCACAAAGAAAATGGTACTGAGCCTGATCTCTGTCGAGTATTGAAACAGGAGGAAGGACTCCGTAAGCATCAGCTGAAAGATAAATGATTTTCCTGGCATGTCCGGCCTTTGAAGGCAATACAATCTTATTTATATGATATATTGGATATGAAACCCTGGTGTTTTCAGTGACAGAAGAATCTGAAAAATCAATTGAACCATCTTTCCTAACGGTGACATTTTCCAACAGGGCATTGCGCTGAATGGCATCCCAGATATCCGGTTCATTCTTCTTACTGAGATTGATTGTTTTTGCATAACAACCTCCTTCAAAATTAAATATACCATCATCATCCCAACCATGTTCGTCATCACCGATAAGATAACGTTTAGGATCCGCAGACAGTGTGGTTTTGCCAGTTCCGGAGAGGCCAAAGAAAATTGCCACATCACCTTTTTCACCCACATTAGCCGAACAATGCATTGAAGCTACTCCCTGACGGGGCAAATAATAATTCATCAATGAAAAAATACCTTTTTTCATTTCTCCTCCATACCAGGAACCTCCAACAACCGACATTTTTTCTGTTAGGTTGAACAGTACAAATACTTCTGAATGCAAACCCTGCTCCTTCCATTTAGGACTTGTTACCTGAGAACCATTTATCATTACAAAGTCGGGTTCTCCATACCTTTCAAGTTCATAATGAGTGGGACGTATAAACATATTTGTGACAAAATGAGCCTGCCATGCTACTTCCATAATAAACCTGACTTTCAAACGTGTATCTTTGTTTGTGCCACAAAATGCATCAACAACGTAGAGTTTATTATGAGACAGTCTTTCAGTGACCAGTTTTTTACACTCGTTCCATGTTTCCTGGCTGACTGGGCGATTGATCACACCATCCCACCACAAAGTGTTTTCTGATGTTGCATCTTTCACAAAGAATTTATCCTTTGGCGAACGTCCGGTAAATATTCCTGTTTTCACTGCAACAGCTCCTGTGGATGTTACAACTCCCTTTTCAAATCCCTTTAAAGAAGGATCGGTCTCATGACGAAATAGCTCTTCATAAGAAGGATTGTAAAAAATTTCCTTAACCCCTTTTATTCCATAAATACTCAGATCAGGTTTTTTCATATGATTCAAAATATTTTCAATTAAAATAAAATTTAACTAGCGGATAAAGATATAAATATTTAAAGTAAAAACAATAAAAAAGGCAGTAAATTGTAACTAAAACTGCCTCTTTTATGATAAATTATAAGCAACTTACGCGTTATTAATTGCAGCCTGTGCTGCTGCAAGTCGGGCAATTGGCACCCTGAATGGAGAACAGCTTACATAATTCATCCCAACGATATGACAGAATTCAACCGAACTAGGTTCTCCACCATGCTCACCACAGATACCGATCTTAAGATTCGGACGTGTTGTACGGCCTCTTTTTGTACCCATATCAACAAGTTGACCTACACCTTCACGGTCGAGGATCTGGAAAGGATCATTTTTTAAAAGTCCTTTCTGCAGATATATTGGCAGGAATTTACCAGCATCATCTCTCGAATAACCAAAAGTCATCTGTGTGAGGTCATTTGTGCCAAATGAGAAAAATTCAGCACTTTTAGCAATCTGATCAGCCATTAAAGCAGCTCTGGGTATTTCGATCATCGTACCCACCAGATAGTCTATTCTGATTCCGTTTTCTTCAAAAACGGTTTCTGCGGTTTCACGGATGATCTTTTCCTGTAATTCGAACTCTCTTGCCGTACCGATAAGTGGAACCATTATTTCAGGTAATACTTCAATGCCTTTCTTTTTCAGGTTGAGTGCTGCTTCGATAATTGCCCTTGCCTGCATTTCAGTGATCTCAGGATAAGTATTTCCCAGACGGCACCCACGGTGTCCCAGCATTGGATTCATTTCAACGAGGTCTTCAACTTTTTGCCTTACCGCTTCCGGGCTGATACCCATTTCAGTAGCCATTTCCTTCTGGTTCTCCTTCTCATGAGGAACAAATTCATGCAGGGGCGGATCCAGAAGACGGACTGTAACAGGCAATCCTTGCATTGCTTCAAAGATCCCTTCAAAATCCTTTCTCTGAATAGGTAATAGTTTTTCTAATGCTTTCCTTCTTCCGGTTTCATCAGAAGCCAGGATCATTTCTCTCATCGGCTTGATCCTGTCCCCTTCAAAAAACATATGTTCAGTACGGCATAGCCCTATTCCCTGTGCCCCGAAGTTTCTGGCAACTACAGAATCATGAGGTGTATCCGCATTGGTCCTGACTTTAAGTCGTGCATATTTATCTGCGAGTTTCATCAGATCACCAAAATCACCGCTCATCTCCGGATCTTTAGTGCCGATCTGCCCTGCATATACTTCACCAGTGGAACCATTAAGCGAAATCCATTCTCCTTCGCTCAAGGTCTTTCCATCGCAAACCATGGTTCGGTTCTTATAATTTATTTTTACCGCACCGGCACCGGAAACACAGCACTTTCCCATGCCCCTGGCAACTACTGCGGCATGTGATGTCATACCTCCTCTTGCGGTAAGAATTCCCTGTGCAAGGTTCATACCTTTAAGATCTTCGGGTGAAGTTTCAATACGAACCAATATTACTTTTTCCCCTTTAGATGAATAATTCTCCACTTCATCAGCGAAAAAGATTATTTTTCCCGATGCAGCCCCCGGAGATGCAGGCAAACCTTTTGCCAGAACTGTTGCCCTTTTTATAGCTTCTCGATCAAAAACGGGATGCAGAAGTTCATCCAGCTTATTCGGTTCACATCTTCTAAGAACTGTTGTCTCATCAATCATCTCTTCTCTCAACATATCCATGGCTATTTTCACCATTGCAGCACCTGTGCGTTTGCCATTACGGGTCTGGAGAAGCCATAGTTTACCGTCCTGTATCGTAAACTCAAGGTCCTGCATATCGCGATAGTGTCTCTCAAGTTTTCTTTGTGTTTCAAATAATTCATTATAAACATCAGGCATAATTTCTTCCAGTGAGGGAAATTGTGAAGCTCTCTCCTCTTCGGATATTTTTGCCAGTTCAGCCCACCGTATCGATCCCTCCCTGGTTATTTGCTGAGGGGTCCTTATGCCGGCAACAACATCCTCTCCTTGTGCATCGATAAGATATTCCCCGTTGAAGATATTTTCTCCGGTACCTGCATCCCTGGTAAAAGCCACACCCGTCCCGGAGTTATTCCCCATATTCCCGAATACCATCGCTTGAACATTCACTGCAGTTCCCCATTCTTCAGGGATATTATTGAGTGCCCGGTAATAAATCGCCCTTTCATTCATCCAACTGTTAAAAACCGCCCAAATGGCTCCCCATAACTGTTCCCATGGATCAGAGGGAAAATCTTTGCCTGTTTGTTTTTTCACTGCTGACTTGAACAGTTTCACCAGTTCCTTTAGATCAGATGCTGACAGTTCATTATCATGATGTACACTTTTTTTTGCCTTTAAGTCTTCAATGATTTCTTCAAAAGGATCCGTGTCTTCCTTGGAAACAGGCTTCATCCCAAGGACGACATCACCATACATCTGCACAAAACGCCTGTACGAATCCCATGCAAACCTCTCATTCCCTGTTCTTTTGATAAGACCTAAGACAGAATTATCATTCATTCCCAGATTAAGAACTGTATCCATCATGCCAGGCATAGAGGCACGCGCTCCTGAACGGACAGATACAAGGCATGGATTTTCATCACTTCCGAATTTTGTCCCCATGATGTCTTCAATATTTCTCACAGCAGCCTGGACATCTTTACTGATAAGCTCGACAACTTTACTCTTTCCATATTTATTAAATTCAGCACAAACTTCAGTTGTTATGGTGAATCCCGGAGGGACAGGAACGCCGATAAGATTCATTTCAGCCAGGTTTGCACCTTTCCCTCCAAGAAGATTTTTCATATCAGCTCTACCTTCAGCCTTCTTATCACCAAAAGTATAGACTCGTTTTACTTGTGACATTGTAAACTCCTTTCTTAAGTTTTTATTTGATTAGAAATATATTATAACCATAAGTTTTAAAGAGTACAAATGTATTAAAAAATTCGAAAATCAATTCCGGATAAATTGAAATATAAACATGACAGGGAATGAAGTTAGGGTTTTTACTTTCTACAACGTGGATGGAACCTTAGAATGGTTTCCCTTAGGAATTCCCGGTCGAGATGCGTATATATCTCAGTAGTAAGGATGGATTCATGTCCAAGCATTTCCTGAACTGCCCGCAGATCAGCTCCACCTTCGATAAGGTGTGTTGCAAAAGAATGACGAAAAGTATGCGGACTTACTTTCTTTTTTAATCCTGTTTTTTGAGCCAGATCTTTTATGATGGTGAATATCATAACCCGGGTCAGTTTTTTCCCCCGACGGTTGAGAAAAAGAATATCAACATTTTCACCTGTTACTCCTGAAAATGAATTTCTATAAGGCATATACAATTCAATTTCTCTTAATGCCTTCCCCCCTATCGGCACCAATCGCTCCTTGTCTCCCTTGCCTATAACTCTTATAAAACCCTTGTCACTATAAATATTGGAAATCCGCAGTTCGATCATTTCTGATACCCTCAATCCGCATGCATACAGTACTTCAAGCATTGCCCTGTTTCTGTGACCTTCAGGTTTACTTACATCAACAGCCATTATAAGCCTGTCAATCTCTTCTGTACTTAATATATCCGGAAGTTTTCGTCCGACCTGCGGAGATTCAAGTAACAATGTCGGATCTTCTTTTACTTTTTCCTCAAGCAAAAGATATTTATAAAAAGCCTTAATACCGGAAATTAATCTTGCTTGTGTTCTCGGACTGGATCCCAATTGATTGATCCATTGTAACATACCCTTAAGATGCTCGAGTTTTATATCTTCCGGTTTTAGATTTATTCTTTTATAATCAAGATACTGCATCAGCCGGAAAAGATCAGCAGTATATGCTTCAACTGAATTTACTGACAACGATTTTTCCAGTTTCAGATAGGTTCTGAAATCCTTTAGGTACTCTTCCCATATCATATTTATCATCTACTATTTTTTACAGAAGCATCCTAAAATTAATCAAACCATTGTATAAGTCAAATTCGGCTGTAAAGGCTTTGGATTTATCATGGGAAACTGTCAAGCATTAAGATCACATTAGATCCTACTGCAACCGCTGACAAGATTAAAATCCTGTTCCCTGAAATAATCCAGAAAATATAGCAGCAATATTTGAATTTTATAAATAACTGACCTGAATTTGTCCGATTTTTGAGGAAAATTAAGTGAAACTGAAATTAAAATGATAACAGGTATAAAAAAATTGATATTTTCCATTGACATGTTAAAGATTTTAATGAAAATAAAAGCCAGAGATATACAATGACCAACCTTAAATGCCGTTATGAGTAACAATATTTTCTTCCATTTTTTAACAGGATAAAATGCAAACAGGGAAATCAAAAACATAATGTGTTGGTAATTATGAATATTCTTGATGTTTCCCATTCCTGAGCGGAAGAATAAATAAAATTCAGACATATTAATTTTTAATAAGAACCAGTAAGGAAATTATTGTAAATTTGTGCTAAAATTAAGGCTTTTGAAAGGACTGATTGCGGGAATATTATTCTTTTTTACAGGAAACATGTTGGTTTCTGCACATCCTGTTCATGTCTCTGTTTGCAATATTGAATTTTCCGGAAAAGAATCAATTGTTTCAATAAGACTTTTTTCAGATGATTTTGGGATGGTCATTCACGACAACTTTAATGAAGAGCTGATCCTGTCAAGAGCTGATGAAAATCCTTATCGTGATTGTATTACTAACTATATTAATTCAAACCTTCAATTATTCACCGGGGGGAATGAACGATTAAAGTTGATTTATGATTATAGTGAAAATGATGGTGAAACTGATGGTGCATCTATCTGGTTATATTTCAGGATTGATTATATGAATTTGTCAGACAACTTAAAAATAACAAATACCCTGATGCTCGATCTATATAAGGATCAGACCAACCTTTTGATCATAAATTATGAAGGGAAACAAGATGGTTTCCGCTTTAATTATTTAACAAGGGAACTTGATATTGAACTGCAATGAGGAATAGTATATTTAATATTAAAATAATACTGTTAATCTGGGGTCTTTTTCTTTCCATGATTCCTTTATCAGCCACGCATAACCGTGCAGGTGAGATTACTCTCAGGCAGGTTAACGGACTCACTTATGAAATTACAATCACCACCTATACTTATACTCTTTCCCCTGCAACTGCTGCCAGAGACGAGCTTGATGTACAGTGGGGTGATAACAGCACTTCAACTGCTCAGAGGACCAGTATGATAAACCTACCGAATGATTATACACGAAATGAATACATTGCGTTCCATACATTTCCCGGACCCGGAACCTATACAGTTATCATGCAGGATCCGAATAGAAATTACGGAGTGGAAAACATACCAAATTCGGTCAATGTGATTTTTTCTATAAAAACCACCATAGCAATCAATCCTCAGATAGGAAACAATAATACCCCGATTCTTCTTAATCCTCCTTATGATAAAGCTGGTTTAAACCAATTATTCATACATAATCCATCTGCCTATGATCCTGATGGAGACAGCCTTTCATATAAACTGACCGTCTGCACTCAACAGAACGGGCAGGCAATTCCAAACTATACCCTGCCTCCTGCGAGCGACACTTTATATGTCAATCCCATAACCGGAGATCTTGTCTGGGACAGCCCAACAGAGCTTGGTATCTATAATATCGCCATGAATATTGAGGAATGGAGAAACGGGAATAAAATAGGCAATATCGCCAGGGATATGCAGGTTGAAGTGTACGAGACAACAAACAAGCCACCCGTAAATGACACTTTACCATCCCTGTGTATTGAAGCAGGAACGATCATTAACCTGGATATAACCAGCACTGATATAGATGGAGACAGCCTTGTACATTTTTTTACCGGTGGTCCATTTATTCTTGAGACCGACTCAGCCTACTATACAAAAGTGGCTTCCGCCCCAGGATCAATTACTTCAAGATTAACATGGAAAACAACCTGTGATCATGTCAGAGAGCAACCTTATACCATACTGATTAAAACTGAAGACAGGAATAATAAACTGGTGCTTATTGATATAGACAACCTGAACATTAATATTCTGGGGCCTGCTCCAAAAAATGTACAGGCAATCCCCAGCAGTGACAGGGTGAGATTGAACTGGCAGAAACACATCTGTACAAATGTCAAATCCTATATGATATACAGGAAAATTGGCACCTCATCATATACCATTGATTCCTGCACTTATGGGTTACCAGGAACGGCCGGTTATACATTTATCGGAACAACACCTTCATATAATGATACATTTTTTATTGATTCCAATAATGGACTCGGTTTAAGTCAGGGAATTGAATATTGTTACCGCATTGTGGCAGTCTTTAATAATGGGGCAAAGAGTTATCCCTCAGACGAAGTATGTACAAATCTGGTACCCGGCGCACCCTCATTATTAAATGCCTCAGTACTTGTTAATGATAATACTTCAGGTCAGGTTTTTTTATCATGGGCCAAACCGCTTCATCTTGATACAATTCCAGCCAACGGACCTTACGAATATATCATCTACAGGTCAAATGATTTATGGGGACTTAATAAGCAGGAAATTCACCGTTTTACAACTAATGACCTTAACGATACTACATATATCGATATTAACCTCAATACAAATATTTACCCGTATTCCTATTCTGTTGAACTTTATAACCGTGAACCAGGCAACAATATGCTGATAGGAAAACCGGAGACAGCTTCAACCCTTTATCCTGGAATAACTGCCGGTGATAATAAACTCAAGATTGATTTTATCAGAAATGTACCCTGGTTGAATTATGAATATACCATTAAACGCTATAATCAGCTGACAGGATTATTCGATTCAATAGGGATCAGTACTTCGGAATTCTATGTTGATGAAAATCTTGTCAATGGAATCGAATATTGCTATATGCTGGATTCAAGAGGAATGAGGACCCTGAACGAAAGGGATTATTTTACGGAAAACCTCTCTCATATTGCATGCGGTATTCCGATTGACACTGTACCTCCCCTGCCCCCTAACCTCACTGTTAAATCAATATGTGACAGCGGTTATAATGACCTGCGATGGTCCAATGAACCCGATGAACGTAATGAAGACATTGTTAAATACAGGATCTATTATTCTCCGCAATATCCATCAAAACTATCCCTGCTGGACAGTACAATGTTTATAACCGATACTACTTATAATCATTACCCCGAGAACACCCTTGCAGGATGTTATTATGTCACTGCAATAGATTCTTTTGATAACGAGAGTAAACCCTCATTAATGGTATGCGTTGACGAGTGTTTCAGTTATGGAATCCCAAATGTTTTTACGCCTGATGGTGATGAGATTAATGATATTTTGCATCCATTTCCTTACCAGTTCGTTGAAAAGATTGATCTGAAGATATATAACCGGTGGGGACAGCTTGTCTTCGAAACTGATGATCCGGATATTAACTGGGACGGAAAATACAGGAATACTAATAACATGGTCTCTTCTGGTGTATATTATTATATCTGCGACGTTTATGAACTCCGGTTAACCGGTCAGGAAATCAGGAATATTGTAGGTTTTATTCATGTATTCTCGGATAAAACCGGCATAAAAGATACAACCAAATGAAAGGGAAAAATCTCTATATTATTTATTCAGTTCTGTCAGTGTTTTTTTCATATACGCTTGTAGCACAACCTGAACCAGATTTCAATTATCTCAAAGCGAAAGCGATGATTGATGCCTCAGAACCAGAT
>Ga0068714_10005815_pt1 | contig 12895 bp, 9 predicted proteins | sample MTBNYHSulfiMetaG_FD_62988 | JGI IMG/M metagenome (GOLD analysis project Ga0068714, IMG submission 62988) | Enrichment culture microbial communities from rom New York Harbor, USA that are MTBE-degrading - MTBE-NYH (New York Harbor Sulfidogenic)... | ecosystem: Environmental > Aquatic > Marine >... | reverse complement strand
GCGCGAAGGCGCAAAGGCGCAAGGTCGAGCACCCACACAACATGTCATCCCGAGGAGCGAAGCGACGGCCTGTCCCGAGCGAACGCGAGGGAAGGGATCTGCCCCAACGAAGGTGCTCCCTTCGCCGGGGCAGATCCCTCCGCTCCCCCTTCGCTTCGCTCGGGGTCGCGTTCGGGATGACATGTGAGCTGAGGCGCGCATCCCACTGCTGACGTGGAAGTTGTGTGGTGCTTGCGGTGAGAATCTTGCCACAACGCACCAACTTCCCAGCCAAGAGCAACGCAAGGCGCAGGAAGAAGAGGTCCCTTGCGCCTTGGCCTACCGGGTGGGAGGGGGGAGCTGAAAGCTGAACGCTGAGAGCTGAAAGCTCCCTACTCCTCCAACCGGTCCACCGGGCCCAGCAGCACGTGGGGGTTGAGGATTCCCCCGGGGTCGAGCAGCCGGGCCGCCGTGGCCACGATCTCGCGGCCGAGCGGGCCGACCTCGGCCTCGTACCACGGCGCGTGGTGCGACCCGACGCCGTGGTGGTGGCTCAAGGTCGCCCCCGCCGCCGCCACGGTGCGGGTCGCGGCCCGCTTGCAGGTCGCCCACCGGGCGACGGTCCGGTCGGCGTCGCCGGCGGTGCGGAAGAAGAAGGTGAAGTAGAGGGAGGCGCCGTCGCGGTAGGGGTGGGAGACGTGGCACAGCACCGCCACCCGCTCCCCTTCGCCGTCCAGGGCCGAGGCGATGGCCTCGGCCACCCGCTCGCGGGTGCCGGCAACGGCCGACCACGGAGTCGCGGTCTCCAGGGTGTCGGTGGCGAAACCGAGATCGAGCAGCCCCTCGCGGAGGTAGGGATGGCGGAAGCGGTCGCGCTGCCAGTGACGGCCGGGGTTGCGCCCCAGGATGGTCCCGCGGTGGCGCCGGATCACCGAGCGGGCACAGCCCAGCACGGTGCGGACCGTCTCCGGGTCCCCCGAGGTCCCGTACAGGAGCAGGCAGGAGCCCTCCCCCTGCCGCCTCAGCCTGAGCCAGGCGCGGACCAGCCCGGCGGCGCGGGATGACGCGAGGCCGACCGCCATGGCAACACGGGTCTCGGCGGGGTCGGAGAGGCGAACCACGGTCAGCGGGACCCCACCGGTGACGAGCTCGTGCACCGCGTCGAGGCCGCGGCCGAGGTCCGCCACCAGGGCAGCCTCGACGGCCGTGGAGGCCGGCCGGGGGCGCACCCGCAAGGTGGCGGACGTGACCACTCCGAGCCGCCCCTCGCTGCCCATGACCAGGTGGCGGAGGTCCGGCCCCGCGGCGCTGGCGGGAAGGGCCTGGAGGCGCAACCGGCCGGCCGGCGCCACCAGCTCGAGCCCGGCCACCATGTCCTCGATCCGGCCGTAGCCGAGGGACTCCTGGCCGGAGGAGCGGGTGACCACCCAGCCGCCCACGGTGGACAGCTCGAAGGACTGGGGAAAGTGACCGAGGGTCAGCCCCGCGGCGGTCAGGGCGGCCTCGAGCGCGGGGCCGGCGGTGCCGGCGCCGAACGTGGCCAGGCCGGAGTGCCGGTCGAGGGCGGCGAGGCCCGCCAGCCGCTCGAGGTCGAGGACCAGCGACGGGCGGTCCGAGGGCAGCTGGTTGACCCCGCCGGTCACCGAGGTGCCGCCGCCCCAGGGGACCACCCGGACCCCCTCCCGCGAGCAGGCGGCCAGGGCGACCTCGACCTGGTCGGCGCTGTCCGGCCGGGCCACGCCGTCCGGCAGGGCCGGGACTCGCCCGGTGCGCAGGCGGACCAGGTCCGGCAAGGCCTGGCCCCGCGCGTGGGCGAGGCGGTCGAGGGGGTCGACCGAGACCGGGAATGGAAGACCCGGCAGAGGCCGTGGAGGGATGGCGGGGGGCGGGGCGGCGGCGGACGGGAGGGAGTGCTCGGGCGGGCCGACCCGTTCCTCGAGCCAGGCGAGGAGCTCGGCCGAGGGGGGGAAGCTCTCCCCCTCGAAGCCCCACCCGCCGACCCTGCGCCTGCGCTCCATGGTCCGGCCGAGTGTACCCCAGCCCGTTCCTGGAGGCGCCCACCTTTCCCCCTCGGCCTCCTGTCCGAGGAGGCGTCCCCCTGTTCCTGTCATTCCGAGGAGGCGCCCTGCGCCGACGAGGAATCTCCCCCAGCCGTGGCAGATCCCTCCGCGTCCGCTCACGCACGCCCGGGGCCGCGTTCGGGACGGGCAACCGGGTGATCGCGACGTGCCGGCTTCGCTGGGGGAGATCCCTCCGCGGCCCCTTCGGGTCCGCGTTCGGGATGACAGAAAGTGAGAAGCGGGTCCGCGTTCGGGATGACAGAAAGTGAGAAGCGGGGCCGCGTTCGGGATGACAGAAAGTGAGAAGCGGGGCCGCGGTCGGGATGGCAGGGTTGCCGTGACTATCCGAGGCTCCGCTCGACCGTGGCGAGGAGGCGTCGGATCCCCTCCGCGAAGAGCTCCGCCGGGGGTAGCAGACTGACCACCAGCCAGCCCTCGCTCGGGAAGTCGAAGAAGTACCCCGGGAAGACCGCGACCCCATCCCGCACCAGCAGCTCGAGCGCGAGCGTCTCCTCGTCGACCACGGTGGGAACGCGCAGGACCGCGCTCCAGCCCCCCTGCGGCGGGTCCACCCGCACCGCCGGGAGCCGCTCGGCGAGGGCGAGGAGGGTCGCGAGGTTGCCGCGGCAGCGCTCGCTGATGGCCTCGCGGACCGTGGCGCCAGCCTCGAGCCACCGGCGGGCGGCGAGGGCAGTGGGGGTGGACACCGACAGGTAGGCGTCGGCGATGTGCTCGAGCCGAGCCAGCGCCTCGTGCACGAGGTGCCCGGGGCCGCTGACCACGGTCCACGCGAGCTTCATCTGCGGCAGCCCGACGCTCTTGGAGAGCCCGCCGAGGGTGAAGGTCAGGCAGTCGGTGCGGCCGGCGAAGGTGTGGTCCCAGCCGGTCCACGGGCGGAGGGGGAAAGGCAGGAACACCTCGTCCGCCACCAGCGCCCAGCCCCGTTCGGCAGCGAGGCGGGCGAGGTGGTCGGCGTCGTCCGGGTGGACGTGGGAGCCGGTGGGGTTGTTGGGGTGGACCAGGATCAGGCCGCGGGTGGTGGCGGGTGCGTCCGCGAGCGAGCCGAGGTCGACCTGCCAGCGGGCTTCGGGGTCGAGCCGGTAGGGTGCGGCGTGGAGGGCGTCGAGGCGCAGGAGGTGCTCGAACAGCGGGTAGGAAGGGGTGGGGACCAGGAACGAGTCCCCCGGGTCGGCGAGCAGCCGAAAGAGCCAGCTGTAGGCCTCGCTGGTGGAGGCGGAGAGCACCACCCGGTCCGGGTCGACGTCGACCCCGAGACCGGCGTAGGTCGCGGCCACAGCCTCCCGCGCGCCGCGGTCGCCGAGGGGGTTGGGGCGGTAGCGGAGTGCGGCGGGGTCGGCGAGTGGTTGCAGGAGCGCCTCGGGGTAGGGCAGGCCGCAGGTGGTGGGGTTGGTGACGGTGAGGTCGAACGGGATCCGGCCGAGGCGCTGGCGGGCCGCGGTCAGGCGGTTGGGGTGGAGGTCCTGAGGGACGCGGCGGGAGAACATGGCACGCCATGGTGAGCTGTCCCCGTCATCGGTGCAAGAGAGGACGGCTCGCAGCAGTCAGCTGAGCCTCGTGCACAATCCAGGTCACAGGCCGCGAGGCGATTGCTGCTCTTCGTAGGGGCGCGGCATGCCGCGCCCGCAAAGGCGAAGCAATGGACGACCTCCAGCATCAGGATGGGCCTTCTCGGCCTCCACTTCCAGGTGTGTGCAACGACCCAGCGGGCGCGACATGTCGCGTCCTACGGGGGAAGGCCGCCACGGTGCGGGCCGTGACGTAAGCTCTGTCCGGGTGACAGGCGACCTCGCGAACCCTGCGGCCTCGTCTGCGTTACCCGATGGTAGGATGGCGTCACCAGAGAGGTGGCGTCGCGGAGGGCACGCCGATGAACGTCCAGTACGTGGCTCCGCTGCAGCGCGGGTGGGAGCGCATGAGGGCTGCGCTGCTGCAGCCGTTCAACTTTGGCGCCTGGCTGACGCTGGCGTTCACGGCGTGGCTCGCGCAGTTGGGCAGCGGTGGCGGTCCGAGCGGGGCGTGGAACGTCGGCGACTCCGGCGGCCGCAACCGCCTCAGCGACAGCTTCGCGGAGGTGTGGGATGGCCTGGTCGCCAACGCGTTTCTGATTCCCGTCATCGTCCTCGGCGCCGCCCTCGTGCTGGTGCTCGTGCTCGCCGCGTTGTGGCTGAGCTCCCGCGGCAAGCTCATGTTCCTCGACAACGTGGTCCACGGCCGCGCGCTGGTGGCGGAGCCTTGGCAGCGTCACCGCCGCCTCGGCGACTCCCTCTTCCTGTGGAGGCTGGGCTTCGGGCTGGTGTGCCTGGTGGTGGCCGTCGCGGTCCTGGCCATGATCCTCGGCCCGGCCGTCGTCGCGGGTTCCTGGCATGACCCCGTGGCGGGCCTGTCCATCGCGGCCGCGATCCTGGGCGGCCTGGTGCTCGCCGCGCTGGTCCTGGTGGTGGTGCTGGTCTCGCTGATCCTGGACAGCTTCGTGGTCCCGATCATGTACCGCTACGAGATGACCGCGAGCGCTGCCTGGCGTGCCCTCCTGCCGTGGGTCCAGGCGTACCCTGGGCACTTCATACTCTACGCGCTGTTCGTGCTGGTCCTGGCCCTGTTCATGGCCCTGTGCGCTTCAGCGGTCTGCCTCCTGACCTGCTTCGCGTGCTGCATCTGGCTCATCCCGCTCGTGGGCAGCTACGTCATGACTGCGGTCCTGCTGCCGCTGTGGGTGACCTACCGGGCCTTCACCGTGGAGTGGCTGGCGCAGCTCGACCCCAAGTTCGACCTGTTCGCGCGGGCCGCGGCCGGGCAGGCCGCGCCGCAGGGCCCGCCGCCGCCGCCGGAGGCGACCCCGGAGCCTCCCGAGGGCCAGTAGAGACAAGAGAACGCAAAGGCGCAAAGGCGCAAAGGCGCAAGGGTTCACACCCACACAACGTGTCATCCCGAGGAGCAAGGCGACGGCCGGTCCCGAGCGAGCTCGAGGGAAGGGATCTCCCTCAGCGAAGGCGCTCCCTCCGCTGGGGCAGATCCCTCCGCTCCCCTCGCTGACGCTCGGGGTCGCGTTCGGGATGACAGCTGAGCTGAGGCACGCATTCCACTGCGAACGTGCGAGTTGTGCGGGGTCTGCGGTGAGAGTCTCGCCGCATTTCACCCACTTCTGATCCGAGAGCAGCGCAAGGGGCCGTCCTTTCGTCTTCTTCTTGCGCCTTTGCGTTCTCTGACCGGGTGGGTGGCGGGCCTACGGCCGGCGGGCGGTCCAGCCGTAGGTGACGTACTCCCACTCCACCCGGTCGCGGCGCAGGGTGACAACGCCAAAGCCCTCCGGGGTGCCGTGCCAGGAGCCGCGCCACCACTTGCCGCACACCGCCCCGCCGGTGATGAAGGTGGTGTCCCGCCAGCGCAGCAGCTCGTCGACGTGGAGGTGCCCCTGCAGGACCAGGAGCAGGTTGCGGCCGGCGAAGCGCTCGAGGACCTCGAGGTTGTTGACCACCGCCCGGTTGGCGGGGGCCGGGCACTCGGTCCCCTCGGTGGCCTGGTAGAAGGCGGTGAGCAACGGCATGTGGGTCACCAGCACGATCGGCGTGGTCGCGTCGAGCCCGGCCAGGTCCTGCTCGAACCACCGGAGCTGCTCCTCCCCGACCCAGCCCCGGTACTTGAGGTCGCCGCCGACCACCTCGACCGGGTCGAGGAGCACGAGGTGGTAGCCGCCGGCGTCGAGGGAGCGAAAGCTCCGCTCGACCCCGAGTCGAGCCCGGAAGGTCGACCTGGGGTCTGCCGCCGCGCTGCTGCCGTCCTCGGGGATGGCGGCCACCAGGTCGTGGTTGCCGAGAGCGCAGTGCACCGGGGCCTTCAGGGCCCGGTGGAAGTGCTCGAGGTAGGCGTCCCACCGCGGCGCCATCGCCTCGGCGCCGGACTGGAAGCCGTCGGTGATCAGGTCCCCGCCACCCACCACCAGGTCCGGGCGGCGGGCGTTGACGGCGCGAGCGGCCCGCTCCAGGGCGAGGGGGGTCTCCCACTCCAGGCGGGTGTGGACGTCGGTGAAGAACGCCAGGCGGAGCGAGCTGCGGCGACCGTGGCCGGCCCACGACAGGCGGGGCAGCAGGGCCGAGGCCAGCACCGCACCGGCACCGCCGAGCAGGACGCGGCGGGTGGTGGCGCTCATCGGGGCGCTCCTCTCCGCGACAGCCGGCGCTCGAGCGCGAGCACGCCCAGCAGGGCGGCGAGCAGCAGGGCCCGGACCTGCCCCTCGGAGAGCGCCGTGATCAGGTGCTCGGCGACCCTGCTCTCGAAGGGGAGACCCGGGTCGTGGAGGGCCGCCGCCGCCCCCCGTCGGGCCTCGTCCCAGACGCCCCGGGAGTGGGCCAGGGTGCGGCCGAAGGAGGTCTCGAGGATCCGGTTCTCGCGCCAGGCGGCGGTCCCGGCGACCGGGTCGGAGGACGCGAGCGCCTGGTCGAGGTTGCGGTCGCGGCTCCACAGGTGGACCCGCGCCTCGTGGGCGAAGGGGTCGGTGACCGGGGTGTGGCGGCCGAGGAACTCCCCGTAGAGGTGGTCCGGGTAGCGGTCGAGGAGCGCGCCCACCTCGGCCCCCCGCTCGCGGTCGAGGCGGTCGAGCTCCGCCGGGTCGAACCGGGAGCGGAACACCCCGATCTCGGGTTCGCGGTAGAGGTGCCCGTACTCGGCCATCACGTCGGGGTTGGTGCGCAGGACGGCCAGGGCGGGGGCCCGTTCGACGACCCAGTCGAGGCGGGGCGGGGTGTTGGCCAGGCACAGCACCAGCAGGCCTAGCTGCACCCCCACCAAACGCAGGGCGAGTCGCAACGATCGTCGCGACACCGGCGCGGTCGGCGGCGCCACCGCCGTGGCCAGGGCAACCTGGACCAACGCCCCGGCGCAGGCGTTGAGGACCACGTCCCGCAGGTCCCAGATGCGGCTCGGGACCACCCACTGGAGGATCTCGTCGCCGAGGCCCACCAGGCTGACCAACGCGGTTGCCGCCAGGTGGACGCCGGCGTCTTCCAAGTGGTGGCGCAGGGCGAGCCAGGCGAAGACCCCGAGCGCCCCGTACTCGAGGAAGTGGACCGCCTCCTCGGGGCGCGCCCACAGGTGCGCCGTCCAGGCCACCAGGACCGCGGCGGTTCCCCCCAGCCACAGCAGGGCCGGCCAGCGCCACGTCCGACGGTTGCGCCGCATGAGCAGCACAGCGGCGACCGACGCGGCCGCCAGCCCGGCCAGGGTGACCCAGCCGAAGACCGAGGCGCCCACCTGGGCGGCGACCCACTTCTGGAACGGTCGCACGAGGGGGACGCTGACCAGGATCGCGAGCGTCCAGGCGGCGAAGGCAAGCCAGGCGCGGCGGGCGGTGCATGACGGCACGGGACGATCTTACCCGGGAAAGGGAACGGGATATGATGCGGGAGGTGACACGAGAGCATCTCCTGGCGATCGACAGCGGCACCCAGAGCGTGCGGGCGCTGCTCTTCGACCTCGCGGGAAACCTCGAGGCCAGGGCCCAGGTCGCGGTCGAGCCCTACTTCTCCCGCCGGCCGGGCTGGGCCGAGCAGGACCCCGAGCTCTACTGGCGCACCCTGGCGGAGGCCTGCCGGCGGCTGTGGGCCTCGAGCCCGGTGCCGCCGGAGGCAGTGGCCGGGGTCGCCCTGACCACCCAGCGGAACACGGTGATCCCCTGCGACGGGGCGGGGCGAGCCCTGCGGCCGGCCATCCACTGGCTCGACCAGCGCCGCTGCGAGGACCTCCCGTCGCTGGGCGGCGCGCTCGGTCTGGCCCTGAAGGCAATCGGGGCGGCGGCGGTGGTGGACCGCGCCATGGCGGAGTGCGAGGCGTGGTGGCTCCAGCGTCACCAGCCGGAGGTCTGGGAGCGGACCGACAAGCTGGTGTTCCTGTCCGGGTTCCTGACCCACCGCCTGGTCGGCCGGTGGGTGGACTCGGTGGGGTGCCAGGTGGGTTACGTCCCCTTCGACTACCGCCGGCTGCAGTGGTCGGGGCACGGCGACTGGAAGTGGCGCGCCTTCCCGGTCCGGCCCGAGCAGCTCCCCGAGCTGGTGCCGCCGGCGGGCGTGCTCGGGGAGGTCACGGCCGCGGCCGCGGCCGCGACCGGCATTCCGGCGGGCCTGCCGGTGCTCGCCGCCGCCTCCGACAAGGCGTGCGAGGTCCTCGGCGCCGGCTGCCTGGAGCCGACCCTCGGCTGCGTCGGTTACGGGACCACGGCGACCGTCAACACCACCCACCGGCGGTACGTGGAGGTGGTGCCGTTCCTGCCCTCCTACCCTGCAGCGGTGCCCGGCGCCTACAGCCTGGAGTTCCAGATCTTCCGCGGCTACTGGATGGTGTCCTGGTTCAAGCGGGAGTTCGGGCTGAGGGAGCGGCAGCTGGCGGAGGACCGCGGGGTCGAGCCGGAGGCGCTGTTCGACGAGCTGGTGGCCGAGGTGCCCGCCGGCTCCATGGGTCTCCTGCTACAGCCCTACTGGTCGCCCGGGGTGCGGGTCCCGGGCCCGGAGGCGAAGGGTGCGGTGGTGGGGTTCGGCGACGTCCACACCCGCGGTCACCTCTACCGCGCCATCCTCGAGGGGCTGGCCTACGCCCTGCGCGAGGGGGCCGAGCGGAGCCAGCGCCGCACCCGGGTGCCGCTTCGGGAGCTGCGGGTCGCAGGCGGGGGGTCCAGGAGCGACCAGGCGATGCAGATCACCGCCGACGTCTTCGGCCTGCCGGCGTCCCGGCCCCACGTGTACGAGGCCTCCGGGCTGGGGGCGGCGGTCGACGCCGCGGTCGGCCTCGGCCTCCACCCCGACTTCGAGACGGCGGTGGCGGCGATGACCCGCGTCGAGCGCACCTTCGAGCCGGACCCGGGACGGCACGAGCTCTACGACCGGCTCTACAACCGGGTTTACCGCCGCCTCTACCGCCGCCTGCGCCCCCTGTACGAGGAGATCCGTGACATCACGGGCTATCCCGCGAGGTAGATTCGACTTCCCGCCACGTTTCCCAAACCTGGACCTGGACCTGGACCTCGACTTCGACCTGGACTTGGACCTTGACCCGGATCTGGGCGATGTCCAGGACCAGGACCAAGTCCAGGACCAGGACCAGGTCGAGGTCCAGGTCGAGGACGGTGGCCGGGTGGCGTGAGGGTCTACACCTCCCTCACCAGCAGCACCACCCCCAGGGCCACCAGGGCGACGCTGATCAGCCGGCGGAAGCGGGCCTCGGGCAGGTCGAGCTGGAGGCGGTGGCCGGCGACGGCGCCGAGGAGCACCGCCGGCAGCAGCAGCGCCGCCGCGGCGAGCCGGGGCCCGGTGATCAGCCCGGCGAGCGCGTACGACGGCCACCGGACGAGCGTCAGGAGGAGGAAGACTGCCATCAGGTTGCCGCGGAAGGCCGCCTTGTCGGCCCCGCTTAGCTTGAAGTAGAGCACCAGCGGCGGCCCGCCGGTGCCGAGGGCTCCGGACAGGAGGCCGGAAAGCATCCCGACCAGGGGCGCCGACCAGCCGGGCCAGGTCACGGTGCGGTGCTCGGGCGCCGCCAGGAACCCGCCGCCGGCCACCACCAGGAACGCGCCCAGGGCGACGACCAGCAGCGCCGGGTCGGCCGCGCCCAGGGCCCAGGTGCCCACCGGGACCCCCGCCACCACCCCGGCGGCGATCAGCAGCACCCCGCGCCAGCGGATCGAGCGCCGCTGGGTGACGACCACCCAGGCTTCAGCGGGCAGGCCGAGGAGGAGCAGCAGCACCACCACGTCTTTGAGCTCGGGCAGGACCAGGGCGAGGGCGCCGACCGCGATCAGGCCGGCGCCGAAGCCGAGCAGCACGTAGACCGCCGCGGCGCCGCCGAGGATGAGGGCGGCGGCCGCGAGCTGGGGCCACGAGGTGATGACGCCGTCGGCGCCGAGCACGTCCGCCAGTGTACTCGCGTCCAACGAATCGCCCGTTCCTTGTCATCCCGAACCGGCACCACACCCCCACTGTTACGAAACCCGCGGCGCACCGCCACTGTCATCCCGAACGCGAGCCTGCCCCCATTACCCGTCATCCCGAACGCGAGCCTGCTCCCATTACCCGTCATCCCGAACGCGAGCGCAGCGAGCGGAGGGATCTCCCCCAGCGAAGCCGGCCCATCCCGTCGCGTTCCCGCTACCGGCCTGGGGCACCTTCGTTGGGGCAGTTCCCTTCCCTCGCGTTCGCTCGGGGCAGGCCGTCGCTTCGTTCCTCGGGATGACAGCAACAGAGGGGGCGTCCTCGGGAAGACGGGAACAGGGGAGGCCCGCCCCGGATGGCGACAACCCGGCGCGCCTCATGGCTGCCGGATCGGCCGAGCCAGAGGCCCTCGGGCGCTCGGGGTCATGCCTCCACGTACATCCGTTCGATCAGCTCGCGGTGGCGCTCGGCGACCGCCTTGCGGCGGATCTTGAGGGTCGGGGTCAGCTCCCCCGCCTCCACCGAGAACGGGCAGGGCAGGAGGGTGAAGCGCTTGACCTGCTCGAATCGGGCCAGGTCGCGGTTGACGGCGTCGACCCTTTCCTTGAAGAGCTCCACCACCTCCGGGCGGGACACCAGGTCGGCGGGGGCGTCGAACGGGATCCCGCGCTGGCGGGCGGTCTCCTCGAGCAGCGGGAAGGCGGGCACGATCAGCGCGGTCACGTACTTGCGCAGGTCCCCGACCACCGCCGCCTGCTCGATCAGGGGGTCGGTGCCGAGGGCCGCCTCGATCGCCTGGGGCGCGATGTACTTGCCCCCCGAGGTCTTGATCAGGTCCTTGATCCGGTCGGTGATGACCAGGCAGCCGGCCTCGTCGACGGTGCCGGCGTCGCCGGTGCGAAACCAGTCCCCGACAAACGCCTCGGCAGTGGCCTCCGGTTTGCGGTAGTAGCCCTTCATGACGGTGGGCGCGCGGATCAGGATCTCCGACTCGTCGCCGATCCTGACCTCCACCCGGGGCATGGGCGGGCCCACGGTGCCGAAGCGGACCTGGTGGCGGTCGTGGAACGAGACCGTGGCGCAGGTTTCGGTCAGGCCGTAGCCGTGGGCCACCCGGACACCGATGGCGTAGAAGAACTCCTCCACCTCGCGGGCGAGGGGGGCGCCGGCGCAGGGCATGATCCGGATGCGCCCGCCGAGGATCCCCCGCAGCTTCTCGAGCACGAGGCGGTCGGCGAGCCGGTGGCGGAGCCGCAGGAGGGGCGGGACCGGGCGACCGGCGGTGGTTCGCAGCATGGCCAGCCGGCCGGTGGCCACCGCCCAGCGGAGCAGCCGCTGGCGGAGGGGAGACGCCGTCGCCACCCGGGCCTGGATGGCGGAGTGGACCTTCTCCAGGAAGCGTGGCACCACGCAGAGGGCGGTCGGCTGCACTTCCTGCAGGGCCTCCACCACCCGGGTCGGGTCGTCGAGGTAGTGGTTGACCATGCCCCGGTACAGCACGTAGTAGGTCCAGCAGCGCTCGAAGACGTGGGAGAGCGGCAGGAAGCAGAGCGAGGTGTCGTCGTCGCCGAGCTCGTCCAGCCGGAGGTCGTGAATTTCCCGGCAGGCGGTCAGGTTGGCCTGGGTGAGCATGACCCCCTTGGGCTCGCCGGTGGTGCCCGAGGTGTAGATCAGGGTGAGCAGGTCGTCGGGGGTGACCCGCCCGAGGCGCGCCTCCACCTCCGACTCGCGGCCCGACCTGCGTCCCAGCTCGAGGAGCGCGGTGAAAGGGATCTCCCGGGCGCCGCCGGAGGGGGCCGTCGCCCCGTCGAACGTCACCAGGGTCAGCGGCCACCCCCCGGCCGCCACCTGCCGCGCCTTCTCGAGCGGCTCCCGCCCGGCGACGAACAGCACCTCGATCTCGGCGTCGCGGACGATGTAGGCGGCCTGCTCCACGGTGTTGGTGGGGTAGATGGGGACCGGGACGGCGCGGGCCGAGAGGGCGCCGAGGTCCGCCACTGTCCACTCCGGCCGGTTGGCCGAGAAGATCCCCACCATCCGCTGCTCGCCGACCCCGAGCTCGACCAGGGCGGCCGCCACGGCACGGATGTCGGCGTCGAGGCGCCCCCAGGTGATGTCCTGCCACCCGTCCGCGGTGCGGTACCGCTGGGCGACGCGGTCGGGTTGCCGGGCGGCCCGCTCTCGCAGGTGCGCGATCAGGTGTGGTGACGCCATGTGTCCTCCGCGGTGACGAGGTTCCATGTCAATCATACCGCGCTGCGGCATCGCCGTCGAGACGGGTCAACGGGTCGTGTTTTACGGTTGCATGACGATACGTGGACCGGGAATTGCGGTTTCGTGACCCTTCTCTCCTGGCTTCGTGGTTTCATATGCCACTTTCATGACGCGACGCGGACACTCGTTGCGGTTTCTCGTCACCCGGGAGCTCGGGAGCCGTCGGGACGGGGGTCTCGAAGGCGCCATCCGGGTGCTCACACCCCGGCGGGGAAAGGCTGCGCCCGCAGGTTGGGCGCATCAGGAGGGAACGATGAGGTTCGGACGACTGGCGTTGGTGCTTCTGACGGTCGTGGCGGTTGCGCACCTGGTCGGGCCGGCGCTCGCCCAGGACGAGGCGGTCGCCCCGCAGCCCGGGCTGTACCTGGTCCCGAACGACCTCGACGGGGTCGCTCGGGCGAGGCTGGAGGCGGCGGACGTGGAGGAGATCCACCGCTACGGCAGCGCGACCCTGCTGTGGGTCGACGACCCGGTGGCGCTGCCGGTGGAACTGGAGAGTCGGATCACCGCCCTCGTGGACACCTCGCTGCTTGCCTACGGTCCGTGGGTCGGCCCGTCGGACGTGCAGGACAGCGGTTCTGTCGCCGACGGTTACTTCCTGGTCGCGTTCGCCGCCCCGGTCGAGCCGAGCTGGCTCGAGCGGGTGAAGGA
>Ga0068714_10005814_pt1 | contig 12896 bp, 9 predicted proteins | sample MTBNYHSulfiMetaG_FD_62988 | JGI IMG/M metagenome (GOLD analysis project Ga0068714, IMG submission 62988) | Enrichment culture microbial communities from rom New York Harbor, USA that are MTBE-degrading - MTBE-NYH (New York Harbor Sulfidogenic)... | ecosystem: Environmental > Aquatic > Marine >... | reverse complement strand
GATGCCCGCCGGAGCGGACGTGGCAACACGTGTAGGAGAAGTCGAGCGTCCTATCCTGGTGCAGTCGATGGGTCTCGGGAAGCAGCTCGTTCAGTGACGTCGGCTTGTCGTCGAGGAGCCGGAAGAGCGCCCCCTCAAGGTCTCCGCGCGCGAACAGGTGGATCCGATCGTCCCAGCATCTTCCATCTCGCGTCATGTCGCGTCCTCCCAGCGATATGCCCCGGCGTCCGATCGAATCCGCCCGATCCCGGGGAATGCCAAGTGCGAAGCGAGGACGAGCGCACCGGACGCAACCGCTCGCTCAACGAGTCGAAGACGGCTCGTTGCCGCTTGATCCGGTATCGAGTCGATCGCGTTCGGCCACTCGGGATGTTCGACGAACAGCGGATGGAAGAACGCATCCCCGGTGTGGAGCAGCGGGGCGCCGCGGGATGCGATCTCGTAGGCGGCGTGCCCGATCCGATGACCGGGGCTCGGAATGAATCGGATGCCCTCCAAGGCTTCCTGTTCCGCTTCGTAGAGCTCTACGCGAGGGTCGAGGGCACGTACGAGGCGAAGGTAGAACGTGCCGCGCTCATCCCCCAGCGTGCGGATCGTCTTCGGGTCACGTAGGTTCTCCCACAGGGGCCGGGCGACCGCGTAGCGTGCATTGGGGTAAGTCAGGCTCCCATCGGGGCGCAGCAGGCCGGCAGCGTGGTCACGGTCGGCGTGCGTCAGGAGGACGGCCACGATGTCGTCCGCGGCTACGCCGATCGACTCAAGCGCTCCGGGCGCGGTGTCGCCGTCGAACCCGGCATCGATCAGCACATGATGCCCGCGGTGGTGCAGATAGCAGCAGGTGAAGGCGAAGGGGAACTCCTCCGGCAGGCCGAGCTTTCGATTGTCGGGGAGAAACTCGTCCGGTGTGGTCAGCTCGTCATCCAGGACGCGGATGACGGCCCCATCGACGTCCTCATGGGTGAAACGATGCACGTTCTCGAGCAAGAGCCCTTCCCCTTTCCTTCGCAAGGCGTCGGGTGATCATCAGGAGGCCGGTCGCGCCGAGCGAGCCGCTTCGGTGAGCAGCGCTTTCGCGAGCCATTTGGCTGCGGGATCCGGATCCGCATCGCTCACGTGTCGCATGTCCACTCAACCTTGGACGGAAGCAATCGAGGCTCGCCGGCGCGGGTCTCGATGTCGCGCGACGCGCTACCCGCTACCCGCTACCCGCAGGTCCCGCCGCAGCTGCCGACGAAGAACTTGGCGAGCAGGATGATCGCGACGAGCACGTAGAACAGCGCGGAGAGGTCGTATTCCATCCTCACTCCTTTCTCCCCGGCCAAGCGCCGAAGGCTCCCCATTCTACTCGCCCCACGCGAAGCTTGCGCTTCCGGTTCCGTATCGGAGGACGGCCTCCGGGAAGGCCAGGATCGATACGTAGAGCCAGACTTGATCCGAGGCCCGCTCGATCCCGACCTGGATGCAGTCGCCGATGTCTCGGAACAGGCGCACCCGCGGCGGAGCGATGCGCGGCGTGCGCTCCACCCGACAGTCGACGGCCAGGGACAGACCCCAGCCGGTCGGCGTGCGTGTCTCGAGCATCCCTTGCAGCGACCCGAGCCTCCCCGCTTCCCACGAGATGCGCACCTGTGCGGTCGAACGGTCCTCGGCGGCGTCGAGCTTCACCTCACTGGGATCGAGTCGCCGAGTGACCGCGTCATATGGGACGGTCCAAGAGGCGCTGACGGCGCCGATCGACCCCTTCCCTCTCAGGACGATCGCCTCGAGAAGGGCGGCATCGAGTTGGTAAGAGAAGGACAGCGAGACGGAGGGATTTGCGCCCCAGGAGAGAATGAGCGAGACAGGATCAGTCGATCCGTCGATCAAGTCGAGACCGCCCTCCATCCGAAGCGCGATCGGCCCGGATCGATCGACGCGCCACGCGATGTGCTGCTGGGATCCGATCCGATCGGACGGGAACGGGCTCTCCCCGGAGACGAGGGAGCCGGCGTAGTCGAGCGTGATGGCGCCGGACGTGGCGGAAGCGCTCGCCGAGAGCGCGGTGCGGGAGGTGGTGCGTATGTCGCCGACGTAGCGCGCAACGGAGATCTCTGCGGCCGGCGAGACAGTGAATCCCGCTGCCCGGAACGGCTCGATGCCAACCGCCGCGCCGGCGGTCAGCCGCAGTGCTTCGCCGTTCCACGCGTCACTACGCCACTGTCTGACCCATGAGACGGTGAGTTCGGGGGTCCACGAAAGCGGGCCGATCCGGATGGGACCGCCGCGGAGGGAGAGCTCGGGTAGTCGCTGTGTGAGGAGGGTTTGGCCGTCGAGGTCTTCGCGCGTGCGGATCGCGGCGGCGGCGATTCGCCAGTCGCCAAGCCGTGCGCTCGCGATGGCGGAGAAGGTGAGCGACTCCTCGTCTCCGCTGCGGCGATAGTCAAACGTTCCGCTGCCGCGCCACGCGCCGGCCTCGTCGAAGCTGTGTTCGATCGAGAGGCGGGCGATCGGGTCGCCGACCTTCGCGGGGAGGTAGTAGGCGTCGATCGACCCGGCGCAGCGGTCGTACGAGTAGCGAATCATCGCCCCGCCGCCGAGCTCGCGATGGCGGCCGTAGTAGTCGAACAACAGGCTACCGTAGAGCTCCTCGCTCACGTAGAAGGGGGCGCTCCACTTCAGGAACCAGCCGCGAAGCCCGCTGCGGCCGAACGCCGGGAAGAGGGGGCTCTCCAGAATCTCCTCCAGAGGCTGGACGTAGAAGGGGAGCCAGAGAATTGACGCGCCGGCCGCACGCACCGTGAGGCCGAACGCGACGAGGAGCCTGTCGGGGTGGATCTGGAGGCGAGTGGCACGCAGCGTGTACGGCTGCGAGGACAGCGGCAGGCCGCAGCAGTTGCACGTTGTGGCCTCGCCGTGCTCGATGTCGATTCGGCTTGGTTCGCCGGCATCGTCGAAATCGACCCGCGCGGAGTCGCCGAGGAAGTGCAGGGTGTGGCTCTCTCCGGCGGAGTTGACGAAGCGGCTCCAGCCGCGAAATGACTCCGCCTCAAGCTGTCGGATCCGTAGCCCATCCGGGGTGGCGTCGATGCGCGCGGTGACCCGGTCTCCCGACAGGGAGATCTCGTCTCTCAGCGCGAGCGTGACCGCCCCTTCGCCGACGAACCTCCAGGAGCCGTCAGGCTCTTGGAGGAGATGGAGGCTGTCGGACGAGAGCGCGACCTCCTCAAACGCCGCATGGACCGCACCTTGAGCGTGTACTTCCGTGCGATCGGAGGAGAGGAAGAGGTGCTCGGCCTGCAGCTCGATCGGGACGCTCTTCGCGCGTAGGGGCAGCACAGAGGTCAGGAGGAGCGCGAGGAACGGCATCAAGCGGCGTAGCCGCGCCAAGAGGTCTCGTGAGGCGAGGCGGTCGACGCGGAGAAACAGAAGCAGACCGAGGCCGCCGAACAGCAGATTCGGAAGCCAAGCGGCAAGGGCGGGGTGCATCGCACCGCGCTGGCCGAGGGCTTGCGTCCACCAGAGCAGGCCGGTGAAGACGCTGACCAGCAGGAGTCCGGCGATGATCCCGACGGCGCGGCCGCGTCCGCCGAACAGGAAGGAGAGCGCCCCGCCGAGCAGGACGAAGACGATCGATGCAAGAGGAAGCGCAATCTTGTGATGGATTTCGAGCAGGTATGGATCGACGCGCTGACCGGACCGCGACGCTTGGCCGGCGCGGGCGATGAGCTCGGCGATTCCCATCTCATCGGGGGAGCGCGACTGGCTGAGGATCTGCTCGACGCTTTCGTCGACCGGGATCGAGAGGCGCTCGAACGACCCCGAGTAGATGAGTCGCCCTCCCGCATCGAAGCCGTAGGCGCGGCCGGCGTCGAGGGCCCAGGTCGCCTCCGTCCAGACGCCCTTCTCCGCGGTGATCAGCGTGATCTGCGGCTCGACGTCGGAGACGACCGGGAAGAGGGCGCCCTCGGTGTCGTAGATCAACACGTCGTGGAGGGTCCGGTTGCTCGCGTCGTAGCGCCGCACGTAGAAAAAGAGGTTGTCGGGGCCGGAGAAGACGGCGTTCGGCCGGATTCGGGGGATGGACTGGCGGAACACGACCTCAAGGTAGGTCCTCTGAAATGCGCGTTCTGAGGCGGGGACGGCCCAGTTGTTCAGCGCGAAGTCGGCGGCGCTGAGCGCCGCCGCGGCGAGGACGAGGGGGAGGAGCAACCGCCGAAGCGAGATGCCGATCGACTCAAACGCGATGACCTCCCGATCGTGCACGAGACGCCCCAGGCCGAGGAACGTCGCGAACAGCGCGGCCATCGGAACGGCGAGCACGAGCAGCTTCGGGAGCTGCAGAGCGACAAGGCGGAAGAAGACCGCCATCCCGATGCCCCGATCGACCATGAGCGGGGTCAGCGAGAGGATGATGTTGAGCAGGAGGAAGAGGAGAAGCCCTGCCAGCGCGAGCGCGAACGGGCCGACCATCTCTCGAAGGAGGTACCGATCGCAACGACGCAGCGCCATGGCGGGAAGGAGTGTACCGGACGGATCGTTCCACGGGCCACTCGGATCTGGGGGGTGGCCACGTCGACCGGAGATGGACCGCACGGGAGGGTTTCAGTATCCTTGCTCGATGCAGAGGCGCGTGTACATCGAGACATGGGGGTGCCAGATGAACGTCCACCAGTCCGAAGGGCTGGCGGGTGTCATGGCCGCTGCCGGGTACACCGCGGTCGGTCGCCTGGAAGGGGCCGACGTCGTGTTGTTCAACGGGTGTATCGTCCGCCAGAAGGCGGAGGAGAAGGTCTATGGGAGGATCGGGGCGGTCATGGCCGAGAAGCGCCGACGCCCGGTGGTGCTCGGGGTCGGCGGGTGCTTGGGACAGATCCATGGCGAATCCCTCCTGAAGCGTTTCCCCGCGATCGATTTCGTCTTCGGTTCGGGGAGCTTCCAAGCGATGCCCGAACTGGTGCGCCGTGCGCGAGAGGAGCGGTGCCGTCCCGTCGCCCGCTGCGAGGTCGGCGAGATCGAGGAACTGCCGTACGTGCGGGGAAGCACGTGCACCGCGATGGTCACGATTACGGAGGGGTGCTCCAACCGCTGCTCGTACTGCATCGTGCCGCACGCGAGGGGGGTGATGCGGAGCCGGCATCCGCAGCAGATTCTGCGCGAGGTGGAGCGCGCGGCCGCCTCCGGCGCGCTCGAGGTCCTTCTCCTCGGGCAGAACGTGAACGCGTACGGCAAGGATCGCCCGGAGTTCGGCGACTTCGCGACGCTGCTCCCCCGGATCGCGGCGACGGGCGTGCGGCGCATCCGGTTCACGACGTCGCACCCGCTGGACTTCGAGACGGCGGTCTTGGACGTCATGGCGTCCTCGCCGAACATCTGCAACCACCTGCACCTGCCGATCCAGTCGGGCAGCGACCGGATCCTGGCGGCGATGCGGCGCGGATACACGACGGGTCGGTACTTGGCGATGGTTGAGGAAGCGCGCCAACGCATCGCGGGCTTGAATGTCACGACGGATCTCATCGTGGGATACCCGGGGGAGTCGGCGTCCGACTTCGCGGCGACACTGGATCTGCTCGACGAGGTGCGGTTCGGGTCGGTGTTCGTCGCCAAGTACTCGCCCCGCCCATTGACGGAGAGCGCGCGGGCGAAGGATGATGTCCCCGAGCCGGAGAAAGCGGATCGACTGGCGCGCGTGCTCGCGAGGCAGCGTAGGATCTCGCGCGAGGAGAACCTGCAGTTTCTGGGGCAGGAGGTCGAGGTGCTGTTCGAGGCGGAGTCGCGCGACGGCCAGCTGATCGGGCGGGCGAGGGACCACCGCACGGTTGTGGCCTCCGGGGGGGGATGGGGCGAGATGGGGATGGTCCGCGTTGAGGCGGCTTCCGCCGCCGGGCTCGCGGGGGCAGTACGGCAGGAGCCCGCCGGGCTCCCCGGAGCGGTGAGGGTCCGTCAAGGAACGGAGGGCAGACGATGATCGTAACGGTCACGCTGAACCCGTCGGTGGACAAGGTCTATTGGGTCGAGACCCTCAAGGTCTGTCAGATCACGCAAGAGGAGTTCCTGACGCGTGCTCTACGCAGCTCGACGTCGGCGGGTGGGAAGGGCGTCAACATCTCCCGATTCCTGTCCGCGTTCGGGATGGAGAACGTCGCGATGGGGTTCGTCGGCGGGCACACGGGGCATGTCGTCGTCCGGTATCTCCAGGAAAAGGGCGTCACGACGAATTTCTGCTGGATCCACGAGGAAACGCGCATCAATGTGGTCGTGATTGAAAGCGGGCGGGATCACAGCCCGAATCTGATCAACGAGCATGGCCCGCGGGTCAGCGATGCGGAGGTCGAGCGATTCCTGCGCCGCTATCGGCGGATGGTGAAACGAGCGTCTTGGGTGGTGCTCGCGGGGAGCCTTCCTCCCGGAGTCGATTCGGGGATCTACGCGGAGCTGACGAGGATAGGCCGCGATAGCGGCGCGAAGGTTGTGGTGAGCGCTGGCGGGGAGGCTCTGACCCGCGCGATCCGCGCTCGCCCATACCTCGTGAAGCCGGATACGCGGGAGGAGAAGCTCGTCGAGGGGACGTCGCTGAGCTCGACGGAGGCGATCGCCGCCGCCGGGCGCCACGTCATCGAGTACGGGGTGGAGCTGGTCGTGATCTCGCACGACGTGACGGGAGACATTGCGATCACCCCGGAGGGGGTATGGGAGATCCACGCCGAAGTGCAAACATCGGAGTTTCGGAACCTCGTCGGGGCGGACGACGCGTTTCTCGCGGGGATCGTGTACCGGCTGGCCCAGAACGCGGAGATCGAGGACGCGCTTCGGTTCGGCATGGCGGCGGGGATCGCGAGCGCCGAGAGCGAGAAGAAGATCTGCGAAGACCGCGCGAAGGTCGAAGCCGAGATGGCGAAGATTCGTGTGGCGAGGGCATGAGGAGTCGAGCATGAAGGTCCGGGAGATCATGACGAGAGACCTGACGGCGGTGGAAAAGGACATCCCGGTAAGGGAGCTGGTCTTCATCCTCGACAACGCCGAGATGCCGAACGTGCCGGTCGTCGACGACGAGGGGGTCCTGATCGGGTTCATCTCCGAGAAGGATCTCATCCGCGCTGCGTTGCCGGGATACTTCGAGATGCTGCACAGCGCATCGTTCATCCCGGACATGAACCAGCTGGCGACGAAACTGGCGAAGATCGCGGACGATCCGATCGAGAAGTACATGCGCCATGACGTCATGAGCGTCACGGCGGATGACGACGACCTGCGGGCGGCGGATCTCATCATCCGCAAGGGGGTCAAGAACCTCCCCGTCGTGGATGGGGAAGGTCGTCTCGTCGGCCGCGTGCGTCGGATCGATCTTCTCCGTCATTCCCTCTAGTGCGAGAGCCTCTCATCTGGCGGGAGCTCGGGCTGTCACGGGTTCGCGTGGCCGTGCAGGGGCGCTCCGTCGTCATCGAGTGCGGGGTGGTGGAGGCGGGTCCTGCGTCGCCCGGGGAGGAGGAGCTCCCGCTCGCGGTCTATCCTGCACAGTCGGCGGAGCGCTGCCCCTCGGGAGGGATCGATCTCCGGCTGCTCGCGCGCGTGCTTCGTCCCAGTCTCTCGGAGCATCGCTTGGCGGCGGTCCGCGAAGCGTACGGACTGATGACCGGTACGACGGGGGCCCTCGCGGCCGCGGAGCTCCTCGGTCCGATGCTCGAGGACGCGATCGCGCTCGATCGCGGCATCGTCGCCCTCCTCGCGCGGCTGCTCGCACCGCCGCTCTCCGAGCTGTTCGAACGGATCCTCCGCCTCCCGCGGCGAGAGGTTCCGCCTCGTGTCGCCGAGCCGGAGGTCCCCCCCGGGGCCGCGGCGCTACCTGAGCAGAACGGCGCGGGGGCGGTGCTGTGCGCGAACGGCGCCGTGGCGCGTGCCCTGGCGGCGTACGAAGAGCGCCCCGGGCAGCTTCGGATGGCGATCGAGGTGGAGGGGGCGTTTCGGGATGGCGAGTTCCTGCTAGTGGAGGCGGGTCCAGGCACCGGGAAGACGTTCGCGTATCTCGCCCCGGCGATCCTGCTGCTTCGCGGAGATCCTGCGGCGCGCGTCGTCGTGTCGACGCGCACGAAACAGCTCCAGGAGCAGCTTCACGCGGTGGATCTTCCGTTTCTCGTTTCCCAGCTCGCGCCGGGGATGAAGGTGGCCTTGCTCAAGGGGCGAGAGAACTACCTCTGCCTCCGCCGCTGGCAGGGGATGCTCGCTGAACTGCCCGGCGGACTGGAGCAGGAACGGCTGGTAGAGCTCGCGCCGCTCGTCCGCTGGATCTTCGAAAGCGAGTCGGGGGACATCGATGAGAACGGCGCGTTCCTCAGCGACCCGGAGGCGCGAGGCCTGTGGGGGAGGCTCTGCGATGCGCCGGCGCACTGCGTTGGGCCGCTGTGCCCGCTGCATGACGATTGTTTCTCCGTGGCGGCGCGGCGGAAAGCACGAAGATCGGCGCTTGTGGTGGTGAATCACTCCCTGCTGCTCGCCGATCTCGCTGCTGGCGGGGCGATCCTCGGTCGATACACGCATCTTGTGGTGGACGAGGCGCACAGCCTCGAGACGGCCGCGCGGACGGCGTTCACGAGGAGCCTATCCGAACGGCAGCTCTCGCGCGCTCTCGATGAACTGATCCCGTCAGGCCGGCGGAGCGGATGGCTGCGCCGGGCCCTACCCACGCTGCAGGAGGCGGGCTTCCGCGACGGAATGCTGCGGGCGGGGGAGGCCCGTCGCGTGTCCGCCGCCCTGTTCCGAAGCCTGCAGCGCAAGCTGCCCGAGGAGCGACGGGGCGAACTCAGGCCGCTCCTCGATCTCGATCCTCGAGCAGCGGACGTGGTGACGACGCTTGAGGGGCTGGTAATGGCGATCGACCGGCTCGGAGGCCATCTCGATGCGGAAGAGACGCGTCGGGAGCTCGGGGCGAAGCTCGATCAGGTGTCGGCGCTGAGCGACGTCGCGAAGGCTCTTGGCACCGCCCCCCCTGAGAACATGGTCCATTGGTACGAGCGGGATGACGAAGGGTTGACGCTGCGGGAGACGCCGCTCGATGTGGCGCCGGCCTTTCAGCGCCGTCTGTATCCACGCGTCGATTCGGCGGTTTTCACGTCGGCGACCCTCTCACTCGGTGGCGACTTCTCTCACCTTCGCCGCGCGATCGGCCTCGTCGGTGAGGCGCCGGCCGTGCGGATGGCGGTCGTCGAGAGCCCGTTCTCCTTCCGTGAGAGGATGCGCGTTGCCGTGCCGACGTACTTCCCCCCGATCGGCGGGGATGCGGACGCCTACGTGGATACGCTGGCGTCGTTGCTCGGCGCAATGGGTGAGAGGCTGGAGCGAAAGGGCCTTGCGCTCTTCACTTCGTATCAGATGCTCCGTGCGGTGCGGGAGCGAGTCTCGCCGCGCATTGCGATCTACGCGCAGGGGGTCGACGGGCCGCGGAGCAAGCTGATCGATCGGTTCCGGGCGGTCGAGGGGGGCGCGCTGCTGCTCGGGACGGAGAGCTTCTGGGAAGGGGTAGACCTTCCGCGTGCGGAGCTGGAGTTCCTGGTGATCACGAGGCTGCCGTTCTCGGTGCCGACCGATCCGATCCTGTCGGGCGTCGCGCGGGCACTGGCGAGGCAGGGACGCGATCCGTTCCGCGATCTCTTCCTGCCTCAGGCGATCCTCAAGCTCCGCCAGGGAATCGGACGGCTGATTCGGACCCAGGAGGATCGCGGGGTGGTTGTCGTGACCGATCTGCGGCTGCTCTCCCGCAGCTATGGGGCGCGGTTCCTCGAGGCGCTCCCCGTGCCCATCGACAGGTTCGGGCAGGAAAAGGACCTGGTCGAGGGGATGGCCGAGTGGCTCGAGGCCGGCGGGCGGCGGGACGTGAGGTCGGAGGGTCTCCCTCGGTATGGGAATTGACTTGAGGGGCGGTCGTGAGTAGAATGCGCATCGCAAAGGGGTGAGGCGGGCATCGAGCCCCGCTGGCATCGACGGCATTCTGATGCGCGTTTCCGTGGTGGTACCCGCGTACAACGAGGCGGGTCGAATTGGCGCCGTGTTGGATTCCGTGGTGGCTTGTCCATTCGTCGACGAGGTGATCGTCGTGGATGACGGATCGGAGGACGGCACCGCGGAGGAGGCGAAGAGCTACCCGGTTCGAGTCGTCTCGCTGCCGAGGAACCGCGGCAAGGCGGCGGCGCTCGGGGTCGGGGTCGCCGAGGCTAGGAACGAGACGCTTCTTTTCCTGGACGCGGATCTGGTGGGGCTCACGTCGGACCACGTCGGACGGATGGTCTGCACGTATCGCGATCACGGATTGGACATGGCTGTAGGGGTCTTCTCCGATGGAAGGAAAAACACGGATCTGGCGCAGAAGATCAACCCATACGCTTCCGGACAGCGGATTCTCTCGAGGGGTCTGTGGGAGAGGGCGAAGCGGAATGTCGACGAGATGAACTTCGGAATCGAGATCGCGCTTTCGAGGCTTGCTTCAAAGGAAGGGTGGCGCAAGGAATACGTGAAGCTCGATGGCGTGACCCACGTTCTCAAAGAGGAGAAGCGCGGCTTCGCGAAGGGCGTGCTTGATCGCCTCAAGATGTATGGGGACATGGCGAAGTGGCTGTTTAAGAAGCTCTGACCTCGGCGAGACCGTCTCCTGATTCGAACTGATTCTGTGTGCGTGCGAAGCGGGCGGACCGCATTGCGGGTCCATGTTGCGAGCGCGCTGTGTTGGAGCGTCAGACGCCGCGGTGTGTCGGACGACGCAATGCACATCAAGAGGGAAGGGGGCCCGGGATGAATCCGTGGGTGACGTTTGTCCTGGCAGCGGTCGCGATCGTCGCCGCAGGGATCCGGCTTGCGCCGTACGGGGAGGCGCTGGGGCGCCGCACGGGGATCGGCCAAGGATGGATTGGGTTGATGTTCCTGGCGACGCTCACCTCGATCCCCGAGCTGACGACGACGATCTCCGGGGCGAGCCTCGGTGTGCCGTCCATCGCGTTGGGGAACGCGTTCGGCAGCAACCTGTTCAACATTCTCATCCTGGTCGTGATGGACATCCTCCTCTTGGGTCGGGGGCCGTTTCTGTCGCGGGTTGGCGGCTACCACGTCCTGAGTGGGGGGATGGCGATTCTCCTCACGCTGATCGGCGTCGTTGGGCTGGTGCTCGTTCCGGAGGGGACTGTGCTTGGGATCAGCCCGGTGAGCTGGGCGATCCTCGTCGCGTACGCGGCCGGCGTCGCCCTGCTCTTCCGCGCCGAGCGCCGCGAAGTGAAACGGGAGGAGGAATCGAGGCGAGCGGCGCTCCCGCTGCGAACGGCGATCCTGGGTTTCGCCATCTGTGCCGCGGTAATCGTCGTGTCCGGCTTCTTCCTAGTGCGGGCGAGCAAGGAGATCTCGCTTGACACAGGCCTGTCAGCGTCCTTGATGGGGGCGGTCTTCGTGGCGGTCGTGACGTCGCTGCCTGAGCTCGCGACCTCGATCGGGGCGCTGCGCATCGGGGCGCACGACATGATCGTCGGGAACGTCCTCGGATCGAACCTGTTCAACATCCTGACGATCTTCTTCGCTGACGCGGCGTTTCGGAAGGGGTCGATCTACGTGACGCGCGGCGCTGGCGAGATCGACCCCGACCAGATCCTCGTCGCGGTGTGCGGCGCGATGTTGACTTCGATCGCGATCGTCGGGATGGCGATGCGTTCCCGGCGACGGCTGTTGGGGATCGGCGTGGATTCCGCCGCGATCCTGCTCGGCTACATCAGCGCAACGGCGCTGATCGTCTACAGAGGCATCCAGTTCTGAGGTGATCGACATGATAGAAGTACGCGAACTGCGCGTGAAGACAATCGACGAGCTGCTCGAGCTGGCAGAAGGGCTCGGGCTGAAGAACAACCGGCAGTCGGGGAAGGAGGAGCTGCTTCGGGCGGTGATGGGGCATCTCGCGAAGGTGCATGAGCTGCACTTCACCGACGGGATCCTCGAGCTGCACCCGGACGGATACGGATTCCTCCGCGGCGACTCGAACCTCCCCGGCCGCACCGACGTCTATGTCTCGCCCTCTCAGATCAAGCGGTTCGCCCTGCGGGACGGCGATCTGATCACCGGCGCGGTCCGCGGCCCGAAGAACGACGAGCGGTACTTCGCGCTGCAGAAGGCGGAGAGCGTGAACGCGATGGACCCGGAGGAGTCCCGCCGCCGCGTGCAGTTCCGCGACCTCGTCCCGCTGCATCCGGACGAGATGTATCGGCTGGAGCACAACCCGAACGAGCTCTCGACGCGGATCATCGACCTGTTCTGCCCGATCGGCAAGGGGCAGCGCGGGCTGATTGTCTCCCCGCCGATGGCGGGCAAGACGACGCTGCTCAAGCAGATAGCGCACGGGATCAACGCGAACCACCCCGAGGTGAAGCTGTTTGTCCTCCTCGTCGACGAGCGCCCGGAGGAGGTCACAGATTTTGAGCGTTCGGTCGCGGACGGGGAGGTGGTGGCGGCGACGTTCGATCAGGAACCACGTCATCACACGCGGATCGCTGAGCTGGTCACGAACCGCGCCAAGCGGCTCGTCGAGCTTGGGCAGGACGTCGTCATCCTGATGGACTCGATCACCCGGCTCGCTCGCGCGTACAACCTCTCGATCCCCGCGTCCGGGAAGCTCCTCTCCGGAGGGATGGATCCGTCCGCGCTGTACAAGCCGAAGGAGTTCTTCGGCGCGGCGAGGAACATCGAGCGGGGGGGCAGCTTGACGATCATCGCCACCGCGCTGATCGACACGGGCAGCAAGCTCGATCAGGTGGTCTTCGAGGAGTTCAAGGGGACGGGGAATATGCAGCTGATCCTGGATCGCGGCATGGCGAACAAGAGGATCTTCCCGGCGCTTGACATCGAGCAGAGCGCGACGCGCAAGGAGGAGCTGCTTCTCGGTGAGAAGGAATTGA
>Ga0068714_10005813_pt1 | contig 12896 bp, 12 predicted proteins | sample MTBNYHSulfiMetaG_FD_62988 | JGI IMG/M metagenome (GOLD analysis project Ga0068714, IMG submission 62988) | Enrichment culture microbial communities from rom New York Harbor, USA that are MTBE-degrading - MTBE-NYH (New York Harbor Sulfidogenic)... | ecosystem: Environmental > Aquatic > Marine >... | reverse complement strand
TCGGTCAGCCCGAGCCGACGCAGATCTTGCTCCGTCCAGCGAGCCTGGATCTCAATGATACTCCGGAGAGTCCCGTGCGGGAATGTGTCTGAAGTGTGATGGAAAGAAAGGGTCACTCGGCGACCGTCCGGGTGGCGGTAGCGACGATGGCTACCGCGCTGGCGATGCAAGGAGAAACCGTCCATCTCAAGCGCCGCTGCCAGCTGCCGGGCGGTTGTGGAACGCAGGCGAGAATAGTCCACACTCATAAATTAACAGCTATCGCCGGTTGACTGAGCGCATGAATGCCGGTGGGAATCGCTTCGCCGTCCTCGAGCATTTCCTCCAGGACCATCTGCGCGACCTCCTGGATGTTCCTCAGCGCTTCCTCTCGGGTGTGGCCCCAGGTAGCCGCTCCCCGGGATTCCAGCTCCGGCACGTAAGCTCGCCACTTGTCTTCGTCGGGTTCCACGACGACCGGAAAAATATACGACTTCAATTTACTTGCTCCCGCCGATTTGGTCGGGTGTCGCTTCTTGGCCGTTCAACATTTTACCCACTTGCCGAAAGACCGATCATTTCTTCTTCGGCAGTTGCCGCAGCGCTTCGAGCGCCTCGTGGGGGCGCGGGATAACATTGGTGCTCACCAGTTCCCCGACGCGTGCGCCCGCGTTGGAGCCGGCGTCCACCGCCGACTTGACCGCCGCCACGTCGCCCTGGAGCAGGATCGTGACCAGGCCCGAGCCGACCTTCTGCCAGCCGACCGGAACGACGTGCGCCGCTTTGACTCCCGCGTCGGTCGCTTCGACCAGTCCCGTGAAGCCTTTGAACTCGATGAAGCCCAGCGAGCGCTCGAGCCCCTCCGGGACCTCCACCGCTTTGCCCTTCTTGGGAGCGATGCCCAGAGGCAAAACCTGCTGCATCAGCGGATGAGGCGAGGGGATCACGTGCTGCGAGACGACCTTGCCGACTTTCGCCGACTGCGCTGCGCCGGCGGCGACCGCTGAGCGTACCGCAGCCACTTCGCCTCGAAAGACGACGGTGGCCATGCCTCCGCCGACCAGCACATAATCGGCCAACTGCACATTGGCCGCCTTGACTCCGGCGTCGGCCGCCTCGACCATCGGGGTAAACCCGGCCGCTTCCACCAGGCCCAAAGCCAGCTGGGGTTGGATTTCCTCGGGGGGGGATTTCCAGCGGATGACGACTTCGACCACCTCGTCATGCAGGCGGGGAATCACGTTCGAGGCGTGCAGCTCGCCCACCCGCTTGGCCGCGGTGGCTCCGGCCTCGACCGCCGCTTTAACCGCTCCCACTTCGCCCATGCAGATCGTCGTGGCATAGCCTCCGCCGATTTGCTCCTGGCGGACAAAGTCCACCTGGGCCGCCTTGTTCATAGCGTCGGTGGCTTCCGCCATGCCGGTAAAGCCGCGTGTCTCGACAAACCCGTAAGCTTGCATTGTTTTCTTGCCCCCCGTCGGGAATCTGAAACCCGAATACTTGATCGCGATTGTGCGCGAGGCCCCTGCGGATGTCAACTGGAAAAGGGCAACACCACGCGATGGATGGATTGCCGCTTGAGCGCACGAGAGCGCTTGACTCTTTGGGGCTGAAGTGCCGAATGCATAGAAACTACAAAAACTGTAGTTCGTAGATCATTCTGAAACTACATTTATTGTAGTTTGTCCATGCCCAAGCTGCTTGCAGATGTTCCGAAAATGACTCTAATATACTAACATAAAAGGAGTTATGATGATCCTTGCCAATGGGTTACAGTTGGCCTGCGGCTTGCTCTATGGGTCTTCGAGGAGAGGTAGGTTTCATGATTGGTTCATCAGGAACGGTCAAGACTTCTGCGGCAACAGCGGAGCGTTTTGCCCGGCTGACAGAACCGTACCGTCCGCTCCTGCTGCGGCGGGCCAGGCAGTTGACCCGCAACCGGGACGACGCCGAGGATCTGGTTCAGGATACCTATCTGCGAGCCTACCGCTTTTTCGACACCTTCCACCCGGAAAACAGCCTCCAAGCGTGGTTGCTGAGGATCCAAAAGAATATCTTCATCAACCAATTTCGCCGCCGGGGACGCCGGCAGGAATCGCTGCCGCTGGATCGCAGCTGCTCCGCCGAGGAATTGGATCCGCCGGGCGAAGGCCGCCTGCACGAGCTGTCGCCCCGGGCGCGCCTGGTGCAGGAAGAGCTCGATGAGGAAATGACTGGCGCGCTGGAGCGTCTTCCCGAAACTTATCGCCGGGTGTTTCTCCTGGCGGCGTTTCTTGATTATACCTACGAGGAAATCGCGATTCTGCTGGTTTGTCCCGTCGGCACGGTGCGTTCCCGCCTGTCCCGGGCAAGGGACTTTCTGCGGGGCCGCCTCGCCCGGGTCGCGGTCCGCTATGGGCACACCTTAAACTAGCCTTTCTGACGCAACCATCACTTTTCGAGTGGATGCCACGCTGAATCTGTCTCTTTTGCTTGGACGTGTCTGAGCACCCCCAAGTCCCGAACAGCGGGGACTTGAGGGTGGCACCCGGGGCGAAAGCTCCGCTTTCGCACTCCACAAAGGGATGGTCTTCTGGAGTGCAGAAGCGCAGCTTCTGGGCGAAAGATTCGCTTTCGCACTCCACATGGGGAGGGCGTTGTGGAGTGGAGAAGCGTAGCTTCTGCCGAGAGGAATGAACAGGGTTGACGGCACCGGTGAAAATCCGCATGATTTCTCTTGAGCCAACCGGGGCATTGAGGCTGAGTCAAGATTTCTGTCGCACCGCAGGGCAGGGCGAAAGCCAAAGGAAGCGAAAGCATGGACCTGAAAAAGCTGGACAGCAAGCAGGCAAGAGGGATTCTGGCAGGAGTGCTCGTTATTCTGGGATTGTACTTCATCTTCGGCGGCCCGTGGGGAGTGGAGCGCCTGAGCTTTCAAGGCCCTCTGAGTGAGAAAGCATCCGAACAGATTGACGCTGCCTTGGAGAAGAATCTGGTCGTCTTTGCGATGGTATCCACCATCAAGGCGGCGGCAGCGGTCATCGAGGGCAGCTCTCTCGGAGTGGGCTTTGACCTGGAGCTGGGTGATCTCGTCCAACCCGCCTATGACTACATTGACTTCATCTGGAAGCTGTTTCTGTACGCCGTCCTCGTGCTGACGTTTTACAAGCTGATGGTCGAATGCGGTATCCTCGGGCTGGGCCTGCCGATTCTTGGAGCGGGTCTCGTGCTTTGCGGGTTGGGACTGGCGTGGCGCGCACAGAGACCCCGGCTCCTGCTGTGGGCGAAAAGGCTGATTGTGCTGGGCGGTCTGGTGGCTTACGGTGTTCCCCTGGTCCTGCTTGGCTCTCATTCCATCAGCGCACGGTTCACGATGCCGCTCAAGGAAGCCACCGCCCGGAGGATCCGCGCCACGGAAAGCGAATTCTCCCGGGCTAAGGGGGAGTTTCTGGCGATCAAGGATCAGGTCTCGGTGATGAGTCCGGCGGAAAGTCTCGAGAAGGTGCGAGTGTCGCTGAGTCGCGTGGTTCAAACCGTCACGAATGCTACTTGGGACAGCACGAAAACGATGCTTTATTACATTTCGATTCTGCTGTTCGAGCTGCTGCTCCTGCCCGTCCTGATGGCCTTGCTCATCTACCTTGTTCTGCATTTCGCCCTCGGCCGGCTGCATCGCCAGGCTTGAGCCGCTATCCGAGAACGTCCATGATGGCCAGCGTCATATCGTCTTCCGGCTCCTCGCGCCCGGTGAAGCGGCGCAGGCGCTCCAGAATGGCTTCAATCGCTCCGGCCGGGGCTAAGTCGGCCGTCTCCACGACCAGCCGCTCAAAGCGCTCGAAGCCGAACATCCGGTGGGTGGAATCGGTGGACTCGACCAGGCCGTCCGTGTAGAAGACAATCCGGTCCCCCGCCTCCAGCCGGATTTCCTCCACCCGATACGCGATATCCCGGCGAATGCCCAACGGCAGCCCGCTGACCTCCAGATATTCGCAGCGGCCGAGCCGCCGGTGGTACCACAGGGGGAACACTTGACCGGCATTGGTGAAGCGGAAGGTCTTCTGTTCGCAGTTCAATACGCCATAGAACATCGCCACCGAGTGCCCGCTCTCCCGGATGTCTTCATGGATGAGGTTGTTGAGCCGGGCGAGCACCTGTTCCGGAGAGCCTTCGCGTGCCTGGCTGCGCAGCACGCTGCGAATCATCGTCATCAGCAGCGCCGCCGGAACGCCCCGGCCGGTCACATCCCCGATGGCGAGACCGAGCGCCCCCGGGCCGTTGGTGAGGAAGTCGTAGTAATCCCCGCCGACTTCGTGTGCCGGGATGGTGCGGGCTTCCAGCGCCAGCTGCGGCATCTCGGGCACGCGCTTGGGCAACATGCCCGATTGGATGGTGCGCGCAATGCGCAGCTCGAGATCCATCTGCTCCTTTTGCCGGACCTCTTCGACATAAATCTCCAGCTGGCCGGCCATGTTGTTGAAGGCCGAGGCCAGCTCGACCACCTCTTGCCCTCCGCGCGGCTGAACTCGAACGTTAAAGTTCCCCTGGGCGATCTGCTGCGCCAAGGCGACGAAGTTTCTCAGCGGCGACGCAATGCGCCGGATAAACACCAGGGCCACCAGCAGGGCGACGCCGAACAGCGAGATGGTCACCGTGATGAGATAGTAGCTGGCCACCTCCAGATATTCCGTGAAATCCCGCTTGGGCGCGACGATACCCAAGCGCCAGTTGCCCTGCCGGTGCCGGGCCGGGCCGCAGTAGATCAGATAGGATCGCCCTCGCCAGTTGTACTGCTCGACTCGCTCCTCCTGCAGCGAGGAAGGGTTTTCGCTCAGGTAGTTCTCCAGCAGGGCTTTATAGCCGGGCAGGGAGGCCAGCAAGTCCGCTTGGGAGCCCAGCAGGAAGAACGCGCCGCTCGCGGAGCCGCTCACCCGGGTGCTCAGCAGTTTTTCCTCTAAGGCGGAAAAGCGATAGTCGAGCACCAACACGCCCTCCTGTTTGCGCACAGGTGTCCCGAACAGTCCCACGATGGCCGACTCGGCCTCGGGGTCTTCAACGCCGACATTCTCGTCCCGGATCACCGGCATCGCGTACCGCAGAATCCCCAAGGAGTTCACTCGGTCCTCCACGACCGCCTCGCCGCGTCCCTTGTCAAGGGCTTCCTGCAGGAGAGCCTCATCGGAGGGCTGCAGCGGCGGCTCATCCAGACCCGCTGGGGCCAGCACCTCTCCCTGTGGATTCACAAAAACCACCCTTTGATACTTCTCCGGGTTGAGATTCAACAGGCGGTTGAACTCGTCTTCCGCGCCTCGCAGGTACACGGCCGAATCCTCCCGCAGCTCTGCGCGCCGCTCCTCGCTCAGGCCCGCGTTGCGCAGCTGGTCCTGGGTGCGCAGAAACTCCTGCAGCCAGCGGTTTTCAGAAAGCCGACGCAGGTCGATGTCGATCGGCGCCAGGATTAAACCGACCAGGTCCACGGTCTTATCCGCCTCGGCCTTCAACTGAACGACCACCTGCTGGTCAATCATCTGTGCCGTGATCCGCAGGCTGATATACAGGAACGCCGGCAGGGAAAGGAGGATCACCGCCAGGAAGAACAGGATCAGGCTGGTCTGAATCCCGAGTTTCATGGCTCCGCTTCACTTGCGGGATCGATGGACCGGATGCGCCATTCGTTGCGGCGTTGTTCCAGGGAAAACTCGACTCGCAATTCGTACTGGCCGGGCCTGCGGGTCCGGTTCTCTCGGAAGCGGGTTTGCATCCGTACCTTCAGGATCAGCTGGTTCGGTCCGGCGCCCGGACGGGCCTCCATCTGAAGATACTTCAATCGGACATTGAAAAAATGTTGGAGGACTTCCTTGAGCTGAAACACATAGTCTTCTCCTTGCCAGAAACACGCCTCGAAGGCGTCCAAGTCTTCGGTGGCGATGGCCTGGGCGTAACGGTCGAGGAGCCGCATGGCCGCCGTGGGCACCTCAATCGTCGGCGTGGAGCTGGCTGGGCGCAAAATGGACGCTTCCTGGGCGGAGGCAGGCAGGGAGAGGGCCGCTGCTGTTATCCCGCTGAGCAGGAACAGCAGATCCGCAAGCTGCCTCAACGTGACTGTTCGCACCGCTCGGCTTTCCTCTTGTTCAGCGTCATGAGCAAGATGCTCATGCCAGCTTGGCTCCGTATCACGGGCAAGATGCCCGTGCCACATCGGTCATGGGCAAGATGCCCGTGCCACCTCAGGCTTTCTCGTTCTTCTTGTCCCGCCTTGCCGCGGCCTCCAGGCCCCGCGAGGCGGCCTCCAGCGGGATCGCAATCCGGAAGACGCTGCCCCGGCCCGCTTGAGAACTGATCTCAATGTGCCCCCGGTGCTCCTCGACAATCTTCTTGACATTGGCCAGGCCGAATCCGGTTCCCTCCGATCCCTTCTTGGTCGTGAAGAGGGGATCGAACAAGCGGGGCAGGTTTTCGGGAGCGATACCGACGCCGTTGTCTTTCACTTCCACGGTTACCGCATCGGGCTGCATCCGGGTGCGCACTTCGATTCTGCCGGTGCCGGCCGAGACCGCGTCGCAGGCGTTATCGAACAGATTGGCCAGCACTCGATACAATCTCGTGGTGTCGGCTTCGACCGGGGGAAGCGAAGGCGCCAGGTCGAGCTCCAGGTGAATCTTGCGCCGGGCCAACTCCTCCCGGCGCTGCCGGACCAGCTCTTCAATCAGCGCGTTGATTGAACAAGCCTCGCGCACCGGCTCCCGTGGCTTGGAATACTCCAGAATGTCCTGCACCAGGTCGGTGAGCCTCCGCTCGCTGGAACACAGAAGCCCCCACCATTTGTCCAGCTTGGCCGCGTCAATGCTCCGGCCCTCCCGGACCCGCTCCAGCAGCTTCCCCAGATGCCGGGAAGCGCCATCGAACCCTTGGAGAATCCCGCGAAAGTCATGGCTCAGGCCGGCCAAGGCTTGGCCGACGGCCGCCAGGCGCTCCCGCTCGATGCTCCGGCGAACCAGTTCCTGATTCTCGAAGACGACCGCCGCCTGGCCGCAAAGAATCATCAGGTATTCCAACTCGTCCGGGGACAGAGGCTTGCCGCTCAGCTTGTGGCCGAGCAGCAGGACAAACTCCACTCCATGGCTCGAAATACCGGGAAGCAGCACCTCGAAGGCCAGCTTCAAAACTCGGTTGTGTGGAAACGACTGTTCGACCGCCCCGCGCTCAAGCGCCCGGCGAACCTTCCCCAGATGCTTGACGAGCGGATCCTGGGCGGGAAGATGAAAGTCCTCCGCCAGGCGGCCCATCGGCATCCCCCGCGAGTGCCAGATGCGCAAAGGCTCTCCCGGCCTCTGGGGAGCGAGGAGCGCTCCTTCGCGGATGCCGAGATTGCCCATCGCTGTATAGAGGATGTTCTTGGTCAGCAGCTCCCAATGGGCGAAGCTGTGGATCTCCCGGCCGACCTCGAACAGGGTGAGCAGTTGAAGGATTTTTCGGTCCAGCTCTTCTCTCAAGGCTTGCAGTTCGCTCGCCAGGCGAACGCTGTAAAGCGCCATCGCCCCTTGCTGCGCCAGGGCGGCCAGCCCGCCGTGCCACTCGCCCTCCCTCCAGGAGGATTCCGCCAAAGGGCCGAGAAGAAGGAGCGCCTCCAATCTCTCAGCAGCCGCCAGAGGTATAACCAGTCCCCCGTGGAAAGGCTCGAACAGTTTGGCCAGCGACTGTCCGGTGGAAGGATTGACCGTGCCGGCAAGCAGGCGCTGGGCGCTGCCGGTTTGCGACCAGTCTTCCGGCAATGCCCGCAGCGTCTCCTCCGGCAGCGCCATCGCCGCGGGGGCAGGCTCTCCCAAGGAGCCGACCCGCTCCCAGAGGCGCGCGGGAGCATCCCGGGGAACGTAGATCGCCCCGGCCTTCACACCGAATAGTTCGCCGGCGGCCTGCAAAAGCTCCCGGGCAATGCTCTCGCGGTCTTTACAGGCCGAAAGCCGGGCGGCTGTCTCGGAAAGATTCTCCAAAGCCTGCTGCGCCGGCGGTGATTCTCCGCGCACGCTCCACACCTCGCTTTGAGCGTTCCTGCTAATCCGAGGATTGCAGGCGGGCCAGTAAAGACTCCCGCTCCTCGCCAACGGCGATGTAGTCATCCAGCCCCACCATGTGAAATATCTTCTGGTAATGGGGCGACAGGCCGTAAGCGCCCAGCCGGGCTTGAGCGTCCCCAACCTTTGCCGCAACGCCGACCAGAATGGTGATACCCGCGCTGTCAATATGCTCGACCTGGCTGAAATCGAGCAGCAGGAGCGGGCAGTGCAACTCAAGGAGCCGGTTGACTTCCCCCTCAATCTCCTCCTCGGCAAAGATGTTCAAGAAGCCCGATAGCCGGATGACGGCGTAGGCCGGCACCAGCTCGCTCTGCACTCGGATCTGCTTTGCCATGATTCGCCCTTTCTTATCGGTCCAAAGAAGATGGCCGGGAAACGATCGTGAGACTCACACAGGAACCGCCCGACGTGCACCGGGACACTTCGAGGTGGTCCGCCAGGTGGCGCATCAGGAAAAGGCCCCACCCCCGGCGGGATTCGCGCCCTTCGATTTTCGGGCGCAGGTGGGGAGCTTCCAGACGATTGAGATCAAAACCTTTGCCGCAATCGAATACGTCCACCCGCAGGGTGTTCCCTTGGCGGTGAAACCGCAGGGTCACTTGGCGATCCGCCCGCCCCCGGTTGCCATGCTCGACGGCGTTGATGAACGCCTCGCCGACAGCCGTCTTGACGTCCTCAACCCGCTCGGGCGGAAAACCGGCTTGGGCGGCAACAGCCCCGGCGGCCTGAACGGCGACCGCCTCCAGCTCAATGTCCCCCGGCAAGACCAGTTCCACCGTTCCCCATCGTTCCTCCAGGCTGCTTGCCGCAGGTTGCGCCATTAAAATCGCCATTCCAATCCGAAGTTCGGGATCACGTCGGCTCGCAGGCCGTCCTCATCGAGTGGAAATCGAACTCCCGCCTGAATGACCACCCCGCCGGCCGGGTTGATCTTGAGTCCCAGTCCGGCGTCCACCGTGTCGAAAATCTCCTCCTCGGAATAGCTGCCGACCAGCTCGCCGAGAAGGCTCACCCGGGAGGTCAGCCCGTAGGCGACCCCCGCTCGGTAGCGAATCGCGTCGTAGTCCCGCCCGTATCCGTTCCACCAGTAGCCAACATCGAGATTGGCCTCCAGGTCGCCGAAGCGATGGGTCAGAAGGCATTGGATCAGAACGTCCGTCTCGCCGGTTCCCAAGTGCTCATCCTCATCCCCGGTAGGGGCTTTCAGGCGTCCCCCCAGCGACCAGATCCAATCCTCGCCCGAAGCGAGCCGGTACTTGGACAGTAGGATGATGTCCCCCAGCCCCTCGGTGCGACCGCCCGTGCTGAACAGCAGGCTTTCCCCCCGATAAACGTCGCTGTCGGACTCATGGCACACAAAGGGAATGAACAGCCCGGCCTCCCAATCCTCGGTAATTCCGTAAAGGGCGGACAGGCCGAGGATCTGCGTGCTCAGCTCGAGATTTACATTCAAGGGAGGGCTGCTGAGTGTGCTGTCGAAAAGATGGTCCAGGGAGTGCCCGCCGAAGGAATCGAACCGCAGATAGGCATAGCTGGCCCCCAGGGACAGTCTTCCTTTTCCGAGCGGGTCCGCGCCCGTGGTCCAAATCGTGCCAAGACTGGAGGAGGTTTTTCGAGGCAGCCCCAAGGGGCCGATTTCATAACTGAAGCCGCCCGGGGAGATCCCGCTGATGCTGGACTCCGAGGCGATCCGAGTCTGCACCGCCCGGATGAGGTTGAGCAGATCTTCTCTTCGGGCAAAGTCGGGGCCGTAGAACTCTTCCAGGAAATCGGGCAGGCGGCCGAACAGCGGGTCCCGCTCGGCCGGCGCGGGAGGACTTGACAGGGACAACATCAATCCGCACAGCAGCGACACGCCGAGACAACGCAGGGGGCGAACCGCTTGTCGTCTTGAAGAGTCGCTCATTGTTCCCTGCCCGGTGGAGTGAGGCCCTCAGTCCTTTCGATACGACGATGATTCAGGGGAATGACAAGGCCATCCGCCCGTCATTTCCATGTTGCCAACGCCCTAAAGGCTTCCTGTCGGCCCTTCCTCGGCGGCCCAGCTGTCCAACTCGAAACGGGCCTCCAGCGCCTGCTTCGACCGCGTTGCCGCCGCTGCATTCTCGCCCGGCAGAGCATAGGCCCCCTCCCAGGGCAGGCCGGTTGTCTCGAAGCCGATGGAGAGAGTGCCCCTGAGCGATGTCGGGGATTCCAGAGAGACACCCTCGGAATCCGAGGCCGAGATGCCGCTGAGCACGATCTCCGCGGTCCCCTCGCAAACCGCATCGAATGCCAAGGTGGCCAGCCTTCCCTGGACGGTGTGGCTTCCGCCGGTGAAGGCGCGGATTCGGTACATCGCCGAGGTTTGCGTTTCACTGTGCGTGGCGTCGAGAATGACGAGAAAGGCTTCAGGAATGAACTCGCCCGGGTCCGAATAGCCCACGTCCGGAATGGTGACTCGCCCCGGCGAGACTTCGAGGACAAACTCGATTTCATTCATATCGAGGCTGGGCGATGCATCCTTTACCCACAGTTCCATCTCAAAACGCTCGCCCAACCAGGCTTGCTGGATCTCGGGGATCCATTCCAGCCGGTACTGGGCCTCGCTGGACACCGGTTGCGGCGGGTCTTGGGACGCCGGCTCGCGCTGCGTCAGCAGCGACAAGCCCAGCAGGCCTGAGAGAAGAACGCCCACGAGAGGCCAGCCCCGGGGCGAGCGACGATAGGCAGAAAACGTACAGGACGGTCGGCGCATGATCGACTTCCTTCCCTTACGACTCCGCACCGATGACGGCGCGGTCATCCGATTCCGCTGACCCCTTTCCGACCATTCCTGTCAGGTCGCCGGCCGCGTCCTCCATCTTCGCCTGTTCGACGAGCCGGCCAAAACAGGAACCACGCAGGCCCAACCGGGCGCAAATAGCAATCTAACACCGATGATTTTCATACAGTTGAACTTCGGTGTCAAGGAGACCCACAGGCTCACCCTCAAAGAACCTGCTTCCAGAGGCCTTCTCCCGGGCTACCTGCTCAAGCGGTAGACGCCGCCCGCGGTCAGCGTCGCGGGAAGGCCTTCGGCGAGTTTCGTCAGGCCGTCCTCGGCGTAAACTTCAAAGTGTCCCTCCAGGCGGCCCGATGAAGGCACCGGGATGAACTGGCGATCCGGGCCCAGCGAACAGGAGGGCGCATAGCGCTTTCCCTCCCGATCCACAAAGACCACTTGCTTCTGAAGCCAGCGGGCGAAGATCCGATTCCGGTTCAGCTCCGGCGCCGCCCCGGCCCCATAGAGATAGCCCAACAGTCGCTCTCCGTCAACGACCCAACCGATGGAGACGATGTAGCGATCCTCCTCGCCCTGATTGCGGCCCAAGGTTCTGACCGGCTCAAATGTGCGGCCGTCCCTCGAAAGGCTGTACCAGAGCGTCTGCCGGTTCATATGAAGGCCCATCAGGTAGTAAGCCTGCCCTGCGGCGACGAATTTCTTCACGTCATTGACCACCGCCGGCACCTCGAGCACCGGACCCTCGAACCGAAAATGCCGGCCGTCCTTTCCCCCAGCCCGGTAGACCGAACCAAACCTCTGAAAGTCGTTGAAATAAAGATAGAACCTCTCATCCTCGTAGAAGAGAACGTTCATCCCGTTAATGTCGGCATTGGCATAGCCCTCGTAGCCTTCGATCGAAACCAGGTCGCTCATTCGGGCTTTGTACGGAGCCGGCTCGCCGTTCCACCGCTGCCCGTCCGGGCTGGAAAAGGTGATCGGCTTGTTGCGGCCGTGTTCGTCCGGGTAGGCCGTGCACATCATCCGGTACTCGCCCCCGAACAGGCGGGAGACGTTCACGTTGCATACATGGGTGAAGGCGTTGTGATGGATGAGCGTCCTTCGATTGTGAAAAGTCAGGAAGTCGTCCGTGTCCACGCAATAGATGTTGTCATGGCCCGTGTCCGTGCCGTCCCAAGCGCCGTAGAAGAGACGAAACCCGCCGGCCTCCTTCACCACCGAGGGGGCGTAAATGTTCCGGTAGACCCCGTCCCACTTCGGCTCCAGCAGCGGCGACCGATAGTCCGGCAGAAAATGCAATGTGTCCTGTATCCAGTGCTCCGGATGGAACACGCCGGCCGAGACACCATGGATCTCCGCCATCCCCCGAGGAGCCTGGCCGCCCATCTGCTCAATCGCCATGGACTTCTTCTCCTCCCGCTCGGCGCCCCCAACCGGCAGAGCGGAGCACACTCCCCCAAGAACCACTATCCAGAAAAGCCTGCTCACTCTTCCCACGCTCCTTCCTCCCACACATTCATCCTGCCCCTGTTCGATGACTCCAAAACCCACCGGAAAGCAAGGCTGTCTCCACCACCCATAGCATGCGCCCGATTCCGGCGCAAATGACGCTGCCAATGCTTACCAGGAGACCTGCCAGGGAATGACAAACAAAACTTCCCGCCCGGTGAAGAAAAAAGCTTGACGGAACTCTCTTGCGCCGTATATATTTAGCCAGCCTAAATAATAGAAGCTCAAAATTTACGTAAGTCTAAGTTTTGGAAAGGCTTGTTGACCATGAGCGCGAACGACGTCCAGAAACAAGCCCATCTGATCTTCACCACGGGCAAGATGATTCGCAACCATGTCATGCGCATTCTCTCGTCCCATGCCTCTCTCCACGAGGGGACGGAGGGCTTTCTGGATGTCTCAGGTCCCCAACTGTTCGCTCTCTTGGTTCTGCGGGACCAAGGTCCGGTGACGATCACCGAACTGGCCCAAATCCTCGAAGTGTCCCCTCCCTCGGCATCGGCTATGGTGGATCGGCTGGTCGAAAAGGGTATCTTGACCCGCGAGCACAGTCGGGAAGATCGGCGTAAGGTGCTGGTTGAGGTTTCCCCCGC
>Ga0068714_10005808_pt1 | contig 12901 bp, 15 predicted proteins | sample MTBNYHSulfiMetaG_FD_62988 | JGI IMG/M metagenome (GOLD analysis project Ga0068714, IMG submission 62988) | Enrichment culture microbial communities from rom New York Harbor, USA that are MTBE-degrading - MTBE-NYH (New York Harbor Sulfidogenic)... | ecosystem: Environmental > Aquatic > Marine >... | reverse complement strand
GCCAGGTCCTGGCCCAGCTCCTGGCCACCCCGGCCGCCTACATCGGGATGATCGGCTCCCGCCGGAAGAGGGACGCCATCTACGACTGGCTGCTGGAGAAGGGCTTCACCAGGCAGGACCTGGACCGGGTCCATTGCCCCATCGGCCTGGACATCAAGGCCGAGACTCCGGAGGAGATCGGGGTGGCCGTGGTGGCCGAGCTGATCAAGGTCCGGGTGGAGGTCGGCCAGGGCGGGGCGGAGAAGGACTGGGCGGTTTAAATCGACCACCCCGCCGCTTGCGGCCGGGTGGATGATTTCTTAATAAACAAAGAACCGGCCCGAACAGGGCCGGTTCATGACGGATGAGGTCCTCCAGGTGTCTGTTATTTAATCACCTGGACCTTTTCCCGTTCGACCAGCTCCCAGTCTATGTCATAGCCCAATCCCGGCTTCTCCGGGGCATAGACCAACCCCTGGTCATCTACCTCTATGTCCACCACCAGGCCGTACTTGTTGGAGCCGCTGGACGGAAACACCTCATAGTAATCGCAGTTGGGGATGGCCATGATGACATGGAGGTTGGCCACGTTGTTCAGGGAGTTTCCGCCGTGATGAATCTCGCATTTCATCCGGAAGGCCTCGGCCAGGTGGGCTGTCTTGACCAGCGGAGTTATGCCTCCGAAGACGGCCACATCACCGCGGAGAATGTCGGTGGCTTTTTGCTGGATCCATTGGGCCAGGCCGTAAAAACGGCCCGGGGTGGACTCGGTGGACAATATCGGGATGTCCAGGTTATCCCTCAACTTGACATAGTTATATAGGTCGTCGTCGGCCAGGGGATCCTCGTACCAGAAGTAGTCCAGATCCTCTATGGCCCGCCCGACCCGCAAGGCTTCCTCATAACCATACCGCCAGCCGGAGTCCAGCATCAGGGTCAGGTCATCGCCCACCGCCTTCCGGACCGCCTGACAGATCCGGATGTCTTGGACCGGATCGCCGTGGGGATGAATCTTGTAGGCGGGCCAGCCCATCTCCTTGAATTGGAGAGCCTCTTGGCCATACTCCTCGGGGCTGGCCAGCCACCCCGAGCTGGCGTAGGCCGGGACGCGGTCGCGGCAGGTGCCCAGTAAACGATGAATGGGCAAGCCGGCCACCTTGCCGGCCAGATCCCACAGGGCCACGTCCACCGCCCCGGTGGCGTTGGTCGAGAGGTACCGGTTCAGCTTCCAGAGCATGTTCCAGATGGCCCCGATATCCAAGGGGTTCCGACCGACAATCAACGGCTTGACCAACCCCACCAGCGGGCCGACGAACTCATCGGCTCCCTGGATCGATGAGCCCAGGAAAGAGTGCCCCTCAAGCCCTTCGTCGGTGTGGATGGTTACGATCCCCAACTTTTTGGTGCCGCCAAAGGAAACGTTGCCCAGCTTCCAGGGCGGGCTGGGCCAGTTGAACATGGTAATGCTCAAGTCGTCGATTATCATCTTCCTCTCCTAAGGGGGGAATGTTCCCGGCTGAATGATGTTCACCGGAATCGGCCCGCCAAGCCATTCCGGCTCCGCCGAAGGGCTCTGTGGGCTCCTTGGAAAGACCCGAACTCAACCACCCCGCCGGAAGCAGTGGGTTATATCAGCGGAAACCATCATCCGCAACTGGCTGGCTGCGGGGAATGAAACAGTCCTAGAAGGTGATCTTGAAGCTGGAAAACTCGCCCTGGGCCTCCTCCCAGAGGGCCTCGACCTTGTCCACCCGGGCGGCCGGCGGTCCCTGGCGGCACCAGGCCAGGATCCGCTTCAGGTTCTCCTCCGGCCCCTCGAAGACCGCCTCCACCCGCCCGTCGGGCAGGTTCCTGACCCAGCCGGTGAGGCCCAGGGGCACGGCCTGGGAGCGGGTCGAGTCCCTGAACCAGACCCCCTGCACCCGGCCCTCTATCCTGACCCGCAGCCTTTGCTCAGCCATTGTTCTCCCCCCTGCCCAGGAGGGCCAACAGCCCCTCCTGGTCCAGGACCTCCACCCCCAGCTCCCGGGCCTTGGTCAGCTTGGAGCCGGCCTCCTCCCCGGCCACCAGGTAGTCGGTCTTCTGGCTGACCGAGGAGGCCACCCGGCCGCCGGCCCGCTGGATCAGGGCCTTGGCCTCGGCCCTGGTCAGGCCCTCCAGCCGCCCGGTGAGGACAAAGCTCTTTCCGCTCAGGGCGGTCCTTCCGGCTTGCCCCGGCTCTTCCACCACCGGCTTAACCCCGAGCTCCTCGAGCCTTCTCAGCAGCTCCTGGTTGGCCGGGTTGGCGAAGAACTTGACCAGCGACTCGGCCACCTGGGGCCCCAGCCCCTCAATGGCCAGAAGCCTCTCCCGGTCGGCTTTGGCCAGCCCCTCCAGGGAGCCGAACTCCCGGGCCAGGGCCAGGGCCAGGTGCTCCCCCACCGAGCGGATGCCTAAGGCGTTGATGACCCGGGGCAGGGGCCGGTGCTTGGCCGCCTCCAGGGCGGAAAGCAAGTTTTGGACAGACTTGTCGGCCATCCGCTCCAGGCTCAGGAGGTCCTCCCTGGTCAGGCGGAAGAGATCGGCCGGGTCCTTGACCAGCCCACGATCAACCAGCTGCTCCACCAGCTTGGGCCCCAGCCCTTCGATGTCCAACCCTGACTTGGCCGCGAAGTGGCGGATGGACTCCTTGACGATGGCCGGGCAGGCCAGGTTGAGGCAGCGGTGGGCCACCTCGCCCGGGAGCCTGACCACCTCCGAGCCGCAGGAGGGGCAAACCAGGGGCATGGCAAAGGGCTCGGCTCGGTCTTCCCGGTCCGGATCCAGGACCTTGACCACCTCCGGAATGACCTCCCCGGCCCGCCGGACCAGGACCCGGTCCCCCACCCGGACGTCCTTGCGCTCCACCTCGTCCAGGTTGTGGAGGCTGGCCCGGCTGACCGTGGCCCCGGAGATGAAGACCGGCGTAAGTAAGGCCACCGGGGTCAGCACCCCGGTTCGGCCGACGCTGACCAGGATCTCCCTGACCGTGGTGGCCTCCTCGGCCGGGGCGAACTTGTAGGCCAGGGCCCACCTGGGGCTGCGGGACTTCTCCCCCAGCCGCTCCTGGAGGCCGAAGTCATCGACCTTGATGACCACCCCGTCGATCTCGTAATCCAGGTCGTGGCGCTTCTCCTCCATCTCTTGGCAGTAGTCCAGGACGGCCGCCAGCCCGGGGCACTCCCGGAAAAGCCCGTTGACCGGCAACCCCAAGCCGGCCAGGACCCGGAGCAGCCCGGCCTGGGCCCCGGCCAAGGTCTCCGAGGCCCGCCCCGCCCCGTAGCAGAAGAACCTCAGCGGCCGGGCGGCGGTTATTCGGGGGTCCAGCTGGCGGAGGCTGCCGGCGGCCAGGTTGCGGGGGTTGGCGTAGGCTCTCTCCCCCTCCTCCTCCCGCTCCCGGTTGAGCCGGTTGAAATGAGAGCGGTCGATGAAGACCTCGCCCCGGGCCTCCAGAAGCTCCGGGACCGAGCCCATGAGCCTGAGGGGCACCTGGCGGATGGTCCTGACGTTGTGGGTCACGTCCTCGCCAATGACCCCGTCGCCCCGGGTGGCGGCCCGGACCAGGAGGCCTCGGCGATAGACCAGCTCCACCGCCAGGCCGTCCATCTTGGGCTCGCAGACGTAGCCGATCTCCCCCTCCAGGTCCAGGAAGCGCCGGACCCGGGCCTCGAACTCCCGAACCTCGTCAAAGTCGAAGGCGTTCTCCAGGCTGAGCATGGGCACGGCGTGGCGGACCGTCTCGAACCCCTCGGCCGGCTGGGCCCCGACCCTCTGGGTGGGGGAGTCGGGCGGGATGGGCAGCCCCGAGGCCTGCTCCAGGTCCAGGAGCCGCCTCAGCTTCCGGTCGTACTCGTTATCGGAGAGGCTGGGCTGGTCGAGGACGTAGTAGTCGTGGTTGGCCTTGGCGAGCTCCTCCCGGAGCCTGGCCATCTCCTGCTCGGGGGGCCCGCCGGCGGCCATCAAAGGGCCCCCTTGAGCCTGGCCCCTTCCACCAGGCCGAAGCAGCCGGAGAGCATCAGGTCGCCGTGGACCACGGCCATCCGCCCCAGCCCCCGGGCCAGCTCCCGCCTGGGTCCGGTGATGATGGTGGTCCGGTACTCCCCCGGCTCGAGAACCTGGCAGCCGTGGCCGTTGGATTGCCGGACCTCCTGGTCGTCCAGACGGCCGGCCCGGAAGCGGGCCAGGTGATCGGCCAGAAGCTCAGGCGAGACCAGGCCGGTGTGGTGCTCGTAGACCCCCTTGACCCTCCCGGACCGGTAGAGAAAGGCCACGGTGTGACCGTTGCCCACGTTGAGCACGGTCAACCCCCGGTCCCTGGCCTTGATCGCCTCCTCGTCCTGGAGGGCCCCCAAGAGGGCGGCCGAGGCGCTGTCGGCCACCAGGGCCCCGGGCAGGGAGTCGGCCAGCCCGGCCAGCCTGGTGAGCTCAGGCGGCGGGCTGTCGTAGATCAGATCGACCGGATCGCCGCCCTTGTCCAGGAATCCCCGCCAGGTCTCGAAGCGCATCTCCCGGCTGGACCGGTCGGCAGAGAAGCCGTGGTCCTGGGCCGCGGCGGCATAGCGGGTGGGCAGGGCCACCCCGAAGTGATCAAAAGCGTGGGCCAGCCCCTTGAGGTCCACGTCCCCGCACTGGACCGGGCTGGTCTCCGGCGGCTTGGCCTCGGTAATCTCCACCCCCAACGCCTCGACCCGCTGGAGATCGTCGAAAAGGGACAGGGCCGGGTCCTTCTGGGCAAAGACCTTGAGGCCCAGATCCAGGTGCTCCTTGACCGCCTGGGTCAGGGCCCCGCCGCCCATGAGCCGGCCGTAAAGCCAGACGTGGCGGCCGGCCTTGGCCGCGGCCCTGATCCGGCCGGCGGCGATCTGGGCCGGGGAGGGGAGGACCATCTTCAGGGAGCTCTCCAGGGGAAGCTTGGGGTCGTGGATCAGGATGTCCTGGGTTCCGGCCCCGATGTCGATGATCAGCCACCGGCCGTCCCCGGCGGCCGGCGGGGCGCCGTGATCGTGGTGGTGATGGTGGTGATGATCGTGGTCATGATGGTGGTGGTGATCGTGGTGATGATGGTCGTGATCAGGCATGGCTTAACCTATTTTACCTCCTGGGCGGCCTTCAAGATCAAACCGGCCGCCGCCTTCCGGGCCGAGGCCACCAGGGGGGAGTCAAAGCCGGGACGCCACCTTCCCCCGGCCAGCTCGTCGGTGACCACCACCAGCCCGGCCGCGGCCTTGGACCTGAAGGCGGCCAGGGTGAAGAGGGCCGACATCTCCATCTCCACGGCCAGGATTCCCTCCCGGCCGTAACGCTCCACCTTGGCCATGGTCTCCCGGAAAACCGCGTCGGTGGTCCAGACCGGGCCCCGGTGGCCCGTTAGCCCGTCCCCGGCCAGGCGCTCCTCCAGGGCGGAGATGAGCCCCGGGTCGGGCCCGGCCGCCCGGCCGGCTGGAAGGGGGTAATGGGCCGAGGTCCCTTCCTCCGAGACGGCCCCGTCTACCAGGATCAGATCCCCTATCCTGACCTCTTCGGTAAGGCTGCCGGCCCAGCCCAGGACCAAAAGGCGGGAGACACCCAAGGCAAAAAGCTTCTCGGCGGCCATCACCGCCTGGGGGGCGCCCACGGCCGGTCCGGCCAGGGCCGGTCCTCCCCTCCCCAGCCGGTAGAAGCTAAAAAGGCTCTTGAGCGGCAGCCGCTCCGCCTCTCCCCAGGTCGGCCCCCAGCTCTCCTCCCAGATCTCCAAAAGGAGCTTGAGGTCGGCCGGGACCGGGCAGAGGATGGCCGCCCCTTTGAGGAGCGGCTCCCCCGGCTCCCGCCGGGGCTCGATGATGACCCGATCTTCCATGGCCCCAGGAGTCTACCACAACCGGCGGCGGGAAGCTTTTTGGAAACAGCCCCTTGGTCCCGGGTTCATGAACGTGGCCCGGCCTGCCGGGAGGGGAGGGGCCCATTACGGTTGACATTACCTCCCGGGGGAGATAACATCACCTGCTTTATAACCACTGGGCCGGGCGGCTTCAAAGAGGCGGACCGGCAAGGGTGAGTAATGTTCGAAGGTCTGCAGGATAGGCTGGATCTGGCTTTCAAGAAGCTCCGCGGTCACGGCAAGCTGACCGAGGAGAACGTCAAGGAGGGCCTGAGAGAGGTCCGGCTGGCCCTTCTGGAGGCGGACGTCCATTACAAGGTGGCCCGGGACTTCGTGGCCAGGGTCGGGGAGCGCTCCCTGGGCCAGGAGGTCATGGCCAGCCTCACTCCGGCCCAGCAGCTGATAAAGGTCGTCAACCAGGAGCTGACCGAGCTGATGGGCTCCACCCATCAGGGCCTGGACCTGACCGGGCGCAGCCCCCACTCCCTGATGCTGGTGGGGCTTCAGGGCTCGGGCAAGACCACCACCGCCGCCAAGCTGGCCCTCCATCTCTCCCGGACCACCAGGGAGCAACCCCTCCTGGTCCCGGCCGACATCTACCGGCCGGCGGCCATTGATCAGCTCAAAACCCTCTCCCGGCAGATCAAGATCCCGGCCTTTGACTCCCAGCCCGGCCAGCGGCCGGAGGAGATCTGCGGCCAGGCCCTGGCCAAGGCCGGCCAGGACGGGCGTTCCCTCCTGATCGTCGATACGGCCGGCCGGCTCCACATCGACGAGGAGCTGATGGGCGAGCTGGCCAGGCTCAAGGACCTCCTCCGGCCCCAGGAGGTCCTCCTGGTGGCCGACGCCATGACCGGACAGGACGCCATCAACGCCGCGATAGAGTTTCACCAGCGGGTGGGCTTGAGCGGGGTGATCCTGACCAAGATGGACGGCGACGCCCGGGGCGGGGCGGCCTTGTCCATCAAGGCCGCGGTGGGGGTGCCGATTAAGTTCATCGGCGTGGGCGAGAAGGTGGACGCCCTGGAGCCCTTCCATCCGGCCCGGATGGCCTCCCAGATCCTGGGGATGGGAGACGTCCTGACCCTGATCGAGAAGGCCCAGGCCACGGTCGATGAGAAAGAGGCCGAGCGGCTGGCCAGGAAGCTGAAGAAGGCCCAGTTCGACCTGGAGGATTTTTTAAGCCAGCTGCGCCAGATCCAGAAGATGGGCTCCCTGGAGCAGATCATCTCCATGATCCCGGGGGTGGGCAAGCTGATGAAGGGGGCCGGGCAGGTCAACCCCGACACCGGTGAGCTGAAAAGGGTTGAGGCGATCATCCTCTCCATGACCCCCCAGGAGAGGGGGAACCCCAAAATCCTCAACGGCTCGAGACGGAAGCGGATCGCCATGGGGTCGGGCACAAGCGTGGCCGAGGTCAACAAGTTGCTTAAAAATTTTCAACAGATGCAGGGTATGGTCAAAAAGATGGGCCGGGGGGGGCGGGGCCGGATGCCGGACCTGGGCTCTCTCTTGGGAGGCTGAGAACGACCGGGCGGTTTGCAAAGAGCCGAACTTAACCTAAACTATAGAAACGGAGAAAAGAGAAAGGTCATGCCGGTAAGGATACGACTGACTCGCAAGGGAGCGAAGAAGAGCCCATTCTACAGGGTAGTTGTGGCCGACTCTGAAGCGCCGAGGGACGGAAGATTCATCGAGGTCATCGGGACCTACGACCCCCGCCAGGATCCAGCCGAGGTGAAGATCAAGCAGGACCGGCTGGAGCTGTGGCTGGGACGGGGGGCTCAGCCGAGCGATACGGTGAAAAGCCTCATCAAGAAGACAGCGACTTCCTAAGCCCCAGCGACAGAGACGGCACATTAGTGGAGGTGGATCGTGAAGGAGCTGATCAAGCACATCGCGCAGTCGCTGGTGGACAATCCCGATCAGGTGCAGGTCTCTGAGATTGTGGGTGAGCAGACATCGGTCCTGGAGCTCAGGGTGGCCAAGGAAGACTTGGGTAAGGTGATCGGTAAACAAGGCCGAACCGCCCGGGCCATGCGGACCATTCTTAGCGCGGCCTCGACCAAGATCAAGAAACGGGCCGTTCTGGAGATAATTGAGTAACCTCAAGGCGCCGGACCGGCTGGTCTTCCTGGGAGAGGTGGTCCGGACCCACGGGCTCAAGGGCTCGGTCAGGATCCGCTCCCATTCCGGATCGGCGGAGGTATTCAGGGGACTGAAGGAGATTTGGCTCCAGGGCGGAGCCGGACACGGCGGAGCCCCGGCGGGCCGGCCGTTGAAGATCGAGTGGCTCAAACCCCATCCCAGGGGGGTGATCCTCAAGCTGGCCGGCCTGGACAGCCTGGACAAGGCCAGTTTGGTAGTGGGAGCCCAGGTGGGGGTTCCCCGGGAGGTCCTGCCGGAGCCGGGCGAGAAGGAGTACTACTGGGCCGATCTGGTCGGCCTGAGGGTGGAGCGGCCCGACGGCGGGGAGGTTGGAAAGGTAAGAGCCCTTTTCGAGACCGGGGCCAACGACGTTCTGGTGATCGAGTCGGAGGAGGGCGAGGTTCTGGTCCCGGCCGTTGAGGCGGCCATAGACCGGGTTGATCTCGAGAACGGGATCATCCGACTGTCCGAGCTGGAAGGTTTGCTGGACTGAGGCCGGGGCCAAGGCCGAGCAGGACGGCCCCCGCCTGATGGTCCATTTTTTACGATGTTCTTTGAGATTTTGACCTTATTCCCCGAGGCCCTGGAAGGGTATCTGGCCACCTCCATCGTCGGCCGGGCGATCAAGGCCGGGCTGGTGGAGGTGAAGGTCACCAACATCCGTGACTTCGCCCTGGATAAGCACCAGGTGACCGATGACCGGCCCTACGGCGGCGGCGAGGGGATGTTGATGAAGCCCGAGCCGCTGGCCGCGGCCATCCGCCAGGCCCTGCCCGGCCGGGTGGTCCTGACCTCGCCCCGGGGCAGGCCGCTGAATCAGGCCAAGGCGGAAAGGCTGTCCGGAGAGGAGCGGGTGATCCTGGTCTGCGGTCGCTACGAGGGGGTGGACCAGAGGATCATCGACTCCCTGGTGGACGAGGAGCTGTCCATCGGCGACTACGTCCTGACCGGCGGCGAGCTGGCCGCCCTGGTCATCCTGGACGCCACGGTCAGGCTCCTGCCCGGCGTTCTGGGCGCCGAGGGCTCCAGCCAGGCCGACTCCTTCAGCCGGGGTCTCCTGGAGCACCCCCACTACACCCGGCCCCAGGTCTTCGAGGGGCGGGAGGTGCCCGGGGTGCTGCTCTCCGGAGATCACGCCCGGATCGAGCGCTGGCGGCGGAGGGAGTCGCTCAAGGTGACCTTGGCCAACCGGCCCGATCTTCTGGAGACGGCCGAGCTGAGCGAGGCGGAGCTGAACTGGTTGGAGGAGATCCGCCGGGAGGCGGGGCCCGGGAAGGACAACGGTTGATGGGCCGCCGGTGGGGGGTGGGGCTGATCCACTACCCGGTGGTGGACAAGAACGGGCGGCAGATTGCCGCGGCCTTGACGCCTACCGATCTCCACGATCTGGCCCGCTCGGCCAGAACCTACGGGGTGGAGAGGTTGTGGGTGGTCACCCCGCTCAAGGACCAGCAGGAGCTGGCCGGGCGGATGTTGGGCTTCTGGCGGCAGGGGACCGGGGCGGGCTACAACCCCAACCGTGGTCAGGCCCTGGACCTGGTCCGGCTGGCCGATGACCTGGAGGAGGTCCTGGCCGGCGAGGCGGCGGACTGGGGCGAAAGACCCCTGGTCTGGGCCACCAGCGCGGCCGGGCCGGAAAACGGGAGGCCTCGGCTCGGGTTCGACCGGGCCAGGCAATATCTGGACCAAGACCGACCGGTGCTGATCCTCTTCGGTACCGCCTGGGGGTTGGCCCCGTCGGTCATAGATGAGTGCGATCACGTTCTGGCCCCCCTGACCGGGCCGGGCGATTATAATCATCTGTCCGTCCGCTCTGCGGCGGCCATTGTTTTGGACAGGCTTGCGGGCCGGTAAGAGGAGACTCGTTATGCAGATCATCGATCAACTGGAGCAGGAGCAGCTCAGGGCCGACATCCCGGACTTCAGGCCCGGCGACAACGTCAAGGTCCACGTCAAGATCAGGGAAGGGGAGAAGGAGCGGATCCAGGTTTTCGAGGGCGTGGTCATCCGCAAGGCCAAGGGACAGACCGGCGCCTCGTTCACCGTCCGCAAGATCTCCTACGGGGTGGGCGTGGAGCGCGTCTTCCCCACCAACTCTCCGATCATCGACCGGGTGGAGGTGATCAGAAGGGGCAAGGTCCGGCGCTCGCGGCTCTACTACCTCCGCCAGCGTTCCGGCCGGGCGGCCCGGATCAAAGAACGGATGTAGGCCAACTTGGTCCTCCGGCCCGACTGGTTGCTGGAGCACGAGGCGGCCCAAAGCGGCCACCGGTTGATCGCCGGGGTGGACGAGGTCGGGCGGGGACCCCTGGCCGGACCGGTGATCACCGCAGCGGTGATCCTGCCCTTGGGACTGGCCCTGGACCTGGTCCGGGACTCCAAAAGCCTCACCCACGACCAGCGGCTCAGGGCCCGGGAAGAGATCCTGGGCTCGGCCCGGGCCGTGGCCTACGGCGCGGCCGGCCCCGGGGAGATCGACCGGTTCAACATCCACCAGGCCTCGCTGACGGCCATGAAAAGGGCGGTCCTGGCCCTGGAGCCGAGGCCTGATTTCGTTCTGGTGGACGGCCGGCACGAGCTCAGCCTGGAGCCCGGCCTGGGCCTGGCCCAGAGGGCGGTGGTCAAGGGCGACGCCAGGTCGGTTTCCGTGGCCGCGGCCTCGATCCTGGCCAAGGTCAGAAGGGACCGGATCATGGACGTTCTGGACCGGGTCTTCCCCGGCTACGGCCTGGCCGCCCATAAGGGCTACCCCACCCGGGCTCACCGGGAAGCCCTCTGCCGTCTGGGACCGTGCCCGGCCCACCGGAGAAGCTACCGGCCTTTGAGGGAGGTCCAGGGAGAGCTGTTCGATTGAAAAGGCTGAGCCTGGGACGGAGGGGGGAAGAGGTCGCGGTGGGCCACCTGGCCTCCCTGGGGTACGAGATCCTGGAGCGCAACGTCAGGACCACGGCCGGTGAGATCGACGCCGTGGCCCGGGAGGGCGGGGCCATCGTCTTCGTGGAGATCAAGACCAGGTCGGGCTCGAGCTTTGGCCCGCCCCAGGAGGCGGTGGACCGGGCCAAGCAGCGCCGGCTGACCCGCCTGGCCCTGGATTGGCTCCAGGCCCGGGGGCTCTTAGGTCAGGCGGCCCGGTTCGACGTGGTCTCGGTGAAGCTGGCTCCCAAGGGGGAGCCGCTGGTCGAGCTTTTCAGAAACGCTTTTGAGGCCAGGGAGTGAACGAGGGCGGAAAAGGACGGCTGTTCGTGGTGGCCACGCCCATCGGCAACCTGGAGGATCTTACCCCCCGGGCCAGGAGGGTTCTGGCCGAGGTTGACCAGGTGGCCGCCGAGGACACCCGCCGGACCAGGAAGCTCGTCAACCACCTGGGGATCAAGGTCAGGCTGGTCAGCTACCACGAGCACAACCAGGCCGCGGCCGGGAAAAGGATCATGGCCGCGCTCAGGCAGGGCCGGGACGTGGCCCTGGTCACCGACGCCGGAACCCCGGCCGTGTCCGATCCCGGACCCGACCTGGTCCGGCAGGCGCTGGCGGCCGGCCTGGAGGTGGTTCCCATCCCCGGACCCTCGGCCGTGGCCGCCGCCCTGTCCGTCTCCGGTCTGGGCGCCGATCGCTTCCTTTTCGCCGGCTTCCCTCCGGCCAAGCTCGGGGCCAGGCGGGAGTTCTTCAGGCTCCTGGCCGGCCGGGAGGAGACCCTGGTCTTCTTCGAGGCCCCCCACCGGCTGGCCGCCTCCTTGAGGGAGATGGCCCGGGTCATGGGAGAGCGGCAGGTGGTCCTGGGCCGGGAGCTGACCAAGCTCCATGAGGAGGTCAGAAGAGCCACGGTGGAGGAGCTGGCCCGGTGGGCCGAGGCCAGGGAGCTCAAGGGGGAGGTCACCCTGGTGGTGGCCGGCGCGGCCAGAACCAGGCCGGCCGTGGACCACGAGACCCTGGCCCAGGCCTGGCGGGAGGCCAGGGAAAAGGGATTGAGCGCCAGCCAGGCGGCCAAGGAGCTGGCCAAGGAGTTGGGATTGAGTAGGGGAGAGATCTACCAGACCGGTCTGGTCCTGGAAAAGGACCCGGCAGACGAGGGCCACCCGGCCGGACCCGGGAAAGGGGCTCCGGCCGGAGACGGGGGGAAGACCCTCAGCCGGACCCTGACCCTGACCAACAGCCGGGGTCTCCACGCCCGGGCCGCGACCAGGATTATCCAACACCTTCAAGCCTACCCCTGCCGGGCCTACTTCGCCAAGGACGGTCAGACCGTGGAGGGCGACTCCATCCTCTCCCTCCTGACCCTCAACTGCCCCCGGGGCTCCAAGGTCGAAGTGAGGGTCGAGGGAGAGGGCGCCGCGGCCTGCCTGGAAGGGCTGGGCCGTCTCTTCGCCCGGAACTTCGACGAGGAGTAAGGCCCGGACCATGCTGAAAATCGCCGCCACCCCGGCCAGCCCGGGGATCGTCGTCGGCCGGGTCTACCACGTCCAGCGGACCAGGACCGAGGTGGTCTATGAGGAGGTGATCGGGCCGGGCCAGGTGGTCCAGCAGCTCCACGCCCTGGACCGGGCGGTGGAGGCGGCCGAGCAGGAGCTGAACCAGATCAGGATCAGGCTGGAGTCGGAGCTGCCCTCCCAGGTGGTTCTTCTGGAAGCCCACCTGATGATCCTCCGCGACCCCATGTTCGTGGGTGAGATCAGGCGGATGGTCGAGGAGGAGCAGGTCACCGCGGCCTGGGCCGCGGTCTCGGTGGCCAAGAGCATCGCCGGCAAGTTCCAGCGGCTCGACGATCCCTACCTCCGCTCCAGGGTCGAGGATCTCGAGGGGGTGGCCGAGAGGGTGGTCCGCCACCTCGCCGGGCAGCCGGGAGGCCGGGTGGAAACCTTGGAGGAGCGGGCGATCCTGGTGGCCCACCACCTCTCCCCGGCG
>Ga0068714_10005807_pt1 | contig 12902 bp, 8 predicted proteins | sample MTBNYHSulfiMetaG_FD_62988 | JGI IMG/M metagenome (GOLD analysis project Ga0068714, IMG submission 62988) | Enrichment culture microbial communities from rom New York Harbor, USA that are MTBE-degrading - MTBE-NYH (New York Harbor Sulfidogenic)... | ecosystem: Environmental > Aquatic > Marine >... | reverse complement strand
AGATCGCGCGAGATCGTGGACGGAGAGCGTCCGAGGTCCGCGGCGATCTGCCGGATCGAGAGCTTCCGTTTGCGAAGCGCCGCGATCGCGTATCGTTCTTCTGGGGTGATCTGGGTGTACATCGGTTCCCCTTTGCTTGGCGGTAGGGAGGAACCGTTAGCATCCCAGATCGCCCCACCCTCATCGGGTGGGGGTGTTGCACTTAGTATCTTAATTCGCCGAGCCTAACCCGCGCTTCCACACAGACGGCGCGGCCCCGCGAAGGTATCCTGAGGGCACAGCGGCGCCAAGGCCGCGCCGCTGGTTAGGCGCAAACACGTTAGACGGACGGGACAGCAGTGACCGGGAGGAACGACCCTTGCCCCTGCGGCAGTGGACGAAAGTACAAGAAGTGCTGCCTGGCTCAACCCGTGGATGAAGTTGGCGGACTCCCGTGGGACCCCAACCATCCGGTCTGGAAGGCCTTTCGCAAGCACGAGGAGTTCAGGGCCGACCAGCGCGCCAAGTACGGCGAGGTCAGAGACATCATCTCCACGGAGTTCAAGGGCAAGCGGGTAGTCGCCGTTGGTGACCAGCTGTTCATCGAGGACTCCGGGAAGACGTTCGTTGACTTCCTCTTCGCGTACATGAAGCATGCGCTCGGATCGGAGTGGGGGAATGGAGAGCTCGCCAAGCCGCTCAGTGAGCGGCATGAGGTTATGAAGTGGTACGACCACTGGTGCCGTGTGCAAGCGGAGACCGAGCCCGACGAGGATGGCATCTACGCAACGATGCCGGACGGCATCTGCTCTGCCTATGTGAACCTCGCATATGACCTGTACGTGCTCCGCCATCATGCCAAGCTTCAGGATGACGTTCTGCAGCGAATCCGTAAGAAGGATCAGTTTCGTGGAGCCCGCTATGAACTCCTCGTCACGGCAACCTTCATCCGCGCCGGGTTCGATGTGGAGTTCGAGGACGAGTCCGACGGCTCGAAGAAGCATCCGGAATTCACTGCGATTCACAAGGAGACAGGGTTGCGTGTGGACCTGGAGGCGAAGTGCCGAGTGCGCGACGTATCTGCCACCCTGCGAAGGCCACCGGAGGCCCCTCGCGTTGACTCTCTCTTGGAAGACGCCGCTGCCAAGGCTGGAGACTTGCCGTACGTCGCGTGCGTGGAACTGGCGCTTCCTCCGGGAGGTAGCGAAGGGATCCCCGATTGGGTTCCCAAGGTCCAGCAGGAGCTTGCATCAGTCGTTGACCAGAGAAACGGCGACAACCCCTTCGATCTCGTGTTCTTCACGAACATCCCCCACCAATACGGTGAGCTGGGCGGCAGTGATCCCGCACGTCACTACTACGCAGTGTGGCCGAACGATTCTCGGATACCGGAATCCCTAGTTGACGCTCTCGGCGGGGCGTTCAAGCAGTACGGGCGGATTCCAATCGAGTTCCCACCTGAGTCATTCATGGATTCTGTCTAACCCACGCTGACCCGCAATGGATTGCCCGCAGCATCAATACCAGAATGCACGATGGGGTCGGCGTCTGCGTCCAGGTGCACGTGAAGACCCGCGGGAATCGATGTTGCTATGTCCGCCGGCTCTTGCCCTCCCAGCGGCAGTGGAGGACGGCAGGCCAATCAGCGAGAAGCGGAGATTCTGCAGATGTGGGATCGCCACCAACTGTCGGATGGCGAGGCGAAGGTCGGAGAGTTGGTGTCCTTCCTGAGGGAACTGGGACGCTATCTTTCGCCTTTCGGGTGGCTGCATCCGCATCCACACACTCACCCCGATTGTCACCCCCACCTGCTATCCTTCACATAGCCCAGCCCGTCTGATCCGCGAGCGCCGAGGGGAGAAGCCGCGTGCGCGACCCTGTCGAGGCCTACTTCACGGCCCTACGCGACATCCACGCGAGTGGCGCGGGCGTGGCTGAAGTCTCCTACTACGGCGCGCTCGAGCAGCTGCTGACCGAGATCGGCAGCAAGCTCAAGCCCAAGGTCCGCGCGTTCATGCAACTCGCCAACCGCGGGGCGGGCAACCCCGACGGCGGGCTGTTCACCGCCAATCAATACAAGCGCCAAGCCGACGCCGCCCCGCTCGAGGGCCAGCCGCCGGCACGCGGCGCGATCGAGGTCAAGGGCACCGGCGACGACGTGTTCGCCATCGCCGCCTCCGAGCAGGTCGCTCGCTACGTGGAACGCTACGGACTTGTGCTGGTCACCAACCTGCGGGACTTCGTGCTCGTGGAGCAAGGTCCGGGCGGGGAGCCGCGCACTCTGGAGTCGTGTCAGCTTGCCAAGAACGAGGCCGCCTTCTGGGGCCGCGTGGCCCAGCCGCGGGTATTCGCCGAGCAGGCGTCCGAGGGCCTGACCGAGTTCCTACGCCGCGTCATGTTGCACAGCGCCCCGCTTGCCGACCCGAAGGACGTCGCGTGGTTCTTGGCAAGCTACGCGCGTACTGCCCGCCTGCGCCTGGAGCATCGCGAGCTTCCCGCGCTCGACCAACTGCGCGAGCAGCTGGAGGAGTCGCTCGGCCTCAAGTTCGAAGGGGAGCGCGGCGACCACTTCTTCCGCTCGACGCTCGTACAGACACTCTTCTACGGCATGTTCGCCTCCTGGGTGCTGTGGACGCGCGAGCAATCCACAACCGCCGCCGGACGCGACGGGCGCTTCGAGTGGGAGACCGCGAGCGCCACGCTGCACGTGCCCATGGTCTCCGAGCTTTTCTACCAGTTCTCCAACCCCGGCAAGCTGCGCGACCTGCACATCGCCGAGGTTCTCGAGTGGGCGGAGGAAGTCCTGAATCGCGTGAACCGCGCCGAGTTCTTCCGGCGCTTCGCCGAGGACCACGCCGTGCAGTACTTCTACGAGCCGTTCCTTGAGGCGTTCGACCCTGAGCTACGCAAGGATCTCGGCGTGTGGTACACGCCCGACGAGGTCGTCAAGCACATGGTCGCCCGCGTGGACTGGGCTTTGCGCGAGGAACTCGGAATCGCGGACGGGCTGGCAGACCCGAGCGTGTACGTTCTCGACCCCTGCTGCGGCACCGGCGCCTACCTCGTCGAAGTGCTGCGCAAGATCGACGAGACGCTGAACGCCAAGGGCGCCGATGCGCTGACGCGCCACGACGTGAAGCGGGCGGCCATGGAGCGCGTAATCGGGTTCGAGATCATGCCCGCACCGTTTGTCATCGCGCACCTGCAGCTCGGGCTGCTCCTGGCTGATCTCGGCGTGCCGCTCTCTTCCTCTTCCTCCGAAGACGAACGCGCGGCCGTGTACCTCACCAACGCGCTCACAGGGTGGAGCAACGACGTGGCGCCGCCCAAGGATAGGCGCGTGCACGCCGACCAGATGCACTCTACGCTGCTCCTTTCCGAGTTCGCCGAGGAAAAGGACGCTGCGAACCATGTCAAGCGCGAGGCACCGATCCTGGTCGTACTCGGTAACCCGCCGTATAACAGCTACGCGGGCATGGCGATAGGGGAGGAACGCGAGCTTACCGAGGCGTACCGGACCACCAAGCGCGCGCCCAAGCCGCAGGGCCAGGGATTGAACGACCTGTACGTGCGCTTCTTCCGGATGGCCGAGCGCCAGATCGTTGAGAAGACCGGCAAGGGCATCGTGTGCCTCATCAGCAACTACTCGTGGCTCGACGGGCTGTCGTTCACCGGAATGCGCGAACGGTTTCTCGACGTGTTCGATTCCATCTGGATCGACAACCTCAACGGCGACAAGTACAAGACCGGCAAGCTCACCCCCGAAGGCAAGCCCGACCCGAGCATCTTCTCAACTGAGAAGAATCGCGAGGGTATTCAGGTGGGCACCGCCATCACGATGCTCGTGCGCGACGGCCAGCGTCCCGAGCGAGGTGTGCACTACCGGGAGTGGTGGGGGACGCAGAAGCGGGCGGAGCTGGCAGCGGCCGCCGAGGGCTCGGGTTCCGAATACGAGCACCACGAGCCGGAGTTGGCGCTCGGCCTGACGTTCCGGCCGTCGCAGGTCGCCGAGGGCTACCTCTCCTGGCCGAAGATTCCCGACCTGTTCCCGGTCTCGTTCCCAGGCGTGAAGACGAGCCGGGATGACTTCGTCGTCGATATCGACCGCGACCGGCTTGAAGAGCGCATCCGCACGTACCTTGACCCGGCGGTGAGTGATGCTGAGATTCTGCGGCGTTGGCCATCCGCGATGCAGTCGACGGCCGGGTTCGATGCTACGGCTACCCGACGATCTCTCCAGCCGAAGGGATTCGTACCCACACAACTCATCCCGTTCGCATATCGCCCCTTTGACACTCGCTGGTTGTACTGGGAGCCAGAGACGAAACTACTAGATCGAGAACGCACAGAGTATGTCACGCGAGTTCTCAGCAGCGAGCAAGCGATTGTCAGTCAGCAGAAACCCCGGAGAAGGTGGTCCGTGCCGCAGGTTATCACGGAAATCGGCTGTCTGGACTTGATGGACCGCGGTGCGACGATTTTCCCGATGGTGCTGCACGAATCGGTCGATTGGGGACTGCTCGAGTCGAGCACCGCTGATAATCTGTCTACGCAGGCCCAAGACTACTGCGCGCATTCTGGGACGGCGGTCCATGAGCTGGCAGCCCATAGCCTGGCGATCATCCATGCTCCGCGGTACGCCGCAGAGAGTGCGGGTGCTCTGACACAAGACTGGCCGAGGGTGCCTTTGCCGAGCAGTTCAGACACTCTGCTCCAATCGGTGTCGCTCGGTGCGCGTGTAGTCGCGTTGTTTGATGGAACACACAAAGGCCTCCGGCTGCAATTCGGTGTTCTATCGACAATCGGGAACAGTCCACTCGACCCGGTCAGTGGGCTTGCTGTTAACGCTCGATGGGGGATTGCGGGCAAGGGCGGGATAACGATGCCGTCGACCGGCAAGCTCGCCGAACGGGACTACACCGACGACGAATGTGCCGCTATCGCCGAAACTGCGGAATCCCTTGGCATGGTGGCGGAGCAGGCGATCGGCCTCCTGGGCGAGACGTGTTGCGACGTGTACCTGAACGACGTCGCGTACTGGCGGTGTGTACCGCGAACGTGTGGCGCTACACCATCGGCGGGTACCAGGTGATCAAGAAGTGGCTGTCGTACCGCGAGAGGACATTGCTCGGGCGAGACCTGCGGCCTGAAGAGGCACGATACGTCACCGAGATGGTGCGTCGGATTGCGGCGCTCGTGCTCATGGGGCCGGAGCTCGATGAGAACTACGAACGAGCGAAGACGGATGTTTGGAAGTGGTGAGCTGCCCGTCGGCTGAGAGCGCCCGCTCACCCCTGGCGCTACTCCCACCCGAAGAACCGCCACGCGAGCAGCACCCTCGCCAGCGCGATCCCGCCGAAGATCCACCACGCGTTCCCCGGGTCGAGCCCGAGCCACGGCTCGTGCATGGTCCGCAAAGCGTGCCACAGCGGCGTGAGGTCCGACATGGCCTCCATCTCGTCGGTCAACACCTCGCGCGGAGGGCCGGCGCCGCCGAGCATCATCATGATGAACCAGGCGAGCAGGCGGACCGCTTGCGCCGAGCGTGCCGTCGGCAGGACCGAGCCTAAGAAAATGCCGAACGCGGCGAAGCCGAGCGCGCCCAAACCCCACGCACCCGTTCCGGTAGGCGCACGTGCTTCCTCACGCTCGAGGACCCGACCAGCCTGCTCGACGTCACCGTGCTCGAAGACACGCTCAACAAGGTGGGGGAGACGATCGTGCGCCACCGCTGCTAATGGGTCGAAGGCGTGCTGCAGAACAACTTCGAGCGGGGGCTGGCGATCGTGGCGAGCGACGTGAAGCCGTACGTGGTGCGCACGCGCCAAGCGACGCCCGTGCGGCTGCGCCGGGGTGTGCCGGCGGGGCCGATGGGGCCGATGCGGCGGACCTGGGGCGAACGAGGAGGAAAGTTGGGAGATGGCCGACGAGGCGGCGGGGTAGGCGGTCTTTGTCTACACGAACCATGTAAGTCGCCGAAAGCCGCACTCACTAGGGAGCTACGCGGGAACACGGACTCTCGATCGTCTGTTGGAACCACCCACAGCACCGTCGGTGAGGTCCTTCTGCTCGGCAGGACAGGCCCCCTGACCCGCTGCGGCCACAGCGCTGACTTCGACCACCTGGCCGAAGAACGAATCTAGCCAGGGAGAAGCACACGGGCTCTACTGTAGAATGCTGGTAGCGCTACCGGTATCCAGAGTGCTAGGCCGTGGTCGCTTGGGAGAGCCTTATGCATCGACGGCGCGGGTACACTTGGGAGGGATGAGGGGCTCTTGGCTTCGCAAATCGAAGAACGCTCTCGATGCGCCCCTGCAACGAATCGCGGATGGTGTTCTCGGTGGAACTCACCGTAGTCTCCTGGAACATCAACGGGGGCCTGGACACCGGCTACAGCGGGAATGGGTCGTCTCGTCGCGACGCAGACAGAGGTTTGCGGCAGATCACACGCTTCCTTGGCCAGTTGGATCCGGACATTGTCTGCCTTCAGGAGGCGCATTCATATGGCGATTCGGACAGTCAGGCCGCATCGATTGCGCACGCGCTCAGGATGCCATTCCATGTGGAATGGCCACTCGACTCGTCTCATCACATCGATGAGGCCTCGCTTGCTCTAGCCGTCTTGTCCAAGTTCGAGATTGTGCGCGTGAAACACCACAAGGTGCGGAATCCGCAGATTGGGCTCAACGGAGGGGATTCGGCGTGGAGTACCCATGAGAAGGGATTCCTAGCGACAAGGATCGCCATTCCCACGATTGGCGAAGCTAATGTGCTGTCGGGACACATGCTGCCGTTTCATCGATTCAACGCATGCGCAGGCGACGCCGCCTTTCGTGACATCTGGGAGGAGGTCGACAGAGTCCTCACAGAGTACGCACAGGAACCAGCGATTGTTGGCGCTGATTTCAATTTCCCTGAGATCGCCAACCTACTTCCCGCGATTGGAGTCCACCGCCTTCTAGCCGATGCGATTGGGAATGTCCCGACTAGCGAAGGACAGAAGTTCGACTACGTCTTGTCGTCTTCGCACTGGACATGCATCTCCTCGTCCGCGAGCTACCAAGGGTTCGACCACCTCCCTTGCACCGCCAGATTCAGGTCACTCGAGGCCGAGGAGGGGCATCGGCCGTGCGCTGACGAGTCAACACTAATCCTCCATCTCTCTGATCTTCACTTCGGGGAGATGTCCCGACATGATGAGGAGTGGAAGGTTCGCATCAAGGATATCCGTCCAATGGCCCGTTCTGATCGGTTGAGGCAGTATCTGCTAAGTCTGGAACGCGTACCCGACTTCGTCGTCATTTCCGGTGACTTCACAGTTGCCTGTCGCCCTGATGGGTACGAGGAGTACGCTCGCTTCTCACAATCGCTGGTGGAGAGTTCAGCTCTTCCCCCGCCGAGCCACACTGTTGTTGTTCCAGGGAATCACGACGTGCTCAGGCGCAAGCCAGGGGATGAATCTCGGGTCGATCGTTTTGGAGTATTCAATCGCTTTCTGGGTCAGGACTATGTACGACCCTGGTTGCGCGATATCGACGCATCCCCAGATGACATACTCGACTGCCTCGAGAAGCGACTCGCCGGGAACCCGCCGTTCCTTAGCGGTGCTGCGAGTGCCGACGACAGGGGGATTGCGGTTCCGTTCCTCCTGCACTTGGACAAGCAGGTCCTGATCTATGCATTCAATTCGGCTGCGGTGTCAGGCTCCTTCACGGAGGTCTCAAACGAGGTTGAAGCGTGCGAGCGGGCATTGCGTGACACCAGACACCCTGACAGGGACAAGATACTGACGCTGATTGAGGCTCTTGATCAAGAGCGGCAGGTAGATCCTGCAAGAGTCGAGCCGGACGAAAGGTACTTGTTCTCTCGCGTAATGACCATGCTGCGAGAGAAGTATGGTGCGTCAATGACGAACGTACTGAAGGTGGCCGTGCTGCATCATCACATCGTGCCGATGATCACTGAGGAAGCCAAGAAATTCGAGTTGCTGATAAATGCTGCGGCGTTCAAGAAGGAGTTGACCGACGAGGGATTCAAGCTCGTCCTGCACGGCCACAAACACTACCCTGTGCTCCTTGAGGATTCCGCCATACCCGATGGCGGCTTTCTGGGCATCATCGCAGGGGGCACGATTGGCGGGGACGAGGCACCGGGAAAGCGGCCAGCATTCAACCTAGTTGAGTGGACGCCCCGCGAGCCGAACACCGCCCATGTCTCGTCGATCGAGATGTCAGTTGCCGGAGATCCAAGGACTGACGTTCGGGGTTCCACTGCGAATAGGCTCACGCTGTGTCGCCCGGTTTCAGGTGCCCGCAGCGACTTCGTCGACGTCATGAGTATCCACGGGAGAGTCGAAGGCGCGCTCCTGCAGTCGCTGAAGACAGGGGTCGGGCCGGGTGGCGATTGGGTGGGCTGGGGTCACTATCCGGATCGTCCCTACATCGCTCCCGTGGCTAGTGCGTACGGACTTCGTATCATCGCCCTACTCCGACGGCCGAGCGCCGACATTCTTCTGGCGCGGGAGCAGGCCGTCGCATCTCTTCTTTCAATGAGAGTGGACGGTCAGTGGCGCGCAACATCATCTCCGCCGAACCAGGGTTCTCGGGAGGCCACAGCGTTCGTCCTCCTTGGTCTCGCGGGACTCGTCCCAAGTCGTGAGCTGGTTCGGAGCGCGGAAGCACTCTGCGCTGGGATTTCGTCCGATAATCAGCGTCTCAAACCTGACGTTCGGAATGTCTACACCGTGTGTCTCGTGACATCAGCTCTTTCCCAGGTCGTTCCGGACCACCCTGTTCTGGACTTGCTTGCCAGCACGTTGTGCGACGCTGCAGAGCCAGCCGATGGTCCTCCAGCGGCATGGAGAGAGACGCTCAAGCCCTCAATCTCACCGTGGGGGTCGAGAGGCGCTTCGGTGGTCCACACTGCGCACGCTCTGCTGACTCTCGCAAGTCTCCATAGGGCCACAGGCGGTCGGCTGGGTCTGAGCATCTCGCAATTGCGGGATCCAGCCGACTGGCTCGTTAGGCAACGCCCAGCTTGGGCGTCACACAGTGAGGATGTGTACTTCGAACAGGCGGACAGTGCAGCTTTCGGCAAACTGAGCATCACACACTTCACACGTGCGTGGGTTGTCTGTGCACTCCTGGAGGCTGGATTTCCCCCCGACGAACCCTGCATCGAAGAGGCGACCCACCAGCTGGCCGCGCTCGAGAGAAACGGATTCTGGTCATTGGACGGTCGGACGTTTCCCATATGGGCCACGCATGATGCGCTCAATGCCCTGACCGTGTACGCACTGAAGTCATGCTCCTTGCCGCGGGATGCATCGGCGGCGACCACTCGGCCGGATCCCTCCTTGTGACTGCGAGACCCACAAGAGTGCTCTGGGTCAGCTTCGGCGACTGGCGCGGCTACTGGTTCCCGGCGCTGGGCATGCACACTGTGGCCGGGTTTGCGCGGCGACACCTTGGAAATCGTATTGAGCAGCGCGTCTGGTACTACGACGAGGGTGACATCGAGACCTTCTTGCGCCATGTCAGCCGCACTATGTACGATTTCATCGCGATGTCCGTCAACCTTGGCCATCATCAGGTGGCGATTGCGTTGGCTCAGCGTGTGGTCGAGTCGGTACTTGAGGATACACGCGAATCACCACAGCTGGTCTTCGGAAATCGTGAGTACGACTCTGATGCGCACTGCACCGAGCTACTCTCGCTTCTTCCAAGCTCGGTTATTGTCCACGGTGAGGGCGAGGTACCGTTCACCCAGCTTCTGATTGGGACACCGGCGAGTCAAATCGACGGCTTGACACATGTGACGGGTGCTTCAGGGCTGGGCGCAATAGAGAAGCGCGCGGCTCGCCCTCTCGAACCCGAAGCCTACGTTGCCCCGACCTTTGATCTGCCCTTGTTGAACTCGTGCGATCTGGAGTTGAACCAGACCGTCGCGTATGTCGAGTTGTCCAGAGGCTGCAGCAAGAGACCGGCGTGTGCGTTCTGCGAGAATAGCCGGATGGACCGGCGCCCGTGGCAGGCCCTCAGCGCACGGGAGGTCCGGCGCAGTCTAGTGAATGCGGGCAGACTCTCTCCGGCGGCAGTGAACTTCGTGTGCGAAGACTTCATGGGCGGAGGGCCCGGACATGTGGAGCGCGTCCTCGGACTCATTGAGGAGCTGCGCGAGATGGACGCGCTTTCCCCGGAGACCCACTTCTATTGCGCAGTACGAGCGACCGATGTCTACTGCTCGAGAGGGTCGCAGGGTGAGAATGCCCAGAAGCGGCATCTGCTTGAGCGGATGCGTTCCATTGGATTCACGACGCTGTACGTTGGGCTTGAGAGCGGATCAGATGCGCAGCTTCACCGCTACGCGAAAGGCACGTCTCGAATCGAGAATACCCGCGCTGTCGAGACGCTGCGCGCGCTCGGCTTCCATATTGACGGCGGCTTCATCGGGTTCGATCCGATGATGAGCTTGAATGACTGTCGAGACAACATCGGGTTTCTCCGCGAGGTTAAGGTGCCGAAACTGTACATATTCCCCTTCAATCGACTCCTCGTCTTCCCGGGAACGGCATATTCGAGGAGGCTTCAGAGGCATCGCAGTAGTCAATGCGCAGGTGTCGAACGTTTGCTGAGCATCGTCGGACAGGTCGAGAGAGCTATTCCATACAAACGACTAGAACGGTTTCTTCAGGCGTTGCGCCTAGCCTACTTCACCGACAATGATCCGTCTTTGATTGATTGCCTGGAGCATCTGGCAATCACTCATGGGGAGATGTGCCTGGACTTTCTGGAGAACCTACTTCCGTTGCTCGAGCGAAGACCCAATGACCAAGCGATTGGGCAGGCGGTAGACGGCTTCCTTGCGACCTACCATCGAGCCTGTGACGAGATGCTTCGCGTCGCGGCCAGCAAGTACTGTACACAGGGTGGTGGCACGCGAGTCATTGGCGCCGAAACCAGACAAGAACTGCTGGACTACTAGGGCACCAAAGAGCCAGCGGGGTCGAGGTCTCGCCATGCCCGGGCGCCGGCCGGACAGCCAGCAGACAATTCCCAGCTGTCCGGGGGTTGGGGTCAAACGATTCCCGACATGAATCGTGGCGCATGGGCGACGCCGCCTCGTACTGCGAACGGGTGCCGCCATCCGCGACGACTATTCCTGCCGACAGGCGAGTCGGGCGCAACACCCTTTTCCCTGTGTGTCTGGTCGCGGTGCCCCAATCCCGTGCCGCCCTCTGCTCGGACACCCGACTCATTGGGTCGTGCCGATTCGCCGCGGGAGACGTCAACCATGCTTGTCTTTGGAGGAGAACGTCGCGGCAGTCACTGAGACGCGCTCGACAATGGAGGCAAGGGCCGCGGACGCCAGGTCTGGCAGGAGCGCGTGCCTCTCCCGGCTCGAGGAACCGACCGGCCTACTCGACGTCACCGCGATAGCCTCAAGCGCCAGGAGTTATCACGACGGCCTATACTGACTGATATCCGTGTAGCAGTCGCCCGCACACACTCTGTATTCATGGCTTAGACCCAGAGGAGGGACATGGAGGAGACACGGTTCCGGACAATTCTCGAGGCGGAGCTAGCCCCCCTACTCCAGGGCACAGTTGCTGCCAGTAGCGAACCCTCAACGAACCAGGAGCACCTCACTTCGTACGACAACCCGTGTCGGCTCCTCGCGAAACCGATTCGCGATGCTGGCTACCGTGTTCCAATTGAGCGGAGCCAGGCTTTCACCTCGCAAGAACGTCAACTCGCCGGCCAGTTCATAGATGAGCTATCCCGTGTTGCCAACATGGGCGCTGGGGAGTACGAGGCAGAACTTCTCCGCGCCATACCTAGACGTGTGGTTGCGACCCATCTCGGCGGCGGCGGTCTTCTTCGCGCTATATTGGAGCACCTAGAAGACTGGTCCTCGCAGACCTACGAAGGGCAGCGAATCGTGGCCTCGTTTGGGCTGGATCCCACACCTGCCACCACCGGAATCCCGCTAGACGACCTCTGGAATGAGTCATTCGGTCCGGTGATGTCGAATGGATACGACACCTTGATTGTTGTGGGCAACGACGGAAACGTGCGTGAGATGCTTCAGCTTTCTACGGGTCACGTGTCAAGCACGGCGCCGCTGCGACTTGGGGAAGTGGCATGTTGGGCAACCGACGACCGCATCTCCGTCGTGTTGAATCGCCATGGAGAGATTCTTGTGTTCAAGAACGCTTCACTCCGATTCGCCAGGCGGAGTGGCAAGTGGCTGCACTACGTACATGAAACGAATATCCGCCGGATGTCTCCGCCGCGCCATCGTGAACTGCGCGAAGCCGTGTACGAGAGCTGTCTGGATGTCTCGTTCGCGCGCAGCGGCGGATGCATCGGCATCTTTGAACAGGGTCACATGGGAGAGGTCGGAGCACTGGTGGATGGCGCCGATCTGCTTGTGCCTGCGCAGAGCTACAAGGCGAAGCTAATTGCCGCCGCTGTGCAGGGACGGCCGTTCCACGACTTGGACAGACGCCTTCGGCTTGAGCTGCTGTCAATGGATGGCGCTGTGGTTCTCGACCGCTACGGCAAGGTGCTGGCTGCCGGGGCCATCATCGAAGTCCCAGCTGGGAGCGCAGATGGAGGCGGACGGCGGGCAGCAGCTAGGAAACTCAGCACCGTGGGCCTGGGATTGAAGATCTCAGAAGACGGCACAATCAGCGGCTTCAGGAACTCCGATGAGATACTCGTGTCGTGACACAGACCCGGCCACCTCGAGTCTAACCCGGGGATCGAGCGGACTGGCTGATATGAGTTGGCCGGTCAACGTCTGAGCCTCAAGGCGGATTGCGCCTGCCTCGTGCCGGGGGAAACGAGCGGGCACGTGGTACCGGCGCTCGACCACTCTGATATCCGCGGATTCGAACCGCACATCCTGGTCGGACCGGA
>Ga0068714_10005804_pt1 | contig 12904 bp, 5 predicted proteins | sample MTBNYHSulfiMetaG_FD_62988 | JGI IMG/M metagenome (GOLD analysis project Ga0068714, IMG submission 62988) | Enrichment culture microbial communities from rom New York Harbor, USA that are MTBE-degrading - MTBE-NYH (New York Harbor Sulfidogenic)... | ecosystem: Environmental > Aquatic > Marine >... | reverse complement strand
GACGCGGGCCGGATCCACGCCCATGCGCTCCACCGCCGCCGTCGCCAGATCCACCGCCCAGCCGTGGAAGGTCTCCCGGTAGGCCTGGTCGCCCCCCAGCCCCACCACCACCAGGACATGAGTGCCCCGGGAGGCAAGGCCCTGGGATGCAGCCGGCGGGGGCGTACGGACCTCCTGCGCAGCCAGGTCCCCTGCCGCCGCCGGCAGCCAGGCATGGAACGCGGCGAGCACCAGGGCGACCGCCGGGACACTCCGCGAGGTCCCACTCATACGAGTCCCCGCCTCCTCCGGTAGATCCATTCGGCTCCCACCACGGCCACGAGGAGGAGGAAGAGTATGGGCATGTCCCAGAGCTCCCTCTCCTCCTGGAGGGTCACGCCGGCCCCGGCGAACCGGATGTCCTCCGGGAGCCGCTCAACGGTCCCCGAATCGTAGTACCGCCCCCCGGTCTCTCCGGCCAGGCGGGTCAGCAGAGACCTCCGGAGCCCTGCGTCGAAGTACTCCTCGGAGCCGGGACCCACCCGCAGGTGCAGCCGGTGGGATCCCACGGGAGTACTCCCACCACGGCTGGCTTCCACCCCGATCTCGTAGTCCCCGTCCATGGAAGGGACGAAGGTCCCGGCATACTCCCCGTCCCTCTCCACCGTCCATTCCAGGGGAAGCGTGCGGATCGACCCGTCCGGGGCGATGACGGTAGCCTGCACCGCCGCGTCGTTCACCTCCAGGTAGGCCGAGTCGTTCACCTCCGCCACCAGCCTCACCACTTCACCCCGTTCCACCTCCTCCGGCTCCACCCGCACGCCCACGAAATCCGGAACGCCGTCCACCAGCCAGCGCAGGAGCTGCTGCCAGAAGGTCTCATGGGTCTGGTCCTCCACCGAGATGTCCGCGTGGAGCTGCCACATCCAGGAGTCCACCACCGGCATGGCTGCCGCTTTCCCTCTCCCGTATCGCTGGTAGGCCAGGACGACCTGGGAGCCATTGGGTCCTTCCCCCGAAAGGAGGGTCGTGGCCCCGGCCTTCACTTCGTGGATCGGGTTCATGACGGAGAGGGGGGGAAGGCTGTCCCAGGTAGCCCTGCCCCCGTTCCCGTCGGAACGGATCTGGGCCGCCACGTGTCCCGCCCCCGCCAGCGTGGGAGCCACCTTCACCTGGGAGAAGACGGCATGGGGATCTGCCGCCGCTGCCGACATCACCACCGGGAGAGCCTCTGCGACCGGGGTCCCGCCGTACCCCCCCTCGGCGAAGGAGAACCGGCCTCCCAGCATGAGGAGACCCCCGCCCCGCTGACTCACGAAGTCGGCGATCATGGCCATCTGGTCGTGGGTGAAGTAGCTGGCCTCCACGCTGCCCAGGATGAGTCCCTGGTACCGGAACAGCTCCTCCCGCGTCCTGGGGAATCCCCCGGCGAGCTCGTGGGCGTCGTCTACGTCCAGCCGCAGGTACTTCCCCTCCGCCGACCGCTGGAGGACCACCACCTGGACGTTCTCGTCACCCGAGAGGGCCCGCCGCACGAACTTGACCTCGAACCTGGGCTCTCCCTCGAAATACAGGATCTTCTCCCGGGCCTCCCGAACCTCGACCTGGATGCTCCGCTCGTTGTTGAGGGACACCCTCTCCCCCTCCTGGACCGGGAGTCGCACCCGGATCCTACGGGGACCCGCCTGGTCCAGGGTGAACCTGACCCGGACGATGGAGGGCTCGCCGTCGGATCCGAACCGGACCTCCTCCTCCGCCAGGATGCGCTCGTCGTCCTCCACCAGGAGCGGAAGGGCCTGCCGGGCGAAGCCCCGCTGGGACACCACCACGTCCAGAAGGAGGGAGGTTCCCTTGAGCACGGTCCGGGGAGCCGTCACCCTGCCGAGCTGGATGTCCGGGGAGAGGGACTCCTCCCCCAGGCCCACCGTGTAGACGGGAATCGATGCCGCCTGAAGGGGGACCAGAGCCTCCGAGAGGGATCGCCCGGAGTTGTCGGCCCCGTCGGAGATCACCACCAATCCCGACAGGGGAACGCTGGAGAGCTCCTCCCGGGCCCGGTGCAGGGCTCCGGCGAGGTCGGTCCGGGTGCCGTCGAAGGTGAGGTCCGTGGGCCGGTCCACCCGGGCCGAGGTGGAAGCGAAACGGAAGTAACGGACGGCGAACCGCTCCTCCAGCTCCCGGAGGAGACGCCCGTGGTCAGGGTCGAGCTGCTCCCGGATGAAGTCGCTCCGGGGACGCCCCCCCTCCCCGGGAAGACCCATGCTCCGGGAGTCGTCCAGGAGGACCCCCACGAAATTCCTCTGGGGCACCGTGGAGCTGTTGACGAGGGTGGGCCGCAGCAGGGAGAGGAGGAGAACGCCGAAGGCGCCCGCCCGGAGCGCCGCCATGAGGACCCGGTCCACCCCGGTGGCCTTCCCGCGAGGACGGGAATAGCTGAACGCCACCGTGACCACCGCGGCGCCGCCCACGAAAACAGCGAGCCACGCGGGCCAGGGCGTCCTGAACAGGATCTCCCCCTCCTGGAACAGGAGCGGCCTGTACTTGAAGAGGAAGGAGAAAAGGGACTCCATGGGCGCCGCTCCGTGGCTCCTGCCTTGTCCTTGGCTCGTGGCGTGGATGACGTGGGAGAACCCGAGGGCTCCGACCCGGCTGACACTTCCTGCAAGCCTGGTGTTGAGCAGGAGAAGGGGAGGCCTGGGCGATGAGGGGTCAATACGTCAAGGAAGGAAAAAGGTTCCGGCGAAGAGGTATCGTGTGGAACGGGGTCTCATCCGCTGCCGGGAAACAGCCGTCCGGTCCCGGCCACGGGTCGCGGCGGCGGTCGCCGATCCGGGCCGGCGGTTGCCCCGTTCCCCCGCAGCACCGATGATCCAGGAGCGCTCGCCGCCGAGCCGCCCCATCGTGCCCGGCCACCGCTTCACCGGGGCGCCGGCGGCCACCCAGGAGGACGGAGATCGGAATGGAACGCATCGCGGACATCCTCGCCTCGGCCATGGGGCCCCTGGCCGGACTGCTGCCGCAGATCATCGCCGCAACCCTGGCCCTGGTGATCTTCGCCGTGCTGGGGCGCGCCGTGGCCCTGGCGGCCGACCGGGTCTTCGCCAGGGGAGAGAAGGCCGAGCGCTATGCCCGCCTCGCCCGCCGGGTCATCCGCTGGGCCTTCGGCCTCATCGGGCTGATCCTGGCCCTTCAGATCCTCGGTCTGACGGCGGTGGCCACCTCCCTGCTGGCCACCGGCGGATTGATGGCGGTTATGCTGGGCTTCGCCTTCCGGGAGATCGGGGAGAACCTTCTTGCCGGGCTCTTCCTGGGGCTCAGCCGGTCGTTCGAGGTGGGCGACCTCATCGAGAGCTCGGGGCACACCGGCACGGTGAGGGACATCGAGCTCCGGCACGTGCATCTCCGATCCGCCGACGGGCGGGACATCTTCATTCCCAGCGCCCAGATCTTCAGGAACGTCCTGGTCAACTTCACCCGGGACGGCCTCCAGCGGGGTGAGTTCGTCGTGGGCATCGACTATGGGGATTCCCCGGAGGAAGCCCGGGCGGTCCTGCACGCGGAAGCCGTCGGCGTCCCCCACGTGCTCCAGCAGCCGCCGGTGGCGGTGCAGGTGTCGGGGTTCATGCCGAGCTATGTGGAGCTGACGGTCCACTTCTGGGTGGACAGCGAAAGGGGCCCCGGCCTGCCTCAGGTCAGGACGGCAGTGATGGAAGCCTGTCTGGCGGGGCTGAAGCGCGGAGGGTTCACTCTCAGCGCGGAGGTCAGCAGCGCGCTGTCCCTGTCCCCGGTGGACGTGGCGCTGCAGGAACCCGGCGCCGGCCTCAGGAAGAATCCGGGAGGGCGGACCCCAGCGGGAGAGGATGGGCCGGATCGGTGACGGAGGCGATCTTCACGCTGTAGCCGGTGCGGTTCTTGATGTCCCGATCCGAGATGAGACGGGCATCCAGGAGCCCGTCGGAGCGGTATCCGGTGCGGACGTAGTTCATCTCGGCCAGGGAGATGCTCCACCCCTCGAGCCAGAGGAGAAGGCCCTTTCGCTGCTCCTCGCTCCCGTCGAAATGGACCAGCAGATCGATGTCGCTTCCGGGCCCTGCCGTGCCGTTCTTCGTCCCACCGAAGACCCACATGGCCTTGACGCCGAAGCGCTCGGGGTCGAGCCTGGACGCGAGCCTCTCGGCCATGCGGAGACGCCACTGCCAGTGGTCCTCGGGGAGAGGCTCCGGAGCCACCAGGCGCCCGTGCCTCGCCATAGGGTTGCCGGCCGCTTCCAGCGCGGGGCCCGGCTCCGCAAGGAGGCCCACGGCTTCCTCCAGGTCGGCATTCAGGAGGATCCGCAGGATCTGCCCTTCCGCTTCCCTGGGCACCTCCACCACCCGGAGGACATCGGAAAGGTGGGCGAACTCGGGGACCAGCTCCGGGAGGAGATTCTCCGACCCCATGAAGAAGGTGTCGTTCAGGATGCTCCCCTCGACCCCGGGGTACAGGGGAAGGTAGCGGATCTGCGCCTCCACCAGGTCCTGGAAGAAGTGGGTTCCGAAGGAGAGGTCCGGGACGTAGCTCCCCTTCCGATGGGCGATCTCCACCAGCAAAGCGGTGTTGTTGATGTCGGAGTAGGTGACGCTCACCCCCAGGCGAATGTCCCCCCTGCTCCCCCACCTCCCCGGTCCCATGAGGATGAACTTGCGCCTGGGCAGCACCTTGTTGAGCCTGCTCACCGCCCTACCCACGTCCCTCAGCTCATCCAGGCTGTCCAGCCTGGAATACTCCTCCGGATCCACGTAGACGACGTGGGTGATGTCCGGCACCCGGCCGTCGGAGATGTATCGGTTGGCCGTGAACAGGATCCGGTTCCGTGGAATGTCCCGGGGAATGGGGGACGGCGCGCTCCCTTCGATGAAGCTCTGGGAGCGGCATTGGAGCAGGTAGAGGTCCTTCCCGTCCGACGCAAACTCGATGTCCACGGGCGTGCCCATGGTCTCCCGGAGCACCTTCAGGAGGGTGGCCATCTGCGCCATGAACGGCGTGTCGGCCAGGAGGCCCGCAAAGGTGACGACGGCGTCCTGCCTGGAAAAATCGAGGGCCAGGCCCCCCGGCCTCCTGATCTGGTCGTGGTCCACGATGGACACGATCCTTCGCACCTGGGGCAGCTCGTTCCCGCATTCCCGAAGGAAGTCCGCCACGAGTACCGTCTCGAACGACCGGGTCTCGAGGTTGATGAGGTCCATCTTCCTGGGCGAGTACCGGAGCGTCTCGTCCGCCGTGGCGTTCACCCTGAGGCCCGGCTGCCCCGGGGCCAGGAGGACCGGATAGTCGTCGCCGATGCGATCCACGGCCCGCGTCCCGAGGCCGAAGACCAGCCGCACCAGCCCGTCCTCCCGCTTGATCCGGGGTGACCAGCGGAACTCGTTGTTGCTGAAGGCCACTCCGGCGAAGGCCGGAAGGAAGTACTTCCCCACCCTCGTCCCCACCACCTCCTGGATCATGATCCCCATCTCCTCATGGACATCCAGGAGATTCCGCTCGGCCCTGTACTCGATGGGGTCGGGTCCGAAGATGGAAGCGTAGACCTCCGCCACGGCGTCCAGGAGGGCCGACAGCCGCTCCCGCCTGGTGCCCACGTTCGCCAGGAAGAGGCTCTTGTACTTTCCCGAGAACGCGGCCCCCGTCCGATCTTCCAGGAGGCTCGAGCTTCGGACGATGAGGGGCCGGTCCCCCATCTCTTCCAGGATGCGAGAAAGGCCGTTCAGCAGCTCGGGAGGGAAGGGCGAGGATTTGAAGACCTGGACCACGTACGGATACTGCTGCCGGACCTGGTCGATCTCCAGGTACTTCCGATCGTACACGTCCTCAAGGTTGTTGTGCCTGATGAAGGAGATGACCCCGTCCGAGGCCAGATACCAGGTTCGGGGCACACGGATCCCCGCCAGGGCCTCGTGATCCCGCTGCATCCGCTCCACGATCTTCCTGGCCAGGAACACCCCGGCGCTCTTCCCTCCCAGCTTGCCATGGCTGGTGGGGGAGTAGACCAGGTGGCGGCTCAGGTCGTAGAAGTCCTCAAGGGTGACCAGCTCCTTCGCGATGTTGATGTAGTCGATCTCATCGGAGAAGAACCGGCGGAGGAGGGCGGCCCGGAGGACGTTCAGGACCGACGGGGGAAGCTCGTCCTCCTTCATTGCCAGGGTCTGGAAGCGTCCCAGCGCATCCGTGATGTCACCCAGGGAGGAGTCCTGCCATTCCAGGGTGTTGATGAGGAAGCTGAGTCTGTCCCGATTGGTCCAGCCCTGGATCAGGCTGAGGATCTCCTCCTCGGCGCAGTGCTCAGAGGCGATCCGGAAGATGGTCTCCGTCGGTAGTGGCAGCTCGGTCCGGCCATCGAGGGCCATGGGTTGGTTCTCGTCGGCGGAGGCTGTGTTCTGGTCCATGGACCGCTGGAACCCCGGAAGGCCCTCCAGCTCTTTCGCCCCCTTCCAACGAAGGTGGTTCAGCATCCTCCTGCTGATGCGCTGGGCGAGCTGGGTGTCCGCCCTCTCGAGGAAGTCGAGGATGACCTTCCACTTCCTCCCCCGCTTGGGCACTGCCAGCTGGAGGTCCCCTTCGGCGGGATCCCTCGCCCCCTCGATCTCGTTGGTGAGGCGGAGGCCGATCTGCTCCGCCAGGGCGGAGAGGAGCTTGCGCTCCTCCCTCAGGAACGGTCCCTGCTCGGCCTTGGGCAGCAGGTCCTCCACATACGCGACCTGGATCGCCCCCACCTCCTCTCCCTGGAAGAGGATGGGCTCGTCCAGCATCCACGGAGTGACCTTGAAGCCCTGGGTCCGGAAGTCCTGGCCCCCAAACTCGATGCGGACCTCGCAGAATTCGGAATGCCGGAATCCCGGTGGGATCGCCTCCAGGATATGCTGGAGCTTGGATTCAAGGGAAACGCCGGGGGCACGGAGGGCCTCGCCCACCTGGTAGAGGCAGAAGAGCTCCTTCGCCCGATCCTGGAGCCCCTCGAGGACTTCGTCCAACGATTGGCCCGGCTCGCCCATCAAGCCGTCACCTTTCCGCCTCGCATCTCCCATGACCGGTAGGAGGGCGCCTTCCGGGGCGGACCCCGGAAGGCGCACCCAGCCTAGACCCAACCCCGATCCCGGCAGGCACGGGCAACCCGGTCCACCGCGATGAGATACGCCGCGTCCCTCATGTATAGCTTCTGGCTGCTGGCCACTTCGTAGACCCCCGCGAAAGCCTGGGTCATCTTGAGATCCAGCTTCTGGAGGACTTCGTCCTTGTCCCAGAAGTAGTTGCTATTGCTCTGCACCTGCTCGAAGTAGCTGCAGGTTACCCCCCCTGCGTTCGCCAGGAGGTCCGGAATGACGAAGACCCCCCGCTCGTGCAGGATCTGGTCCGCCTCGGGAGAAGTGGGCCCGTTGGCGCCCTCGGCGATGATCTTCACCGTCGCCGGGATATGTCCGACGGTCTCGGCGTTGATCTGGTTCTCCAGGGCGGCGGGGATGAGGATGTCCACCTCCTGCTCGAGCCACTGCTCTCCCGGCAGGACCTCGTACCCGGCCGCTTTGGCCTTGGCCCTGTCGATTCCGCCGAAGCGGTCCGTGATCCCCAGCAGCTCCTGGAGGTCGACCCCGTCGAGCTTGCGAAAGGCGAAGCTCTTCTTTTCCGCCTGATCCCAGGAGGACACGCAGATCACCGTGCCACCAAGCTGCTGATACAGCTCGATGGCGAACTGGGCCACGTTCCCGAAGCCCTGCACCGAAGCCCGGGTGTCCGCGGCCCGGATCCCCATCTCCCTGAGGGTCTCCCGGATGGTGTATACCACGCCATACCCGGTGGCTTCCTTCCTGCCCAGGGAGCCCCCCATGCCCACCGGCTTGCCGGTGATGAACCCGGGCAGCTTCTCGCCCCGGATCAACTCGAACTCGTCCAGCATCCAGAGCATGTGCTGGGGCGAGGTCATGACGTCCGGAGCCGGTACGTCCTGCAGCGGCCCCACGTTCTTGGCGATCTGGCGAACCCATCCCCGGCAGATCTGCTCCTGCTCCCGCAGGCTCAGGTGGTGCGGATCGCAGACCACGCCTCCCTTTCCCCCACCCAGGGGAAGGTCCAGGACCGCGCACTTCCAGGTCATCCACATGGCCAGGGCGCGGACGGTGTCCAGGGTCTCCAGGGGATGGAACCGGATGCCTCCCTTGCTGGGTCCCCTGGCGTCATTGTGCTGGACCCGGAACCCCCTGAAGACACGGGAGGTGCCGTCGTCCATGCGAACCGGGATGGAAAAGCTGTATTCACGCTGAGCTTCCCGAAGGAGGGCACGAACCCCCGCGTCGAGCTCCATGCGCTCCGCCATGCGATCGAACTGGGCCTGGGCCATCTCGAAGGCGTTGTGACCGCCGTCTTTCTTCGCCATGATGCGTTCGTCCCCATCGTGATCGTTGTTGGGTCCCGCTTCCCCTCCCATCCCCAAACTTGAAAAATAGCACAAATGCTGGGGCCTCGCAGGTGTTCCCGGGGCCTTCCCTACTGCGGGGTACCCTCCTTCTTCTCCCCCTTCCCCTCCGGCGGACGGACCAGGTGGATCCGCTCCTTCAGATGCTCCTCCATCTTGAGATGCGGCACACCGTCGGTCCACCACCCCGGGGCCGGCCGGCCCTTCAGGTGGTGGTCGAAGAACTCCAGCATCCGGACCGTGTAGTCCTTCTGGTTGGCCCGTTTGGCCAGCCCGTGGTTCTCACCCGTGTACTGGAGCATCACCACCGGCTTCCCGAGCCGGCGGAGGGTGTTGTAGTACTCGATCCCCTGGGTGAAGTCCACCGCCCCGTCCTTGTCGTTGTGGAGGAGCAGGAGGGGCGTGGCCACCCTCTGTGCGAAGAAGACCGGGGAATTGCGGGTGTAGGCGTCCATGACCTCCCAGTACCCCCCCGTGAACCTCCCCTGGCTGCTTTCGAAGATGGGCTGGTTCGCGCTCCCGCTGTTCCAGTAGATGGAGGAGTACATGGAGATCATGTTGGTGAGGGGAGCCCCCGCTACCGCCGCCGCGAAGGCGTCCGTCTGCGTGACGAGGAACGCCGTCTGGTACCCCCCCCACGAGTGGCCCTGGATCCCCACCCTCTCCCGGTCCACGACCCCCGTTGCGATGGCTGCCTCGAGGGCCGGCAGGACGCACCACACGGCGCTCATCCCGGGATCGTCCAGCTGGTAGGTGATGTCGGGCATGAGGACGGCGTACCCCTGGCTGGTGTACACCGACTTGTTGAAGCCGTTTGCGGTGGGAAAGGTGTAGCTGTTCAGCCCCTGGGAGAGCTTCTCGTAGATGTAGACGATGGTGGGGTAGCGCTGGCCCTCCCGGTAGTCCGCCGGGAGGAAGAGGGCCCCCTGAAGGCGATCCCCCTTGTCACTCTCGTAGTCCAGGAGGATGGAGCCCGACGACCAGAGATATCCTTCCTGCCCGGGAAAGGCGTCCGTGATCTGCCGGGGATCCCCGAAGGAGGCGTCCGCCACGTGGTAGTTGGGGTAGTCCCTGAAGGTGGAGCGGGTGAAGACGTAGACCTCGGCTTCCTCGGCCTTCTGGGGCATCCCGAAGGAGGCGTCCTCCCATATCAGCATCTCCACCCCTGGGCGTCCCCTGCCGAGGCGCCCGATCCCCGACTTCTTGGTCCACTCCCCGTACGGAGCCACGTACAGGGGGGCCGCCAGGTCGAGCCCGGGCTTCTCCAGAGGATCGAACTGGAGGAGGGCGCGGTAACGGATGGCGTCCGCCTTCCCGTTCACGGTCAGGTTCAATCCCTGGTCGCCCTGGACCGACACCCGCCAGAGATCCCAGTTGTCGTGGAGGATCACGAAGCGCCCATCCTCGGACCACCCCCTGGGGGAGATCGGTGGGGACGGCACGTTGTGGTCGTCCTCCGTGTTGATGAAGGACGTCGGGACGTCACGGGTGATGGCGTGGCGCCGCCCCGTGGCCATTTCGTAGGTGTGGAAGTGCCCGTCCTGGAAGTAGAGGAAGTGTGTCCCGTCGGGGGACAGATCGTAGGACCACGGGGAACCCTCCAGGATCATCGTGCGCTCCCCGGTCCGCATGTCCACGGCGTACACGTCCCTGAGGCGCCGCCCACTCAGGTTCCCGGCAAGCTCGTAGGGCCCCTGGTCGAACCCCACGGCCCAGGGCCCCCTGGCCCCCGGTGAGACGTTCCGGACCTGGTCGTCAGCGAGCCGGACGAAGCGGCGGGCGTCGGGCCAGTACACGGCCAGGTAGCTGAAGTCCAGGTCCATCCTCTCCTGGACCTGCTGCATGGCCTGGAGGCGGGGATCCTCCCAGTGCCAGAGGACGAGGTCGGCCCGCTCGTCGGTGGCGAGGGTGTCCGCGCGGGGTGGGGCGCTACTGTCAGGACGTGCCTCGGCCTTCGCCTTCACCTCATGGATCCCGAACAGGAGCCCGTCCAGGCTCTCGGTCCAGGTGGGGGGCCGGTTCGGCGACACTGTCATCCCTGGCGGGAAGCTCTCGTCCTGGTGGGGGTCGTAGGCCACCCGGAGGGGTCCGCCGCGAGTCCCGAATCCCTTCCAGCCCAGGACGGAGTGAAGGGGCGCCTCGTACCCCTTGTCCTCCACGGCCTTCAACACCACCAGGGCGTCCTTGCGGTCGGTCCAGGCCAGACGGGAATAGCGGGCCTCTCCGCTCTCCAGCACGCTCACCACCCCGCTCTCCATGTCCCGGAGCTGGATGCCGTTGCCGGCCTTTCCCTCGGCGTCCACCACCCACGCCAGCCAGCGTCCGGTATCGTCGAACCCGAACTCGGCCACGTTACCCAGGTTGAGGCGGGTGCCCGTGGCCAGCTCGTGGAGGATGAGGTCCGCGCCCCGGGGACGCTCGCCCTCGGACCCGCCGGCGCTCCCACCAGCCGGAGGCGCACCAGCGCCCGATGCTGCAGCGGCGGGATACCGGCTCAGGGCGATCCAGCCTCCCCGCTTCCCGGCGAAGGCGAAGGACCGGACGTCGGCGATCTCCGTCATCTCCCCGGAGGAAAGCTCCAGAAGACCCACCTTGCTCCGGGACGGACGGCGCTGCCCACGGGCACGATCCGCCTCCTCCTTCGTGGGCGTGATGGCGAAGGCCAGCCAACGGGAATCGGCGGAGAACGCCACCGTGCCGCCTCCTTCCCCAACGGGGAAGCGGTGCTCGGTGTCGGTGGCCGTGCTCCGGACCACGAGCTCGCTGTTCCCTTCGGTGGGGCTGATGCGGTAGGCGAGCCAGCCGCCGTCCTTCGAGAGGGTGGCCCCCACGATCCGCTTCCAGTCCATGACGTCCTGGACGGAGATGGGACGGGGGGTGGTGTCGGCGGCGGCGACCTCCTGGGGCTGGGGCACCTCCTGCCCCTCCGTGACGGCGGCCCCCGGGAGTGGCGAGGCGAGTGCCGTCAGGAGGCCCAGGAGAAGAGCGGGGGAGCCTTCCAAGAGCACCGCGGAGAACCTGGATCTCATGTCCCTGACTCCTTCAGGTTGAATCGTGCCGTGGCGGCAGACAGCCGGCACAGGCGAACGCCTGGGCCGGCGGGCGCTGCGGGGCCCGGGCCGGGCGCCCTAATACTCCCGGCGGCCGCCCCGGGAAAAAGAGCCCTGGACCGTCGGGGCGCAAGGGCATGCGAACGGCGTGACCGCCGTCACAGACGGAGGAACTCTCGGTACGTACCGTGGGTTCGATGTACAGGAGCGATCGTCCATCATCCACCCTGGAGCGGGTTTACTCGCCATGGCTGCTAGCAGCGTCCGCACCTGGTGCACCGTCTTCGCCCTCGCCCTGGCGCTCCCGACCCTCCTGGTTGGGCAGCAGAGTCCGAGCCTCCACTTCGGCGCCCAGGTAAGGCCCCGTCTGGAGGTCCGCACGCCGGTGCAGGAGTCGAGGGACGTGTTCACCTCCATGAGGGTCCGGGCAAGCCTGGAGGCCAGACTGGAGGGAGGGGTGAAGCTTTTCGCCCAGCTTCAGGACGTGCGTCTCTTCGGAGAGGAGCTCCATACCCTCTCCGACTACCGAGCCGACAACCTCGACCTGCACCAGGGGTTCCTGGAGCTTGGCTCGGTGCCCCTGGTGGGCGGGAGCCTGAGGGTCGGACGCCAGGAGATGGCTTTCGGCGAGCAGCGTCTCATCGGCGCGGTGGACTGGGCCCAGCAGGGGCGGAGCTTCGACGGAGCCCGGTACACCTCCCGGGTTTTCGGGGGCGTGACGATGGACCTCTTTGCCATGAAGCTCCAGGAGAGCACCTCCCCCAACCACCCCTTCGACGGCGAGCTGTACGGCGCCTGGGCCAATCGGGAGATGGGAGGGAGAGGGAGCCTCGGTGCGTGGGGGCTCGTCACCACCGACAGCCGTCCCGCCGGGACGGACGAAGTCACCGTCGGTGGGCTGTGGAGGGGAGGTGCCGGTCCCCTCGATTTCCGCGTGGAGGGGAGCCTCCAGGCGGGGAAGCGGGGGGGCGCGGACGTCTCCGCCTACATGGTGGGTGCCCGAGCCGGGGGGAAGCTGCATTCGAACGCCACTCTCACCCTCTGGTACGACTACCTCTCGGGGGACGGAAGCCCGCTGGACGGCGAGGTCCGCGTCTTCAACACCCTCTTCGCCACGAATCACCTCTACTACGGCCTGGCCGATTACTTCACGGACATCCCGGTCCACACCGGGGGGCTGGGCCTGCAGGACGCCGCCGTCAAGCTCGCCTTGACGCCCTCTCCCCGCACAGGGATCAGCGTGGACCTGCATGCGTTCCGCACGGCTCAGCCCGGCTCCCTGCCCACCCGGGAGTTGGCCAACGAGCTGGACCTGACCATCACGTATCGCCAATCTCCCGCCCTGACGGTGACGAGCGGGTACTCCTTCGTCCAGGCCAGGGACGGGATCAAGGAGCTGGAGCGCCTGGACCGGAACGCCCACTGGGCGTTC
>Ga0068714_10005801_pt1 | contig 12912 bp, 9 predicted proteins | sample MTBNYHSulfiMetaG_FD_62988 | JGI IMG/M metagenome (GOLD analysis project Ga0068714, IMG submission 62988) | Enrichment culture microbial communities from rom New York Harbor, USA that are MTBE-degrading - MTBE-NYH (New York Harbor Sulfidogenic)... | ecosystem: Environmental > Aquatic > Marine >... | reverse complement strand
ATCGCGCTCGATGACGGGTCGTATTGCATCGGCTCCGGCTCCTGGGATGGCATCTACCTGCTTCGCCAGGGCGACGACGGCCAGTGGACTGTCCAGGCTCCGGGCCGAGGCGACCCCATCTTCTGGTGAGGAGATACGTGACGTGGAAGGCATGATTCAAAAAAGAGTCCTGACCACTTTAGCTCTGCTGGGCTGTCTTGCGTTGGCCGGGGCTGTGGCGGCGGGGGAGGTTCGGACGGGGGCGTTCGAGGCAGTGTTCACTGAGCGGTGGCCTGAATCGAGCGTGCGGAACGTGTCCGAGCGGATGCAGCAGGGGTCTCGGATGAGCCTTCCGGCGGGCAACGACTACCGGATCAGCGAGGAAACGTACGCGGTCTACGTGCCGCCCGACTACAACGGCGATGCGGCCTACGGACTTCTGGTCTGGGTCAGTGCGGGCGAGCGCGGGGATATGCCCAAAGGCTGGGACGCGCTGATGGACAAATACCATCTGATCTGGATTGGCGCGCACCGGTCCGGCAACGAGCACAACCTGCCGGGCCGGAGGATGCCTCTGGCGCTGGATGCGGTCTTCAACATGACGAAGAAGTACAATATCGATCCGAACCGCGTCTACGTTTCCGGCATCTCCGGAGGCGGACGCGTCGCCAGTATCCTGGCCATGCACTATTCAGAGGTCTTCAGCGGCGGGATCTTCGTCGTCGGTGTGGAATACTGGGAACCGCTCCCCGTGACCGGCCGGCCGGGACAGTTCTGGAGGCCCATGCCCAAGCCGCAATTGACTTACTTGGCCATCGCCAGAAAGCGCGGACGCTATGTTCTCCTGACCGGAGACCATGACGGCAACCGCGCGCAAACCCAGGACTACTACGAGAACGGTTACAAGAAGAAGCTGCGCCACGTGCTCTACATCCAGGTCCCCGGCATGGGGCATGAAATGCCTCCTGTGGAGTGGTATGACAAAGCCATCGTCTTTCTTGACACTGCGCTGGCCACGACAGGCAATGCCTTGCCTCAGGCCGAACCCGACTGAATCGCGTAGGATGCTCATCGCATGCCGCTATCGCGCCGCCGGGCAGGGCGGTTCGTGTGGCAGGGGAGGGGAGATTCGTGTAGAATGCCGGAACGGCGCTTGGTGACGGTCTGTAGACCAACCGTTGTGAAGGGATTTGAGGAGTCAGGATGGGGTTTGCCATGGACGTGCGTGGGAGGCTGCGAAGACTGGGTCGGTCGAAGGCTGTCCTGGTTTTTCTGCTGTTGGCGCTGCTCGTGCAACAGGCCCCCAACCTTGCGCGTCTGGCCAGGAAGGCGTTCTCCGATGAGCCGGCCCCGCGCCGGCCCGACGTATCCTACGTGCCTACGCCGCAGAAGGTCGTGGACCGCATGCTCGATCTGGCGCAGTTGACGCGGGACGATGTGGTCTACGATCTCGGCTGCGGCGATGGGCGAATCGTGATCACCGCCGCAAGGCAATATGGATGTCGGGCAGTCGGCTACGACATCGTAGACTGGGTGATCGATAAGGCACGCGAGAACGTGGCGCAGGCGGGCGTCGGGCATCTCGTGACCATCGAGCGAGCCGATATCTTCACGCTGGACCTCAGCGGCGCCAGCGTGATAACCCTGTATCTGCTTCCCGATTTGAACGTCCGATTGATCCCTCAACTGGACAAGTTGCGGCCCGGCGTGCGGATCGTCTCGCACAACTTCGATATGAAGGGCGTCATCCCGGACCAGGTTGTCACCGTCAAAGACGCCGAAGGCCCCTACGACGATCACACCGTTTTCTTGTGGACCACGCCGCTCAACAAAGAAGTCCCGAACGAGGAAGCCCGCTTGTAGTGTGTCCGTAGGGGCGAGGCATGCCTCGCCCCTACAAACGGAGGCTTATTCCACCCGGCCGATCAACTGAGGTTGTTTGGTTGGGCCGAAGTTTACGTTGGCCTCACAGTCGTATTGGAGCTGCGGGCCGGCGAACTTCAGGCGGATCGCATAGATGTACGGCGTCTCGTAGAGGCAGACTTTGGCGGTGAAGGTGTCGTCTTCGGTCCAAGCACCGGCAGCCGCGATCGGCTGCGCGGGGAACTGGGCCCAGGCGATGCGGCCTTCCCGCCATTCGTTACGTCCGCAGGCAATCCGCCGGTCGGCGCCATCGACTCGGATCGTGACAGTCACATCGCCGCGATCGCCGCCGCCTTCGAGCGTGATCGCCTCGATCTTCTGATCGTTGGGCGCAAAGACATACTCCCTGCCCGACACGGATGCCGCTCGCCCATTGCCTTCCGGCGTGCGCAGAGTCAGACCTTTGAGCCTTTGGGCGAGCTTCCTGGCGGCCGCGTCATCGGCAGGCAGTGCGGTGTCCTTCATCGCCGGCAGGAGTCTATCCCAGACTAGGTTCATCACCGCCTGCATGTCACGGACGCCGCTGGTGATGGCGATCACCGCATCCTGCTCGGGCATCACGATGCAGTATTGGCCGAACGCGCCGTCGCCGCGATAGAGGCCGTGACGGCAGCGCCAGAACTGATAGCCATAGCCCTGGTCCCAGTCGCTGTTCGGGTTGCTGCCGTTGGAGGTTTGTCTGGCAGTGGCAGCCTCGATCCAGGCGGCGGGCACGAGCTGCTTGCCCTGCCATTGGCCTTTTTGCAGGTAGAGCTGGCCGAAGCGGGCGATATCCTCCGTGCGGACGCTCAGGCCGTAGCCTCCTGTGCTGACGCCTTCGGGACTGACTTCCCAGGTCGGGTTCTCGATGCCCAGAGGCCCGAACAGATGCGGCTGGAGGTAGTCGAGAACGGTGTGCCCGGTCGCCTTCTGAACGATGGCCGAGAGCATGTACGTGCCCGAGGTGTTGTAAAGGAAATGTGTGCCCGGCTTGAACGGAACCGGATGCGCCAGGAAGGCCCTGGTCCACGGCTGGTCGTCCGGGCGAGGCGGCTCGGTCTGATGGCCCGTGGACATGCGGAGCAGGTCGTGAACCCGCATCCGCTTGAGGTTGTCACTCGGGTTGGCGGGGGCGTTTTCCGGAAAAAACTTCAGCACCTCGTCGTCCAGGCTGAGTTTGCCCTCGGCGACGGCCAGCCCGACGGCGGTCGAGGTGAAGCTCTTGCTCAGCGAATACAGCATGTGACGCGAGCGGGCATTGTAAGGCGCCCACCAGCCCTCGGCCACGACGTGACCGTGGCGCAGCAGCATGAAGCTGTGTAGCGCATCGATGTCGCGATCCGCCGCGTCGATGAAGGCGAGAATGGCCGATGACGAAATGCCCTGTGCCTCCGGGGCGCTGCGCGGCAACTCGGCTCCAATACCGATGGAATTACTCACGGCGATCAGTGCGATGATGGAGAGAGTCTTCATGCTGGTGTCCTCACGAGAACGGAAAGTAGGAGATAAAAACGCACGGTAATTCATCCGGATGTTACCTCTTCGGTGGCGATCGCGCATTCGGCTCGGCCCCGGCTCAGTTCCACGATGAGGATATCGTCCTCGGGCGGGCCGCTTCGAAAGCGCTGAATGTCGCGCAGCAACTGCTCGGAGACCTGATTGTCGTCCGTCCGGGCCGCTTCGTCCAGCAGGGCCTGTTGCAGTCCCTCGATGCCAAGCATCTGGTCGTTGCGGTCGTGGGCCTCGGTGGCGCCGTCGGTGTACATGACGATACGGTCACCCTCCGCGAAGGCCCGCGTCTGCGTTTCGCAATCGTACAGCGGATCGTCGAGCACGCCGAGCATGACCGCGTTGGAATCCAGCCCCGTACATCCGCCCTGCGTATCCAACACGAAAGGCGGTGGATGTCCCGCGTTGGCCCACTCCAGCCGGTCCGCTGCTGGGTCGTGCCGGACGGCCACGGCGGTGGCGTAGATGCCGTGTTTGGCGATCGAGACGCAGAAGTAGCGGTTCAAGGCCACCAGCACATCGCCCGGGCGCAGGTCGGCGTGCTCGCCGAAAAGGCGGTCCAGCTCGCCGTGGATCCGGTTGACCGTCAGCGCGGCGGTAATGCCATGTCCCGTGACGTCCAGCACGACCACGTTCAGCCGGTCGGCCTCATCGCGCCGGACGTAGACGAAATCACCGCCGAGCTGCTGCATCGGCTCGTAGCGATATCGCAACTGGAACGGACCCTCCGTGATCTCGCGGGGAAACAACATCTCGTGGACCGCGCGGGCCTGCTGCAACTCCTGCTGAAGCTGCCCGTAGCGGCCGAGCACGTGTTCGAGCGTGAATCGGCTACGAAACCGGCTGTACCGGAACCAGCAGTACAACAGGCCGGGGATCCCCGCCGCCGGCAGGATGAATACCTCGAAAATGCGGTGTCCGACCGTGCCCTCCACGAAGAGGAAGTCGGACAGCAGGGCCAGCCCGCACAAGGCCCCCAGCACGCGGGCCGCCTCGCGCACGGTCCAGGGGATCAACAGTGCTCCGACGAGGTGAATCAGGAGCACGCGTCCGACGAGCGAAGGCTGACTGGCGACCTGCTCGGCAGGCAGATCGCTCACGAGAGTCCGCAGGGGGAAGGCGGCGAACAGCGGGCGAACCAGAAAGGCCAGGACCCCGGCCGCCACGATTAGCCAGAAGCTGTACCGAATCACCGCGACGCGGTCGAGTCGCCGGTCCTTGGCACGCCGGTAGCCAAAGAAGAACACGAGGACGGTCATTATGCCGGGCAGCAGGTCGTAGCCGGAGTAAACGGCCAGGTTGCCGAGAAAGGGGCCTTTCTTCCAGAGGGAGGCCACAAACGCGACAGCCAATTCGATATTCGCGGCCGCCATGGATACGGCGCAGAAGACCAGCAGGCGCCGGCGCATCCATTGACTTCGCCTCTCTTCGGAAGCCAGCGAGATTTCTTCGTCCAGCGGCAGTGCCATAGAACCTTCCGTCCAATCGACAGCTCGCCAAGGGCATTGAACCTGGGTGCCCGACGCCCGTAGAATACCGCGTCTGCGGCCGGATTTCGAGTGTTATGCTCGAATCACCCGGATTTGTCGCACCGAAGGCGGATCAAGGTTGAAAGAAAGGGGGCGGCACTATGGCGGAGCATACTCTGACCAGGCGAGGGTTTCTCCGGAGCACCGCGTACGGCCTATGTGCGGGCGGTCTCGTTTCACAGGCGCTGGCGGCTTCCGGTGGCGGGGGCGTTCCCACTCGCCCGTTCGGCAGCACGGGGGTGAACGTCTCCATGCTCGGGCTGGGCGGCCATCACGCGGGACGAGGGCGGGATGAGAACGCATCGATCCGACTGATCCGCAAGGCCATCGACATGGGGGTGACCTTCCTGGACAACGCCTGGGAGTACCACGACGGCCGGGCCGAGGAGTACATGGGCAAGGCGCTTCAGGACGGCTACCGGGCCAAGGTGTTTCTGATGACCAAGCACCACGGGCGCGACAAGCAGACCGCCATGCAGCATCTCGAGGACAGCCTCCGGCGGCTGCGCACCGACGTGATCGACCTGTGGCAGTTCCACGAGGTCGTCTACGACAAGGACCCCGAGATGATCTTCGGGCCGGCCGGCGGCATCGAGGCGGCCGACCTGGCGAAGAAGCAGGGCAAAGTCCGCTTCATCGGCTTCACCGGCCATCGCGACCCGATGCTGCACCTGAAGATGCTGGCCTACGGCTATCCGTGGGACGCGGTGCAGATGCCGATGAACGTCTTCGATCCGCACTACAAGAGCTTCCAGCAGCACGTGCTGCCCATCCTGGTGCGCCGTGGGATCGGTGTCATTGCGATGAAGACGATGGCCAGCGGCCACGTGCTCCGTGCGAATGTTGTTACGCCTGCCGAAGCGCTGAACTACATCTGGAGCCAGCCGGTCTCGACCATCGTCTCGGGCATGGAGTCCGAAGCGCTGGTCGAGGCCAACGTCGCCTCGGCGCGGTCGTTCCAGCCGATGAGCGCGCAGGCCCAGGCAGAACTGTTGGAGAAGACGAAACAGGCAGCCCTGACGGGGCAGTTCGAGCCGTTCAAGACGGCCCCCAACTTTGATGGCCCCGTCGGCCGCAAACTCCACGGCATCTCATAGCCTTCGGTTCCATGGACAAGGTCTTGGCGAGTCCCTCTGCCTCGTGGTATGATCCTCCAGGCCGGCGCCGGGACATCCGTGCATAGGTCCCATGGGTCCCATCGGTCCTATGCACTTGGTATTAGCGCCCGGCCTTGGTAACGGACGACGACAGGGGCTTTGGGCGAGGTGCAGACGTGGGCCATAAGACAGCATTTCTCGGATCGTGGATTGTTCTGGGCGTCGTATTCGCGACCTGCGTGACATGGCCTTCGGCCTGTCGGGCGGCACAGAAGCCCATCACGCTGGAGACACTTCTGGAGGAGATGGTCGATCGCGACACGATCGCACGGCTGCCCGATCCGGCCTACACGTGCAAGCAGGCCAGCAGCTACGACCGGCACTCGACCGAGCCCGGTTCGCCCACGTGGTGGGCCAACATGGATCGCAGCTACTTCGTGCGCGTCGAGGAGAACGACGGTCGTAAGGAGCACGTGCTGATGGACGTCGATGGTCCCGGAGCCGTGGTGCGGTTCTGGGCGACGTGGCACGGTCCCGGCGGGGGCGAGTTTAGCAACGGCACGATGCGCATCTATCTCGACGGGCAGCCCGAGCCGGCGGTCGCCGGACCGCTGGCCGACCTGATCAGCGGCGGCGTCCTGGTCGCCGAGCCACTCTCGCAAGGGGTCTCGCCGCAGACGGCCTACCGCCATCGAGGGCACAACCTCTACCTGCCGATTCCGTATGCCAAGCACTGCAAGATCACATACCAGACCGATGTGCTCATCGACGACGGCGCCCACAAGGGCGAGGCGCTGTATTACCAGATCAACTACCGTACGTACGAGCCGGGAACGAAGGTCGAGTCGTTTTCGTCCGAGATCCTGCGACGGGCCCAGGGGACCGTCGCCCGCGTACAGGCGATGTTGAGCCAACCGCGGCCCTTCGGCCTCGACGACCTGGACGAGGACACCCTGGAAGGACGCCTCGCGCCCGGCAAGGACCGCTCCCTCACGATCAGGGGCGAAAAGGCCATTCACGGCCTCCAGTTCCAGTTGAAGGCCGACGATCTGGCCCAGGCGCTGCGCTCCACGATCATCGAGATCGTCTTCGACGGAACCAGGACCATCTGGTGCCCGATCGGCGACTTCTTCGGGACCGGTTATCACATCCGCCCTCACACGACCTGGTACACCGACGTGTCGGTCAACCGAATCCTGTCGTGCCGGTGGGTCATGCCGTTCCGCAAGCAGGCGAAGATCACGATTCACAACCTCGGCGCCCAGCGCGTCGAAGTGACGTATGGACGTGTCCAAACCGGTCCGCGGGAGTGGGACGAGCGTTCGTGCCATTTCCACACCACCTGGAAGCAATGGGCAGGCATTGAGACGCAATCCAACGAAAAAGCCAAGGATCTCGGCGCGCTCGATCTGAACTGGGTCACGGTCCGGGGGCAGGGCACGTACGTCGGCGACACGCTGACCCTGTTCAACACCGCCAATACCTGGTGGGGCGAAGGCGATGAGAAGATTTACGTCGATGGCGAGTCCTTTCCCTCTCATATCGGTACAGGTTCAGAGGATTACTACGGCTACGCCTGGTGCAAGCCCGAATTCTTCGAGTCGGCGTTCCACGCCCAGCCTTGTGGCGATGGCAACCTGGTCGCCGGTTTCTCGGTCAACTGCCGCTACCGGGCGCTGGACGCCATTCCGTTTCGTCAGTCCATCCAGTTCGACATGGAACTGTGGCACTGGGCCCGGACGAAGATGAACTACGCCCCGACCACCTTCTGGTATGCCCGGCCCGGCGCCACGTGTGACGTCGAGCCGAATGTCGAAGAGGCCAGGAGGCCCGTCGCGCGAAAAGTCGAGGACATCGTCAAGCCCCGGCGTGTGGAGAACGCGATCGAAGGTGAGACGTTGAAGATTGCGGAATGTTCCGGCGGCACCACGGAGATTCAGGACCTCCCGCAGTACAACTGGAGTAGCAATCGCCAGCTCTGGTGGCGGCACGCCCAAGAGAAGGACACACTGGTCGCGGAGTTCCCTATCGCTGGCGAGGGCGACTACGATGTGACGCTCGGCATCACCAAGGCCCGGGATTACGGCATCGTCCGCATCGCCATCAATGGCGAGACGAAGATCGACTCGCTCGACGGCTACAACGGCTCGGTGATTGCGGCAGACGTGAAGCTGCCAACGTGTCGTCTGCGGCAGGGGAGGAACCGACTCGAAGTGACGATCCTGGGCTCCAATCCGGAGGCGGTGAAGAGTCACATGTTCGGACTGGACTACATTCTCGCGACGAAACGCTCCAGATGAGGCAAACCGGCGCGGCCCTGGTGGCGTAAGGAGCCCTGGATGACAACCAACTCCAGTGCGTAGAGTACGGGGATTCGGCGTCGATCGCGTGAAAGGAACAGACTATGAAGCAGCACTCGCTGGATTCGAAGAACATGCACCACGATTACAGTCGCCGGCGTTTCCTCGGCGCGGCACTGACCGGGGCGGGGGCTCTGGCGATTCGCCCGGAATGGCTGGCGTCGGGCGTTTCGGCGGCAGCCGCCGGCCGACGGACCGCCACCGATATTGTGACGCTGGGCAAGACGGGCATCAAAGTCTCGCGCCTGGCCCAGGGCACCGGTTTCAACGGCACCGGCCGTTCCTCGGCACATACGCGGCTCGGCGAGAAGGAGTTCGACAAGCTGATTCACCATAGCCTCGACCGGGGTGTCACGTTCCTGGACATGGCCGATCTCTATGGCTCGCACCCTTACGTGCGCCACGCGCTGAACGGCCGATCGCGGGACAAGATCGCCTTTCTGAGCAAGATCTGGCCCGAGACGCAGTACTGGAATGCCTTCTCCGGCGGCGCCAAACCCGAGATCGATCGCTTCCGACGGGAACTGGATACCGACGTGATCGATATCTGTCTGATGCACTGCATGCGGAACGGCCGGTGGCCCGAGGAACACAAGCGAGTCTGCGACGAATTGGACGAGTTGAAAGCCAAAGGCGCGGTCCGGGCGGTGGGGGTGTCGTGCCACGACCTCGGCGCCCTGAAGGTCGCTGCCACACATCCCTGGACGGACGTGATCCTGGCGCGGATCAACAACACCGGCCGCGACGCGGCGATGGATGCGTCGGTCGAGGAGGTGGTGCCCGTTCTCAAGCAGGCCAAGGCCAACGGCAAGGTGATCATCGGGATGAAGATCTTCGGAGCCGGCAAACTCACCAGTCCCGAGCAGAAAGATGCCTCGCTCCGCTTCGTCTTCGAGAACGAACTGGTCGACGCCATTACGGTCGGGATGCTGAGCACCGAGCAGGTCGACGACACCATCGCCCGGATGAATGAAGCCCTGAACGCCTGATGGCGATTCTGACGTCTCCCGGACGGCAGCCTCAATCGCAGCTTGGGGATGGCAAATTCCATGGAGCCATCCCCAACTCCGGCGGAGTCGAAGCTGCCACCCCTCCAGGCGTCCCTACGAACTCACCCGCGGCAGAAAACATAGGCGCCAGGCCCGATCGTTTGCCTGAATTCGTTCTCACCATTCGGCAGTCCGACCATTTCCGTCTTGGGCATTTCCATGGTGGGTGGGCCGACGACCAGGCTGTGGTATTCGCCATGCCCCGTGTCCCAACTGAATTCCACGGTCATGCCTTCTTCCGGTACGGGAGTGTTGAACCGGATGCACATGGGTTTGAATGCGACCATGCACTTGGGCAGCTCGTCGGGGAATTCAAAACGATAACTCTGGCCGGCATATGCCCTTGCCTCCGTTGCCAGCCACTGCTGGATGGCAGCGATGTCCATGTCCTTCGATATGCCTCGTGCCAGGCCCTTCAAGAAGACCGGTGCCAAGGGGGCTGGTTCTCTGACGGGAGTGCAGGTGGCAAAGACGGCAATAGCAGAGAACGCGAGACTTGCGATCATGCGTCTTCGTGTCGATGAGCGACGCAGGAAGCCGGCCGCGGCGTGGAGGACCAAAATCAACGCAATTAGAGCGATCAGCGGTCTCAGAGCCAAAGACGTGGAAGTGCCCCAGCCCACATCGTGTCGTATACCCCCGACGTATTCCGCCCAGCGGATCACGTGAGACCCGCCAACAGCCAGGATGAGAGCAGTTGCCGTCAGAACGATGTCAACGGCGTATGACAGCCATTCCCTTTTCGCAGGTACAATGCCTCTGCGACCCATTGTTCCTCTCCTCTGCCGATGTGCTTGTGATTGGCCATGTGCCCCTCGTGATAGTTCGTCAATCCAGGAAGACGATGTCTTCCGGGATGGCGACGACGTCGCGGTGGCCGGGACCGAGCAGCGCCTTGATCTCCGTGCTGTGTTTGCCCGCCAGCGTCTTGAGCTGCGTGCTGGCGAGGCTCGTGACCGCCTTGGCGGCGCCGTTGAGCAGGACGACGTCGCCGGCCTGGAAGCTGCCCTCGACCGAGACGACGCCTGAGGGCAGCAGGCTCTTGTGGTTGCGCAGCGCCCTCATCGCACCATCGTCGATGCACACCGTCCCGGCCGGACGGCTGTTGAGGATCCACCTCGCCCGATTGCTGAGCTTGCGCTTGGGCAGGAAGATTGTGCCCACCTCTTCGCCTGCCATGATTCGCGCGATGACGTTCTTGGCCCGGCCGTTGGCCAGCACCAGCCGGCAGCCCGCCTGGGAGGCGATTCGCGCCGCCTCGATCTTCGTCTTCATCCCACCGGTGGCATGCTGGCTGCCCGAGCCACCCGCGTTGCGCACGATCTCGTCGGTGATCTCGAAGACGCTGGCGATCGGCTTGGCATCCGCGTACTTGTTTGGGTCCTTGTCGTAGAGGGCATCGATATCGGTCAGCATGATCAGCAGGTCCGCGTCGAGCTTGCTGGCGACCAGCGCGCTGAGCTTGTCGTTGTCGCCAAAGGCGGTGCCGATCTCAGCAGTGCTGACGCTGTCGTTCTCGTTGAGGATCGGGACGATGTTCAGGCTCAGCAGCGTCTCGATCGCATTACGCAGGTTCAGATACGTCTTGCGGTTGCTCAGCACCTCGGCGGTCAGCAGAACCTGCGCGACCGTGACGTCGTGCCGAAGAAAGGCTTTACGATACTCCTGCATCAGCAGAGGCTGGCCGATGGCGGCGCAGGCCTGGCGCATCTTCATGTCCTTGGGCTTGGCGGAAAGCGCCAGTTGGCCGGCCCCCATGCCGATGGCGCCGGAGGTGATGATGACCACCTGACGGCCCGCCCGGAGCAAGGAGTTGACCTGCGAGGCGACCCGCCGGAAGTAGGCCGCATCGATCCCGGTGTCCTTGGTCAGCGTGTGCGTCCCGATCTTGATGACAATCCGTCTTGTCTTGCTGAAATCTCTCATATGTTTCCCGTAGGCGTGTTTTACACACCATCAGTCCTGAGAATTCGGCCGCCAGTATACGCCTGCCCCGACGCTCCTTCAAGGTGAATCAATCTTGCCGAATCTGTAGGGTGTGCATCGCACACCACCAACCTACGGAGCGTGGTAGTGGTAGTTGAAGCGGCCGCTGGGAGCGACGTCGCCGTAGACGTAGAAGTCCATGATGTCGCCCGAAGCGGGCACGTTGTCGGTCCACTTGAACTCGAAGTCCAGCGGACCGCTCAGCGGTAGGCCGAGGAGTGCCCTCGGGATACACAATTCCATCTGGCTACCCTCGACACGGAAGACGACTTGGCTAACCTGAGACCACTTCCATTCGTGCCCGCTTCGCTCCAGAGTTGTTTCGTTTCCGTCGGGCTTCGTGCGGTTGACCGCGAAGTCGTAACCCTCCCATCCGGTGCTCTTGTCGCGGTCAACGTCCATCAGCAGCATCATCCAGCCGTCCCCGATCGGTTCTGTGATAGGCTCGGCGGTCTCGACGTAGAAGTAGAGGTTCTCTGTGTGCCGCGCCACCTTGGCGACGACGAAGTCATTACGGCCCGAGTCATTCTCGTAGAACGTCTTGCCGTAGCCACGGTGGTTTCGGTGCATTGTGCTGCCTTTGTGGTGTCGAAACTCCGGCAGCACCTCGGCCCATGACTCGAAGCGCCCGTCGATATCGATGCTCACGGGCAGTGACGGTTGGGCGGGCGCCTGCACGCCCTTGTACCGCCGGACGTTCGCTGCGAGCTGATAGTAGTAATTGTCGGCAAAGCTACCCTTCACCGGCTCGATGTCACGACTGTATTCGTCGTCGAACTCGTCGGGGAAGGCATTCTCCGTGCCTTGCCACTCTTTGTATCGGCCTGCGATCCACTCATTCCAGCCGGTTACGAAGATCAGCTCGGGGTCTATCTTCAGCGCGTAGTCCCACTGCTCCTGGAAGTTCAGGCCGTGACCGACGGCGTGCGGGTCCGTGCTGAAACCGAGGGCCTTGGTGTAGCTGCGCCCGTACGAACCTTCAGGGTCGTTCATCGCCGCGGGCGCCAGCACATCGGTGGCGTTCTGCGCAACGCCCACCGTCGCCTGCTCGAACTTCCGCGGCGCGGTCTCGACGTAGCCATGCTGGGGGCAAACCTCCAGCCAGCCCCAGTGGTCGGGCCGGGATGGCCCCCTGCGATAGTCGGGCTGTCCGGGCCGGAACGTGAAGAACGAGCGGATCGGCTCGGGCAGGTTGTCCGGATAGCCCATCAGCAGCGGTTTGCCTTTCCAGTAGAACCACAGTTCTTTGAAACGTCCCGGCTTGTAGATGTCTTCGTAAACCTTCGTGATGTTGACTCGGCTGTCGTCGTGCGGCGCGAACGGACACAGGAAGGCGAACTGCGGTGTCCGCACCCCGTCTTGCCGGGCAGCGCTCCAGACCTCCCCGAGTACATCGTAGGCTTCTTTCCACGTGAACGTCCCGTTCGTACAGTCGAAGACCACGACATCCACGCCTGCGTCGGCGAGCATCTCGGCGTGTTTGCGGTAAACCCACGGGTCG
>Ga0068714_10005800_pt1 | contig 12916 bp, 9 predicted proteins | sample MTBNYHSulfiMetaG_FD_62988 | JGI IMG/M metagenome (GOLD analysis project Ga0068714, IMG submission 62988) | Enrichment culture microbial communities from rom New York Harbor, USA that are MTBE-degrading - MTBE-NYH (New York Harbor Sulfidogenic)... | ecosystem: Environmental > Aquatic > Marine >... | reverse complement strand
TTTTTGAAAATATGAGGCGAGCCTTTTTTTTAAGTCTTTGGCCTTTCCCACATAAAGGACGTGGTCTTTCGTATCCTTGAACAGATACACACCTGTTCCGTGGGAAATAGTAGAAAGAATATCCTCGCTTAACGCCATGCCAACTCCTGCTGTCTGAGGGCGCGTACGCGGTCACGCAGTTCTGTAGCCCGCTCGAATTCCAGGTCCCTGGCGGCGCGCTTCATCTCTTCCTCCAGGGATTCTATGCGCCGGGCGATGCCTTCAACGGTTAAAAACGCCTCTGTTTCTTCTGCGGCCACGGGCACCGTGTAGTAGTCAGCCTCATAAACCGAGGTAAGGACATCCCTTATGGATTTCTTGATAGTGGTCGGGGTGATATGGTGCCGGCGGTTATATCCGGCCTGCAGCTTCCGCCTGCGTTCGGTTTCTTCTAACGCCCGCATAATAGCCGTGGTCATATGATCGGCGTAGAAAATAACCTCGCCGTGTATGTTCCGGGCGGCCCGGCCACAGGTCTGAATCAGGGAGCGCTCCGAACGTAAAAAACCTTCTTTGTCTGCGTCCAGGATGGCTACCAGCGAGACCTCCGGTATATCCAGACCCTCCCTGAGGAGGTTAATGCCAATGAGGATATCAAAGACTCCGAGGCGCAGGTCCCGTATAATTTTTGTTCTTTCCAAGGTGGCAATATCGGAATGGAGATACTTTACCCTGAGCCCCAGCTCTGCATAATATTCAGCCAGGTCTTCGGCCATACGTTTGGTAAGTGTAGTTACGAGGACCCGTTCCTTTCGCTTAAGGCGTTTTCTTATTTCCTCCAGGAGATCATCGACCTGACTTACTGCCGGTTTCACTGTAACTTTGGGATCAACCAGACCGGTAGGCCGGATGACCTGTTCGGCTATATGGCCGTCCGCCTTTTTAAGTTCGTTGGGGCCGGGTGTGGCGGAGACGTAAATTACCTGCCTTATGTGTTGTTCAAACTCGGCGAAGTTCAGTGGCCGATTATCCAGGGCCGAGGGCAGACGAAAGCCGTATCCCACCAGGGTTTCTTTGCGGGAGCGGTCTCCCCGGTACATGGCCTGAAGCTGAGGGATGGTGATGTGACTTTCGTCGATAAATAGGAGAAAATCTTCCGGGAAATAAGACAGGAGGGTGGGCGGTGGTTCTCCGGGTCTTCGGCCGGTCAGGTGGCGTGAATAATTTTCTATGCCGTGGCAGTAACCAAGCTCCTGCAGCATCTCCAGGTCAAAATTGGCGCGCTCCTCGATGCGCTGGGCCTCTATCAGACTTCCTTGATCCCTGAGAAAATTGATCCGTTCCGTTAATTCTGCCTTTATGCTCTCGATGGCCTGCAGCAAGCGGGGGCGTGTGGTCACGTAGTGGCTGCCAGGGTATATGAGCGCCTCTTTCATAGTCCTTCTGACTACCCCACGTAACGGGTCTATTTCCTTAATGGCCTCGATGGTATCGCCGAAGTATTCGACGCGGATGGCACGGTCCTCTTCACAGGAAGGGAATATCTCCACGATGTCGCCGCGTACACGAAAGGTCCCCCGGTGAAAATCTATGTCATTTCGCTCATAAAGCATGGCGACCAAGGCCCGCAGGAGTTCTTCCCGGCCAAGTTCCTGTCCTTCAGCGAGGGCCAGGTGCATGCTGCGATATTCATCGGGAGAGCCGAGGCCATAGATACAGGATACACTGGCCACGATGATTACGTCCCGCCTCTGCAGAAGGGAACTGGTTGCGGAATGGCGCAGGCGGTCTATGGCGTCGTTTATAGAGGCGTCTTTGGCGATATAGGTATCGGTTTGCGGTATATAGGCTTCCGGCTGATAATAGTCATAATAGCTGACGAAGTACTCCACGGCGTTTTCGGGAAAAAGCTGTTTGAATTCATTGAAGAGTTGAGCGGCCAAGGTCTTATTTGGGGCTATAACAAGGGCGGGCCGCTCTGTCCGGGCAATGACGTGGGCCATGGTAAAGGTCTTGCCGGAACCGGTAACACCGAGGAGTACCTGGTGCTTGTGGCCTTTCTGCAGGGAACGGGTGAGGGCCTCAATGGCCTTAGGCTGGTCGCCTAGCGGCTTGAAGTCTGAAACCAGATTAAATAAGGACACTTACTCCTTTATCTCCCAGGTTGTTCCCTTTGGGCTGTCTTTGAGAATTATATTGGCCCCGGCCAACTTTTTGCGGATAGTATCGGCGGCAGCCCAGTCTTTCTTTGTGCGGGCCTCTTCCCTTTGGCGTATGAGATCGCTGATCTCTTTTTCCGGGAGGGGGATTTTTCTCAGTTTTTCTGTCCGTCGTTTCTCCAGATAGATCCTGGGCTCGGTAGCGAAGAGATCCAGTACCTGGCCCACTTCCCTGATGGCCGAGGCGCCGGCCCCGATAGCGTCCAGACAGGCCCGGGCTGGCTCCTTTTTGCTGATTTGCAAGAGGGTGTTTATCCCTTTTGCCGCATCAAAGATATGGCCCATGGCCTGGGCCGTGTTAAAGTCATCGTCCATGGCCTGGTAAAATAGTTTTTTAAGGTCTTTGATCCGGGCACAGGCGGCTTCTGCCTCAGGCGGCAGCGAAACTTTTGTCGCAGATGCGCCGGGGCGCTTACCCGGAGGGGCGGCGGTGATTTCCAGGGCCTCACCTAATGTAGCGTATATTCTATCCAGACTGACCTGCTTCTCCCGGATAAAGTCTTCTGAGTAATCCAGGGGGCTGCGGTAATGTTTGGAGAGTAAAAACAGGCGCAGGGCCTCAGGATGGTAACCGGACAGGATATCCTTTATAGTCAAGAAGTTGCCAAGGGATTTGGACATCTTTTCACCATTTATGGTCACAAATCCGTTGTGCACAAAATAGCGTACAAATGGTTTTCCAGTGGCGGCCACGGACTGGGCTATCTCGTTTTCATGATGCGGAAAGATGAGGTCCTGTCCCCCTCCATGGATATCGAAGGTCTCCCCCAGGTAGCGGATACTCATGGCCGAGCATTCTATGTGCCATCCGGGCCGGCCCGGCCCCCAGGGGCTTTCCCAGGCGGGTTCGCCCGGCTTGCCGGCCTTCCAGAGGGCAAAGTCCATGGGATGGTGTTTTCGGGGGTCAATTTCTACTCTGGCGCCGGCCTGCATCTCTTCCGGGCTGCGATGGGAAAGCCGTCCGTAACCAGGGAACTTTTCCACAGAGAAGAAGACATTACCTTCAGCCGCATACGCATACCCTTTGCTTACCAGGGTCTCAATCAAACGGATGATATCCTGGATATGTCCGGTGGCCTTTGGCTCCACATCCGGCCGGGCCACGCCCAGGCTCTCCATATCCCGGTGGAATTCCCCGGTATAGTGTTCGGAAAGCTCTTCACAGGAGACTCCCTTTTCTCTGGCCCGGTTGATGATCTTGTCGTCTATATCGGTAATGTTTTGTACGTGAGTCACCTTAAATCCACGGTGGCGCAGGTAGCGAATGATGACATCAAAAACTACGGCTGCGCGGGCATGGCCCAAATGGCAATCATCATAGGCAGTAATACCGCAGACGTAGATACCGACATGGTTATCCTGCAGAGGCTTAAAGTCTTCCTTTTGACTGCTAAATGAGTTGTATAATCTAAGCGTCATATTATCTCTCTTTTTCAGGCGCTCGCGGGGTTTTGTCCAAGGAGAACCACGGCAAAAGCAGCCATACCCTCTCCCTGCCCTGTAAACCCCAGTCCTTCAGTGGTGGTGGCCTTTATGTTTACGCAAAGAGGGGATATTTTCAAGACTGAGCTGATATTCTGTACCATTTGCGGGATAACTTTTTGAATCCTTGGCCTTTCTGCCACGAGGGTCAAGTCTGCATTGAGCACACAAAGGCACTTGCGTTCGATAATACGCATGACTTCTTCTAATAAGTACATACTGGAACTATCTTTATAACGCAGGTCGTCATCCGGAAAGTGACGTCCGATATCACCCTCGCAGGCGGCGCCCAGTAAGGCATCACACAGGGCATGGACAAGGACATCGGCGTCAGAGTGGCCCAACAACCCCTTTTCAAAGGGTATTTTCACACCACCGATCACCAGTCTTCGGCCCTCCACCAGGCGGTGTACGTCGTAGCCAAACCCTACCCTATGTGCTGTCTCCATATCTGTATCTCAGCAATATCTCCACTAATTTTAGATCGGCAGGCGTGGTTACCTTTATATTGGTGGAAGCCCCCTTGATTATATAGACCGGCGCTTCCAGCCTTTCTACGAGCGAGGCCTCATCCGTACCATAGAAATTATCTTTTTGGGCCTCTGTAAACGCCCTTCTTAAGAGTTCAACACGGAAGGCCTGCGGCGTCTGCGCCTGCCATATAAGACTTCTTTCTACCGTTCTTAGAATGCGCCCGTCGGCCGAAACCTGCTTCAACGTATCATTCGCCGGCATAGCGGCAATGGCTGCCCCTTTTTCTTTGGCCAATTCTATGACTTCTTTAATAGTATCCTCATTGACCAGCGGCCGCACCCCGTCATGCACAACGACTATTTTGTATTTTTCAGGTATAGCCCGCAGCCCGTTACTTACAGACTGTTGTCTGGTTTCTCCACCGGACACCACTTTCCATAGTTTTTTAAATTCACCCTTAGCCTGGAATAGTTCCCGGCCGATTTTAACCATATCCGGGGGGAGCACCAAGATGATATTATCAATACCCGGACAGCTTTCAAAGACTTTGATTGTATGCCAGAGAAGAGGTTTCCCAAGGACAGGCAAAAATTGTTTGGCGACGGTTGCGCCTATCCGCACTCCTTTGCCTGCTGCAGTTATTATAGCTATGGCGCTCATTTTTCACAAAGGGAGGAGAAACACTTCCTCCTTTGGGAAAGGGGATTGAGGAGGATTTTAGATCTTATAGTGCCTTGCCTAGGCATATTTTTCAACAGCTAAGGTGTTATGGAAAAACAAGTTAGAGTAGGCTGTAAGCCGAGTTCTGTTATCCACCTGAGGTGGACGATGGTCATTCCTCTACGACGTCAATTGCTTGACGCCTCTAGCAACCAACCCGGGAACCTCGGACGGGCCGCCCTCAAACGTCCCCCTATTTGGTTTTGCTCCAGGTGGGGTTTGCCTAGCTCCCGGTGTCACCACCGGGACGGTGAGCTCTTACCTCGCCTTTTCACCCTTATCACGCCAGAGGCGGACGGTATATTTTCTGTGGCACTTTCCTTGAGGTCACCCCCAGTCCGCGTTACGGACCACCTTGCCCTCTGGAGCTCGGACTTTCCTCTTATCCCCTCGCTTTGCAGGAGAGGACGAGCGACCACCCTGCCTACTCTAACATGTCACTATAAAAATAGCACAGTTAAGCAATTTATTCAATAAGATCCATTGCCGGATGTACGTTAGGCCCTTAGTTCTCCGCCTTCGGCGGATCCGGATTAGGGCAGGAGAAAAGAAACTATCCTTTTTCATTTGCTGCCTTAGGGACATCCTGGTAGTAAATTATGCGTTGGCAGCTTGGGCAGTATATCATCTTTTTTTCCTTAAGCAGCTCATTATACAATTGTGGCGGAATATTCATGTGACATCCCAGGCACACGGCATTCAGGACACCCACTACGGCCAGGCCGTTTCTCTTGCTTCTCAAAAAATCATAGCGCTTGAGGAGCTCCTCCGGTATGTCTTTGACCATTGTTTTCCTATTTCCTTCAAATTTAGCCAATTCTTTGTCATATTTATGAAAAAGCGAATCCAATTTTCCTTTTTCGATGGTTATCTCTTCCCTAATTTTGCTTAGCTCCTCTTGTTTTTCTTTGATTTCCTTTTCCAGCCGCTCTATATCTTCCATGACGGCTACGATTTCATCTTCCCGTTTGCGATTCGCCTTTTTAATTTCCTCTATTTCTTTTAAGAGGGCCTGGTATTCCCTGTTTGTCTTTATTGCCATTAACTTGCCCTGGCATTTTTTGAGATGGGCTATTTCGTCTTCTAACTCTGTTTCCTTCCCTTTTTTCTTTTGTTTTAATTCCTCTTGTGTTCCCAGGACAGCTTTTAAGTCTTCTTCTTGTTCTTTTGCCTTTTTTTCGATATGGCGCAACCCTTTTGGGCCTTCCTCCTTTTTGTCCTGAATGTGTTTTACTTCCAGATCAACGGCCTGGAGCTTGATGAGCAATTTTACCTCTTGTTGCAATGTGGTTTCCTCCAATCATTTTATTAACTGTAAAGGACTTTTTTCTGTTCGGTCTTCTATTATGTCAACCTTTAGGCCCTGTTTTTCCAGCCTCTTGCGTATTAATCGGGCCAGGGCCATCATACCAAATTTTTCAGAATGGAAATGGCCAATGTCTAGGGCACAGAAGTCGAGTTCTTCCGCCATACGGGCGTGGCTATGTTTTAGTTCGGCGGTTATATACAGGTCTGCGCCTGATTTGTATGCCTTTTCTATAAATTGAGAACCACTTCCACCGCATACGGCTACCTTGCGTACCATGGCCGGGGCCTTACCGGCCATCTGTAGATATGGTAACTGTAAGTCGGTCTTTATTTTGGTAATAAATTGCTTGAAGGTTATGGGTGTCTTAAATGTGCCGATGCAGCCGTAACCTAGAGGGACGAGTTTGTTATGGGGCGGGGGCGGCGCTTCCTCTTCCTTAAGGATATGTATATCTTTTAAGGCCAACCTTTCTATCAAGGCGGTGCTGACCCCGTCCGGGGCCATGTCCAGGTTGGTGTGAGCGGAATATATAGAGATATTTTTACGTATAGCCCGGGTTATTATCTTACCGGTTGAAGTTTCAAGAGATAGCTGACGGAGCGGGTGAAAGAAAAGAGGATGGTGGGTTATTATGAGCTGGGCATTGGACTTGATGGCCCGTTCCAGGACCGAAGCGGTCGGATCAACCGCCACAAAGACCGCGCTGACCGTCTGTCTCAATGACCCTATCTGCAGGCCGGCATTGTCCCACTCCTCAGCCCAAGCGGAGGGAGCAATTTCCTCAATGATATTTATTATGTCTTGTATTAAGGCCATAGGCACCGTTTCAATAAAAACGGCTTCGTAAAAAGTCCATTTGCTGCGTTGCGCGGCATCCTTCGTCACTGCGGCGTAGCTATGGAAATAGTTCACCGTTCACAGTTCACCGTGCACCGACAGCAAAGAGCAGAGTAGAATATGTCCACGCATTATCGGTGAACGGACAACGGTTAACGGATAACGACATGCGTGCCTCATTCCTCAGGATTTGCGCGCCTTGCAACTGGAGCTTTTTACTGTGCCGTCCATTTTACGAGTTCATCAATAAAAAAGGTGCATCCTGCCGATGATGCACCCTTTCTATGAACTTTTTTAAGGTTCATACGGACATAAAGATATCTTTTCAGGTGTTACATAGGGATTTTTTAGCATGAAACAAAATAATGGGCCCACCTGGGTTCGAACCAGGGACCTACCGGTTATGAGCCGGTGGCTCTTCCAGCTGAGCTATGGGCCCCCCAAAGTGTCTTCTAATTAAAAGGTTAATCACCCCTTGTCAAGGGGAAATGGTCTAATTTTCAATAAATCCCTTCAATTGTTTGCTCCGGCTAGGGTGACGTAATTTGCGCAATGCCTTGGCTTCAATCTGACGGATACGTTCCCGGGTTACAGTAAAATCCTGCCCCACTTCCTCTAAGGTGTGGTCGGTCTGTTCTCCAATCCCAAAACGCATACGTAAGACCTTTTCTTCTCGTGGAGTGAGTGTGGACAGAACTTTTCGGGTTTGTTCTATCAGACCCATATTGACTACTGCCTCCAGGGGTATAGCTGTTTTCTTGTCCTCTATGAAGTCCCCGAGATGACTGTCTTCTTCATCCCCGATGGGAGTTTCCAGCGATATGGGCTCCTTGGCGATTTTTAGTATCTTACGCACCTTATCCACGGGGAAGTCCATCCTTTCCGCAATCTCCTCTGGAGTTGGTTCGCGGCCCAGCTCTTGCACGAGATATCGGGAAGTGCGAATCAGCTTGTTAATAGTTTCTATCATATGCACCGGGATGCGTATGGTCCGCGCCTGGTCAGCTATAGCCCGGTTGATGGCCTGCCGTATCCACCATGTGGCGTATGTGCTAAATTTATAGCCCCGCTGATATTCAAACTTTTCTACAGCCTTCATCAGGCCAATATTACCTTCTTGAATCAAGTCGAGAAATTGCAGACCGCGGTTAGTGTACTTTTTAGCTATGCTTACTACCAGTCTCAGGTTGGCCCTTATCAATTCATTCTTGGCATATTGAGTTTTTTGCCCCCCTTTTTCTATTTGGAAGACTAGTCTTTTCAGAGTGGTTGAACTTATCTTAGCCTCGGATTCGATGTGCCGAATTTTCTTCAGGGAGATGGCGAGGGTGGCAATCGTTTCTCGAAGATTGGAGGGTTTTATTTTGAGGACCCTGGCTAGATTACTGTTTTTCTCAGGGGTTAAGGGCTTTCCTAATAGTCTTTTTATATCGCTGATGGGGATACTTAGAATTTTTCTACATTTCTTGACCGTTTCTTCTGTTTTGGCCAGTTGATTAGCCATGCCTGAGAGCTTGCCGATGATTCTGTCGAGCTGGTTTTGTTCTAATTTGATTTCCTTAAGGAGACTTATAATATCGAGTTTATTCTTTATAAGTTTTCTTTTGAGGCGTTTTCTATAATCAGGGCCCTCGGTAGTAGCCAGCAACTCATTTTTCATTTTTTTATTTTCTTTATTAAGTCGTCCAACAGTCTCGATCAGACTGATCACTTTTTGTTCGCGCTGGATGTTTTCCGTTTCATCTGAATTTTCTTCATCCAGATCCTTTACTATATCCCGGAGCTTAACCCGCCCCTTTTTTAGTTTTTCTCCCAGGCCAAGAATTTCCTGCAATCCAAACGGTGTTTCCAGGATGGCGGCCATGATTTCCCGCTCACCTTGTTCGATCTTTTTGGCCAGTTCTACTTCCCCATCGCGACTTAGTAATGAGACCAGTCCCATTTCTCGCAGGTATATCTTGACCGGGTCCGATATCTCGGTAATGATTTCTGAATCGACGGTTACGTCATCACGGTCTGACTCCTGGTCGGATACAAACGCCTTTTTAGCATCTACGCCCGCCTTGGCATTTTCCACGATACCGATCTCTATCTCCTCAAAGGGGATAACAGTGTCTTCTAATTGCCCTGAACCTATGACGCCTTCCGGTAGTTTTTCGCTATAGCAGTAACGTCCCTCTTCGTTTATAGAAAGCAACTCTCGCAGGTCTTCCATCTCTACCTCTTTGCCCATATGGTTTTTCTCCTTAACTACTTGATTAATCATCCCTTATGCCGAACCAAAAGCTTTTTATGCTCTTCCATGAGTTCCTTGGCCGCATTGTTGGCGATACCATATTGTTTTTTTCTTTCTGCATCTTTGATTTGTCCAAGTAGCATTTTTGTCTGACGCTGCAGTTCCCGCCCGTGGACCTTAGTTAGAAGATCCTGTACTACTGATTCCACCTCGGTTCCGGTGTATGTTGGGGCATCGAGCATAATGGCTGCGATCTTGCTTTCCATAGCAGGATCTTTAACCCTCGCCAGCAATTGTCTGGCATCGACCGCACCGTCTTCTTCAAATATACTTTTCAGGTGAGTAAAGATGTACTTAAGCCCTTCATCTTTAAAGAGATATTCCCCCCTCCTTTCTTTTAAGAAAATTGGTAGATATTGCGGATAAGACAACAGGATTTCTATAATCGTTTTCTCCAGGTATAAATCAGCATTTCCGGGTGCCGGCTTTATATTTATGAGCGCCTTTTGAGTTTCCATATCCGAATTCCATCGCAACGCTTTTTCGATAAGCCCTTCGGTTATTTTCAGGCTATCGGCTATCTCGGCTATGTAGAGGGATCGTTTGATGGGGTCGGTTATGTCCTGGATAGCCGGTCTTATCTCCTGGAGAATTTGTGCCTTGCCCTCCAGAGACTGTCCCCATTTTTGAGTAAGTTTGTCTAACAAAAATTTAGTTAAGGGCATGGCTTTATCCGCCAGATGTTCAAATTGTTCAACACCATGGGCGCGGATAAAGGTGTCCGGGTCATGACCGCTGGGTAATATCAAGACCTTAGCGGAGGCCCCCTCTTTTAAAAAGAGAGGAATGCTCCGCAGGGCGGCATTGACGCCAGCCTGATCAGAGTCAAAGAGGATTATGAACTCTTCGGCATAGCCTTTTAAGATCCGGATATGATTTGGGGTCAGGGCTGTTCCCAGCGTAGCCACGACATTTTTTATGCCATAGGCGTAGAGAGATAAAAAGTCAAAATAGCCCTCCACGATGAATCCACGGCCTTTATGTCTGAATTCATTCCTGGCCAGATGAAGGCCGTAGAGGGAATTTCCTTTATGATAGACAGGTGTTTCCGGTGAATTGAGATATTTGGGCAGGGTATCGTCCAGGACGCGGCCTCCAAAGGCAATAACTCTTCCTGTGACATCGAAGATAGGGAAGATTATGCGATTACGGAAACGATCATAATATCCCCCGTTTTTTTTCTGTATAACCAATCCTGCCTCTTCTGCCAGGGGGAGAGGGTGATTATGCCGGGTTAACTGGCGGCAAAGACCGTCCCAGTTCGGCAGTGCGTAGCCAAGGCCGAATAAGGCGGTTAGATCAGGGGGAAACCCCCTCTTTTCCAGATAGGCCGTGGCCGGCTTGGCCTCCGGGTGATTATTGAGAATGTAAGTATAGTAGGCCGCGGCTTTTTCGTTCAGGTTATAAATTAGTTCTGTTTTGTCTGTTTCATTTCGTTTATGTGGGGAGGTCCGGATATCAGGGAGGGGGATTTGATATTGTTTGGCCAGGTCTCGCACTGCCTGCACAAAGGATATGCTGTGGTATCGCATTAGAAAGCTGAAGACATTGCCTCCGATGCCGCAGCCGAAACAATGAAAGATTTGTTTTTCTTCGCTTACGCTGAAAGAGGGAGTCTTCTCAGAATGGAACGGACAAAGTCCCTGATAATTGCGGCCGACTTTTTTTAGAGATACATAGTTACTGATGACTTCAACTATGTTGGCCGTATTCCCGATTTCGTCGATTTTACTGTCCGGTAATAGCGCCATCAAGCAACCATCCTATAGTTAATAGCTACCCGGCGGGCGTAATAATCGAAGCAAGATGACACAGAAAAGCAGATGGGGTTGACAATCAAAAATGCCCCATGCTTCCCCGGCTTGTGTGGGCGGGAAACACACTGGAATAAAAACAAATTTGAGACGCCTTTTATTTGTGTTGACTTTCTCATTATGTATGGGCCCGTATAGGAGGCCTTTTAATAATCAGAGAGAAAACCAACTTTATACGGCGAACAAGATAATACAGAAAGACAGCAAAACAAACCCTTAGACTTTAATGCCTGTTAAATCCCTCGACAGGCCATCTTCGTTGTCTCGGTTGTGCCTGTAATAATGTTAATGACTTTTTGTCGGTCAACTTATGATATGTCTCACCCCCTTTATTTGTGGGGTGAGAACTCTTAACGCATTACATGTATAAAATAGATTGGGCGGATATTCGCGCTTTAAGACAAACTTCCTGTCGGCTTAATGGTCCCAGCTAAGAGTATTATCTCTCTACGTACCTGCGCGTCTTCTTTAACGCCCTTTTTTTCGCGGCCAATATTTTCTTTTTTCGTTTAATACTAGGCTTTTCGTAGTGTTCCCTTTTGCGAATTTCGGATAATATGCCAGCCTTCTCGCATTGCTTTTTAAAACGCTTTAGGGCAAATTCAAAGGACTCATCTGTTTTAACTCTGATGCCCGGCATCCAGCTTCCCCTCCCCCCAACACCAAGTACCCAAAAAACATAACCACCACTCCCTGTCTATGATTGTATAGTGAATAATATTAATCTAGCAGGGCAATTTAACACTCGATACACAAAAGTCAAGTATTTTGGCCATGCTTGTCTCCCGGCCGGGTATTTTTTCGCAAATATTCAGCGGTTGACAGGGAATATCACATGACGCATGGCTGATAGCTGAGGGTTGACGGCTGATGGATGACTTTTTATTGAAGTTCTCCACAGCAAGCTGCGGGGAATCTCCGTATGCAAGGTAAAATGCATCGTATTCGCTCGCTATGCATGTTCAGCAGATGCGCGGGAGGGGTTCGCCGGTAAGCATGTCCAAGATTCGGTTACCGCCTATAATGGTTTTCATAAATACCTTGCCCGGATGATCGGATATGACCTCGCCAATAATGCAGGCACCCCGGCCATAGGGATTTTTATGCATAATATCAATTAGTTTTTCAGCATCCTGGGTCGCTGCGCAGGCTATCAGTTTGCCCTCATTGGCTAAATAGAGCGGGTCTATCCCTAAGAGTTCGCATGCGGCCTGTACCTCGGGACGAACGGGTATGGTCTCTTCGTGGACACGGATACCTACCCGGGATTGCCCGGCGATTTCATTGAGGGATGTGCCCAGACCGCCACGGGTGGGGTCGCGGAGGACGTTGATTTTCCGGCTCGCCGCCAACATCTCGGCCACCAGGGTATTTAAGGGGGCGGAATCGCTCTTTAAGGGGGCATCGAATTGCAGGCCTTCCCGGCAGGTAAGGATGGTTATGCCGTGGTCGGCGATGGTGCCGCTCAAGATTATCTTGTCTCCGGGCCTGGCGTTTTGTCCGGAGATGTTGACGTCCGGATCAATTATTCCGATGCCGGCGGTATTTATGAAGACCTTGTCTGTAGCGCCTTTGGGCACAACCTTGGTGTCTCCCGTAGCAATGACTACCCCGGCCTCAGCCGCTGCATTTTTCATGCTGCCGGCTATGGCTTTAAGGTCGGCCATGGGAAAACCTTCTTCTATGATGAACCCGACACTCAGATAGAGCGGCCGGGCCCCACGCATGGCCAGGTCGTTTACCGTGCCATGTATAGCCAGGCTGCCTATATCCCCGCCGGGAAAGA
>Ga0068714_10005797_pt1 | contig 12923 bp, 14 predicted proteins | sample MTBNYHSulfiMetaG_FD_62988 | JGI IMG/M metagenome (GOLD analysis project Ga0068714, IMG submission 62988) | Enrichment culture microbial communities from rom New York Harbor, USA that are MTBE-degrading - MTBE-NYH (New York Harbor Sulfidogenic)... | ecosystem: Environmental > Aquatic > Marine >... | reverse complement strand
ACCAATGGCGTGTTGCCGATCAAGTCCAAAATATTGCGGCGTTTTTTGGTCATGAGCGTAAAGGGCCCTCGCACTTTATACTTGTACCGATCCGATGCCGGATCGCTGGGGTCGCTTAAAATGAAAAGAATCTTAAAGCGTTACCTGAATACTAGATCGAACTCTAAAATTCAAACAAAAACCGGGCGGCCTTGGGCCCCGGACGTTTTTCAGCGGTCTGCCGATTCATGAGCATCCCTGAAAAAGACGCTTGTCGGCTAATTGTACTTCAGGCTCGAATTCTTTCCGGACAGCCGGTTTGAACGCCGGTAGGCGGAGCTTTTTCCTTGACAAGGCGCAAGAGCTATCATACAGTTACATTATAGCTAAAACATAGTTAAACCTATGGTGAATATTAAGAAAACATCATGAAACCCAAAGATCCTCCGAACAGCCAGCGAGAAACTCCAATGGGCGAGGAAGCTCCTAACCGGAACAGGGTACGGTTTGAGGTTTACGGCGAAGAAATGATCGACAAAGAAGTAAAGCTCAGCGGCAACAGCGGTCGCGTGTACCTCCCGCCCGACTGGGTGGGCAAACACGTAAAAATAATCCGCATCGATTGAAGGTCGGCTCCAGAAGGTCTCCTTATGATTCCAGGTTTGATAGTCAGAGAACTACGCGAGGAAGACATCGAGGAAGTTGTTCGAATACATGGTGTAATCACCAAGAAACCCAGCCCCGCGGTAGTAGAGGAATTGCTCCGCGAGAGCCTGGAGAAAAACAGGGGGGTCGGTTTCGTGGCGGAAATCGACGGGCGCGTGCTGGGCTTCATGATGGGAGAGATCAAACTCGGATCCTTCGGAGTCGGACAAAGCTTCTGGATCGAAATGATGGCAGTCGATCCGAAACACATGGGCACAGGTATCGGCCAGGCGATTGGAGAGCGTTTGTTCGAGTTCTGCAAAAGTAAAGGTGTGTTGGACGTCTATACGGCGGTTCGTTGGGATTCGGGTGACATTCTTTCGTTCTTCAAAACGCTCGGCTTCGATCGAAGCAATTTCATCAACCTGCGGAAAAAGCTCCAGTGAGTTCTCTGGTGACGCATCCCATTCTATTCTCTAGTTGTCGCCAAATGCGGCGGAGTATCGGTTCGGACCACCGGCTATAACGGTGAGACGGAATGAGGGAGCCTGGAAAGACATTCTTGTCGTTCGAAACCCGCTCTAGGCCGAATCCGAACGAAAGACCTAAACCGCTCGCCATGACGATCCGGTCAATTTCCCAAGAGGAAAAACATGTTAGCGAATTACGGGTATACGGACGGGTCCGGAGATTATTTCATTACCATAGACACGGACAAGTGTAACGGCTGCGGCGACTGTGTTGAAGCGTGTCCCGCCGAAGTGATTGAAATCCTGGACGAAGATCCCAATGACCCTCTCCGTGAGGAACCGGTGGCCGTCGTTTCCGATGCGCATCGAAAGAAGATCAAGTACGATTGTGGTCCGTGTAAACCTGTGGGAGAACGTCCTCCCTTGCCGTGCGTGTCGGCGTGCCGGCCGGGCGCCATATCGCATTCGTGGTAACGTCCTGGTTCACACCGGAATGGTCCGATTTTAGATAGAGCCGTCCCGGTTTACCGTCCGGGGGGGGACGCCCGGTGGGGCAGGTTGGGTTAGCGAGCGTAGCCCATGGCCTGGTTGTTGGGTTTCGTTCCTCAACCCACTCTACACTCCCCTTCTCCATCGGTATCAAGACGCCTGAAACGCGCTAATCAGTCTCCTCAAACGCCTTTCCCGCTTCTTCGATAATCGTTTCCGCTCGACCTTGGTCCGGCTCGGGCACATAAAGCGCCCCCCAACCTTTGGTCGCCACATAGATCCCGTCGTAGGCCGTATCTTTATACTCTTTGATCCAGACGGAGATTCCTTCCTCTCTTAAGGCATGTGTGAGCTGATCCGCCTCGAACTGGTTTTCCAGGACATGGACTCGTACCCAGTGGTTTTCCTTCGGATTTGGCATTTAGCGCTCCCTGAGAACTTGACAGGAATGTAAGAGTAACCCCCGAAACGGTCATGCAGCGATCACATGGAAACAACGCAGCCAACAACGGGGAGGCGACTTCGGTTTCGGATGCTTGGAGAGCTTGAAAGCGTGTCCAACTTGGGCGATTACGTAATCAATGACAAGGACGAAGACATCCGCATCATCCGATGCGAGAGACTCTGTTTCCCGACGGAATCGGCCTGTTCAACCGAACGTTCAGTATGCCCATCGACTTCCGACGAGGCCGAGTGCGGTAATCGTGGGAGAACCACAGAGGGCGACGGGTCAAAAAGGATCCTCATCATCGTGGGAATGGGGAGGTTTGCGTGTGTAGATCACCTTGAATTCATCGGGTGCGAACTTGAGACAAGCCTTACATGTACCGTCATCCTCGTTTAAGTCCACCGCTTCGAGACGGACCTCGAAGCCGATGGCCTTGTATTCTTCGACGGCTTCGCTCAGACGCGGCTCATTGGTCATAAACTGCTTTCGCCAGCCTTCTTTGACAAGTTCCTCTTCGCGGGTCATGGCCTGATAATCTGGGAGCAAGGTCCCAAGTGTGAATAATCCGGTTAATATTCTCCATCAGAAGGAGCGGATCCTTCGACGCGGGCGCTGATGCACTCGGAAGGAAGGGTCAGCGAGCGTGCAGCATTTCCGTGACCTTTTGCAGGAGGGCTCGAGGTTCCACCGGCTTATCCATGTAAGCATCGCCCTGAAGGCCTTCCGCACCCTCCGGAACGTCGAATCGATCACCATATTCGGTTCTGACCGAGCTGACCATAAGAACGGGGGTGTCCCGGTAGTCTATGTATTCAGTGGTCATCTTCAAAGCGGCACTTACGTTAAAACCCTCGAACATGGAGTCCATCATGATGTCCAAGATAATCAAATCCGGGTCTTCAAGAGTAACCAGTTCGAGGCCTTCGGTTCCGTTCTTTGCGGAGACTACCTCATAATCACCCGATTCGAGAATCAACTTGGTGCTTTCAACAAAATCCGGATCGTCATCTATGATCAGAATTTTCGGTCTACGTTTCACTGCAGCTTCCTCGCATTCCAGGATCGTTTTTGTTTTACTATCCTGAACTTAGGAGACGCTGTCAAGCAAAAACAATCCGCTCGATAGGCTCCTCACATCGAAGTGCATAGCAGGTGAGCGCGTGGGAAAAACGGCTCGATCTCGCTTTACAAAGCAACTTTTTTCAGGGTATGCATATTTTGTTCGAAAATAAACCGAGGTCCCGTGGCCATGACGGATCATCCTTCTGAATTGAATTTTAGCAGCCTTCAGGTCGGAGACATGCTCAGCCGGTTTTCACTTTCCAGGCTGCTAGTGGTAGGCGACTTGATGCTGGATCGATATATTTGGGGTTCGGTGAACCGAATTTCTCCGGAAGCTCCAGTGCAGATTCTCGATGTAACCAATGAGACCGATGCCTTGGGGGGAGCGGGGAATGTGGCCAAGAATCTGGTTTCGTTCGCACAAAAAGTGTCCGTCATAGGAGTGCTGGGAGCCGATGCGGCCGGCAGCCGCATCCGGCAATGCTTCGAGGAGCTGGGTGTAGAGACTCGTGGTCTTCTGGAAGACAAAACAAGGGTCACCACCCAAAAAACTCGAATTATAGCGGGGAACCATCAAATGATGCGGGTTGACCGGGAGATGCGGCTTCCTCTTTCATCCCGATTGGCATCGGATGTGATTGAACGCACCCGGGAAATCATAGACTCGACAAGTGCTCTCCTGCTGTCGGATTACGGCAAAGGCCTGTTTTCCAAGGAGGTGCTTCGTGAACTGATCCGGTTGGCGACGTCCCACGGCAAGCCCACGATTGTGGACCCCAAAGGCGTTGATTATAAGCGGTACGCGGGCGCCACCATCGTCACACCGAACCGAAAGGAGGCTTCTTTAGCCTCAGGCGTCGATATCGATGATGGCGAGGATTCACTCGAGGAAGCTGCGAATCGGCTCCGGCAGGAGTTGGGCGATACCCATATTTTGGTAACGCTCGGCGCCAAAGGTATGGCCCTGTTCACTTCCGACGGGAAGCACGTCCATATTCCCGCTACCGCCAGGGAAGTGTATGATGTTTCCGGTGCAGGGGACACGGTGATCTCGTTTCTGGGGCTAGGCATCAGTTCCGGTTTCAGTCTGGAACGTGCCGCTGCTTTGGCGAACGCGGCCGCAGGCATTGTTGTGGGTAAAGTGGGCACGGCAACGGTTACCCAGGAAGAACTCAGGAAGGCGCTACTGGGAAGCCTTGACCCGTTGACCCGGAAAATCCGTGAAATTAGTGGCCTCATTCAGGAAGTCGAACAAATCAAAAGACGCGGCAAGACCGTGGTATTTACCAACGGTTGTTTTGATTTGCTCCATGCGGGCCATATCAGGCTTTTGGAAGCGTCGAAGAGGTTGGGAGACGTACTGGTTGTTGCAGTGGATGATGACGAGTCCATCAGAAGGTTGAAGGGCGACGGTCGTCCAATATTGAAACAAGACGAGCGCCTGCGGATCTTGGCGGCCCTGGATTCGGTGGATTTTCTCTGTCCGTTTTCGTCTCCCGAGTTGAAAGAGCTTCTTGATCAGCTAAAACCGGATGTGCTCACCAAAGGTGCGAATTACTCGCACAGTCAGATACGCGGAAGGGAGGTGGTGGAGCGTCATGGAGGACGGGTGGTCGCCATACCCCTCGAGCCGGTAGCCTCCATATCCGGACTGATCCAACGGATCCGGCAAAACGGGTAGATTCCAAGCGGAGAACACTTAGTGGGGATACGAAGGGAGCTGGTCGAAGGCGAAATCCGCATCAACGGAATGTCAGGCCTGTGCGAGTACGATCAGGGAAAGGCTGCCTGCACCAAAAACCTATCTGGTGCGTTTCACTCACAAGAAGGGAGTCGATGATGTACAGAAGACTTTGTTGGGTGCTGTTGAGCGTGTTCATGATGACGTCTTCTTCTACCGCCAAAGAGATCGGCGGGATCAATCTGCCCGATTCACTGATGGCGGGTGATACCAAATTAGTGCTAAACGGATCAGGGTTACGTAAAAAACTTTTTGTAAAAGTTTATGCAGGGGCTCTGTACTTGACGCAGGAAAACGCGGACGCCCGGAAGATCATCGACGCGAATGAGCCGATGGCCATTCGCATGCACTTTGTCTACGACGGCGTGTCCTCGGATAAGCTGATCGAGTCCTGGAATGAAGGCTTCAACAATGCGACAGGGGGAGACCTCTCTCCCATTCAGGATCAGGTGGAGCGATTCAATGCTTGTTTCGCCGAAGAGGCCAAGTCCAATGATGTATACGACATTGTCTACATCCCGGGCAAGGGAACCGGTGTAACAAAGAATGGGCAATTGTTGGGGGAAATAGAAGGGTTTGAATTCAAGAAAGCGGTCTTTTCCATCTGGCTCGGAGAGAAACCGGCGGATTCAAAATTGAAAAAAGGGATGCTGGGGAGCTAGTATTGTGTATTGACTTGGAAAAGAAACTCCTTGGGCCATTTAAGCCGCCTGAGGTCATAGCTTCCAAGGGGGGAACCGTTTCACGGTGAACAAGTTATCGCCATCGAACCGGCTGACCGGCTTCCTTCTGATACTATCCTCCGTGAGCCTCACGGTCGCTCTTCTGTGTGGCACCTATCTGTATTTCAATTTATTTCGAATAAGAACGTTGAAAGCCGAGCTGTTTTCAGCTCGCGCCGTTCAGGAAAGGCTGTTCCGAGATCAACGGACAGATCACGCCCTGTACCCCCATCGCATGGGAAGCGTGGGCTTTGTATTGAACCCCCATATGAAGCAAGCTACGCTTTGGGGACTTCCCGATAAACCGTATCCAGTGAATGCTTTGGGGCTGCGCGGCGCCCCTGTTAAACCCAAAAAGCCCGGAGTTCAGAGGATCCTCCTTGTGGGGGATTCATGGTTTTTTGGATGGCGGATGGAAGAGAAAGACAAACTCGAGTACCAATTGCAAACACTTCTTTCAGCCAGAGTGAAGGGACGGGAGTTTGACCTGATCACCGTGGCGATCCCGGGATGGAACGTGTTTAGTCAAAACGCTTTTCTGGAGAGCCACTGGAGCATACTGGATCCGGATTTCATTGTTTGGGCGACGTGCACCAACGATGCGGAAGATATTGGCGGTGTTGTACCCCCCGGTGTTCTTGGCTACTACCTGAGCCCGCAGAACCGTGAATTCTCGCCGCTCACCTCAATGGGCAAGTACGCGGCCTATCCAATGCCCTTCGTTCTAAAGCGCCACCAGCATAACTTACGCCTTATTGAGGAATTTCAAAAGAAACACCGGATCGAAGTGCTTCTGCTGAACATCGACATCAGAGCAGGCTATTTTGCGCTCATTTCGGAGCGGACTCCTCCCACCGTTCCTGTGTTGTTCCTGCCGTTCAGCGCTTATGCAGACGACGAACGCCGGATGGTTTCCAAGTCTCCTTATGACGGGCATCCCAGCGCCTGGTTTAACGGAGTCATCGCATTGGGCATCATGCACAAGATGGCTGACATGCAAGTGATCCCAAGGCCGCTTTATGCTGAAAACGAACAGGGAGTTCTGGCGAACTTCGAGAAGGAAAACCGTCACCTTGTGACGGATGCCGAAGTGGACGAATATATGCGCGACTGTGTCACAGGAACGCAAGCCGAATACAATGCGGGACGCGAAGAGGGGGATTTACCCGGTTTCGGCATTTCGAAAGACGGGACCCTTTCCGAACACGGCGTGCTGTACCTGAGGGTAGGCGAGGCGGCTACGAAAATAACCTTGGATCTGGACGTGCCGGAGTACCTGCAGAATGTGCCCAATGCGCTCTCGATTGCGGTTCGGGATTTTGAAGGAAGAGAGCAAAAAGTGGAAAAAGACGTCCGAGGAGATTCGCTGTCAGTGGACGTGGAACTGCCTTTGCCGAGAAGCCGCTATCCGCTGGTGGAAGTCGAATGGCGGTTCAGTCGGGGCGTTTGTCAAACACCATATTCCTGCGTTTCAGCCACCTTGCTTCGAATGTACTCCCACTGAGCCGTCACTGTTTCATGGCAATGAAGTAGGCGCGCGAGAACTCGGCCTTCGCCGCGTATTCCATCTCAATTTCGAATACACCGTAAAGTTCGTAGATCTGTCTGAAGCCGGAGTGATATAAGGCCCTAATGAGGGACTCGTGCGTGGGCCAGAACGACTTCGCATTTGAAACGGCGGCCCAGGGATGGTGCTCGTCGTTCGGCTCGTTTTGCCATTCCGTATACCATCTTCCCATATAAGACGCCCCGTCAAATTCCACGCTGGTCAATTCTCCAAGATCGTCTTTGTATTTGCAGTTATCCACGGTGTCGGGCCCGGGAGCAAAATGGGTGTCCAGAAAGAGGAGTCCCGAGTCGGTGCAAAGATCGAACAGGTCTCCGATAGTATCGAACGGAGTGTCGAGATGGTAAAGAATGCCGCAGCAGAGAATGACCTCGAATGGATCGAGATGGAGGCGGGCGATCCGCTTGACGTCTTCCTGGATGAACGACAAGTTTGGTAAATCAAAGTATTCGGCGATAAGGGAACATTTTTCAAAGTTGGCCCGCCTGGCCTCGATTCCCAACGCATTCATGCCCGCGCGAGCCATTGCGAAGGATATGCCGCCTTCGAGACACCCCAGATCCAGGCAGCGGATGTCTTTGGGATTCCTGTTAATGAGCTTACGCACGCTACTCTGTATGGCCAAGACCCGTTCGTCATCCGTAATGAGCGGGCGCTTGTCACCCAACGTGCTCGCTGTGTCCGTCAACGGTATGTTATGAGAAGTCCAGGAAGCCGCAAGAATGGCTTCGAGGATTTTCATATCAGGCCGACGCATCTTGGATCGGATCCGATCTTCTGCGGTTTTTGAAATTGGTGTCACGAACGACCTCCGGAAAAAAATAGCAGGATGCTTTGAGCGGTTTCGGTCGAAAAGCCGATGATACGGCACGGCTCCGTATATCAGAAAGAGCGAGCGTTTGCCGGAAAGGGATGAAAGCTACGCGATCTCCCTGTTCGATCCCCCGAAACCAGAAAACGAGCGACGCGGTCGGAAGTGTCTTTGACCTAGCCGAAGGTGCGAATCGCGCTCTGAAAGACGATGAAGGCGGCATCGGGGAACTCTATCGCGGAATGATCCAGGAGTGAGAATAGTGGTTGCCATCCCTCGACATCGTAGGGAACACCCTCGGGCCATTTGTCTCCCCGCCGTGGTTTCCGGTCCATAACCGTCTCCCTCAACGGATGTTATGTCAAAAGAACGGGACCATGAGAACAACTCACATGGAAACACATTGTATACCCCAATCGGGGGCTTTTCTCCAGTATATTTAGGAATCCAGCCGAGCTTGGGTTTCCTGGAAGCATTGCCATCGAGGCGAGGTAATGATATGAGGATAGCAGGTTGATGAATCAGATGGCTGCATCCGGACCCGGCGTTGTTTTTGCACACGATGTTTCAACCGACAAACAATTTATATCGTGAAGGTAACCTAGCGTGAAGGTGATAGTTGTGTCGAATGCGCGCTTCGTGTATCTGCAGGACGAGAAAAGGTAGGAATCATGGATAGTGAATGCTTTAAAGTGGAGCGGGAAGGACATATCGTCTGGTTGGTCTTGAACCGACCCGAAAAGCGAAATACCATGACCATGGAGTTTTTCCAAGGGCTGTCCGTGCTGTTTCAAGACATCGATGAGGATCCGGAAGCCAGGGTGGTAGTGATCAAGGCGGAAGGGAAAAGCTTCAGTGCGGGTCTGGATCTTCAAGAGGGTGCAACCCTGATCCAGGGGGGCACGGCGGATGCCCGGGAAAAGCTTCGAAAAAAGATCTTGGAGCTTCAGGATAGCGTGACGGCCATCGAGAGATGTCGCAAACCCGTTATTGCTGCGATTCACGGCCATTGCATCGGAGGAGGGATCGACCTGTCCAGCGCTTGCGATATCCGTATTGCTGCGGAAGATGCCATATTTTCTATCAGGGAAACCAAAATGGCTATGGTCGCGGACTTGGGGACCTTACAGCGACTGCCCACGATTATCGGCCAGGGATGGTTTCGGGAGCTGGCGCTGACGGGACGGGATTTCTCTGCGGAAGAGGCACTGCGGATGGGATTCGTGACACGTGTTTGCCGGGACCGGGAGGATCTTTACGCCGAGGCCCGCAAGCTGGCTGACGAGATTGCGGCGAACTCGCCTCTGGCCGTCCAGGGCGCCAAAGACACGATTCTCTACAGCCGGGATAACGGGATTGCCGCAGGACTTCAATACGTGGCGCAGAAAAATACGTCTCTGCTGCCTTGCGAGGATCTGATGGAGGCGTTCCAGGCATTCATGGAAAAACGGCCCCCTCGTTTCAAGGGGAAATAAGCCTCGATATCTAATTTATCTCTTTCCGGAGAGGGAGAGACCCTAAGGGTCAGAGGCGTATGTTGACAAACGCCGTCTATCCATAATGTTTCGGTGTGTTTTGAACGTAAGTCTGTCCAAGTCGCGCGAAAACGTCAAGGAACACGAACGGTCAAACTCGAAACCGGATCCGACGAGAGTACCCCCCGGACTGGATGAGATCAAGCCCGTGGGTGCGGCCTGAGTCCCAAAATCCGACCCTGGATGAAGGCCTTGTTTCTCGGTCCTCGTGGCCGTCATTTTACTTGAGAATCAGTTCCTCGAGTTTCCGTTTGGGCACGTGGTGTACGTCGTTCGTATCCCTCCAATATCGGATACTCCCGCCCGGCTCGACGTCGTCCAATACGCACTTTTCCGCAGGTTTTCCCAGCGCCAGGACGAGACGGATCTTCAGTCGTTCCGGAATCTTTAGTTCTCTTCGAAGCTTTTCTTTGTTAATGGCGCCGAGCATGCATCCTCCCAGTCCTCGTTCAACGGCGCCTAAAAGCATGGTTTGAGCGGCAATGCCGTCGTCGCACCACCAGTTTTCGGTGATGTCCTGATCTACGAGCATCACGATATAAGCTGATGGGCGCTCTCCGGACGAGGGTCCCGGCCAGTCTTTCAGATAAGCGGCCCAGGCGAGACATTCGAAAATGCGCGTATTGGTTTCGGGATCCGCCGAGAGTATGTATTTGAGAGGCTGGAGGTTTGCCGCCGAGGCGGTGCAGCGGGCTAGCCCCACCAGTTCCACGAGCGTTTCTCTTGGAACCATGAAGGATTCGTCAAAACGCCGATAGCTTCGGTTCTGAAGCACCAACTCCTTTACATCCATTCTCTTTCTCCTTCTCGACGCCGTCCACCGATTGGGAACACAGGTCTAACTATTTACGGCCGACGATCAGTTCCGAGATCGGTTTTCTGGAGCCCCCGCCCTTGGTTTCAGCAGGATAGCCGAGAGCCACTAGTGCCATTAGCTCCAGGCCTGCGGGGACTTGTAACAATCCGGCCACTTGATCTTTCTGATTGAGGATTTCCCCAAGCCATACGGCGCCGAGGCCTAAATGATGGATGGCCAGCAGCATATTCTGTATGCAGGCGCCGATGGCCTGAAGATCCTTCACCCGGTCATAGCTCTTTGAGTGATCCATAAAAACGGCTATGCATACGGGTGCGTTCAGGATGATTCTCCCGTACTTGGTACAGTCGGCGAGTTTGTTCCTCCCTTGAGGGTCTCGGACAATCACGAACCTCCACGGCTGATTGTTGAGTCCGGAAGGCGCCCAGGATCCCATTTCGATGATCCGGTCCACGACGGAATCATCGACCCGGCGATCCGAATACGATCGAATGCTTCGCCGCTCTCGAATGGCGTCCAACATATCCACTTCCTCTATCCTTCCGTTTGAACTCCCCGACATGGATTTCTTACACGCTGAATCGGCTGAAGTCTCCGATGTTTTTGAATAAGTCGCTCAGCAGGTTCAGGAGATTGAGCCTATTATGACGCAGATCATCGTTGTCCACCATAACCAGGACGGTATCAAAAAAACGATCGATGGTCCCTTTGAGGCCGAAGATGATATCCAGGCTATTCTTGTATTCGCCCTCGTCCAGAAGCTTGTCCACGGCATGCTTTGCCTTCAAATAGGCATCCCACAGGTCCTTCTCGGCCGCATCCTCGAAGAGGGCGGCGTCGACCTCATTACTCAGTTTCTGATCTTTGAGGATGTTGACTACGCGTTTGAAAGAAATCGCCAAGGGTTCAAACTCGTCACGGGTTCGCCATTCGTTCAGCGCTTCCACGCGTCTGAGTGCTTCAGGAGGACGCTGGAAATGAAGACTCAAGACCGCATCGACGACATCGAAAGGGTACCCTTTGCCGGTGAGCAGATTATGAAAACGTGTACGGAAGAACTCCAAGATCTTGTCTTGGATGTCTCTGGGATCGGCTTCCACGCGATGACCCAGCAATTCCAGACTCTTATTCGTCAGGGTTTTCAGATCGAATACATAGCTTCGGTCCAAGAGGATGTTGATGATGGCCAGGGTGTGTCTCCGGAGCGCGTATGGATCCGCTACTCCCGTAGGTATGAGTCCGATGCCGAAGCAACCGCAAATGGTGTCCAGGCGATCCGCCATACCCACCAGAGCCCCCGCTTGGGAAGAAGGCAGCCGGTCTCCCGCGAAGCGGGGCAGGTAGTGTTCAAAAACGGCTTCGGCCACTCCTTCCGGTTCTCCGGCAAGTCGCGCATACACGCGTCCCATGACACCCTGCAGGCTGGGGAACTCGCCCACCATGCCGCTCACCAGATCGGCTTTACAAACGAACGAGGTCCGGTCTACGATATCAACTTCTTGTGGAGCCGCCATTTCCGCCATGAAACGGGCCAGCTCGCGAAACCGCTTCATCTTCTGGTACGAGGTTCCCAGTTTCTGTTGAAAGAGCACCCCCCTGAGTTTTTCCACAAAATCGTCCAACCGCCTCTTGCAGTCATCCTCGAAGTAGAACCTCGCGTCTTCGAGTCGGGCCTTTAGCACCCGCTGGTGGCCCTGGGTCACCACTCCCTCGTTTCGCGCCCGGGTATTGTTGACGGCCACGAACAGGGGGAGGAGTTTTCCTGACGGATCCCGCACGGCAAAATACCGCTGGTGTTCACGCAATGCGGTAATCAGCACCTCGTCGGGCAGCTCCAAAAAGGATTCGTCGAAGGAACCGCAGACCGCGGATGGATATTCCACGAGAAAGCTGTTTTCCATTACGAGTTCGGGATCATCCAGTATGGCGCCGCCTCGTTCCTGGGCTGCTTGCCGGATCTCGGCGAGCATAAGGCTTTGCCGCTCTTCCGGATCGATAATCACATGGGCGCTTCTCAGTCTCTTTACGTAATCGGCGTAATCTCGAACAACGATGGGATCGGGTGCGAGAAACCGATGTCCGTAGGTGACGTTGCCGGAAGTCACGGTATCGAGTTCAAAGGGTATGACTTCGCCCTCCAGTAGTGCCAGGAACCAGTGGATCGGCCTTGCGAAGGGAATCGGGACCGACCCCCATCGCATGGATTTGGGAAATGGGATATTGGCGATCCATCCGGGCAGAAGATCCCTGAGGATTTCGATGGCCGGCTTACCGGGAATGTTTTTCGTCAATGCTATGCACTTGCCTCGCCCCGTATCCACCAGCTCGAGATCGGTCAAAGCTACGGAATGTGCCCGGGCGAACCCTTGAGCCGCCTTGGTGGGGGAACCTGTTTGATCGAAAGCCGCTCTTTCAGGAGGACCGACCACCTGCAGTTGTATGTCTTTCCGCTGGAGAAGAAGGCCGGATATCACCAGCATCAATCTCCGCGGTGTGGCCATGGCCCGTATGCTTTCGAATGAAAGATGTTCAGCTTCCAGCCGTTCCGCCATGCTCTTTTGCATGGCTTCGGCAGTTGGCGGTAGGAAACGGGCGGGAATCTCTTCGGTTCCTATTTCGAGCAAGAATTCTCCAGTC
>Ga0068714_10005796_pt1 | contig 12927 bp, 9 predicted proteins | sample MTBNYHSulfiMetaG_FD_62988 | JGI IMG/M metagenome (GOLD analysis project Ga0068714, IMG submission 62988) | Enrichment culture microbial communities from rom New York Harbor, USA that are MTBE-degrading - MTBE-NYH (New York Harbor Sulfidogenic)... | ecosystem: Environmental > Aquatic > Marine >... | reverse complement strand
CACCATGAGACTGACCCCGACTGCGGAAACAGAGATAACTGCCGGCCACGTTAGCGAACGGTTCATTGCGGCACCCCTCTTGTTTGACTGGCAAGCACGAACACGGCGGCATCCGGATTCCTGTAGATCACCCTGAACTTGGGCGATTCGAGCAGAGCAAGCTCTATCTTCTGCAGTGAGCCTGCCGGCATGGCGCCCGTCATATCAATCGCCGCCTTCTGGCTCCGGCTGAGCACCAGGTAGGCTGTCGGATAGCTCTCCATTATTGGGGAGAGGAAATCGACCGGTGCGGCGATCAGTTCCTCTCGATCCTCAACCAACATACTGATGAGCGACAAGTAATCGTGGTCCTCATAATTCTGGTGTTGCAGGCTGTATCCCCATGCGCCGTCGATCAGCAGAGAATGGGCGGGCGCAATGTTGTGGATAAACTCTGTCGCTGCCACCTCGTCCTGGGTGAAGTAATATTGCCGTTCCTTCCCGTAATACCCAAAGAGCAGCCCTACCAACATGACCAGGCTCAGCAAGATCGAGAGCACTGCTGTGCGTTGCCGCCGGCCCGCCTGCGGGCTGGGGTACAGTGCAGCGGCGGCGAAAAATGCCAGAAACGGTAGGGCAAACAAGTACACTCGGAATACGATTTCCCCTCCGTACGAATTTGCTGCGAGCAACGGAAATGGGGCAAGCAACAGGAGAATCGCCGGCAGGTCCCAGCGGCCACGCCGCACTCGTCTGCTGAAACCGTAGAGGGCCATGATAGCGACCAGGGCACTCAGCGTTCGATCGATCAATGCGACGAGAGCCTGCCCCGGACTGGCATCCGCCAGATTGATGAAGTTGGCGCCGAAATTTCCCAGAAACCTGCCAATGGAACGGACAATCCAGTACAGGCTGTGATTCATGAACGGTTCGGCCATGTACATGAACCAGGTTGCAGTCAAGACCAGCATCAGGATGGGCAGGCTGCGCAGAGTAATGATCTGGAAGCCCACCAGCAAGGCGAGGCTGACGATCACCAGTAGCGGAGTAAGCTGGTGGCTCGAGACGATCACGATGAAGATCAGCGAGAGCATCAGAACGAGACCCACGCGCTGAGTTGGCCGCGCATCAGCCGCCGGTGTATCGCCGCCCGGCCTGGAACGGTCCATGATGTGGCTTAAAGCAGAAGCCAACCTCTTGGATCTGACCCAGCGCATGATGGTTGCTTCGGAAGGGTGGGCAAAAATCCTGAACCAATTGAGCGTGATACCAACGACAACCAGGTACAGGCTGTAGGTCAAAGACTGTGGTGCAAAATAGTCCTGCCCCACCCAATTCGCCAGGAAAAAGAACCAGATGCTCAGCCAGATCAATCGCTGGTCTCGTGTGAATGTCCGGACGATCAACAACAACGCACCAATGTCCAGTAGATTGAAGAATAGCGGTGCCCATCCGGCGTAACCTATCGCGCTCTTCAACCCGGCCACTTCGGTGATCAGTGCGTTGAACGCAAAGAAACCGGGCCAGTTGTGATAGACATCCAGATATGTGGCGTATGGGTCGACGGCGCCGTTACGCTGAATGTAGTCGACGATGGCAACGTGCTTCCACGCCCAGGCGTAGCGCAACGTGCCATAAAGCAACTGCGGAGTGCCGTGGATAATCAGTATTAACGCCACGACATGCAGGACCAGGACCGGTGCGCCAGCCTCTCGGTAGTAGACGTTCAAACAGAAGCCGATAGTCAGCAGGCCCAGCGCGACGTAGGTCCACGGCGAAAGCACCGACACCAATCCCACATCGTTCATCGCGCGCACGTCGGCGTTTGACAACGACAGCGTCCAGATCAAGAACGCGGTCGCTACCGGAAGCAGCATCAGCGGTCCCACCGTCCTGGTTATGGTTTTAGAGGATTCGCAAGACATTGTCGACATTTTTCGCTAACCACATCGGATGGTGGACGTAAAAAGTAGATTTGGAAAAGTTGGCTGTCACATGCCACAACCATGTCAACAACAGCACCGTCCTCATTTCGAGAACATCCCCTGGTGCTGTTAACTGGTGCGTCTCCAGCAAGGTACGTTCTTCAGAGGTCCAACTTGCTGCGGTGAGCAGCTCCTGCATGATCTCTCCCATTGCACGACAATCCGCAGGGGTGCGGATCGCCAGGAGAAACAGCATCACATCGGTTGCCGGTAAGCCGGTGGACACCGCGAGGTCCCAATCGATGATTCCGGTTACTTTACTGCCATCGGGCGCCATCAGGATGTTTCCCGGTGCGAAGTCGCCGTGCGTCCAACTGACCGCAAGCGTACGGCCCATCAATGTTGCACGCAATTCTTCAGCCAGACGCATGAGCGCTGGAGCGTTGTCTTTGTGATGCAGGCCCGTTTCCGACATCCGGCGGAGGGTAGCGATCGGCGCATCGACCCACTGTTGCAACAGCTGCGCGTCTACTTGAACGGAACGAGCGGTGCGCCGGTGCAGTTCACCAATGGCTTCGACAGCGAGGTGCAGCAAACGCGCTCTGCTTTCCGGAGCGAATAGCATTTCGCTCAGAACGACACCGGGGACGATCCGTTCCACCGTATAAGGTTGCTTTCCTGCCTGGCCCTCGGCCAGGATCAGCGGAAGCAGAGCGCGCCAATCGCCGAGTCGAGAATCTGCGCGCAGCTCGGTCAGGACGTCGTTCTGGCGTCGCAGGTTTGCTGCAGCGATGGTCGTTCTGGGCATCTTCAACAAGACAACCGGCGCGTCGCGGGGTGGCCCCAAGGCGACGACAACCAAATCGGCGAATGTCCCGACTCTGTAGTGGATGTCCCAGGTTTGAATTGGAGGGAGGTCTGGCCAAATCGGAAGTGCTGTCAGAACATCCGCAGTAAGCTTGGGAGCTTTCAACACATGCAATTTGTCATCCCAGTACCACAAGGGGCGGTGGCAAAAAGACAACAGATATGTAAGGGATGGAACATGGAGCTTGCTCAGCCAGACGGTACGCAGCCGCGTGCCAGCCAACAGAATCACCGCCATAGCCGTTTGGCTGATAAGCCAGGCCATCCCGATGCCGGTGATGCCGTGCGTTCCCATCAGGAAATAACTGAGCGAGATTGTCAGGATGCTCAATGACGCCGGGACGACGACGACGGTCCGCATGCGGCGGCGAACACGGGCAGTCGTGGTATATATGGACGTGACGGCGTGGGGAAGGGCCGACAATGCCAGCAGGCGGAGCAAGGTGGCTGCATCTGAGGAGTAGCCCTTGCCGAAGAGCAACAGGATATCAGGCGCGCCTACGAGCACGACTGCGACCACAGGCACTAAGAGTGCCAGGGTCTGGACAAATACCCGGTAACTGTAGGCGTCGAGATTCCCAGGATCCGTGGCTCCTTCGGCCAGCAGGGACTGTCCCATGCTAATACTCACCAGATACAGAGAATAGGCCATCGTCCATGCCAGGTAGTAATAGGCGTTTTCCGTGGCGCCAATCTGCTGCGTGACCATGATGGGCAAAACGGTGTATGTCGCCTGGGTCAGTACCGATCCGAAGTAATCGCTCGCAACGTAGCGCGCAATGTGTGAGAGCACGATGGGTTGCGCTTTTCCTTCACTGGCTATGACGTGCCTTGGAATCAGTTTTCTGAAAAGCAACAGGTTCACAGGCACAATCGTCAGCAATAGCGGCACCGTCCAGGATGCCAGCACGCCGTAGCTGGGAATGGACTGTGCGAGGACCACAAGGAAGCCGATCTTGAGAATGGCGAAGACCGTATTTCCGACCGGTACCCAGGTGGCCTGTCTCAAGCCGGTCAGCGCGCTGTCCTGCAGCACGAAGATACACCACAGGATTGCCGAAGCGGTAAACCAAATGACAATAACCGGGCTTGAACGTAGAAAACCCAGAGAAGGGGCCCAGAGATCCAGTCCGGCGAGAAAGACCAGACTGACCACCAACGCCAGGAATGCGCTGATCGCGTATGAATAACCGATCAGACGGGGCGTATCTTTTCCCGCACTGGGGATGAAGCGGTTTAGGACACTCATCAGGTTCAGTTCTGAGAAAAACGCCAGGAAGGTCAACACGGACAACGCGGCTGAGTTCAACCCGATCACTTCCGGAGGATATGTACGGGCGGCCACTATCCAGTACAACATGCCAAGTCCGGCTGTGACGGCTGAGCTGAGCACCAGGGCATAGCCATTACGGAACAACGGAAGACGTAGGTGGCTACCGATTTGCATCAACACAGAGGACCTGGCTGCACGGGCGAAGACAGACATGTTACACCCTGCCTTCCGCCGGCGCAGTCAATCTTCGATACAGCCGGAGTATCTTCGTGGGAACCCATTCGGAAGGAGGTGTGACGCGTAGCCCTTCCCCCTTCAGCAGTTTGCCGAGGTGGTCCACCCCGATTTCGGGATAGACGACAATGCGCGATAGTGCAAAGATGTCGTCGGTGGTCGTACTCATCGCGTTCTTGACGGCGCAAGCAGAGGCGTATCCTGCATCGATGACCAATTGGCGAACCTTGGGACTGTGGTGACCGTGCGGATAAGCAAAGGTCGAGACAGCTCGCCCCAGATGTTGTTCCAGAATATCCTTGGAGCGGAAGATCTCGTCCCGTGCCTTGTTCGTCGGGATGATGTCCAACTGCGGGTGATTGACGGAATGTGCACCGCACTCAATGCCGCTTGTGCAGATTTCAGCCACCTGATTCCACGTCATCATCGGACGGTTGCCCTCGCCATCGGGAGCCAGCCAACGGCTCTCGCCACCCACGAACCCGCTGACGATATACAGCGTTGCCGGAAATCCATACGCGCGGAGAATCGAATACGCGCCGGTGTAGAAGTCCGCAAGGCCATCATCGAAGGTGATAACTACCGGACGTTCAGGCAGGGCACCCGCATTCACGGACACGATCTGGACGAATTGTCCTACGGTGAGCGGCGTGTAGTTCCGGTCATGCAGATAAGCCATGTGTGTTGCGAACTGCTTCGGAGAAATCGCCCAGGGTCTGAATTTTGGGGCCACATCGTCCGCCATGCTGTGGTACAGTAAGATGGGAACAGGCGTACTCATGGGACGATCTCCTGTTTGCTTGGTACCCCTTCCACATCGGGGCGATGGGGTAGCTTCTCGACCGGCTGTCGGGCTTCCTTCCGCAGTTTCGCATGGTGCCAGTAGCTGCGCAGATACGCAATCGGCCCGTATAACATGCCTTTGCGCTCCTGAATGAGCAGCTCTTGCGGAAAGCTGGCTGACCTCTGGATGACCTTCGGTGAGCGGGCCTGTAACATGTAGTATACACCGATCGGTACTCTGACCGCAACATCGATCAAGCGCAGTGGGTTGTCTTTGATTGACTTGGCGAGAAATGCCGTCAATCCTGCGCCATAACCGTAGGCCATTTTTCGCAGTCCAGCATATTCCCGCCGGTGGAAATGCCATAGGATCGCCGAGGGTTGGTACACGAGTTGGTACCCACCGACAATCGTGCGGAAGAAGGCGTCGAGATCGTCGCCACCGAGGGCCAGGGTACCGGTGCCCAGATCGGCCGCAAAGCCGCCCATTTCGCGCAGTGCCGAAGCCTTGAAGGCCATGCTCGCACCCGTACCAAACCAACCAGCCGAATACGGATACAAGGCACTGGAATCGCGGTGCGCTGCCATGTCAAATAAGCGCGGAATGAAACCTTTGCTCAGCCCGACGTATTGCTCTACGAGCCACTGCGCAGGTGTCTCGATCTCGGCTGGCAAGACGATCCCTGTGACACATGCGACGTTGGGCGCTGTGTCGAACCCGCGGACCAGTTCCGCAAGCCAATGCCTGTCGACCAGCACATCATCGTCCGTGAACGCCACGATTGGGGCGTTGATTTCCTTCAGTGCACGGTTGTGGGCCACCGCCAGCCCGGGCTGATCCTCGCGCACATAACGGACTTTGCCGGAACTTGCATATTTGTCGGCGATCAATTCAGCGGTTGCGTTCGTGCTTGGGGCGTTGTCGACAACGAGAATCTCGAAGTTGGGGTATTCCAGCGCGAGCAGCGAATCAAGCGCGGGCGCAATCAGATGCGCACGATCGCGTGTGGCGACGACGATGCTCACGAAGGGCCCGTCGCGCAGTATCTTCGCGCGCCCGGCAATGCAGCGGGGTTCTTCCGTTCCGGGTATGCCCGCTGCGGTCAGACGGTTGATCTCGGAGAGGCCGTCTCCATGTAAGTGAGCGTTAATTTGTTTGCTGGCGGTTTCCCAGATCTGTGCTGCGTACTCCTGTGGCTCCAAACCCTGTTTCCCCAGACTCACTTCGATTACCGTAACGGGTTGGGTGTGCAACCGGACCAGCACCAGCCCCTTCTCGTACCGGATGCCGGTCGCATGGTCGACCGCGTCGACGTGGGGCAGTGGCTGGCTGATCTCGACCTGTAGAATTTTCAGTGGTGTGTAATCCGGAGGCATCGGTCCCGGAAACTCGTTGGTTGGTTTTTGTGTCATCATTTCGATGTCTCCTCATTGTGAGCACAGGAAGTCCCCTGAGCCGCCGGTTGTTCCTCGAACCGTTGCGTAGTGCTGCCCATTACAAACAGGCAGGTGCGAAAAACAACCGTACCCTCCAGTTATCCCTTCAATTTGCCGGAAGCCGTCTTGATGTCATTGAGTGTTGATGTCGCGTGGGGCGTAGACCCCTTGGTCAGCTGCCGGTGATTGCGGTAACTCTTCAGATAGGCGATGGGACCATACAGCATGCCCTTGCGTTCGATTGCCAGCAATTCTTTCGGAAAGCTCGGTGACCGTTGAATGATCTTGGGACCGCGCGCTTTCAGCATATAATACACCCCGAGCGGCGTCTTCAACGCGATCTCGAAGAAGCGCACCGGTTTGTCTTTGATCGTCTTAACGAGGAAAGCGGTTAAGCCGGCCCCGTAGCCGTACGCCTGCTTGCGCAGGGCCGCGTAGTCTCGCCTGTGGTAATGCCACGCGATAGAAGTGGGCTGGTACACCAGTTGGTAACCCCCTGCAATCACCCGGAAGAACCCATCGAGGTCATCACCACCGAGCGCCTGCGTACCCGTGCCTAGATCTGGAGCGAATCCGCCCATTTCTCGCAGAACCGTGGTTCTGAAGGCCATGCTTGCGCCAGTGCCGAACCAACCCGCTGAATATGGGTATAACCTGCTTTTGTCACGGTTCTCGTCCAGATCGAAGATACGTTGCGCGAAGCCTTTGCCGAAACCCACGAACTGCTCGAATAACAGCTGGGCCGGCGTTTCGACCTCCGCCGGGAGGACCAAACCGGTCACACACCCCACACGTGGCCCGGCGTCGAAAGCACGAACGAGCTCGGTCAGCCAGTACGCGTCTACCACCACATCGTCATCGGTAAAGGCAACGATCGGCGCCGAGATTTCTTTGAGCGCGCGGTTGTGAGCCACCCCCAGTCCGGGGCGATCTTCACGTACGTACCGAATCCTGTCCGCGTGGCCATATTTCCCTGAGATCAGCTCCGCCGTCTCCGTCGTACTTGGGGCATTGTCGAGGACGAGGATCTCGAAATTGGGGTAATCCAACTCGAGCAGTGAGTCCAGGGTCGGCGCGAGCATCCGCGCCCGATTCCTTGTGGCAATGACAATGCTGACGAACGGCGCGTTTTGTAGCACTTGCTCGCGCCCGCTCACGCATGGCGGAGTGCTCTGGGTGGACAGACCGCCCGGTTCCAGCGCATTTACCTCTGGGAGGCCGTCTTGTCGCAAGTGTGCGTTGATCGCGGTGCCCAGGTGTCCCCAGATTTGAGCGGCGAACGCCTCGGGACTCACACCCTGTTCCTCGAAGCGGATCTCGATGACGCCAACCGGCCGAGAGTGCAGGCGTACCAGTGCCAGTCCGGTCCGGTACCGCCCGCCCGCCGACGCGCTGTCAGCAGTAATGGTTGGGATTGGTTGGCTGATCTCGACTTGCAGGATCTTTATCGGTGCGAAGTCAGGCAATAGGGGCTCGAGCCCATTAGCCGAAAGTTCTGGATTAGTCATGACCGTGTCTCCTTCATTTGCTTCTTTTCGCTGCTAGCCAGGCTGTACCAGGTCTGCTGCGAGACTCTGGTTGTCGCCAACTGGAAGCATCGAGCTGTCCGTTGCTTCGTGATTGACCAACCAGCCAAGCACGGTGCCGACAACGTATCCGGCAGTTGTCACACCCAATCCTGTGAGGATGGCAATGGCGCGCGTGAACCCTTGTGTATCTCTGCCCGTCAACGTGTCTGCAATTCCCTTCATTACACCCAGAGGCAGAGTCCGCAGCGTGTAAGTTCTTTCGGAAGAGAGACCGTCTTTGGCCCCGGCGATGCGTGACAGAATCGCTTTGGATTGCCCTTCCGCATAACACCGCGACCAAAAATAACGCCAGTTCGCGCGGTGAGCCGGTACGCGATGATGGACCCTTGCCTGCGGTTCGTAGAGAATCACGCCGTTAGGCCAATACCGCTTGGTCCGGATGCCGATCTCCGTCTCCTCGTCCCCAACTGGCCAGGTTCCCACGCGGCCAATTCCGTGGCGAAATCCTCCCATCGTTTCAAAGACGGTCCGCCGGAAAGACATATTGCAGCCTATGGGATTGCGCACGGCTGTCGTTGTTGTCGGCATTCCCTGGTAAGAACACCCGATGACCCAATTGAACTCCCGCGGGAACCACCCCGGCTGCCCGCTGAGCCACAGTGGTTCGACTGCACCACCGATGCCCAAAACATGCGTGTCCGCATAGTCGCGGCTCAAACGCTCGAGCCACTCCGGCTCTGCGATCGCATCCTCGTCCATGAAGGCGATGATGTCGCCTTTTGCCTGGGCGATTCCACTATTACGTGCACCGGAAAGACCGCGCGGCTCGCGGTTTTCGATCACGATCACACCATCGAGGATGCTTTGGGCACGTCCCAATAGCTCCGTATTGTGATCGATGACGACGATGACCTCGCGTGGCTGAAGCGTTTGCTGGTGGATCGATTTCACCGCCGCGACGAGATCGTTCCAACGGTCTGTTGTGTAAGCACAAATGACTACGGAAATATCGCGCATGTGATTCATGGTCATCATTCCCCCGCCAGAACGACATCACAGCTCAGTTCTTCGCCACTATCTTGCCTGGGGTCGAAGTGCCCGGCTGCGTCGTCTCGCTTCCATCCTCGTCCGAAGCGTTCCTTCAATATCGTCTTGAGCACACGCCAACCATCCGGGAACGTCTTGAGCCGCCCTTCACCATGGATGCGTGGTGCCTCAAAACTCGGCACCTCTGCTATCTTCAACCCTGCACGCAACGCGCGAACATTCATCATCGTCTCGATCTCGAAACCATCGCCGTCCAGCTGCAGCGCCCGCAGGACCCTGGACCAGAACGCGTTGTACCCGTACAGCAGGTCGGAGAAGTTTCCCCCGAACAGAATGCGGACCATCGTCACGAAACCCCAGTTCCCCAATCTGCGGTGGATCGGCATATCGTCCGTACCGCCGCCTTGCAAGAACCGAGACCCTTTAGCATAGTCAGCACCGGCAAGCAACGTACCCACGTACGCCGGGATTTCCTCGGGCAGTGTGGAACCGTCAGCATCCAACATGACGATGATGTCACCAGTGGCTGCAGCGAAACCGTTACGAAGCGCAGCCCCTTTACCCTTCCCTCTCTGCTCCACGATCCGCGCGTTTGGACGCAGGTCGCAGGTGACCTTCAACGTCCCGTCGGTGGAGTGGCCGTCCACCAACAGAACCTCGTGTACCCACTCAGGGATGCGATCGAGGACCAGGCGCAGATTGTCTTCCTCGTTTAGCGCCGGAACTACGACACTCACTGTCGGGAAATAACTGGGTGCTGCGGCAGTCCTATCTACTGTTGTTTTGTTTTCTTTCTGATTTTCGTTTGGCCATGCGTTCATGACGCTCCCCATCCTTTCTGTTGTGGACGGGGGGGAGATGCAAAGACGTTGTACGTTTGGTTGCCTGAACCGCATGGAATTGCGCCAACCTAAAGGAACTCGGTCTTTGTGTGTGATGTGGGGACTCCCTGTTCGCGGGTTTGCCGCTGCAGGAAGGTGCTGTAAACAGAACCTGCCAGACCTGTCTGGAAAACTCTGCGCATTGCTGGAAACGACTGGGTCGCTCCATCTCCTTGCCGTAATCTGCGAACTCCCACGATTCGCATTCTCTCCCCCGTTATTGCTGCGTTGAAGGGACAAGTCCTCTTCGCTTGCCCTTCTCTCGTCTCCGGATGATCAGATAGTACTATGGTACTGATTCTGGTACTATGGTACCACTGCAAATTGGTAATGCGTATGATTCATGTCATATATAAATACGAGTTTCAAGTTGAGCACCCATATACGTTTTATCATAGTGTGAGTTTGGACCGTCATGAAGCGAGGCTCTTCCCTTGTGCCCAACTCTCTGGCCCATGCGTGCGGATGGTCTGAGAGGCATCCCCAGGTCCGCTCCAAATGGACGGAGGGACTGTCGTTGGTAGACTTGTCACGGAGAGCGGGTCAATTGTCGCCCGCAACCATGAAGCTCTGTGTTACCCATGCTGCTTTGCTTCCTGTTCGCAAATATGTTAAACTTAACGGAGCAGAAGTGTCGTTTTAGGAGTTTTACATAGTGGCAAGGGCCATCGGCTGTGACCCGGTGGTCAGGATCTACAGCGAATCGCAGTACCGGTGATGAGCCGCGGAGTTCGGACGCTGACGCCGTCCCCAATGGACGGTGCCGTGCAGCCAGATTCAGAAAGGTCTTGTGTGAGGGGAGGGAAAATGAGGAGAAATTCGGTCTTACTGTGTGGCGTGTGCGCGCTGATGGTGGTGTTGAGTATTCCCGTCATGGCTGCATCTCCGGCGTTACCGGCCGCCGGTGTGACGGAGCAGCTCATACCCGAACCTGTACCGCAACGCATCAGCTTTGCGCCCGGAGCGACCTCTGCTCAAGTACAGGGCACGTTGGCTGCCTCGGAAATGAAGCGCTACGTCGTCAGCGCAAGGGGTGGGCAAACTATGGTTGTCAAGGTGGCGCCGGGAACCGTGCAGAATCCCAAGGCAATCCTGATCATCTGGGGTGTGGATGGGACAGTCCTGATGTCCGATCACGTGGGGGCCACTGCATGGAGCGGGCCTCTGCCGTCGACTCAGGATTACTACATCGATGTGCGGTCCGTGGTGCAGAGCGCGGTGAAGTTTACTTTGGATGTGGAGATTCCGCCTCTGCCGGCACCCGAGGCCACGCCGGTGCCGCAACGCATCAGTTTTGCGCCTGGCGGGACTTCCACGCAGGTCGAGGGGACATTGGCTCCGGGCGAAATCGCGCAATATGTCATCAGGGCGCTGCGGGGCCAGACTCTGATCGTCAAAGTGACGCCTGGGACCGAGGACAATCCCGACGCGGTGCTGGTGATCTGGGGCGCGGATGGTACGGTACTGATATCCGATCACGCCGGCGCGACAGCATGGAGCGGGCCATTGCCATCTACTCAGGATTACTACATCGAAGTGGTTTCGGTTGTGCAAGACCCGGTGATGTTCGTACTGGATGTGACGGTTCCGCCGTTGGCGAAGTGATGCACAACATTCGTCTTGTTGCCGAAAGCGCACAGATCGACTACAGGTTTCGTCGCTGAAATATTGTCCCTGCGCCACGCTTTGGAGGAGAATGGATGCCGATATTTGAAGCAAACAGGTTATTAGATCTAACGACACGGATTTTTGTCGCTGCGGGAGCACCGGAACCCATCGCACGTCAGGTGGCCGACTCGCTGGTGCTCAACAGCCTGATGGGCGTGGATTCGCATGGTGTCTTGCGGATTCCACAGTATCTGGAAGCAATCGAAACCGGATCGATCATTCCTGACGCTGAACCCAGGGTGGTCCGTGACCGTGGTGTTGCAGCGATTCTGGATGGACAGTGGGCTTTTGGCCAGATTGTCGCGCGACGGGCCATGCAGCTGGCTGTGGAAAAGGCCAAACAGCACACGGTCGGCATCGTGAGTTTTGCGCGGGTGCTACACATCGGGCGCCTGGGTGAGTGGGCGACACTCGCTGCGGAGCAGGGTTACTTCGGTTGGGTGCTGACGAATGGGGCGTTGCCAGGCGGTTCGGTGGCTCCCCACGGTTCCGGACAGCGGCTGTTCGGGACGAACCCCATCGCGTTTGGTATCCCCGGCGGGTCGCATCCCCCGGCCGTCGTCGATTTCTCCACGTCCGCTACCGCCGAGGGCAAGGTCCGGCTCGCCAAGTTCAAGGGTGAGCGAGTTCCTGCCGGCTGGCTGCTCGATCGCGACGGGCGTCCTACGACCGATCCGGCAGATCTGTACGATGGCGGGGCGCTGCAACCGTTCGGCGGACACAAGGGTTACGGGTTGTCTCTCATGGTCGAGGTACTGGGAGGCATTCTGAGCGGCGCAAACGTGCCGATCTCGCTGGGGTACGTCCCACAGAACGGTGTGTTCATGATGGCACTCGACGTGACCTTCTTCCGCACGCCTGCGGAGTACGACGAGGTCGTCGACACGCTGCTCGACGGGATCAAGAACGCCCGTCCGGCGGAGGGTTTCGAGGCAGTGCTCGTGCCCGGCGAGCCTGAGTTGTCGCGGCGGCGTGAGCGCGAGGAGCATGGCATTCCGGTCGATGACCAGACGTGGGTGGCGATCCAGGCGGCGGCTGCTAACCTCAACGTCGCGATTTGAGAATCGCGACGCGTATCAAGTGAGCGGGCCCCAGGCCGGCGATCCGGTGGTGAAGAGCGGGAAATCATCTCGGCCTGGCAAACAAAGCTTGCCAGGCCGTTTCGTTGTTGTGTTCTTTGCGTCCGCACGTTGCTTGTGCTAAACTCTCGAAGACAGATTTCGCCACGGGAGGGAGCGTATGCTCGCAAAGGTAGCCAGTTGCGCCGTCATTGGACTTGAAGGGATCGTCGTCGAAGTGGAAGT
>Ga0068714_10005795_pt1 | contig 12927 bp, 13 predicted proteins | sample MTBNYHSulfiMetaG_FD_62988 | JGI IMG/M metagenome (GOLD analysis project Ga0068714, IMG submission 62988) | Enrichment culture microbial communities from rom New York Harbor, USA that are MTBE-degrading - MTBE-NYH (New York Harbor Sulfidogenic)... | ecosystem: Environmental > Aquatic > Marine >... | reverse complement strand
CACGACGCTGGCTGTCCCATCTACGACGTGGACTCCGACGGCTACGTCGGTGAGGTGATACCGATTTGGGTCGACGCGGGATTCCAGATCAATGACCCGGTAGAGGTGGCAGCGGGTAACGACGTTGTTGTCTACCAACAGCAGTTCGGTAAAAAGATGGCCTACTTGGGGGGTGTAGACAAGAGGGCTATTGCCAACGGTGCGGACCAGATCAAGAGCGCGTTGCAGCGACTCAAGCCCGCTGTTGATTCGGGAGGATACATACCGAGTTGTGACCATGGAATTCCGCACGACGTGTCGTGGCCAAACATGGTTGAGTACTGCAGACTGCTCGCAGAGCTAACGGGATGGCTTTAGGGGTAGGATGGAGAAGACGTGGCGATACGGTGACAGGCACGCCTGCGAATCGGCCTTGACCGATGCACACCCGCGAATCGCTGCGCTCTTTGCGGTGCGGGAAAACACACGCAGCAAGCGGTCGAAAGGGGGAGTCGGGAATGCAAATGACAGGACGGGTCGCCCTCATCACTGGAGGCACCCATGGAATCGGGAAGGCTTCCGCTTTGAAACTAGCTGGTCAGGGCATGGACATCGGGATTGCAGCAAGAAACGTGTCTGGAGAGGTTCGCTCGGTGGCACAGCGGATTGAAGAGAGCGGCAGAAGATGTGTCCTGATCCGCGCCGATCTTGAGAGACCAGAAGAGGCGAGAACGTGCGTGTCGGAGACGATGGAGCGCTTGGGAAGATTGGACGTGCTGCTGCATTCTGCAGGTGGTCGTGCCGACGGCAGCCTGCTGGAAGTATCTGATGAAGTGTGGTACAGAGCATTCGACCTCCATCTTCACGCAGCCTTCCATCTTTCTAGAGCTGCTGTTCCGCACATGATGCAGCTGGACGACGCAGCGATCGTTCTTGTCTCCTCTGTCGCAGGGATTCGCGGCTGCGCAAATGCTTTGCCGTACGGTGTCGTCAAGGGCGCCGTTTGCCAACTCGTGCGAAGTTTGGCAAGGGAATTGGCGGATTACAGAATTCGTGTCAACTGTGTAGCTCCTGGACTGATCATGACCCGATTTCAGGAGACTCTGACTGACGTGCAACTGCAAAACGCGGTCAGCAAGCGAATTCCTTTACACAGAACGGGAACGGCTGAGGATGTTGCTGATGCAATCGCTTTTTTGGTGAAGAACACTTACATCACTGGCGAGACGCTCGTGGTAGACGGTGGGCTCACGATGCGAATAGCCTAGAACGATGGGATATCGAGTTCCTATGAAGGTGGTGATTATTTATCAATATTACAAGGACATATCAATTGTAAGAGAGACCATCAGAGCTGCGTTCCCCAACATCGAGATACTGGAATCGCATACCAGGGACCCGATAGACGTCATAGATTCCGCTAAAGGTGCTGAAGTTGTCATGGTGCAGTTTGGCAGAATAACAAGTCAGGTGATGGACGCTCTTCCCACTTTGAGAGGCATTGTTCAGTTTGGCATCGCTGTGGACAACATCGACGTGGAGTACGCAGCAAGAAAACACATCCATGTCGCCAACGTTCCCCACTATTGCGTCGAGGAAGTAGCCAATCATGCTCTGACCCTTCTGCTGGCACTCAATCGCCGACTGGTGGAGTTCCACACGCTCATGTCAGAGAATGCTTTCTCTCCAGACAGGATTCGGCCTATAAGGCGGATGTCTCACTGTACGGTTGGGATCGTTGGCTGTGGAGCAATCGGCCGGGCGCTGGCCGACAGACTAGAAGGAATCAGCGTTTCCAAGGTCTTGTTCTACGACCCGATAGTCAGCCACTACCGAAATTGCAGGAAGGTCCGAATTGAGCGTTTGTTCGCGGAATCCGACTACATTAGTGTCCATGTGCCCCTCAATGACAGTACTCGTCGCATGATATCCTGGGACCTCCTGTCAACGATGAAGCCGGACGCCTGCATCATCAACACTGCAAGGGGAGCCGTAATCGACGAATATGACCTGGTGAAGGTCCTGGAGGAGAAGATGATAGGTGGGGCGGCACTGGACGTATTCGTGAATGAGCCCTTGCCGCCTGACAGTCGCTTGCGGCAACTTGACAACGTGCTACTCACGCCGCACATTGCTGCATATTCGGAAGAGGCGATGCAGGAGCTGCTGCTACACGCTGCCAGGCAAGCCGTCCAGATCTTGCGTGGCCAAACGCCAGCCCATCCGGTGACAAGCGTTATCCCTCCAAAAGGCGATACGACTGACTGCGGATGACTCGCGAAAGCACCAGGTGGTTAATCGATAGGATAGCAAAGGTGATAGCCTTCGTGTCGATGCTGCCCGAGACGAGTCGTTCCATGAAGCGCGTATCGAGCAACATCTTGATTCCGCCCCCGCCAGTTGTTTTTTCCGCATTCCAGCGCTGGAATGGCATGGGAATAGCAGGTCGCTCGTTGAAGGGGCGGTCTGCGCCGCAGCCTGCATTTTCGGCGTTCTCCTAACGAAGTAAACGACCAAGTGACAGCACGCGAACGTGAAAGAATCAAGCCGCTGCTCGATGAATACCTGCGCCTGTATCATTCGAACCGTAACAAGAAGCTGAGGAGCTACTGGAAGGAAAAACCAACGGGATTCGCTGTGAACCTATTCAGGCCTGACGAGGCCAAGGCGTACAGAGAGACAGGAACCATCCCGATCGTGGTCAATCCGTGTGAGTCGATTTTCGCCTATCTTTACGGCTACAGTCTCAGAGACTACTACACAAATCCAGCGGTGTACTCGGAGATGTATCTTCGCCAGCGAATAGATCAGTTCGCTTCCATCGGAGACGACGCCTGCTTGAGGGCGGAGATCCCAATCTGGCTAGGTTCCTACTATGAGCATTCGCTGTTTGGAGTCAAAAGCACGTATTCAGACGAAGAAACACCCCGAGCCGTGTTCCGTGTGTTGTTGGCCCATCGAAGAGATCTGGACAGATACCGGCAAATTGACTTCACGAACAGCGGCCAGATACCTCTCGCCATCAGATTCTTCGAGGAGATATCTGACCTTGTCGAGGGAACAGACCTCAAGGTCACTATGCCCTATTTCAATCGCGGACCTTTTGGAATCCTCACTACCATTATGGGGTTCGACGGTGTAGTCTACAAGGCGTACGACGATCCTGAGTTTGTCATGGATGCTATGAGCATAGTCAGTCAAGTTAGCATCGACTATGAGAAGTGGATACACACTCAATTCGGCTGTCCACTTGGTGCGAAAGCAATCTACGATGACGACGTGAGCTGTCCAATCGTATCGCCTGAATTCTATGAGCGGTTCATCTTGCCCGGTGAGAAACAACTGGAGACGGCGTACGGACGATTCTCATACTGGCACAGCTGTGGAAACTGCGATAGTCTTCTTCCACTGCTGAAGCAGCTCAAGATTGAGTCGATCAATGTTAGCATGATAGGGGACATAGACAAGTACACTAGGACGTTCGGAAATGACTCAGCATATGAGATATGCGTACATCCGGTTAAGGATGTGTTGAGGGCAACGTCCGTGGGCATGTCGCTCAAGCTTGACAGCATTATTTCCATTTGCAGCGCCAACAGAATCAGTGCTTACTCTATCATGGCGAGCGCCCTGGAAGGCACAGGCAGAAAAAACATCATCGGAGACCTATCACATCTTTTCGAGTGGCTTGAGGTGGCGCGAAGCAAAGTAAGGAATTTCATCGCCGGTAAGGAACGAGAACGAGGCGGTTCCATTGGTTAGCCGATTGTTCTCAGATTCGCCGGCGAAACACCACAGGTGAGGTGCATCTGCTGTTTGGGGCGGAGGCTGTGATGGCAGAGCGGGCGCCAAGAGGATCGCCGAAGCAATCGGCGGGGGTTTCGCGGACGTAGAGGCAGTCAGCCTATTGGTCAGTCGACCGGGCAAGGACCGGCCTGAAGTCGAGAACGAACTGAGGGCGAAAGGATGTAGACCTCTGTAGATGCCGACAGGATGACGACTGACCGCGGATCACTTCCGAAAGCGGCGGGCGGTCACTCGAAGGAGAAGTCAAGATGTTAGCCTGTTTCTCGATCGTGCGAGAAGACTTCGTGATGCTGCCTGAAACCTCACGAATCGGGCACTATATGGGACCGCCGACCACTTGTGTCGCCCCCTTGCTCGTGATGTCGTATGAACTGAGCATCACAATCGCAAGTACGGTTCTGGTTCGGCTATGCCCCCGTCCTCAAGGGAAAACAACCGATTTCGTACGGATAGTCGCTAGTCACAATCTGATTGGGCAGAACGACTCCGCCAGCGCATCTATCCAGCGGGTCTTGCCCGGCTCCCATAGACACACAAGCCAAGCACACACAGGGGTGATTGTCCATGACTAAGAAAGATAACAAGCCCTTCTCCACACCACTTCAACTGCCGAAAGGGTCGGTTGCCCGACTCGTGGTCGAAAGAATAGAAGAGGCCTTGATTAGCAGGGACTTGAAACCTGGGGACTACCTCCCATCTGAGAATGAGTTTGTGAGGAGCCTCGGTGTCGGCAAGACAAGCGTCAGAGAGGCGATCAAGATGCTCGAGGCGCTGGGAATCGTCGACGTCAGACAGGGCAGTAGAACAGTCATTCGGGATCAGATCGACGATGGTGCGATCAATACGATGATATTCCAGCTGATTCTGGAACACGGGACGAACGACGACCTTCTCGAGTTGCGAATGATCTTCGAACCAGCGACCTCAGTCTTGGCAATGAAGCGTGCCACTCACGAGGACGTAGAGAGAATAACAAAGACCGTTACGAATCTCGAGCGACGCGTTCTGGCAAACAGACAAACGGAGATGGACGACATAGACTTTCACCTAGCTATCCTTGAAACCACTCGCAACCCGTTCATAATCCGCGTGGGAAAGACCATTCTTCAGCTTTGTCGCCCGTCCGTTCGGTTGTCAATGCTGAACAGACCGAGTTTAGCAGTCAGAATGCACAAGAAAATTCTTGAGGCGTTCTGCGAACGGAACGAGACCAAGTTGGTGAGCGCGATATATGAAAGCGCCGAAGGGTGGAAGGAGAGTCTGGCCGAAGAAGCTGGGGCTCCATCGCGTGCAACCAGCAACGGTCGCCGGAACAACTCGAAGACTGACCGTTGATCATTTCGCCAGCCCCTAGGCGCAATAGCGCCGACCCTCGTCAACCATGACCAGGTAGTTTTCGAGAGGAACGTAGTGAGCGACTGAGTTCCCAGTACCGAGACAGTATCCCCCGCCCGGCATGCAAATGTCGAGTGTGTCTCGGACCCGTTTCCGAATTGCGCGGTGGTCGGACCGACAAAGGAAATCCACGTCAATTCCGCCAAGAATGGCGAGTTGACGTCCATATCTCTTCTTCGCTTCCGTCACTGGTAAGATCTCGTCTTGGTAGGAGTGCAAACCGTCGATGCTCACATCCTCAATCAACGCCGGCATCACGTTTTTCAGATTGCCGCAATTGTGCATGAGGTACAAACGGTCGTGCTCGTGCGCGATGGACGCGAACTTCTTGAACCACGGCACGATCTTCTCTGTCATCCACTTCGGACTTATCATCGTATCGGTTTTGCTGCCCCAGTCGTCTCCGCCAAATATTACCTTCACGCAGTTGAAACTGCATAGCGTCTCGACTTGTTTGCAGTGTATCTGTCCGATTTGTTGAATCGTTGCGTCCACTAGCTCGGGCTGATCATAGAGGTTCATGCAGAGTCCTTCGAACCCCATCAGAGATACCAAATTCAAGAACAGAAGTGCGATGTGAGGCATGAATACGCTCATATCCTCGGGCAGGTTCTGCTCGAGCCATTCGTACGAGGACAAGTCGGCCATTTCGGGTTCTGGCCACGGATATCGTTCGAGATCCTGCCAGGATTTGATTAGGGGAGCTCTTCCAGCCAGATAGTCTTCGTCGGAAACACCGACGTGGGGGAGCAGGTAGAAATCGGGGATTATACAGCGCAGGAGTTCGATTCCGAGAAAGCGATACACTGCAATGTCGCGTCGTAGCCGGTAGAATCGCTCAGATTTCCGCAGGGCTTGATCCAGCGCATAGCGTTGAGTTACACTGTCCAAGACTTCATCATCGATGCGGACTTCAATGTTGTAGACTCGGTCCGGCGTGCCCTCTCGTCTGAGGTTCCGCAACATTCCTTTCCAGTCCAGGTCGACAGGCCGTTCAAGCAGACTTGGCTGACACATACACGCTTCCTTTGCCGTTCACCATTACGATCCGTGGCCGGAACTTGCTTGAATCACATGCCTCTCCTAGTTGAACTTGCCATACTTCCAGCAGGCGTCCCTCATGGCCAACAGATTATTGTAAACAGCTTCTGGAGGAGTACAACAGCCCGAACTGAGTATGAAACCTCTCTTGTCTCCGAGTTCTTCGAACAAGTTCTGCACCCAGCCGAATATGCGCTCCTTGGCGTCCGCCGCCGTGTCCTCCTCCTCCAGGTATCTCATGCCCCCTTGCAGGATGAAACGCGGGCCCAGGCGATTGCGTACTTCACCGAATCGCAAGTCTCCTATTGGCTCTGTGGCCACCCCTTCAACGCCGTCAACCCCGCAATCGGCGACAAGATCTATGATCGCCCGCAGTTGTCCACACGCGTGAGTGAAGAGAACTTTGCCTTCTTGGTGTATGATTTCTGAGATTTGCCGAAACGAGTGGCCGCAGAGTTCCTCGTAGATGTCCGGCGCGTACGTGAGCGTATCGGTGTTATCTCCCGACGTGAAGACGACTGACCCCGGCAGGCTGACCACCTCCTTGACCAACGCCAACCGCTTTCTCTCGTAGACCGCCACGAGTTCGGCAATTTCGTGGGGGTGGTCGATGTGGAAATAGACTGTGTTTTCGAGACCGGCCAACCAGTGAAGGATCTTGAGAGGCGTTGGCGGAATCCGTACATGGGCTATTCCATCGTTGCCGAGAGTCTTCATGACTCGAGCCCACCGCGCTTTGTCCACAGTGAACTCTATGTCCGTAAGGAGAGCACGGACAGCCGGGAATTCCCTGTCGAAATCGGTCCAGTACTCCTTCACTTTGAACGGAGCCCCGACGTCTTCGTCATATCGCCAATACCCGCGCAGTTCTCCTTGCGGCGTTTTCACACTATCATGTCGTTCAAGATAGCCTTCGAAATCGAGGTTGCCAGTGTTACCAAAAACATCGTTGATACAGGTCTTCATAGTCTGTTGCTTGAGCTTTGCCCCTTGAAAGGCGTAGTTGAACGAACACTGAGAGTAGCGGGGCCGAACCACATACGCTTCGTGCTTCGCGAACAGATCTGCTCCGAGCGCCCTCATGGCCTCAAGGGGATTCGTGCACCGCGACAACTCAGGCGGCAGCGTCCGGTTGTAGTGGCGAACGTAGAAGTACTGGTAGAGCATCGGTGTCCACGGAACTCTGTCAATCTCCTTTCCAAACGACGCCCTCGTTAGCCGTTCTTTTCCAGTCACGATTGCCTCCTGGAGTTGAGTCCTGTTATCAAAATGCCGGGCAGTTCAAGGGACCAATTCGTACAGTGCCACTTCATTTGCTCCGTGATTCGCGGAGAAGATCCACTCCCCGTGCTGGTGATGCAGAACTTCTATTGCTGTGGGGGCCACATCCTTGTCGATAGTGGTGCGCTCTACTCGGTACGGGTCAAGGCTGGTCACGGTCAGCAACGCGAGGTCTTTGCGACCACCTCGACTTCCGATGATAATGCTGCCCTTACCAAAGATCGATCCACCCCAGACTACATGTCCGAATTCAGCCTGTGTTCGAAAGACGGGAGCCCAGCCGTTAGCACCGACATCCTTGTACAATACGACTTCGTCACCGTGGAATGGTTCAATTGTAAGAATCTCAACCGCGCCATCGTTGTCAAGGTCGCCCACATAGACGTCGCTGACCTCGGTGGCAATCACGCGTTCAGTTATCCAGCTTTCGCTGAGCGTTTTCGGTTTCCGAATCACAAAGACACCTTCGGCGCCAGAAACCAACACGACCTCTTGGTTGCCCAACCTCGCCTTCCGCATGCCGTGATTCCTCGTAAGGTTGCCGAGAACGCAACTGATCGACATCTCTCCGTGTACGTTGTATGCCACTTCCCCAGCGTAAACCGCTCCTGGAGAAGACCAGTCGTCCTGCGATTCCTTCTCTCCGCACAGCGTGCCCGCAATGAGAACATCTTTTTCTTCGATTCTCACTACAGCAATTCGATGCACAAAGGGCAAATCAAGAATCTTCTCAACTTTCCAGGGGTCCCGAATGTCGCCGGAAGGCTCTGCATAGACAACGCAGGCATTCTCAGATCGATATACGGGGAAGAAATTCTGGATTGCGACGATTGCACCGTTCCGTCCAGCCAAGGGAATTACTTCCAGTGTACCGCCCGGACCGTCCCACACAACGGAAGCGGTCCAATTCGGAGGCGAAAGAAGAAGGCATGGCCCACGGCCCTCACTCGCTGCGAGCAAGTGCGTTTCCTGGTTGATACCGACCGCAGTGACAGCGTAGACAGATTCTAGTCGACATAGAGTCGTCTTGATTACTCGCATGGCGGTTCATCCTTCACGAGGGCCCATGCGGACTCCAGTACGTCCCGGCAGTGGGACTCCGTGCGCCATGGATCGTCATTAGACAGAGAACGAACCTCGACAGCGACCTGGGGTCTTCGCCCATAGAAGAGTCCGATTTGAACTGCCCGGCGAAACATGGAGGCAATCGTGCGAATTGTGAGAAACCCAGGAGGCCCTATTCTCATGTGGTGATCTCCATATTCCTCGTCGGACTTGTCGAGCACAGCGTTCGACAAGTGAATACCATCAATAATGTCTCGGGAGGCCTCCAAAGATGCTCCCCAGTCTTCGCCGCAGAGCGCTATGTGCGCAGTGTCCCAGCCAATCGATATGTTTGGATGTCTCTCTCTGAGGCCTCGCACAAACGGCACGAACACGCTCGTAGGACCAACGAGACCGTTCTTGTGGGCGCCTCTGTCGAGCGGCTCCAGAAGGATGCCAATAGAGCCGATTCTCCTAGCGAACTCGCACAGTTCGGAAATGCTCTCATCAAGACTCTTCATTGCATCATTTCGTAGTTCAGGACCCGGATCCGGCCCACTCAGAATGCCAAATCTTTGCGCGTTGTATTCAGCAGCTTGGTTGAGGTAGTCCTTGGCCACTGCAACCGACTTTCGGCGCAGCTGGCCGCGGGGCGAAGAGAGATTGAGTTCAAGCTCGTACAACTGCCCTGAAAGCCACGTTGTGACTGCGATTCCTGCGGCGATAGTCGAACTGGCGATCTTTCGTCTATCTTCTTTACTTCTTAGAAACGGAATCTCAACGCTGTTGTAGTACCCTTCTTCTGCCACCCGGCGTACCGCTTCCGCAACGGCACCGTCCACGTTACCAAAGTGGAAGTGGGTTTCCCCTATCAATAGACTTGGAAGAAACGCATCGATCATACGTCCGGTAGCTCGATCAGAAGTCGCCATCGCCGGTCTCCGCTCGCTTTCTTGTCATTCGCCGCTCCGCTGCAAAGTCGCCGGTCTGCCTATCCTTTAATCGCCCCGAACGTCAGCCCCGACACAATATGTTTCTGTATTATCAACGTTAGCACGATAACCGGAAGTGTAATCACGGCGGCAGCAGCAGCCAGCTGTCCCCAGATTATTTCTTCAAATGTCATAAGGCTATACACTGCTACAGGCAGTGTTCTCGTTCTTGGACCACTAAGCACGACAGAAAACATGAAGTTGTTCCACGAGAAGATGAAACTCAGTATGGAAACCACGATGATTCCTGGCTTCACAAGCGGAAGGGCGATCCTCGCAAACACACCGTAGATGGAACACCCGTCAATAAACGCTGAATCCTCTATGTCTCTTGGCAGGTCTTCGAAATAGCTGATCAGCGTCCACACGATTATTGGCAGGCTGACCAGCAGGTGTGTGACAACTAGTGAGATGTAGGAATCCAGCAGCCGCATCATGCGGAAAAAGATGAACCAAGGGAGCAAGTAGCTGATATGGGGAGTCATCCGGGCAAGCATTATCGCCAGGGCGACCCCTTTTTGTTTGTATCTGGCAATACTGTACGCCGCTGGCAAACCTACGAGTAGACCAAGTAGCGTCGACGCCGCAGCAACTATAAGGCTGTTCAGAAGATAACGGAAGAAGGGGTTCTGCTTGAACACAATACTGTAGTTGTCCACGACCACTGTTCTCGTGAGAAACTTGGGCGGGTACGCCATATTGTCCACGTTGGTCCGAAACGACAGCAAAAACATCCAGTAGAAGAAGAAAACAGTCGGAATAATGACGAGCACCACGACGGTCAGGAGAGCAACTCTGCGTATGATCGATCGGATATTCCTAACGGCTGTCATTCCGGTCTCCTAAAGCGTAGCAACACGATCGAAACGACCAAGATTATGACAAAAAACACGACTGCCACAGCGGATGCGTAGCCGATGTGGAATTGGTAGAACCCTTTCAGGAACATGAAGATGTTCAGAGTTTCAGATGCTGTTCCCGGTCCACCTTGGGTCATGACAAAAATGATGTCGAAAGTCTTGAGACAGTCGATTGAGCGCAGTATCACGGCAACAGCAATATAGGGTCTCAACAACGGCAACGTAATTCGAAAGAATGTCTGGAAGGAGTTCGCTCCGTCAATCTTCGCCTGCTCAAAAGGCTCCGTGGGCAAGCTGGAGAGGCCGCCCAACGTGATCAACATGATGAAGGGTGTCCACATCCATGTATCCACGATGGCCAGCGCGAGTAGTACAGTCTTCTGCGAAAACACCCAAAGTGCTGGTTTGATATGAACCAGCGACAAGAAGTAGTTCAATACTCCCGTGGTTGGCTGCATCATCAGAATCCAGACAAGAGAGATTGCTACCGGAGTCGTTGCCATGGGTACTATGAAAACGGTTCTGACTATTCCGCGTCCCTTGAACTCAGTGTCAAACAGCAGTGCACATAGAACTCCTAGTGTTGTCTGCAGTGTCAAGGCAATCAACGTGAAAAGGAACGTGTTCTTCAGGGCACTTCCGAATCGTGAGTCCTTGAAGATGATCTCGGCGTAGTTCTTCAAGCCGACGAACGTCGGAGGTACTCGGCTGGCTAGGTACCATTCCTGCGTGCTCATGTATAGAACATAGACCAGGGGGAAAGCCACAACTAGCAGCAAGAAAACCAGTGTTGGAGAAATGAAGGCGAACTGAGGTTTCAGCACGGTCCGAGGTGATTTCATGGGTCTCCTGCACACTCGCGCACGAACGCGGACGACAGCTCAGTAGTTCTGGCTGTCGCCCGCTCCATGGTACCGGGTGTTCAGACTACTTCTCAGTCTTTTCTATCAATTCCGCTAGTTGCTTCTGCGCAAGGTCGAGTTCTGTCTTCGGATCGCTACCCTCGATTGCGTTGGTTATGGCAATGCCGAGGATATCCCTGAACTCATTGACAGCCACAATGTACGGAAGGCCAATATCCCCAAGTTCCGTGCTCAGTGTGGAGGCCTTCACATAGTCTTCTGGCATGCCAGTCTTTTCCATCAGAAAAGCGGTGTCTGCAACTACCGATTTTCGCGACACGGTCACACCGATAGCCGCTGAGTTGTACTGGTTTTCCTCGTTCGTTCCCCACAGGAGCAACAGCCATGCTGCATTCTTCTTGGCTGAGAAGGGATTGATGGCCAGTCCATTCGCGTATACGCCTGGGACTTGCCCGGCCGGTCCACCTGGCATTACCGCGTATCCGACCTTGCCCGCAACCTGAGACTTCTCTGGGTCTTCAAACCTGCCACCAAACATGTTGCCGTCCCAGGTCATCCCAAGCTGACCTTGCTGAAATGCGGAGGTGACTTCGTACCAATTCCAGCCGACTACCCCAGGAGGCGCATAGTTCTGCAGCATGCGTGCGTACCACTCAAGCGCTTCGACCCATTCGGGAGTATTCATCTTGATGTTCCCACTGCTGTCAAAGAACCGGGCACCGAAACCAAAGGCAGTGTGGGGGAAGACCCCAGCGTTTGCGTACTTGAGGCCTCTCATGGCGAAGGCGTAGAGTTCTGGAGGATTGTGTATCTTGCGGGCAACCTGTTCGACCTGAGACAGGGTTTTCGGCGGCTCCAGGCCATGTTTCGCGAGGACATCCTTGCGGTAGAAGAAGATATGCGGGGAGTTGTCGAGCGGGATGGTAGAGATATCGCCATTTGGATGTGTGGCCAGCTTGTGCGCCGCGTTTGTGAAGTCATTCCAACTCCAATCCGGGGGAGTAATGCTCGAGTCACTCATGTAGGGATTGAGAATCTCGTACCATCCAGCCTCGTAGTGGGATTTCTTCTCTACGTGAATCGCGCTGGTGTAGACATCAACGGTTGATGATTGGGCGGCCATTTCCACCATGATTTTCTGGCGTTTCTGGATCTCAGGGAGAGTATCGATCACGACTTTCATCCCTGTTAGCGCCTCGAACTTGCCGATGTTGTTTACTATCGTTTCGTTGTTTGGCACTTTCTCGTTCAGTAGGTACAGAGTCTTACCCTGAAACTGGGTCCAGCTGAATCCCTCCTTCCCTGCGCCCCCTTCCGCCGTCGGCTGCGCTTCCTGGGCCCCTCCAGCTACTGCCAGACTCGGAAGTGCCGCCGACAACACAGAAACTACAACCACCAACAAAGCGAACCTGCCTCTTTTCATTTCTGGCCTCCTTAGTAAGGAAATATCTGCGCAGACTCAGTGAGCATGTCTACATCGCTTTCACCTCCCTCCATGCGGGGCTGCTGGGTACGATAGTGTCGAACCCGATGCATCCTCCTTTGGCTCGCAGAGGCGTTCACTGGAACGCGCAACCGACGCCACAACGAACTGCCTGTGACGCTTGCACCTCGCAGTCTCCTTGACGCCCCGGAAACCTATAAGTCAACTGATAAGTTATTGTA
>Ga0068714_10005794_pt1 | contig 12927 bp, 8 predicted proteins | sample MTBNYHSulfiMetaG_FD_62988 | JGI IMG/M metagenome (GOLD analysis project Ga0068714, IMG submission 62988) | Enrichment culture microbial communities from rom New York Harbor, USA that are MTBE-degrading - MTBE-NYH (New York Harbor Sulfidogenic)... | ecosystem: Environmental > Aquatic > Marine >... | reverse complement strand
TCGGGATCCGGGGAGATGAACTGCTTCCTCTGCCACACCACGAATCCGTCCAATGACGCCCGCCTGGAGGCTCTGCGGATGGGCCGGCCGGCCTGGGCACCCACCGCCACCCTGGCCCACACCGGCATCGTCTCGGCCGGAGCGCAGGGCTGGACATGGAATCCCGGGGCCTTCGACGGGGAGGGCCGGGTGCTGGATTCCCTCCTGGCCATCCAGGGGCCCTCCACCCGGAGCTGCGCCCAGTGCCACGGAATCGCCGGCGACGAGATGGACGCGCCGGTGATCCTGGGGGGCCTGGTAGCCGGAGACTTCCAGACCGTTTCCCGGGGGGAGGTCATCTCGCCCCAGCGCATCTCCGAATCGGGCGTGAACCTGGTGGGGAAGACGTCCCTGAACCGCTCGTGGGACATCCACGCGGAGCGGCTCCTGGACTGCGCCAACTGCCACTTTTCCGAGAACAACCCCATCTACCGCAAGGAGTCCCCGTCCACCCAGCCCAAGGGGCTGATCTTCGACAGCCGCAGGATGCCGCTGGGAGCCTACCTCCAGCGTCCCAGCCACCACTTCGCCGGGCAGTCCCTCGCCACGGGCCGGGCCGCTGGATCACCGTCCGTCGCCACCGGCCGGGCCGCCGGATCACCGCCCGTCGCCGCAGGCCAGGCCGCGCCACCACCGTCACCCGCGACGGGGCAGACCCTGACGTCGTCGGCCCTGAGCTGCCGCCTCTGCCACGATCCGGAGCCTACTCACCAGTGGCTCCCGTACGCCAAGCGGCACACCGACGCCCTGGCCTGCCAGGTGTGCCACACGCCCATGCTGTACTCCGTCTCCATGGAGTCCGTGGACTGGAGCCGGCTGGACGAGGCCGGCCGCCCCGCGGTGACCTGGAGGGGGTGCGAGGCGGGATGCGAGACGGGGGCTTCGGACCTGGTACGGGGCGTGGAGCCGGCCCTCCTTCTCCGGGAGGAGGAGGACGGGCGCACCCGCCTCGCTCCGCATAACCTGGTGACGTCCTGGTACTGGGTCTCCGGGGAAGACGAGGCTCCCGTGGATCTGGAGCTGGTGCGAGCGGCTTCCGCCGCGCCGCCGGGGAGCACGGAGGCCTCGCCCGCTCCCGCCGTGGAAGCGGTCCGGGCCCGCCTCCTGGAGCTGGGAGTCGGGAGCCCCCGGATCCGAGGCGAGGTGCAGCCGTACCCCATCCACCACTCCGTGGCCGGAGGCGCGTGGGCCACGCGCGATTGCAGCGTGTGCCACGATCAAGACTCGCGCCTGACCCGGGCCGTCCTTCTCGCCGCGTCCCCGCCCACCGACGAAGTGCCAGGCCTCGTGGCGGGTGCCGGAGTAGCCCTGGCGGGGACGCTGGAGCAAGGGGAGGACGGGGCCCTGGTGTACAGGCCCTCCACCGCGTTCGCCGGCCTCTACGTCCTGGGCCACGATTTCCTCTGGTGGACCAACCTCCTGGGGATCCTGGCCGTGGTGGCCACCCTCCTTGGGGTGGCGGTCCACGGCGGGCTCCGCTGGAGGACGGCGCGGAGACGTCGCGTCGAGGGTCACGTGGGGGCCGCCCCCGTCTACATGTACACGACCTATGAGCGCGCCTGGCACTGGCTCCAGGCCCTGGCCATCTTCATCCTCCTGGCCACCGGCGTCGAGATCCACGTGACGCGCCTGGGGATCCTGGACTTCGCCCTGGCGGTGAGGGTCCACAACGTCGTGGGGTTCGTGGTCCTGGCCAACGCCGTGTTCGCGGCCTTCTATCACCTGGCCAGCGGAGAGATCCAGCAGTACCTGCCGAAGCCACAGGGCTTCTTCGGCCAGGCCATCGTCCAGGCCAGGTACTACCTGTCGGGGATCTTCCAGGGTGACCACCACCCCTTCGAGAAGAGCCCGGACCGCAAGCTCAACCCGCTCCAGCAGCTGACCTACCTGGCCATCCTCAACCTCCTCCTCCCTCTGCAGATCGTCACCGGGGTCCTCATCTGGGGGGCCCAGCGGTGGCCGGCAGTGGATGGGATGCTGGGAGGCCTGGTCTTCCTGGCGCCCGTCCACACCCTGGGCGCGTGGATGTTCGCCGCCTTCCTCCTCATGCACGTGTACCTGACCACCACGGGCCCGACTCCCCTCGCCAACATCCAGGCCATGGCCGTGGGCTGGGAGGGCGTGGGGGCGCCCGGAGGCGGGGCCGGGGCCGTTCCGGTGACGACACCTGCGGGAGAGGCAGGGACTGCGTGAGTCACTCCTCCCACGAACCTTCAGAGGCCGTATGAATCACTCCTCCGAGTCCAAGAGCTTCATGAACCCCTATCTCGCGGGGGTTCTCCTGGGCGTCGTTCTCTTCGGCGCGTATTTCCTCACCGGCACCGGGCTGGGAGCCTCGGGAGGCATGGCCAGGCTCGTGGTGGCGGGGCAGGACCTGGTGGCGCCGCGCCACGTGGACAGGGTGGGCCACCTGGTGGAGATGGCGGGTGGGGAGACCAACCCCCTGGATCACTGGGTTGTCTTCGTGACCCTCGGCACCCTCCTGGGCGGCTTCGGCAGCGCCCTGCTGAACAAGCGGCTCAGGGTGGAGACGCAGAAGGGCCCAAGGATCTCGGTCCGGACCCGATGGGTCATGGCCGTCCTGGGCGGCATCCTCATGGGCTACGGAGCCCGCATGGCCCGGGGCTGCACCTCGGGGCAGGCCCTGTCCGGGGGAGCGGTCCTCTCGGTGGGGAGCTGGGCCTTCATGTTCGCGGTGTTCGCCGGGGGGTATGCCCTGGCCTACTCCGTCCGCCGCCTCTGGACCTGACCGGGAAAGGAACGGAGAACGATCATGGCTCCTTTCGCACTCGTGGATGATCTGGGGAAAGCCGGCGCCTACCTGGTGTACCTCCTCATCGGGATCGGCTTCGGCGCCACCCTGGAGCTGGCGGGCTTCGCCAACGCCCGGAAGCTGGCCAACCAGTTCTATCTAAAGGACATGACGGTGCTGAAGGTGATGTTCACCGGAATCGTCACCGCCATGGTCCTCATCTTCCTGGCCGCCGCTGCCGGGATCCTGGCGTTCAACGACGTCTACGTGCCCCCCACCTACCTTTGGCCCGGTATCCTGGGAGGGCTCATCATGGGCGTGGGGTTCATCCTGGGCGGGTTCTGCCCCGGGACCTCCCTGGTGGCGGTGGCCAGCCTCAAGGTGGACGGGATCCTCTTCTTCCTGGGAACGCTGGTGGGTGTGTTCGCGTTCGGCGAGACGGTGGGGTATTTCGACACCTTCTACTACTCGTCCTACATGGGACGCTTCCTGCTCCCGGAATTCCTGGGGATCTCCACCGGCGCCACCGTCGTCCTGGTGGTCATCATGGCGCTGGGCGCGTTCTGGATGGCCGACAAGGCGGAGGCGGTCTTCGGCCCGGGCGTGGGGGACGCCCGGCCCATCCAGCTCCCCGCCAAGCTGGCCGGAGCCGGCGGGCTGGCGGTCCTGGCTCTCCTGGTGATGGGGATGGGCCAGCCCTCCCCCCTGGAGAAGTACCAGATCCTGGCCGAGGACAAGGACGTGCTGCTCCAGGATCGCCAGGTCCAGATCCACCCCGGGGAGCTGATCCAGCTGGCGGCCAACCGGCAGCTCAAGCTCGTCCTCCTGGACGTGCGGTCCGAGCGTGACTTCAACCTCTTCCACCTGGTGGATTCCCGGCGGGTGGACCTGGAGGACCTCGCCCGGGGCGCCCTGACCAAGGAGCTTCTCGACGAGCCGCCGAACGCCGTCGTCATCCTCGTCTCCAACGACGAGGCCGGCGCCACGGAGGCGTGGAAGATGCTCACCGGCGAGGGGATCATGAACGTCTACCTCCTGGAGGGGGGGATCAACGGCTGGCTCGATCTCTTCGCCGTGGACGGGGCCTGCCCCGCGGGGTGCCTGCGGAGAACCGATGACGCGGTGCCGGAAGGGGAGCTGGCCTGGAGGTTCGAGGCAGCCCTGGGAGCGCAGCACCCCATCGCCGACCCCGACCTCTTCCTGGACAAGACCCTCTGGTTCGTTCCCAAGGTGAGCCTGGAGGTGAAGGCCCGCCCAGCCGGAGGGTGCGGGTGATCCGGAGGCTGCGGATGATCCGAAGGGCGCGCGGCACGTGGAGGGACGCGCAGCCTATCCCGGCGCGATGACCGTCCCCGGCGGAAGCGTGGTGTTCTTGGGGATCACCACGATCCCGTCCCGCACCACCCACTCCTCCCCGTCGATCTCGGTGCCGGCGGGGAAGGGAAGGATCCGGGTCCCCGCCCCCACGCGGGCGTTCTTGTCGATGATGGCCCCCTCGATGTGGCAATCCTTCCCGATCCCCAGGGGGACCTCGCCGCGGGGCCGTTCCGGGCGATCGTAATAGTCGGAGCCCATGAGGATGGTGTCCCGCAGGAGCGTCCCGTCCCGAATCTGGGAGCGCAGTCCCACGACGCAGGTGTGGATCTCGGCCTTGCCGATCTGGCATCCGTCCGCCAGGAGGGCGTTGTCCAGGGTGGCGCCGTGGATGGTGGGTCCCGGCAGGAAGCGCGGCCGGGAAAAGATGGGGCGTGACGGGTCACAGAGGTTGAAGGGCGGGCTCGGGCGGGTGAGGCTCAGGTTCACCTCGTAGAAGGACCGAATGGTCCCGATGTCCTCCCAATACCCGTCGAACTCGAAGCTGCACACCTTGTGCGTGTGGATGGCCCTCGGGATCACCTCGCCGCCGAAATCCTGGTCGTCGCTGCCGATGAGGGCGTCCACCAGCACCCGGGTCTTGAACAGGTAGATCCCCATGGATCCCAGGAAGGGGCGTTCCGGATCGGGCCGGCTGGCGAAGCGGGCCTGCACCTCGGGGTCCCTGGGCTTCTCCGCGAACTCCACGATGCGCCCGGCCTCGTCGCTCTTCAGGAGGCCGAACCGGGATGCCTCGTCCCGGTGCACGGGCTGCACGGCCACGGTGATGTCGGCGTCGTGCTCCCAGTGGAAGGCTGCCATGGTGGCGTAATCCATCCGGTAGAGATGGTCCCCGGCCAGGATGAGGACCCAGGGCGCCCCGGTGGTCTGGATCTCCAGGAGCTGCTTGCGCACGGCGTCGGCGGTCCCCTGGTACCAATCGGTGGACCCGGGCGTCTGCTCGGCGGCCAGGATTTGCACCCACCCCCGATGGAAGGGATCGAAGACGTAGGTGCGGGCGATGTGCCGGTGGAGGGAGACCGAGTTGAACTGGGTGAGGATGGCGACGCGGTTGATCCCCGAGTTGACGCAGTTGCTGATGGGGATGTCGATGAGGCGGTACTTCCCGGCGATGGGCACCGCCGGCTTGGAGCGGTCACGCGTGAGGGGGTAGATCCGCTGACCGCGGCCGCCCCCCATGATGACGCCCAGGATTTCGTTCATGGCTGGCATGGGTGTTCTCGCCTCCCGGAAAGGTCCACGTGGCTCCGCCCGAGGATCGTGACGATAGTGTGGGGTGGGGAGGTTGGGCACGGCAACCGGGCATCGCGGTTATCTTCCGGAAGCCAGGGGCGTGGAGAAGGCCCCGGGCCGTTCGTTCAACCGCGCGTCCGGGCGCCTCGAGCGAGGCACACGGAGCGACGCGAAAAGCCAAGCGGGGGCAGATGGCACAGAGACAGAACTACGGATTTCAGAAGCGGCAGAAGGACCTGGAGAAGCAGAAGAAGAAGGACGAGAAGGCCGAGAAGAAGCGGGCCCGAAAGGGGGCTGCCGACGAAGCGGCATCCACCGACGGCGGCGCGGAGGCCAAGGAGGACCCGGACCCACCGGAGCCCCGGATCGGCGGGGCGGAGCTGGGCCCGGAGCTGCGGGCCCGACTGCAGGCGCTATGTGAGGAAGGATGGAGCCTCTGGGAACGCTTCGACATCCAGGTGAGGCAGCATGCCTTCCACCCGTTCGTCGCCGCCGACTATCCGGCCGTGCTGGAGGCCATGATCCCGTTGCGGGGCCCGGGGCTCAAGTTCCTCGAGTGGGGCTCGGCGACGGGTGTCATCACCATCATGGCGGATCTCCTGGGCTTCGACGCCTACGGCATCGAAATCGATCGGGACCTGGTCGACCAGGCCAGGGACCTGGCCCGGAGGACCGGCTCCAAGGCGCGCTTCACCGTGGGGAGCTTCCTTCCCACCGGCTACCGATGGAGGCACCGCGGCGATGAGCGGCTTGGCACGATCGGGTCCGGTGATTCCGGGTACCTCGCCCTCGGCATGCCCCTGGAGGACTTCGACCTGGTGTTCGGATACCCGTGGGCCGGCGAGGAGCCGATGATGCACGATCTGATGCGAGTCCACGGCCGCCCGGACGCACGCTTCCTCGTCCACACCGCGGACGGGGTCAAGGCCTACAGGGGTGGGCGGCTGACGGTGTAGGCCAGGCGTAACGAGACCTTGCACGCAGGACCTTTCTCCTGCTGTACCCCCTCCCGACTCCTCCTCATGGGGCCCTCTCCGCCGACCCCCCTCCCCGACTCGGGCACCTGCGCGCTCCCCGGGGTAGGTAGGATGGAGCGAGCAACCGCGGGGGCCGCCCGGGACGTCCGGACCCCTCGCGGGCTGGATGACAGGAGACACCGACATGCGGAACGACCCGATTCTCGAACCTCTGAGGGTGGGTTCCCTCGTCCTCCCGAACCGGGTGGTCATGACCACGGTGAAGCTGGGGTACGCCACCGCCGCCGGGGGAGTGACGGACCGCCACGTGGCCTTCTACCGACGGCGGGCCGAAGGCGGGGTGGGACTCCTTACCACGGAGCCGCTGTACGTGCGTCCGGACGGGCGGGAGCTACCGACCCAGATGGGTCTCCACGAGGACTCCCTGGTGGAGGGCCAGCGCCGGATCGTGGACGGGGTCCACGGGGCGGGCGGCCGCATCATGGCCCACCTGAACCATGCCGGGAGGGCCGCGAACCCGAAACTGGTGGGGGAGGGTAACCTCCTGTCGGCGTCGGGGGTGCCGTGCCCGGCGAACCAGGGCGTCCCGCGGCCCATGGACTCCACGGAGATCCGCGAGATGGTCCGGGCCTTCGGAGAGGCGGCCCGGCGGGTCCGGGAGGCGGGGTTCGACGCGGTGGAGATTCCCTTCAGCCACGGATACCTCATCCACCAGTTCCTTTCCCCCCATTCCAACCGGAGGGACGACGCCTACGGGGGGAGCTTCGAGAACCGCCTCCGCTTCGGGCTGGAGGTCCTGGACGAGGTACGGGCCCAGACCGGCGGGGCCATGCCCGTGGTGGTCCGGATGAATGCCATGGACTACGTGGAGGGTGGCCTGGGCCTGGAGGACGCCTTGCGCCTGGGCCAGGTTCTGGCGGGCTGGGGTGTGGACCTCCTGAGCGTGACCTCCGGGACCATGTGCGAGTCCGTTCCCTTCTGCCTGTATCCCGCCGGCACTCCCCAGGCCCACCTCCTCCCCATGGCCGCGGAGATCCGGCGGGCGTCCGGGGTGCCCGTCCTGGTGGCCGGCCGCATCCGGGCTCCCTCGGTGGCACGACGAGCCCTCGAGACGGGTCAGACGGACCTCATCGGCCTCGGACGCCCCTTCCTGGCGGATCCGGACTGGGTGAAGAAGGTGCAAGCCGGGGACGACGAAGGGATCCTCCTCTGTCCGGCCTGCCACCAGGGATGCCTGGGGCAGCTTCGGAAGGGGGCGGGAACCGGGTGTCTGGTCAACCCTCTCACCGGCCGGGAGTCTGATCTCTCGTTGGAGCCCGTAGCCAAGTCCAGGGATGTGGTGGTGGTGGGGGGTGGTCCGGCCGGTCTGGAGGCTGCCTTTGTGGCCGCGAGCCGCGGTCACAACGTGTCCCTCTTCGAGGAGAGGCCCAGCGTGGGAGGCCAGCTTTCCCTGGCAGCTCGCGTTCCCCACAAGGAGGGGTTTCTCGACGTCATTCGGCAGCTGGAGCTCATGGCCGAGAGGGCGGGAGCGTCCATCCGGCGGGGGGTCCATCTCACACCCCAGGCTATCCTGGCCATGAAGCCGGACGCCGTCATCCTGGCGACTGGCGGGATTCCCCTTTCCATGGTGTTCCCCGGGTTGGAGGACACCCCTTGGGTCCTCGCCGGCGACGTCCTGGACGGCCACCTGTTTCAGGAGGAGGGAGGGGACGGGATGGCTCCGGCCGGCGCGTCCGGGAGGGCTCCGGCCGGCGCGTCCGGGAGGGCTCCGGCCGGCGCGGCCCCGGCTCCTGCTGACCATGTCCTCGTGGTGGGCGGCGGGCTGGTGGGGTTGGAGGTCGCCGACTTCCTCTCGGCCCAGGGGAAGCAGGTCGTGCTGGTGGAGATGAGGGGGGAGGTAGGGGAGGACCTGGACGTCCTCCCCAGGACGATGCTCCTCAAGAGGCTGAAGGAGCAGGGTGTGGAGATCAGGACCCACACCGTGGTCACCGGGTTTTCGCCGGGGCTGGCGACGGCGCTGCGGATGGCAGGGCAGGGGGAGGAGGAAGTCCGGATCGCCGCGGATCTCGTGGTCCTTGCGGTGGGGGTCCAGCCCAACCGCGAGCTGCAGGACGCCCTGGAGGACAGTGGCCTGGAGCTTCACACCATCGGGGACGCCAGGCAGCCGAGGGGCGCCGGCGAGGCCATCCTGGAGGGGTGGGAGGCAGGCGCCAGGGTCTGAGGAGACGGGGGGCGCCAATGTCCGAGAAGACAGGCTCCGGCCCCCCGCGCGGGCCCCTATCCGGTAATGACCCTCACCCTCGGGGAGGCCCGGCGTTCACCTTGAGATCGGTGACGGTCATGGTCATCTCCATCTCGCCTTCCTCCGACGAGAGCATGGCCTGAAGGCGCTCGAGCTGGGGACCCATCATCCGCTCCATCATGCCTCGTTGGGCCTCGGGGGTGCTGGCAATCTGCCTCCTCATGGCCTCCAGCTGGGCCCGGAGCTCCTCCTGGTCCACGTTTGCGGCTCCCAGCATCCCTTCGGTGATGGTCCGGGTCCGGAATGGGTGGACGTACCCGTCCACGTCCCTGTAGTCCTCCAGGTAGACGATGAGGTGGAGGGGGGCTGTGGTGCCGTCGTCCTGAACGGCCTCGGCGTCCATCTCGACCTTGCGGATGAGGTAGTCGTCGTCCAGGGAGAAACGCATGCTTTTCGGGCGGAAATCGGCGTCGCGGCCCGTCTGGCCCGGCATCCTCGGCAGCTCGAGGCCGGTGAAGTCGTCCATGACGAGTACCCGGACGGGGCGCCCGTCCACCTGGTCGGCGCCCTCGAGGCGGACGCGCTCGACCCACGCCTGCTGGAAGGGATTGGCCCAGTCCGCCGCCATGTCGTCCTGGGGAATAGGCCTGACCTGGCCCGCCATGATCGTGCTCACCGGCACGAGGACCGGCGTGCCCCCGACAGTGCGCTTCTCCATGTACACGCCCACGCTCATGCCCATGATGTCCTGGGTGAGGGTCACGTCGTCGACGCCGGCCAGCCGGGCCGCCTGGGCATCCATGGCCCCTCTCATGAGGTCCGCGGCGCTCTGGGCGCTTGCCGGCGACGGGAGCGTGGCGACGGCGGTGAGGGCGAAGGCGAAGGCTGCGACCGCCATAAGGATAGGCGCTAGGGTGCCCCCGGGCAGGATCATGCGGGCTGGAGCGGTTCGGCCCGCCAGAGGCCGGGTGAAGTGCCCGGTGGCGTTCGTCGATGTTGTGGTCCTCATGTGTTGGATTCCCCTCATGCGTCGGATTCTCCTCATGCGTTGGATTACGCTGGTGTGACTACACTGGGGAACGGCAAACAGGTCCGGGCGGCGCCATCCATAACGCCAGCGCCGGCGCCAGGGCGACGAGGAGCAGGCCCAAGAGCAAGCCGGCAAGGGCGTCGGTGGCGTAATGGAACCCAGCGTAGACCGCGCCCAGGGCAAGGCCCGAGCTGGCCAGGAGGAGGACGGGGGCCGCCCTGCGCCAGAAGAGGAATACCAGGGCGGTCTGGGCGAAGGCCACCCCCACATGGGAGGAGGGGAAGGCTGCGCCCTGGCTGGAGCCGGCGTCGAGGATAGCGTGGGCCAGCTGGTACATGATTCCCTGGAAGAGCTCTCCTACAGGTGCGGGGAAGAGGTAGCGGGGGCCCTGCACGGGAAAGAAGATGAAGAAGAGGTAGTGCACCAGGAAGACCAACATCAGGGCGAACACCATGTGCTGATGACCCGCCAGGCTCGGGCGGGACCCGGGACCTCCGGCACGGCGTCCGTCACCCGCCCCTCCGGCGGGACCGGCTCCGCGCTCCCGGAGGTACAGGTACAGCGGAGGAAGGTAGATGATGAGGTAGTAGGACAGGTAGAAGAAGTGGAGGGCCTCCGAGAGGACCAGGTGGGGGAAGGCGGACGCCAGCTCCTGGCTGGGCTGGCCACCGAACAGGATCTCCTCCCATCCCAGGACCGTCCGGTCGAAGTAGCGGCCGCCGTGGACGGCGATGTTGAGCCGGTCCAGCTCGACGTACAGGAGCGGCATCAGGAGGAGGGCATACCAGTCGAAGACCACTGCTGCGAAACGAGGCCGGCGGTCGGAGACCCATCGCGTCAGCCGGCGGAACGGTCCGACCTCCAGCAGGATGAAAACGCCCACCGCGTGCAGGACCAGGAGCGCGGCCCAGGCCCCGGAACGATTGGGCAGGAGGAGGACGCTGCCCGAGATGGCCAGGTAGGCGGCGCACAGGCGCCGGAGCGCACGCCGTGCCGTAGCCTCGGGGATCCGCCGTTCCGGGAAGGTCATGTCTCCCGGGCAATCCGTTTCTCGTACACGCGGTAGACCTTGTACACCCGGGCTCCGGTGCGCTCCAGCCCGCGTCGCATGGGGAGGTTGTCTTCCAGGATCCAGGCGCATTCGGCTCCGTGGTAGCCGACCTTGAGGCCCTCGGTGAAGAGGTGCAGAATGAGCATGGCATCGAGTCCCCTGTGCCGGTGCCCGGGCTTGACGCCGAGGGTGAGGACCCTGAGGGTGTCGAGCTTTCGCCTGTGCAGGAGGAAGGTGAGCCAGCCCAGGGGGAGGAGCCGTCCGTTCGTGGGCTTGATGGCGCGGTTCAGATCCGGAAGCTGGAGGCCGAACGCCACGGGATCCCCATCGATCTCCGCCAGGACGCAGAATCGAGGGTCCACCACGGGCTTCAGGGACGCGGCCAGGTAGTCGAACTCCGCGTCGGTCATGGGGACGAACCCCCAGTTCCGCTCCCAGGCCGAGTGGTAGATCACCTTGATGCGCTCGATCTCCTCGTCGAAATGCCGCATGTCGATGGGCCGCACCACGACGTTCTGGCTGTGCTTCATGCGGGCCACGCCGCGTACGAGCCGCTCGGGAGGCTCCTGCGCCTCCATCCAGTAGGAGAGCAGGTCCTTGGCCTTTACGAACCCGCATTCCTCCAGGAGCCGCGGATAGTACGGGGGCGAGTGGGCCATGAGCATGACGGGTGGGTAGTCGAACCCCTGGACCAGGACTCCCGGGGAGTAGAGCTCGTCGTTGGTGGAGAAGTTGAAAGGCCCCTGGAGGAGGTCCATCCCCCGCTCCCCACACCACCCGTGGGCGGCTTCCAGGAGCGCCCGGGCGACCTGGACGTCGTCGACGCACTCGAAGAAGCCGAAGGTGCCGGTCCGCACGTCGTGGAACTCGTTGAACCGGTGATTGACGATGGCGGCGATGCGTCCCACGACGATCCCACCACGGCGGGCCAGGAAATACTCCACGTCGGCGTGGGCGTGAAACGGGTGCCGCTTCCGGTCCAGGACCTTCCGCGCCTCGTAGAGGAGCGGCGGGACCCACTGGGCGTCGTCCCGGTAGATGCGCCAAGGGAGCTTGATGAACGCACCGAGATCGGCCCGGCCCGAGACCGGGCGTATCTCGATGGCTTCGCTTGTCCCGGCGGTGCCCGGGTCTGTCGTCCCCATGCTCGTCACGTCACCCCTCCTCGGTTCGCCAGAGGTCGCATCGCGAGGCCGGCGGCCGCCATCAGAGCCAGCCATTGGCGCGGTACCACGCTGCGGTCTGCTTCAAGCCTTCCTCCAGCGGGATCTCCGCCTCGAAGCCGAAGTCGTCGCGGGCACGAGCTGTTTCGCATAACCACCCGGGCGCCAGCAGTTCCCGAACCTTCTCCCGATTGAAGAGGGTGCTTCTGCCGAACGCTCCTGCCGCGGCCTCAGAAACGGCGGCTGCTCCCCTCATGGCCCACGGAGGCACCCGCACCCTGCGGGCACGGCGGCCCAACGCCGTTGCGATCATGCCTGCCATCTCCTCCCAGGTGTAGGCCCTTCCCTCGGCGATGTGGTAGAGGCCCCGGGCTCCGGGGTGTGTTGCCGCCATGACGAGGGCCCGGGCCAGGTCGGCTGCGTGCACCAACTGGAGGGTCCGGGCGGGCCCGGAAGGCACCGGCAGGAGTCCCCCCTTCGCGAAACGGAAGAACCGGTAGATCTCCCGGTCCCGGGGCCCATACACCGCCGGCGCCCGGAGGATGACGACGCTCAGGTCGCCCGAGGCGGCCTCGCAGATCTTCTCCCCAGCCAGCTTGCTCCGGCCGTAGGCCGTGAGGGGGCGGGGCGGGTCGTCGCCCGTGACCGGCCGCCCATCCACGCTGGGTCCCGCCGCAGCCAACGAGCTCAGGTACACCAGGCGTCGCGGGCGTGGCGAGGCGGCCACCATGGCCTCCACTACCGCCCGGGTGCCGGTGGCGTTGACCCGCTCGTACTCCTCCTGCGACCGGGCGCTCGTGACGGCCGCCAGGTGCAGGACCAGGTCCACGTTCCGCATGGCAATCGAAAGCGCCGCCCCGTCCTCGAGAGAGCCGGGGACACAAGTGACACCTTCCGCCCCCAGCCGGACCAGGTCCCCTGGGCGCCGCACCAGGGCCTTGAGCTCGAGCCCTCTTCCCTCGCACGCCTCCACCACGTGCGATCCCACGAAGCCGCTGGCACCGGTGATCAGGAGTGTCTGCATGGCCAAAGGAAGAAACGCGCCGCAGTGGGCGTTGTCAAAGGC
>Ga0068714_10005792_pt1 | contig 12927 bp, 12 predicted proteins | sample MTBNYHSulfiMetaG_FD_62988 | JGI IMG/M metagenome (GOLD analysis project Ga0068714, IMG submission 62988) | Enrichment culture microbial communities from rom New York Harbor, USA that are MTBE-degrading - MTBE-NYH (New York Harbor Sulfidogenic)... | ecosystem: Environmental > Aquatic > Marine >... | reverse complement strand
TAGCGGCGCGAACGCCACAACTCCCTTTCCAGGGCTTCATAGAAGGTCCGGTGATTCATCAGGCCCGTCAGACCGTCCAACATGGCCTGACGCTGCATCTTCTCAAATAGCTTGATGTTGCCGATCGAAGCGCCGATCAACTGCCCCAACAACTCGATCAACGAAATGTCTTCCCGCGTAAAGGCGGCAGGCTGCGCTTTGTCCGCCAGATTCAGAACACCGACGACGCCGTCGTGACAGATCAAGGGCACGATCGCGCAGTTGGTCGTCGTATAGTTCTCCGCAAATGCCCGTTGCGATCGCTTGATGATCGGTCGGTTATACGTGTCGATGTCGCCGGTCAGGATCAGTTCCTTGCTCTTGACGGCCACGACCATAGGCGACGGCGGCATCTGATTCAGGGACACGATTTTGTTGATGGGAAACGGATGGTTGCAGCGGACCAGATGCAGGATATGGTTCGGCTCATCCAGAACATACAGTGACGCGAAGGTCGATCCCACAATCGTGGGGATCTTCGTGACGCAGACATTTGCGATCCGGTCCATGTCCAGACTGTTGATCTGGCGCGCCAGCGGCGTGACCAGCTCCAGCAGGGAGCGGTGGGCCGTAGGATCGTCCTTATGGTCGTCCGATTGGTCAATTCGTTTGGTCATGGGCGAACAATCGCACCCCGATTCAACAGAGATTACGGCGTTTGCACCTACAACGCCTCTTATCGTCCAATCCCCGACGGCCCGTTGGCAGAAATCCGCGAATGGGCCACGGGCAGGCATCGGAGGCGGAAAGGAAGCGTTTCGCATGGCCTGGGAATCCGCATCTCCGAATGTTATAGGGCTTTAGTGTGAGAACGGGCTGGGCATTTGCCGAGGTCGATCGGGCCAAGACCGAACCGTCCGAAGATTTTTCCTGAAAAATCCCAAAACCAGTTGACAGGCCGATAAAGGCTTTTTACATTTTGCAAAATGTAAAAGGCGTTCTCTGCGATCGCCGCAGACAAGTGCAAGGTGTTCGGCTGTGACATGGGCAGTTCGTCAGGCGTGGACTCGTCCGCGGCGGGTGGCGCGATAGCGTGGTTGGTATGTCTCACGATGCTCCGGAGCGGGAGGCCACCTCGGAAGGATGGTTTGCCCGGATCGGAATGTGTTTGTGTCTTTCGGGTGTGGTGTCATGTGTATGCGTGCTGAGAAAGGTGCCTGTATCACCCCTGCTGGACGACGTCCGGTTGCCTCGGCACTGTTGGGATGTGTCGAATCGCTCCGGTTCCCTTATTGCCATCTACTCCTTCCCGGATCGCAATCATGAGTTGGCAGAAGATGGGTCGAACGCTGCAGATTCCCGCCAAACGCTATCGCATCGGCGAAGTGGTCCGGTATAGTCCCTTCTCCCGGCAGACGATTCACAACTACACCATCATGGGGCTAATTCGCGAGGCCGAATGGACCGAAGGCGGGCATCGCCTCTACGACGAATCAGTATTCGATCGTCTTTCGCGTATCATGGAACTGCGTGAGAAAATGAGTCTCAGCGAGGTTCGTCGCACGCTGAACGAAGAAGAGCGAACGCAGAGAGCTGCCCACTTCGACGACGATCGCCGGTCTCGGCAGATTGAGGCCTCCCCGCCGGGCAACGCCATGTCCTCTGGAGAAGACTTCATGTCGTCCGAAGCAACATAGGTGCCCGGTATAGATCGCCGCGTCCAAAGTACGCGTCAGCACCCCATGGAGGTTCGCCGCTTCATGGAGGGTAAAGGAAGACCGAAAGGATCAAGGATGAGACATCCGGCTTCAGTGCGAGCAATACCGTTCCGTGTGCATTCGCTCCCTGCATGCGGGTTCCGTTCCACGAATACCCGCGAGTCTGCGACGGACGATGTCGACCCTCACCGGGCCTGTACGTGTCAGCGCACCTCTTTTCGCCACGCTGTTCGGACCGCCTGAGATCGTCTTCCCGAAGGAGTGCTCATGGATCTACTGTTTTCCATCCCCGACAATCTGACGGAGTTGCTCGTGAAGATCCTTCGCTTCACAGAGCTCCGTCGCGCCGTTTTGTACCAGAACATGCACAATACACGAACAGCCGGGTTCGTCCCGCAGGATATGCCGGTGGTGGAATTCGTCCACGCACTCAACGGCGCGATTGCCGAACACCTTCAGAATCAGCGTCTGCTGTTCTGTGATACGGAGAACATCAAATTCGGTCCGAACAGCACCATGGAGATTCGTCCGCAGCCGGACGCGCATGCCAAGGCGCTGCTCGAACAGAACCGCGACGAGTACATTGAACTCCAGGTCGGCAAGCTTCTCGAGAATTCGCTGAATCGCAAGATTGCCAGGGAACTGCTGGCCCTGAAATGTGGCGCCCCCTGGAGCCCTACAGGGTTGCCCATTGCCGAGATCGTGGCTCCTGACGGCCCCCTCGAAGACTCGTCGACGCCCCGTGAAACCACTGATTGACACAAAGACGATGCCCGCAATCATGCCAAATCAAGCGGCCAATCTGCAACAGGCGCCGGGCGGCAGTCGGCCGGTGGCCCGTGTCCTGGCCGTCACCAGCGGAAAGGGTGGCGTCGGCAAGACGAACATCGCCACCAACCTCGCCCTGTGCATGGCTGCTTCCGAGAAGCGAGTCCTTCTTCTGGATGCAGACATCTCGCTGGGCAATCTGGACCTCCTGTTGAACATCCGCAGCAAGTACAACATCTCCCATGTGATCAACGGGTCCAAACGCGTGGAAGACATCATCCAGGTTGGTCCACAGGGTCTTCAGATCATCTGCGGCGCATCGGGTCTGGACCAACTCGCCGACATCAGCGAGGCGGAGCAGCACCGCCTGCTACAGCATCTGTCTGGATTGCAGCATGCCAGCGACACGATCGTGATCGACACCGCCGCCGGAATCTCGAATTCCGTCGTCAGCTTCTGCCTGGCGGCCGATCACGTGCTGGTGGTCACCACACCGGAGGTAACCGCCATGACGGATGCCTACGGCATGATCAAAGTCCTGGTCCGAAAATGTTTCGACGGTCCGATAAGCGTGGTGGTCAATATGGCCCAGAGCGTCGCCGAAGGCCGGCAGATATACCAGCGTCTGGCCGATGTGGCGGCCCGATTCCTCAAGGCCGACCTCTATTACGCCGGGGTCCTTCTCAAAGATGAGCGTCTGTGTGCGGCCGTACGGTCCCGTCAGCCCGTCGTACTGGCCTATCCGAAGTCCCAAATCGCCTGCTCGTTCAACACCCTGGCGGCTCGCCTCGGGGGAATCGATTGCAGCAGAGCTGATGGTGGGACTTTTTTCCGGAGAGTCTTTCGGTGGCTGACCTAAAGTCCCGGCCTACAAGGCCGATAATGACAGGTGTGGGTGTCGTCGTGACCGGCGGACCATCCTGAGCCGGTGCCGGCCCACAGGCTTCAAAGCACAACAAGAACGGATTGCGGCTGCGACATGTAATGGAGACGACCTGTGAAGACACACTCAGCGACGAAGCCCGAGAAGAAGCTCAACATCGACAAGGTGTGGGAGCTGTTCCACGAGAATCGTCAGGATTGCTATCGCAACCTCCTCATGGAGCATTACCGAGATCTGGTCAGATACGCCGCCGAGCGGCTCCACAGTAAGCTCCCGGACAAAGTCGAGCTGGACGATCTCGTCAGCGCCGGCATCTTCGGCCTGATGGATGCCATCGACGCATACGACCCCGCCCGGGGCGTGAAATTCGAGACCTATTGCGCGCCGCGCATCAAGGGATCGATTCTCGATGAATTGCGAAGCATGGACTGGGTGCCTCGCCTAGTGCGCGCCAGGGCCCATCAATTGGCCCGGGCCACGCACACGCTGGAGATGCACCTGGGCCGGAAACCCGACGAGAACGAATTGGCAGAGGAGCTGAACATGGACATGGATGAGTTCATTCGTCTCCAGCGTGATGCCAATGCCGCCAGCCTCGTATCCCTGAGCACGAAGTGCGGTGATGGGGATGGGGAGAAGGACGTCTACGAGATCGACGTCATCAAGGACAATCGCAGCGAAGACCCCCTGCTCGAAGCGCAGAAGCGCGACCTGAAAAGTCTCCTGACGAAGGGATTGACTCGCGCCGAAAGGCTCATCATCGTCCTGTACTACTATGAGGAGATGACGATGAAAGAGATCGGTGCAACTCTGGACCTTTCCGAGTCCCGTGTTTCGCAAATGCACTCGTCGATCGTCGCCAGGCTCAAGGCCCAGATGAATACCCGCAAGAAGGAGTTTGCGGTCGAGTAAAGCCGCATCACCAGGCAACTACACAGCCCGCTGCAGTCCCTGCAATCCGGATACTGGCGCGGAAAGCAAGGTCCGCATCTTTAATCACCAAACCTGCATCCTCAGCCTGAACGCATATGGCGTTTCGTCTTGCTCACAGGGAACACTTCCAGGAAGAAGTGCCCGGGACTGGATTCGAACCAGCACGAGCCGAAGCCCACCAGCCCCTCAAGCTGGCGCGTCTGCCAAATTCCGCCACCCGGGCGACAGGAAAAGGATTATCCCCGACTGCCGATCGATTGTCAACCGCGATTCGGACGGAATGAGAAAAATGGGCCATGGTACGCACTGACGGCGACGCGCTATACGCCGCGACGGTCACCCCACAGCAGCACGTGCAGGCGGTGTCCGAAACGATACCCCGTTTCCACGCACAGATCGGCGATCGCCGCAGCGCCGGCCAGAAACTCCTCCCTGGTTCGGGCCTGAGGCATCAGCAGAATGCGATCCGACGGAACAGGCGGCAGCCGGTCCACCAGCAGGCGGACCTCACGGACATCGTCAGCGGTCTCGACCACGAATTTGAGCTGGCTGGGATACGCCTGGATCAAAGCGGCCAGGGCTTCGACGTCAAGTCGCTGCCTTTCATGAGACGCGGCGAGGGCCGGCTCCGACGGCACCGAGTTGGCCATCTTCGGGCTGATGCTCATCAAATCACATGCCAGATCGGGCACGAACAGCCCCCCTGCTGTCTCGATGGTCACGTGCATCCCTTCGGTTCGGAGGCGATGCGTCAACCCAGCTAATCCGTCTCTGGCCGCGAGGTCAGGCCCGACCATGGGCTCGCCTCCGGTGATCACAGCGTGACCGCAGGAACACCGCCGGATCGCTTCAACAAGGTCCGTCAGGACATACTCCCGGCCCGCTGAGAAGTCCCACGCATATTTCGTATCGCACCAGCGACATCGCAGGGGACAGCCGGCCAGCCGGACGAACACGCTCGGTGTCCCGCAGAGGATCCCCTCGCCCTGCAAGGAATGGAATATCTCCGTCACACGCATGAGAGACTCTGCTACCGGCCAGGGGGAACGTAAGCAACCGGATCGGTCAGTCCCGCCTCGGCAAAACCCTTCAATCGCAGCCGGCAGGAGTCACACCGGCCACAGCTTCGCCCCTGGGCATCCGGATCGTAGCAGCTGTGCGTCAGGGCGTAATCGACCCCCAGCCGTGTTCCCGTTCGGATGATCTGGGCCTTGGTCATCTCGATGATGGGTGTATGAATCCGGTACCGGCCTTTTCCTTCGACCGCCGCAGCGGTGGCCAGGTTGGCCATCGCTTCATAGGCGGCCACGAACTCGGCCCGGCAGTCGGGATAACCGCTGTAGTCGGTCGAGTTGACTCCGATGAACAGATCGAACGCGCCGAGGACTTCCGCCCAGGCCAGAGCGTAGCTGAGGAAGATCGTGTTTCTCGCCGGCACATATGTCACGGGGATGTCCGTGGCTTCCCCAAGGGAGCCTCGATCCTTGGGCACCTCAATGTGGCTGTCGGTCAAAGCCGAGCCGCCAAAAGCCGCCAGGTCAATTTTCACTACGCGATGCTCAACGACTTCGAGCGAGTCGCAAACCCTTCTGGCGGCTTCGGTCTCCCGTTGGTGACGCTGGCCATACAGGAACGTCAGGGCGCAGCAGGCGTACCCCTCGTCCCGGGCGATCGCCAATGTCGTGGCCGAATCCAATCCCCCGCTCAACAACACGATGGCCTTGTTCTTTCCCACAGCGCGCTCCTGACAACACCACATGGGCCCCAAGCGTCCCTGCGGCTGCTCTGCTCAGATCGGTCGACCGGCCATAGTATCGCGTCGGCCCGGCCCTGTCAAAGGGCGCCACGCGTGCCGTTGAGAGACCGTTTTCCCGCATCCGTACCGATTCTTTCTTGTCACATTCGCACCGATGCGCTATACTGGCAGGCAGACATGCGACAAGGATCAGGGCATGAGTGAACCCGGCACAATCGAGCTGTTCGACAATCCGCGTCCCGGACGCGAGTACCGGATTACCATCCGCTGCCCCGAGTTCACCAGCGTCTGCCCGAAGACAGGCCAGCCGGACTTCGGAGAGATCCTCGTGGAATACTGCCCCGGCCAGTACTGCATCGAATTGAAGAGTCTCAAATTCTACCTGCAGGGCTTCCGGAATCGGGGTATCTTCTATGAGTCTCTGACGAACGACATCCTGGACGATCTGAGCGGCGCGTGCAAACCGCGATGGATGAAGGTGACGGCCCGCTTCACGCCGCGGGGCGGCATCACCACCGATGTCGCGGCCGAGTACCATGCGCAGGGTTAACCGCTTCGTGTGAGGTCTGAACATGTCCATCAAATTTCACTGCGAGCACTGCGGAAAGAAGATCGATGCTCCTGACACCGCCGGCGGCAAGTGGGGCAAGTGTCCCGCCTGTCATAACAAGGTCTACGTCCCCCAGCCGGAAACCGAGGAGGATGAGCTGAAGCTGGCGCCGATTGATGAGACGGAGGAGGAGCGTAAGCGGCGGCTTCTGGCCGAGACGTTCCAGCTCACTCAAAGCATTCTCCAGGAGAAGGAGATCCCCGACGCCGGTTCGCATGCGCAGCCGACGCAGGACGTCAGCAGCGAGAAGATGACGGAAGCCATCGTCCGCTACCTGCGTCAGATGGCTGACGGCGACCTCGACAGCGCCCAGCGCACCGCTGAGACCATCGCGGGCAACCGTCGCAAGGCCAAGGAAATCCTCGATCAGATGTCCACCAGCGATCCGCCCGATCCGGCCCTTCATGACATCCCGCCTCAGGTGCTTTCGGGCCTGATGCGCAATCTGCGGACGCGCCTCAGTTAGGACGCTGTCGAAGCCCTATTTTTGCGTCCGGAAAACCGGCGTCCCGACGGGGAGTTCATCGCCTTTTTCCGGGCCAATCCCCCGCCGGCCTTGCCCCCGTGGCGCCGTTTGGCACGACCCCGACCGTGGCGTACATTTTAAGTGTGGATTCACACGCTCGGATCGACGCACGCTGACGCTTGGGGAGACCTCACATGGCCGAAGAGAACATCGCGGTGCATGTCACACATGAAGCCGCGGGAAAGATCGGGGGAATCGGCGCCGTCCTACAGGGCTTCTTCACCTGTCCTTCCTACCTGGATGCCATCGGTCGTTCGGTGCTCATCAGCCCGTTGTTTACAACGGAGGGCTCGGTGCAGGACCGGCTGGGGGAAGACGGGGAAGTGTTGTACTCGTCGATCGACGGCCTGATCAATCCCAGCTACAGCCACGCCTTCGGCCGGATTGAGAGTCTCTACAACGTGGGCATCGTATACGGGCGTCGCACCTTCATCGACGAGCAGACCGGCGTCCGGAGCACACCCGAAGTGCTGTTGATCGACGTGCGCTACATGGATCGGGGCATGCTCAACGAATTCAAGCGACGTCTCTTCGAGGAATTCGGCATCCAAAGCCATTTGCATGAGCATCTGTGGGAGTACGAGCAGTACGTGCGCCTGGCGCCTCCGGCTATCGCCGTGCTCAAGGCGCTGGGTGCCGCCGAGGGGCGAACCACCATCATCTCGCACGAGTTCATGGGCATGCCTACGGTGCTCGCGGCCCGTCTGGAGCCGTACTGCAACTTCCGAACGGTGTTCTACGCACACGAGGTCGCTACGGTGCGTCGCATTGTGGAAGAGCATCCGGGCCACGACACGATGTTCTACAACGTCATGGAGCGTGCCCATCGTGACCGGCTCTACGTCAGTGACGTCTTCGGCAATCAGGTGACGTATTTCAAGCACTCGCTGGTGGAAGCCTCGAAGTACTGCGACCACATCTACGCGGTTGGCGACTACGTCGCTGACGAGTTGCGTTTCCTGGCGCCCGAGTTCGAGACGGCCGACATCGACATCATATACAACGGCATCCCCGCGCACGAGATCCGTGTAGGCGAGAAGCTGGCCTCCAAAGACAAGCTCCAGCGTTACTGCGAGAGCCTTCTCGGGTACCGGCCGGACTCCATCTTCACCCATGTGACGCGTCTGGTCCGCAGCAAAGGGCTTTGGCGCGACCTGCGCGTATTGTCCGAGATGGATGAGACGCTGAGACAGCAGGGGCAGACCGCCGTCTTCCTCCTGCTCAGCACGGAAGTCTCACGACGCCGCAGTTGTGACATCCATCGCATGGAATCGACCTACGGCTGGCCCGTCGCCCACCGCGAGGGCTGGCCGGATCTGTCCGGTGGCGAGGCCGATTTCCACACCGCCATCCAGCAGTTCAACGCCAGGAGCCGGAACATCAAGGCCGTCTTCATCAACCAGTTCGGCTTCGACCCGAAATCCTGTGGCAGCCGCATGCCGGCCGACATCGAATTCCTCGATATCCGAAAAGGCAGCGACGTCGAGTTCGGTCAGAGCATCTACGAGCCTTTCGGCATCGCCCAGCTCGAACCGCTCACCTACGGCAGTCTCTGCGTGTTCACCGGCGTCTGTGGCTGTGCCGGCTTCGTTCGCGACGTGACGGGCGGACAACCGGCCAGAAACATCCTTCTGGCGGACTACACGGACTTGGGCGACCATCCGTATCGCGACATCGAAGACCTGCTCCAGATCAACCGCCAAGTGCGCGATCGCATCGAAGCCGCCGAAGGGGCCCGGCTCGCCCGGGAGATCCTGGAGCGTTTGCCCAGGAATGATGCAGAACTCGACGCGATGATCCGCGAGGGCTATCGTCTGGCCTACAACATGAGCTGGGACGTCGTGGTGCGCAAATACTTGCTTAGCGATCTGTCGAGAGCATCTCAGAAGCAGCTTTCGTGCCGCAACTGACCGGCGCCCCGTCGCGCCGGCCGATTCCTGCTGCGCTCTCATACGGATTGGGGTCTATTCGTGCGCTCCGCCTTGTTGTCCTGAACGAAGTGAAGGATCTGGGCGGCGAATGAGAAGAACGTCTCATGCCATGACCAGATCCTTCGCGAGGCTCAGAGCCTGCCCTGAGCTTGTCGAAGGGTTGACAAAGTCACTTCCGCGCGAGGACTTTTCCTAATCCGTATCACATGGACCCGGTCTGGGCGAAGATGTCGTAGCCCTGGCCGTCGGGTGCCTCCGCGATCCAGACCACAACGTAGCGACCGTCAGCCGCTATCGCCGCATCCGGATACCAGTTCCTGCATGCCCCTTCGACCCTCAGGGCCGATTCACAGTCCACCAGTTCCCCCGCCCCGGTGCAAAGCTGGCTGCGTATGCAGCAGCCGTTGCCGCTTGGATCGTGACAGTCCCATAGGATCAGGAACCGGTCGCTGCCATCTGAAGCGACGCAGGGGCGGCCCTGGTTGCCTTCGACGCAGGTATTGACGAGATAAGGCGGCGTCACCGGTTCGGCATCAGAGTCAAACGGCTGAGCGCAGATATCGTAGGGGAAAGGACCGATAGCCCAAGCCACGACGAACCCGCCGTCGCGGCCGGCGGCCACCGATGGGCCGTACCACCGGCTGTTCAGATCGTCTGTCAGCGGCTTCTCCGGCCCCAGCGGCGTTCCGTCCGCGTCGAACTGGCGGATCATGATAAACTCGCCATAGGGGCGATTGTACGTATCACCCATCCGAATCCAGGTGACAACGAACCGTCCCGCCTCGTCGATCGCCACGTCGGGCCATTTCTGCTGTGGCTGGTCGCTGACCTCGAACGGTTCGGCCAGGGGTGACCCGTCGGGCCCATAGACGCGGACCGCTGCATAGCTTCGGCCGGTGTACGAATCACCGTACCAGTTGGTCCAGACGACGACGAAGGTTCCTGCGGAATTCATCGCGATCTTGGGGTCGGACTCCGCGACATCCGCGGAATCCGCCACCGCCAGCTCCTCCGTCAGCGGCGTCCCCTGGGCGTCGAACCGGCGAATCATGACGTTACGGTCGCCCTCTCGCGCTGCCACCCATGCGACCACAAACTCGCCGGAAGGGACCATCGCCACCGCCGGGGTCCAGTTGTCCACGTCCACCTCGGAGAGATTGACCTTGAACTCGTCGTCCAGGGCGGTCCCGTCGGCGTCGAACCGGCGGCCGAATACTCCCCCTCCCCGGCCGTCCGCGACATGGCTGCGCCAAACCACCACGAATTGGCCGTCGTCGTTCATGGCCACCGCCGGATGCGTCTGGTGATGCGGGCCATAGTCGTTTACCTGGATCTGGGCAAAGGCACCCGCCGCCAGAGCCAGGACAATCCCGATGGATGCGCAGATTCTCCGCCTGTACATGGTCGCACTCCCGCCAGCTTCCCTGTGTGAATGGAATCTCGTCTGGAACTACACTCGCACTACGTCCCACATCCCGCCGTGGGCGTCTATTTAATAAGACGCAATGACGCGTGCTTTGTTACAAAAAAAGAGGCAGAAAAATGGGCCCGTGGCCCGAGGGCAATTCCGCACGATCCCGTCGAATTGCCGCAGGTGCGGCGGCGCTTCCCTGTCTGGCATCCCCGGCCGGCGCTCCAGGATGAGATAAAATGTTGATTCGGAGTCTACTTTGTTGATATGCGTGCCCGGCGCGGCGTACCCGTAGCAGATCGACAAGGCCACCGTCTCTGCACGAATCCCTTGGCGCGAGGAACTAATCGCGGCGAGGTGGCGCGGCGGTGCTGTTGGAGTTCCGTTCCTTCCTCTCGGCCTTCTTGAGCGACAGGTACGCCAGCAGAAGGCCCAGTTCATAGAGGGCATACAGTGGAATGGCCAGCGTGATCTGGGAGATCACGTCGGGCGGCGTGACGACCGCCGCAACGATGACCGTCACGAGAATGACATACTTGCGGACTTCGCGCAGGGTCTTCAGCGCGACCAAGCCCGTACGGACCAGGATGAAGATCGCGATCGGCGTCTGGAAGGCCAGTCCGAAAACCAGCATCAGAACGGTCACGAAGGAAATGTACTTCTCCAGAGTCCAGTTGGCAGCCACCCCAACGATATCGTTGAACGCCAGGAAGAACTTCAGCGTCAGCGGTGCGACAATAAACAGGAAGAACAAGGCTCCGATGATGAACAGCGCGGCGGAGAAGGGCACCGCCTGGCGCACGTACCGCCGCTCGTGCGCGTAGAGTCCGGCCGCCACGAACATCCAGAGCTGGTAGAACACCCACGGACAGGTCAGGATTAGCCCGGAGATAAAGGCGATCTTCATGTAGGCGGTGAAGGCTTCCGGGATCCCCAAGACCTTGAGGCGCGCGTCCAGTGGAAGCTCTCTGCCGTCGGCGGTACCGTACCTCTGCTCCGTCCAGGCCTTGACGGCCTTTACGGAGATCTCCCGGATGAAATCGACACGGTTCGGATCGATCGCCGGCGCGTTCGGATCGGTGGCCAGCGTCTCTGTGAGGTCCGTGAAGAACAGGTCGAGAAAGGCCATGACTTCGGATTGCACCCGGGGCATCTCCGTCTTCTCGAACCGCTTTAGCATCGTGCGCTTGTAGGGTCTCTCGATGAACCTCAAGATGTGCGTGCCGAAAATCAGGGCGATGACCGAGCCGATCACCAGGCCGAGGATGGCCAGGATCAGCCGCGCGCGGAGCTCTTCGAGGTGATCGCCTAAACTCATCGTGCAGCTTAGGGGATCACGGTTCTTCATGGTATCGCCCATCTCGGTCGAGAGCAGGAGGGTGCCCGGTCAGGCAGCGGTCAGCTTTTCAGATCGGAGTCGTTCAGGCCCGAAGCGTTCTTGGCGTCCTTCACGACGTCGTCTTTGACCTTGCGGACGTCATCGACCAGATCGTCGGAGGATTCCTTCGCTTCGTTGATGCCCTTCTTGAATTCGGTGAGGCTCTTTCCGACGCTGCGTGCGATTTCCGGCAGACGCCTGCCGAAGATCAGAAGTGCAACGACGAGAATGACCAGCCACTCCCACTGGCCGGGCATCCAAGCCAAGACGTATTGCGTCGAATCAACCATGGTCATCTCCTAAGTGCGTTGCTGCGTGCTCCTATGTGTGAAATAGGGCGTAGCATCCTAAAGTTGGTTCTTGAGTCATTTTTGCCCTCCGCAGCAGTTTCGGTACTTCGCGTACCTAGGGGAGGCGACAACGCCATAGTGGCCACTCTAATCGCGCGGCAGGATCGCGTCAATCAAAATATACGAGAGGCGTCCGCCCGTAGTTCTCAAAACCGTCATGGCCTGCCCTGCGAACAGCTTGGGGGCCGAGCGGTTTTCGGACCATATCGGCAGTCTCCTGGCCCGCCGTGATATGGGACGTTTCCAGACGGTTCAGCACCCCTGCGCATCGGAGCCGTTGCGGAGGACTGGACAAACGCAAAGCCATTCCATATTAAGACTTATGAACGATTTCTGCTTTTTTCTCTTGCTTTGGAGCCCCTGTTTCGGCTATAATACGGTCGTTGAGATTGATGGAACCTTGGGGGGCAGAAACGAACCATGAGCAGCTTTTATTACGAAACCTGGCTTCCGTTCATCATCAGCAAGAGACGCATCCTCATTCTGGCTATTGCCAGCTATCTCGCTCTGTGCTGAGGTTTGCCTGTTCTGTCCATTCTTGCCCGGCCTGAAGACCCGCTTCCCAGCGTCTGCCTTCACTGCGCGTTCTTGACCGGCCCATGGATGGAACCCGGCGTTCCGCATTCCTGAACCGCTCGCACGACCCTGAGCACGTCCTGCATCGCCGCAACATCGTGAACTCGA
>Ga0068714_10005788_pt1 | contig 12936 bp, 12 predicted proteins | sample MTBNYHSulfiMetaG_FD_62988 | JGI IMG/M metagenome (GOLD analysis project Ga0068714, IMG submission 62988) | Enrichment culture microbial communities from rom New York Harbor, USA that are MTBE-degrading - MTBE-NYH (New York Harbor Sulfidogenic)... | ecosystem: Environmental > Aquatic > Marine >... | reverse complement strand
TCGCCGAGCACGAAGATGTAGCGGTAGAGCAGGAGGAGCTGCGTGACGAACACGTCGGGCACACGCAGCTTCTCGAGCGCCAGGCAGACGCCGTTGAAGCTAGTCGTCGCCGCGAGCACGAGGGCGGCCGCGGTGGTCAGCAGGAAGCGCAGCACGATCGACGCGTACGACACCCATCCCCCCGAGAGCTCGAGCCCGCCGACCTGGGCCACGACCTCGCGGTCGAACCAGGGGTTGAAGGCGCCGACGAGGAGGGCGAAGGGCGAGACCACGAGCAGGATGCGGCCGAGGAACCCGAAGGGGATGCCGCCCTCGCTGGCCAGCGCCACGGGGAAGAGGACGAAGGGCAGCAGGGCGAGCACCTCGTAGCGGTCGAAGGAGACGACGCAGACGATGAAGACGAAGGTGGTGACGACCTTGGCCCGCGGGTCGACACGGTGGACCGCCGTGTCCCGGCGGGCCAGCCGGTCGAGGCGGTCGAGGGTCGAGAGGCCTGCGGCGACGGTCGACACTGGGGCGCGGCTCAGGCGATGGCGCCGGTCGTCGTGGCCACGAACTTGCCGTGGGTGACGCCCTTGGTGCCGATGAGCCCGTCGGCGATGTGCTTGATCTCGCGCGCCACGCCGCGCAGCACGACAACCTCGAGGCAGTGGTCGGCGTCGAGGTGCACGTGCAGGGTCGAGACGATCTCGTGATGGTGCGTGTGCTGGTGATCGCTGAGCTTGTCGGCGAGGTCGCTGGCGTGATGGTCGTAGACCAGGGTCACGGTGCCGATCGCCTCGACCTCGCCGACCTCCCACTGCTCCTCGACGAGGGCGCCGCGGATGAGGTCGCGCAGCGCCTCGGAGCGGTTGACGTAGGCCTTGTCGGCGATGAGCGCGTCGAAGCGCTCGAGCAGGCGCTCTTCGATCGAGACCCCGAACCTCACGACGTTGGACATGCCACACCCTTTCTCGACGCGCCCGCGCCGGCGGGCGGCTCCCGGACGGCAGGGTCGTCGCGCGCCGCGCGCCCGCAGGCTCCGGCGTGCCCGCAGGCTCCGGCGTGCCCGCAGGCTCCGGCGTGCGATGGCCGGGAGACTGCCGACCTCCCGTGCCACGAAGCGCCGTCGACTATAGCACGAGAAGTGGCAAGTCGGCATGATTCGTGGCACGCATGTCGTGTGGTTGACGGGCCGGTCAGCCTCGGCTAGAGTCGGACGGGCGCGGTAGCACGACCGACGTAAGCGTAGCACGGTAGCACGGACGCGGGACGAGACGAGGAGGATCACGCCCATGCACATGGCCGACGCCCTCCTCTCTCCGGCCGTCGGTGGCGTGATGTGGGGCGCGACGGCGACCGCCACCGTCTACTGCGCGCGCAAGGTCCGCACCGACCTCGACGAGAGCAAGATCCCGCTGATGGGCGTCGCCGGGGCCTTCGTCTTCGCCGCCCAGATGCTCAACTTCGCGATCCCGGCCACCGGCTCCAGCGGGCACCTGGGGGGAGCGCTGATCCTCGCCATACTCCTGGGGCCGCACGCGGCCTTCCTCGTGATGGCCTCCATCCTCACGGTCCAGGCCCTGTTCTTCGCCGACGGGGGTCTGCTGGCCCTGGGGGCCAACATCTTCAACCTTGGCTTCTTCCCGGCCTTCATCGCCTACCCGTACGTGTATCGCAAGATCGTCGGCGACGGGGCCTCGCCCTCGCGCGGCCGTGTGATCACGGGCAGCCTGCTGGCCGCCGTCGTGGGCCTGCAACTCGGGGCCTTCGCCGTCGTGCTGGAGACCACCGCCTCGGGGGTGAGCGCGCTCCCGTTCTCGACGTTCCTGCTGCTGATGCAGCCCATCCACCTCGCGATCGGCGTCGTCGAAGGTCTCGTGACCGCCGCCGTGGTGCTCTTCGTGCTGCGCGCGCAGCCCGAGCTGCTCGAGCGCACGGCGGCGCGCCAGCCTCTCGCCGGCCTGAAGCTCAAGCCCGTCCTGGCCGGCCTCGGCATCGCCGCCGTGCTGGCCGGCGGCGGGCTGGCGTGGTTCGCCTCGAGCAATGCCGACGGCCTCGAGTGGTCGATCGCCAAGGTCACCGGCACCGAAGAGGAGCTCGAGGCCGAGTCGGCGGCGCACGAGGCCACCGCCGGCCTGCAGGACAGCGTAGCGATCCTGCCCGACTACGGGTTCAAGGAGGGCGAGGCGGCGGGCGACGGCGCGGCGTCCGAGCCGGCCGGCGAGGTGTCGGCTGACGTCGTCGCCGAGGGTGGCGCCGCCGGCGCCGCTGCCGAGGGCGCTGCCGGCGATGCGAGCGCCGGCGAGGCGGAAGGCGCTGCCGTCGAAGAAGAGGCCGCCGTCTGGCCGGCGGTCGACGCCGGCACCAGTGTGTCGGGCATCGTCGGCGGCCTCATCGTGCTCGCCGTCGCAGTCGCTTTGGGCTTCACCCTGCGCCGCCGCTCGGCCACCCGCGCCGGCGCCTGATCGCCGCCCCTCGACCGGCTGACGCTTCCGCTGACGCGCGCCGGCCGGCGCGCACGTGCATCAGCCGCTCGGCTCGAGCACGATGAGCCCTTCGCGCGCCGCCGCCCGGTTGAGGGCGGCGTCGAACGAGGAGAAGGCGACGGCGTCAGCGCCCGCGGCGGTGCGAGCCGTCAGCGCGGCGGCGAGGTGGACGGCGTCGAAGCCACGCAGCCCGTGACGGACGGCGAGCCCTCCGGCGCGGATCTCGCGGAGATCGATCACCATGAGCTCGGCCCAGCGGCGCGCCAGGTCGCGCAGAACGCTGCGTACGGCGCTCGCGGGGAGGTCGCCGCAGCGTTGACGGCGGGCGAGCGCCGCTGCCGTTTCGGGGTACGCCACTCGTGACGTGGCGAGGCAGTCGGCGGCTGCGACCCACGCGCGGACGTCGTCGCTGTGCCGCTCGCCGATGTAGATCTTGAGCAGGGCGCTCGTGTCAGCGTAGAGGATCATCGCGCAGCTCCAGCACGGTGTCCGAGATCGGCTCGCCGCGGATCTCGATGGGGCGCGGGAACTCGGTCGGCTTGCCCCCCGACCACTTCACCACGCCGGAGTCGATGAGCTCCTTGAGGCCGGGATGCGCGGGTGTGATGGCGCGGAGCTCGGCGACCTCGCGACCGCGATCGGTGACGATGACGCGCTCGCCCTGCCGGGCGAGACGGACGTAGTGGCTGAGGTGCGCCTTCAGCTCCCTGATCCCGACGGTCGTCATTGTGACCACCTCGCGTACTTTGACGTGACTACGAAGACTGTAGCCCCCGAGGCGCGTCACGGCAAGGCGGTCGGCGCCCAGTCTGTCGCTTGCCGACCGCCGTGACCACGGTGACGGTGCTGTGTCGAAGGTGACGTCGATGCGGCCGGCGTCGGCGTCGCTCGCCGGCCCGCCGCAGCTCGCCGGCCCGCCGCAGCCGCACGATCCGGGGGCGTCCGCCGCCGACCGTCTTCACCCTCCGCTCACGGTGCGGCGCCATGATTGGAGACCACGACGTGACGGCGGGGGGTTGCCCTGCCCTCCCTCGTGTGGAGAATGAAGGGGGCCAGAGCCCGGTCCGAGACCTGCGAGGCCACATGTCCGCCGACACGCGCGCCAGTGCCACCCTCGAGACCGACGAGGTGCCCGCTCTCGCCCGGCGCGCCGGCGAGGTGGCCGCCGGCGTCGGCACGGTGATCCTCGGCAAGGACGACGTGATCCAGGCCTGCGTCGTCGCCCTGCTCGCCGGGGGGCACGTGGTCGTCGAGGACTACCCCGGCGTCGGCAAGACGCTGCTCGCCAAGGCCCTCGCGCGTTCTCTCTCCTGCCGCTTCTCGCGCATCCAGTTCACGCCCGACCTGCTGCCCAGCGACGTGACCGGGGTGAGCGTCTTCGACCAGAAGACGGGGTCCTTCGCCTTCCGCCCCGGCCCCGTCTTCGCCAACATCGTCCTCGCCGACGAGATCAACCGCTCGTCACCGAAGACCCAGGCCAGCCTGCTCGAGAGCATGGAGGAGCGGCAGGTGACGATCGACAACGTGACCCACCTCATCGACCCCCCGTTCATGGTCATCGCCACCCAGAACCCGATCGAGTACGAGGGCACCTACCCGTTGCCCGAGGCCCAGCTCGACCGCTTCATGATGCGCCTCAGCCTGGGCTACCCGTCGGCGGCGGCCGAGGCCGAGATCCTCGAGGCGCAGACGACGCACGACCCGCTCGCCGCTCTCGAGCCGGTGCTCGACGCCGCCGAGGTGCTCGCCCTCCAGGAGGCGGTGAGCAGGGTCCGCGTGGCCGAGACGCTGCGCGCGTACGTCGTCGACCTGCTCACGGCGACGCGCCAGAGCAAAGACGTCTACCTGGGCGCGAGCCCGCGAGCCGGCATCGCGCTCGTTCGCGCCGCCAAGGCCCAGGCCTTACTGCGCGGGCGCGAGTTCGTCGTGCCGCAAGACCTCAAAGACCTCGCGGTACGCGTCCTCGGTCACAGGATCATCCTCTCGCCCGACGCCCGGGTGCACCGGCTGCACGAGGACGAAGTGATCGAGCGTCTCCTCGATGTGATACCCGCCCCGCGGACGTAGCGATGGCGGTGCCGACCGGCAGAGGGTTCGCCCTTCTGGCCGCGGGCGGCGCGGCCTATGTCGCCGCGCGCGTGCTCGGCACCTGGGAGCTCTACCTGCTGGCCGTCTGTCTCGTCGTCGCGCCGCTGCTCGCATGGCTGCTGGTGGCCCTGACGGCGCGCAGGCTGCGCGGGCGGCGCGAGATCGGCCCCGAGCAGCCGATCGCCGGCGACCCGGTCAAGGTCGCCATCCACCTCAAGAACAGGTCGGTGCTGCCCGGCCCTCAGCTTCTGGTCACCGACTTCGCCGGCGCGATGAGCGCCGGCACCGGGCTCGAGATCGACAGTCTGCGGTCCCTCGAGGAGCGCCTGGTCGTCGCGCCGCCGCTGGTCGCGCACCGGGGCGTGCATCGGCTGCCGGCTCCGCTCGCTCGGGCCGAGGACCCGATGGGGCTCGCCTGCGCCCGGCTGCGCTTCGGCGAGACGGCCACGCTCACGGTCGCGCCGCGGCTCGCCCATCTCTCCTCGTGTGCCCTCTTCCCGGGCATGAGCGCGCGGCGCGACCGCGGCCCGCACGGCGTCAGCGTGCCCGGCGGTTCCGATCTCCGCTCGGTGAGGCCCCACCGGCCGGGCGAACCACTGAGCCGCATCCACTGGAAGGCCACGGCGCGCACCGGCACGCTCATGCTGCGCGAGATGGACGAGCCGGCCGGGAGCGACGTCACGCTGCTGCTCGACGTGCCGTCCTCACTGGCCGCCGGTACGGCGCCCGACACCAACGTCGAACTCGCCGTCGGGGCGGCCGGCTCGATCGCCGACTTCGCCCTGCGCGCCGGGCGGACGGTCACGATGCTGCTGCCGCAAGACGAGTGGCGGCGCAGCCGGCTCAACCCGGGGGTCGAGGGCCGGGCGCTGCTCCGCGAGAGCCTCGCCCGGGTGGCTCCCCACAAGACCACGCGCCTGGGCTCCTCGCTGCGCGCTCTGCTGGGCTACGACGGGCGCCGCCCGGGGCGGCTTCACGCCATCGTCCTCGTCGTCCTCGCGCCCGACCGCGAGCTCGAGTACGTCCTCCTCCGCCTGCGCGACGAGGGGCTGCAGGTCTCGGTGGTGTACGTCGACGCGGCCACCTTCGGCGCGCGCGCGGCGACGAGCGAGACCGAGCACCTCGTCGCAGCGCTCGAGGCCGTGGGCGTACGCACCTTCGCGCTGCGGCGCGGCGACGACCTCGGCGCCGCGCTCTCCTCCGGTCCGGCCCTGCGTCAGCAGGGCGGCCTCACCTACGCGGCGGCCCGATGAAGCCGCTCCGCACCCTGCTCTACCTCCTGAGCTTCCTCGGCCTCGCGCTGACGGCGGCGCTGGCGGTCGACCGCATCGGCGCGCCCTCGGTGGCGCCGGCCTTCGTGTGGGCCGCGCTCCTGGCGACGACCGCCGCCCTCCCCACGCTCTTCCGGCGCCGCGTGTGGCCGGCCGCCCTCCTGTTGGCGACGCTCGGCGCCGTGATCCTCGCGCGCGTGCAGTTGCCGGCGCCGCCCGGCGTCGAGGGCCTCCGCGACCACCTCGCGTTCTACACCGAGCAGTTCAGCGCCGGCGCCACGTACTTCGCGACGCACCGCGTCCCGCTCGACCTGGAGGCCGCCGAGGGCCTCCGGCTCCTGCTCGGCCTGGCGCTGTACGGCCTCGTGTGGGTGGCCGCCGTGGCCGCTCTGGGCCTGCGGCGGCCCGTCGCCGCCGTCGTGATCCTCACCGTCCCTCTCGTCTTCGGCTTCACGCTCGATCAAGAGGTGAGGACCCTCGCCTCGCCGGTCGTCTTCCTGCTCTTCGCTGCGTGCCTGCTGCTCACGCTACGCACGCTCCGTCGCCGCCGCTGGACAGTCGGCGACACGGTGAGCGGTCTCGCCGGCGCGGCGCTGGCCATCGGCGTCGCCGTCTGGGTCGCGGGGTCGACGTCGTTCGCCGCCGCTCCCCCGTGGCAGGACTGGCGCGCCTGGGACGTGAGCCACGGCGAGGCTCGCTTCAGCTTCGACTCCATGGAGGGGTACGCCGGTCTGCTCGACCCGGACCGGGACGAGCCGGTCATGGAGGTCACCTCGCCGGTCGCCTCGTACTGGCGGGCCAACGCGCTGGACTGTTTCAACGGGGACGGCTGGTACGCGAAGGGTTCGAGGGAGAGCTGGCTCGAGACGGACCCCGAGGCCCGGGACCACACGTACCCGGTCCCGGCGGCCGATCTTGTCCCGCGGGGCACGCTCGTACGGCAGAAGTTCGAGATCGGGGGGATGGAGAGCCGCTACTACCTTACCGGCGGCGTCGCCCGCACGCTCGTCGTCGGCGAGGAGTCGCCCGTCCGCATCGACAGCAACGGCGCTCTGGGCGTCGCAGAGCCGCTCCCCGTCGGCACGCGCTATACCCTCACCGCGACGGTGCCCAAGCTGAAGCCCGACGACCTCGTGGGCCGCGGCCGCGACTACCCTGAGCAGGTCCAGCGTCTCGCGAAGCTGCCCTTCCCGACCCCGGCCGACAGCGCGGCGACGGCCCTCGAGGCGGATTGGCGCGACGCCATGAAGGCGACGCCGCAGCACTCCGAATGGCTCGGTCTCTATCGCCTCAACCAGGAGATCGTGAAGGACGCGACCGACCCGTACGAGATCGCGCTCCGCATCGAGAGGTACCTGCGCGTCTACTACTTCTACTCGCTCACCACCCCGTCGCCGCGACAGAGCTCGCCGTACGCCTCCTTCCTCTTCGACTCACGGCTCGGCTTCTGTCAGCACTTCGCGGGGGCGATGGCGGTGCTCGTGCGCTTCAACGGGATCCCGGCGCGGGTCGCCGTCGGGTTCGCCACCGGCGACAAGGTCGACGAGGATCGCTACGTGGTGAGCAGCAACGACGCCCACGCCTGGGTCGAGGTCTACTTCCCCCGCGTCGGCTGGGTGGCCTTCGAGCCCACGACCGGCATCCGCATGCCGGGTTCGGGCGGGTCGTCCACCGGCGACGGCTTCCGGGACCCCTTCTTCGCGGCGCGGCTCGACCGCCAGGGCGAGGCGCTCGAGGCCGTCGACGTCGAGCTCCCGCGTGGCCTGAGCGAGGACGTGTCGCGCGGGCTGCCGTCGGTCGGGTCGCAGGCCGTGCCGCGACCCTCGGGGGCTCCACACGTCGTCCTGTGGGCGGCCCTGTCGGCGATCGCCTTGACCGCCGTGGCGTGGCCGCTCGGCCGCGCCCTCCTGCGGCGGCGCGGCCTCGGGGACGCCGACCCCGGTCGGCGTCTCCGGGTGTCGCTCGCCCTGGTCGACGCCGAGCTCAGGGACTACGGCGTCGTGGTGCCGAGCTCGTACACGCTCGACGAGCTGGCCGCGCTGTCGAGGGAGCGGCTGGGCGTCGAGGCGGCGACCCTGGTGGCGCGCGTCCAGGCAGTGCTCTTCGGGGGGCGGGCGGCGACGGAAGACGACGTGACCGCCGCCGCCGCCTTCCGCCGCGAGCTCCGCCGCGCCCTGCGCGCCCGCTTCGGGCGCCGGCGCGCCCTGCTCGCCCTGTACGGCCTCAACAGCGGCGGCGACGCGCCGCCCGCAGCGGCCCCGGTCTCGCTGCGGCGCGACCCGCACCCGGTGCGCGCGAGCCGATAGCTCGCGCCATCGCGCCCGCTCTCGTGGGGCATCGGCGGTAGAGTACGGCTCACGGCCGGCCGCGGAGCCGACGCGGCCGCCCGTCCGTCATGGCGTCGGGGGGAAGGACCGGGCAACGGGCGAGCAGCTCTCGAGCAAGACCGGCAGCGCCCGGGCGCGCTTCTGGGAGGTCGACGCCGCGCGGGGCCTCGCCATCGTGGCGATGGTGATCTTCCACGCCGCCTGGGACTGGGCGTACTTCGCCGACACCGACCTTGGCGAGGCCTCGAGCTACTTCTCCGGCCCCATCGCCGCGTCGTTCATCCTGCTGCTCGGCCTCTCCGTGTCGCTCGACCGCGACCGCACGCGCACGGCGCACAGGTCGCAGGCCGGCCGCGCCGCCCGCCGTGTGGCGCTGATCGGCGGCGCGGCCGGCCTCGTCACCCTGGGCACCTGGGTGGCGCTGCCGGAGAGCTTCGTCTACTTCGGGATCCTCCACCTGCTGGCCGCGTGCACGCTGCTGCTCGCGCTCACCGCCGGCCTCGGCGCGGTCGCGAACGCCCTGCTCGGCGTAGGCCTGCTGGTGGTCGGGTGGAGCGGACTCCTCGACGGACCCGCCCCGCAGCCCTGGCTCGCGATCCTCGGCTGGGACGCCCCGCGCGCCACGGTCGACTGGTACCCGCTGACGCCGTGGGCCGGCTTCGCCCTCCTCGGCTTCGCCGTGGGCAGGACCTGGTACGCGGAGGGGGTGCGCCGGTTCTCGCCGCCCGACTGGGAACGGCGGGTAGCGTCACTCGGGGTGCTGGGGCGCCACTCGCTGCTCGTCTACCTGACGCACCAGCTCGTGCTCTTCCCGCTCTTCTGGCTGCTCGCCGCCGCGCTGTCGTAGCCCCGGCGGCGAATCTCGGGTCGCCGGCTACCGCCGTGTCGTAGCCCCCCGGACTCCACGGCCGGCCGCGCCCAGCGCGGACGCCCTCCCGGCCCGGGCAGCGGCTACAATGGGGTATGAGCTTCTCTCGCGGCGGCATGAGCTTCTCGCGCGGCAGTGTGAGCTTTTCCCGCGGTGCCCGTGTCTTCCTCCTCTTCTGGTGGGCGCTCGTGGTGCTGTACCCCGACCCCAGCGTGCTGGTGGCCAGCTTCCGCAACGTCGCGGAGCCGCGCGCCGACGTCGTCGCCGTCTCGGGGCTCGCCGCGCAGCTGCCCGACGACCCCCGCGAGATCGAGGCCGAGGTGCTCCGGCGCCTGCCGTATGCGACCGACTGGGAGGTCGGCGGGGTGCCGTGGCGCTTCCCCACCGCGGCCGAGGCCGTCGCCGACGGCCGCGGCGACTGCGAGGCGCGCGCCGTCGTGCTCATGAGCGTGCTCGCGGCGAAGGGGATCCCGTACAACCTGCGCAACTCGATCGACCACATGTGGGTGGACTACCCCGGCAAGGTGCCGACGGCCAACGAGAACGACGCCCTCGTGCTCGCCGACCGGGAGGGCGGGATCCTGAGTCTCCGTCTGCCCGAGGACTTCGACCTGCGGCGCGAGGTCGAGAGCAAGATCGCCCTCTTCTGGGAGCCGATGCCGTGGACGCGGCGGCTCCTCCTGGCGCTCGGGCTGCTGCTGATCCCTGTCGCCGCGCGGCGGGCCTCCATCGGCGCGCTGCCGCAGGTCGCGACGCCGCGACGCGCGCGGCCGTGCGGCGGCGGGCGTCAGTCGGGTGTCGCACGGCCCTCGCCGGCCGGGAAGTACTCGATCTCGTCGTAGGAGTCGGCGGGGAAGGCCCAGACGATCGTGCACGGCGCCTGCCCGGTTCGGCCCCGTCGCCCGCAGAGGTCGCAGACCCCCGGCGGCTCGCGCCCTTCAGTCGATGACCGGCGGGATCACGACCTCCCCAACTGCCGCGCCCCTGCCGCGGCGGGCGGCGAGCACCCCGCACGCCGCGAGCAGAGCGAGCCCGGCGACGATGAGGGCCATGCCGGCGGCCTCCACCGCGAGGGGCCGCTCCCCGAGTTGGACCCAGGCGGCCATGACGCCGATCACCGGGACGGCCAGCGTGCCCATGCCGGCCGCGCCCGCCGAGAGGGCGCGCAGGGCGAAGATCCAGAGGAGGTAGCACAGCCCGCTCGAGAGCAACACCGTGTACGAGAGGGCTGCGGCGAACGTGCCCGTCCATTGGGGCCAGCCGCTCTGTGTCACCACGGCGATGGCGATCAGCGGTATGGCGCCGAAGGCCATCTGCCAAGCGGTCAGCGAGAGCGTGTCGACGTGGGCGCGGCGCTGCAGGAGCTTGATGAGCAGTCCCGCCACGGCCCAGACGAGCCCGGCGGTGCAGGCCAGCACGCCGCTCAGGGCGCCGCCGATGTCCCAGGGGCGCACCACGAGGACGAGGCCCGCGAAGGCGAGCGCGACGGCCGGCCACTGCAGGCCGCGGAGGCGCTCGCCGAGGAAGGGCCAGGCCAGGAGCACGAGCCAGAACGGCATCGTGTACGCGAGCACCGAGACCTTGCCGGCGCCGCCCACGTCGAGCGCGAGGGTGGCCAGGCTGTTGAAGAGCGCCGTCTGCAGGAGGCCGATCGATGCCGTCCACGGGAGCGGCGGGGGCCGCAGCGACCGTCGCGTGACGACGAGCGCGAGGAAGAAGCAGGCGGTGCACAACACGGTGATGAGGGCGATGTAGGTGAACGGGCGCGCGTAGTCGAGCGCGACCTTGATCACGACCCAGCTGTAGCCCCAGATCGGCGCGATGACGACGAGAGCGAGGACGCCCAGGTCGCGAGTACGGTTCGGCTGGGCGTCCGGCATGGCGTCATGCTACCCGAGGCCGCTGCGCCTCTCGACCGGGGGCCGCGGGCCCCGCGCACGCTATAATTGTCGCCCTCGTGGCCAGCGGCTCGGTCGGGCGAGCATCGCTCACAGGTCCGCCCAGCGACCGACTCTCCCGAGGACGCAGGAGACGCCGCGGCGCCACGGGCGGTCGCGTCGAGCGGGGAGGAGGCAGCCCAGTGCGTCATGGACCAGGCCCGATCCGCCCGCCCGTCGTCGCCACCATCGGGATGGCGACCGTGGACTACCTCTACGTCGTCGACGAGCACCCCGACGCGGACACGGTGACCCGGGCGCTCGCCCACGAGATCGTGGTCGGCGGGGTGGCCGGCAGAGGGGCGATCGCGGCGCAGCGGCTCGGCGGCACCACGAAGCTGCTGGCCACGTGCGGGAGCGGGACGCACGCCGAGGTCCTCAAGGCGGAGCTCGAGGCCGAGGGCGTCGAGTGCACCTGGGTCGCCTACGACCAGCCCTCGCAGCACTCGACGGTCATCCTGGCACGGGGCAAGGCGACCCGGACGATCATCTGGCTGCCGCAGCCGATGGCCGACGGCCGCGCCCTCGAGTGCCTCCCCGACTTCCTCGACGGCGTGGACGTTGCGCTCGTGGACGTGACCGACGAAGCCCTCGCCTCGGCGGCGCTCGACGAGTGTGCGCGGCGCGGCGTGACCACCGTCGTCGACACCGGTTCCGGGCGGCCGTGGACGCGGAGCCTGCTGTGCCGGGCGGATCACGTGATCGCGCCCGAGACGTACGTGCTCAAAGAGACGGGGCTCCCCGCGGACGCGGCCGCCCGCGAGCTCTGGGGCGACTGCTGCCGCGCCGTCTTCGGCGTGACGCAGGGGCCGAGGGGCGGCGTGTTCACGACCGGCGAGGAGCCCGGCCGACTGCAGCGCTGGGAGGCCGTCCCGGTCGCCGGCGTGGACTCCTGCGGCGCCGGCGACACCTTCCACGGCGCCTACGCCTGGGCGCTGGCGCAGGGCCAGTCAACGGCCGAGTGCTTCGAGACCGCCGCCTGGTCCGCGGCCCTCAAAGTCGCCGAGCTCGGCAACGCGGGCATCCCGACGCTGGAGGAGCTCGCGAGAGCGCGAGCGGCCGGCCGCTCAGGCAAGCTCGGTTGACCGGCCGGGCGGCGGCGTCCGTGTGGCCGGCCACTCTCCGCTCGGCTGGTCGGCGGATCGCGGCGGGAGAGTCCGGGAGTCGGTCCGGAGACTCGTTCCCCCCCGTGGCGATATGATTCGCCCGGCTATCGGGAGGAGGTCTCATGGGAGGATCGGTCTCGCGTGACGAGGCAAGGGGGGCGCTCGGCTTCCTGCGCAGGCTGCTCCACGCACCGGACCTCACCGCGGGCATGGGGTGCGCGATCGCGAGTGGCGTGGCGGTCGTGGGGATCGCGCTCGCCCTGGTGTTGATCTATCTCGCCATGAGCGAGCCCGGCGGCGAACCGCTCGCGAGCGACGAACCTCCCGCCCAATCGACTACGCAGACCGCCCTGCCGCAGGAGGCCGCGCCGCCGCCGGCCGAGAACCCGTTGCCCGTCGGGCAGGCCGTCGACGCGATCGTGGCGCCCGCAATCGCGGACGTGCTGGGAGAACCCGTGCTCACGAACGCGTCGCAGGCCGAGGCGCTCATCGTCAACCTCGTGTACCAGGCGCCCACCGCCGCCGCCGAAGGTGACGGCGAGCGGCTGCGTGACGCGCTCATCGAGCGCGGAGCCGGCCTCTACCCCGACCAGCCCGACGTCGACTACCACAACGACGCCGAGGAGTTCATGGTCCTCTACGACAGCGGGCACTCGGCGTTCCAGACGATCCGTGTCACGGTCACTCCGGGCAGCGCGGACGTCTACGTGAACGCCGACAAGGCCCTGTAGCCGCCGAGGACGACCTCCGCAGGTCGCCCTAGGCTCGCACGCTATACTGGATCTCCTCGTGGGCCGCTAGCTCAGTTGGGAGAGCGCCGCCTTTGCACGGCGGAGGTCAGGGGTTCGACTCCCCTGCGGTCCACCACCAC
>Ga0068714_10005787_pt1 | contig 12936 bp, 11 predicted proteins | sample MTBNYHSulfiMetaG_FD_62988 | JGI IMG/M metagenome (GOLD analysis project Ga0068714, IMG submission 62988) | Enrichment culture microbial communities from rom New York Harbor, USA that are MTBE-degrading - MTBE-NYH (New York Harbor Sulfidogenic)... | ecosystem: Environmental > Aquatic > Marine >... | reverse complement strand
ATTCTCCCATATAGTGATGATGGAAACTTCCGATTCTAGAAATGAGCAGATGAGGCTCTTTCGCTTGAAGGCGCGGGTGGCCAAAGCCCTGGCCCACGAAAGCCGTCTGCTGATTCTGGACGCCCTCAAGCGGAAAGATCGTTGCGTAAGCGATTTGAGCGCCCTTTTGGAAGCCGAACAATCCACGATATCCAAGCACCTGTTGTTGCTCAAAAACGCCGGCATCGTAAGCGATCGGAGGGAAGGAAACAAGATTTTTTATCACCTGGAAACCCCTTGTGTCCTGGACTTTTTCACCTGCGCACTGGAAGTGATCCAGAAACACGCCCGGGCGATTCGGCTGGCGGAATAGTCGCCGGTTCCCGGCGGTTTTTTTGACCATAATATGAGTATATTCGCATATAGGATAACTCTCCATGAAAGAACGCACCAAACTCCTGTGGATCCTCCTTCTCTTCCTGGCCGCCTATTATGTCCCCTGGACCCATCCCGCTATCCGGCAGTCCGGGCTGGAAGCCTTCCTCATGCTCCAGGAATACGCCCGGGAACACGTGTTGACGTGCCTCATACCCGCGTTCTTCATCGCGGGGGCCATCGCCGTGTTTATTTCCCAGGCCTCCGTGCTGAAGTATTTCGGGGCCCAGGCCAACAAATGCCTGTCCTATTCCGTGGCCTCCGTCTCCGGCGCCATCCTCGCCGTCTGTTCCTGCACGGTGCTTCCGCTTTTCGCGGGTATAGTTACCCGGGGAGCGGGAATCGGCCCGGCCACGGCGTTTTTGTATTCCGGACCCGCCATTAATGTGCTGGCCATAGTTCTTACCGCACGCGTGCTGGGATGGGAGCTGGGCCTGGCCCGGGCCATAGGCGCCGTGGTGTTTGCCGTGGTTACGGGACTGGCCATGGCCTTCCTGTTTCGCCGCGAGGACGCTTCCCGTACGGCGGGTGAATTCCATCTCCCGGACGAAGAGGGCCAGGGAAGGACTCTACTCCAAGACGCCGTGTTCCTGGGGAACCTCGTGCTGATTCTGGTCTTCGCCGCGTTCGCCCGGCCCGCGGCGGGGACTACGGGTTTCTGGCCCATGATCTTTTCGGTGAAATGGCCTGTGACCGGATTGCTTCTTGTACTTATGGTCGTCCTGCTTCTAAAATGGTTTCGAAAGGAGGAGCGGACGGCGTGGGTGGATTCGTCCTGGGGATTCATGAAACAGATTTTCCCCCTCCTGGCGGCCGGAGTGCTGGCGGCGGGATTTCTTCTGGGACGGCCGGGTCATCCGGCCCTGATCCCGGAAGCCTACGTGCAGGTCCTGGTGGGCGGCAATTCCCTATGGGCCAATGCGTTTGCGGCTGTAGCCGGCGCCTTCATGTATTTCGCCACTCTTACGGAGGTGCCCATCCTGCAGGGTCTGTTGGGCGCCGGGATGGGTAAGGGACCCGCCTTGGCGCTGCTTCTGGCGGGACCGGCCCTTTCGCTGCCCAATATGCTCGTCATCGGAGGCGTAATGGGGATTCGAAAAACGGCCGCCTTTTGCGGCATTATCGTGGTGCTTTCCACGTTGGCGGGCTGGATCTACGGGTCCCTCTAGCAGCCCATTGATAAACATATGGCAAGCAGGCCGGGGAAAAACGATGAGATGCGAGGCGCGCGAATCCTGAGGAATGAGGCGCACAGATAGTGCGCCCCAATGACGAAGGGTTGAAGTCACGCCCAAGGCGTGCCGGCCAGGTCGCTGTTTTTTAACAGCCTGCCAGTAGAGGATTATGGCCGAGGAGAACCTCAGTATGAAGCGCATCCGGGTCGGAGACGGCCTGGTGGCGGTCTTGGGGCTGGACGAGGTGATTCAGGCCTTGGCATCCACCCATGGTGAAGCATCCGATTCCGAAGCGGCTTCCGCCTTGTTGGAATACTTGTCCCCAAAAAACTACATCCCGGACCGGGCGCGTTCGGAATACGGCAAGGCGTTTGTACGGGAATTTCGTCGTTTTTTGGGACAACCCTTTGAGGAACCCGGACCGAAAACCATGGAGGTGAAGATCCTGGGCGCCGGATGCGTTCGGTGCGACCAATTGGAGCAGGCGGTTCTGAGAGTTCTGGAAGGGTTGAGGATCGCGGCGAGCGTGGAGCACGTTAAAGAAATCCGAGAAATCGCCCGGTACGGCGTGGCGGGCTCCCCGGCTTTGGTCATCAATGATAGGGTGGTATCCGTGGGGCGAGCGCCTTCGGATGACCAGATGAAGAAGTGGTTTCTGGAGGTTTCGGGAGGCGCGGTTTCCTGAGGAATACCCGCAGGAACTGTCTTCAGATCGCTGCCGGGCCGGTTGTTATTGTAACAAAACGTTTGGTGCGGCTCGTAGAGTCGGCTGTGTTAGTGTGCGTTCCGTGTCGGGTTGCCCTTGCAGCCCGGGTTTTCTGAACGAGGAGGAAGCTCGTATGAGTGACGTATGTTGCGCCACGGGATCCCCGGTGATGCTCCTGGCCTGTTCCGGAGGCTCCAACGTGGGCCAGTTGTCCAATCAGGCCGCAGTGGAACTGACCCAGGAAGGATGGGGCAAGATGTTCTGTCTGGCGGGAATCGCCGGACACCTGAGCGGCTTCGTGCAATCCGCCCGGGATGTGCCCGACTTGGTGGTCATCGACGGCTGTTCTTTGGGGTGCGGAAAAGCGATTCTGGAACACCTGGATCTCCCCTTGAAACGATACGTGGTCCTTACGGATCTGGGAATCGAAAAAAACAAGGAGCTCCATTTGAAGCAGGAGGAGATCGAGCGGGTGAAGGATGCGGTGAAAAAAACTACGGGAGCACCTTCTACAGGAGCCGGCCAGGAGCCTTCTTGCTGCTGTACCTGACGCGGAGTCGGGGATCTCCCGAGTTTTCTGGATACCGCACCCTGTTCCCGCAATGAGAAGCCGCGCCCCTGTGTGCTACAAGGAGACCCGCTTTATGACCGGGCGTCGAAAGCTCAGGATTCTGTTTCTATGTACCGGGAATTCCTGCCGGAGCCAGATGGCCGAGGGTTGGACGCGCACCCTCAAGGGGGATCGCATCGAACCCTATTCCGCCGGAGTGGAAACCAAAGGGGTGGATCCTCGCGCCGTGCGGGCCATGGCGGAAGCCGGGGTGGATATTTCCCGCCAGGAGTCCAAACATGTGTCATCCCTGAAAGGCCTCGATTTTGACTACGTGGTGACTTTATGTGATCACGCGCAGCAGACCTGTCCGGTGTTCCCCGGAAACACCCGGATGGTTCACCGGGGATTCCAAGATCCTCCGAGACTCGCCGCGGGGGCCACCGGCGAAGAAGAAGCCATGGTCCATTACCGGCGCGTACGGGACGCCATCCGATCCTTCGTGGAGCAATTGCCCGAATCTCTGGAGGAAGGCCGGCAGGCGCCGTTGCCGGGGTATGAGGACACATTGCAGGCACTGCTTCGTCGTGATCCGCTCAAAAAACCCGGAGATCCAGGAAGCCGATCCGATACTTAGCCGGCCGTTCAAAAACGCGAGCTACGTCGTTGGGCTTCATCCTTCGTTATTGCGGCGTACTGTACGCCGCATTCCGCAGCATGCGCCCGCCGTGCATCTCATCGTTTTTTCCCGGCCTGCCCGTAATACTGATTATCAACAGGCTGTTAAGGTGCACGACCCCCGGTGCCGGTCGGAGCGGAGTGGGCGCCTCGGGAGCGTCTGTCGGGCGGGAGGAGGCAAGTCCATGCTGCTCAAGGGGTATCAAAAGGAGATATTCCGTCCCAAGTGTAATCCCGGATTTCAGTCCGTGCACTGCATCGCACATCTGGACCAGGACGTGTCGGAAGCCCTGCCTTACTTGAATACCGTTCTGGGTGGATTCGAGTACTTTCGGGATCCCCCTGCCGTCACGTTTCGACTCCATGGAAAACTCCTGACGGTGCACGGTCGCCGCATCGCCGTCAACGCCCTGGAGGACGAAGCGGAGGCCGAGCGGATCCTCCGGTGGATGCAACGCGAAATCAATGAAGCCTGGGAGCAACGGGACCGGATCCAGCCGAGCTATGAGGGCAGAACCAAGCCCAAGGTTCTGGAGGTCCTGAAGCGTCTTCCCAAGAGCAACTGCGGCCAATGCGGCCAACCTACTTGTATGGTGTTTGCCGTACTGGTCACCGAAGGCGCCAAGACCGCCGACGAATGTCCCGCCCTGGAGGACGATGGACGGCGGAGCCTGAACGAATACCTGGCGCCTTTCGTGTTCGAGGATTGATGCCCGGCGCCCGTGGCGCGCGACGCGTTTCCGAAAGTATACCTGGTACTTGCATGACGCCGAGTGCGGCTCCATGAAGCGCGGTTTTACGCTCAAGGTTCCGTGTTGCCCGGCGGTGGGTAGGGATTGCATGGCGCTTTCGAAAAAAATATAAGGGCGGAAGGAGGAAGTCTCATGGTCGAGCGGGGAGCCGGTTCGGAATCCAAAGGCAAAGGACTCAGTAGTTTTGAAAGGTACCTCTACGTTTGGGTCATTCTGTGCATACTGGCCGGTATTCTGCTAGGCAAGACGGCGCCCGGCGTGGCTCATTTTCTGGACGGATTGGCCATTTATGTAGGGGAAGCTCCCGTAGTGTCCATTCCCATTGCCGTGTGCCTGTTTTTCATGATGTATCCCATCATGGTGAAAATCGACTTCGGCGAGGTCATTAAGGCGGGCAAAAGCGTGAAGCCGGTGGGATTGACGCTTTTCGTCAACTGGCTCGTGAAGCCGTTTACCATGTACGCCATTTCGGTTTTCTTTCTCGGCACCCTGTTCCTGGGATTCATCGGCGCCGAAGCGGTAGATTACGTGAAGATGCCTTTGGGGTTGGATTTGCCCGTGGGGAGCAGCCACGGGGAAGGTACCGTGGTATGGGTCGAAGGCGTCAAAATGCTCGAAGTACCTTTATGGCGGAGTTACCTCGCCGGTTGCATTCTTCTGGGCATCGCTCCGTGTACGGCCATGGTCCTGGTTTGGGGCTTTCTCGCGCGGGGCAACGACGGCCACACCTTGGTGATGGTCGCCATCAATTCCCTGACCATGCTCTTTCTTTACGGTCCCCTGGGCGGATTCCTGTTGGGTGTCGGGCGGCTGCCCGTACCGTGGCAGGCATTGTTGCTGTCCATCGGCATTTACGTGGCCCTGCCCCTGGCGGCGGGATATTTCACCAGGAAGTGGGTGATCCGTTCTAAAGGGGAGACCTGGTTTCGGGAGAAGTTCCTTCATGTGCTGACGCCCATAACGATCACCGCCCTCCTGATTACCCTGGTGCTTCTGTTCTCTTTCAAAGGAGAGGTCATCGTCGGGAATCCGTTGACCATACTGTGGATCGCCATACCGCTGTTCATTCAAACCAATTTCATTTTCTGGCTGGCGTATGGACTGGCCCGTTGGATGCGTCTGTCTTACGAGGATGCGGCGCCCTCGGCCATGATCGGTGCGTCCAATCATTTCGAAGTGGCCATCGCCACGGCCACCATGCTTTTTGGTCTTTCCTCCGGCGCGGCGCTGGCCACCGTAGTAGGGGTGCTGATCGAAGTGCCCGTCATGCTCATGCTGGTGAAAATCTGCCTGCGATCGGGTCACTGGTTCCGCCCCCGCTGAACGGGTGGGGACGAGGTCGTGTCCGCGAGACATCCGGGAGGTTCTCGGGGGAGTCCACATGCCGGGAGAGTGAGACCCGGCATGCGTATCCGGGGCCCGCATGGTAAGGAACGGTTCCAAAACGTACCTGTGGCCGCGTGATGTTACGAGGCGCGCCACCATATGGGTGTTCTTGCTTTCGACGGTTCAATATCCGATGATAGATGGGATGTCCCCGGCGGAGGTAGCTTCGGGCTTTTGGGCATCTATTTTCCCGCTAAACCGTTCCCGCTGGACGGTGTCTGAAAGGTTCGTATGCACCTGCCGATGCGGGAAGAATCCCCGGAGAGAGAGGATGGTATGATCAAGAAATGGCTTGTATTGGGGCTGGTTGTGGCGGTGCTGAGCGGAATCGTCACGCTGCATGCGGAGGCTAGTAAAGATGATTTGTCGGCAGTGCCCGCGAAAGGCAAAGTGACTTTGCTGGACTTCGGGGCCAAAAACTGTATGCCCTGCATTATGCTGGCTCCCATCATCGAGCAGTTGAAGAAGCAGTACGACGGCAAGGCGGAAATCCATTTTGTGGATGTCCGAAAGCATAGAGATCTCACTCAGAAGCATCGGATCCGTTCCATTCCCACTCTGGTGTTTTTCGATGAGAAAGGAAATGAAGCCTATCGCCACATCGGTTTCCTGGATAAGTATTTTATCGAGAAGAAGCTGAAAGACCTTGGAGTGGAATAATACGGAAGGGTCGCTTTTGAACTCCGCTCTCCAGGTAGAGGAAGGCGGGACCCTCGACCGTCCGTTGCGTTTATTTTGAGTCCCCGCTCCGACGAACTTTCGATCCATCGGCGGAGGTTAGACGGGCACACCAATCCTTTTTCGGAGACCTGTAACTCACGTGCCGGAATTCCTGTTTGCAGTCCCGTTTCTTGGCGGCCTCTCGCTACCCGTTCGAAGGGTGTTTGGGGAATCCGTTCCCGAGGAAGGACACCCCAAACCTTCCGCAAGACATTCGGCGCCGAGATTGCTGAGTTTCTGCAAGAGAGCCCGGGCAGTGATACAATTTCCAAAACGCCTCTGTTGATCCATCCCCGAAGGAATGAGATCCCGTCCACAGCGCATCGAGCTTCAAACCAGTTTTCGGACGGCCTCCAGAACCGCCTCGTAGTCGGGCTCCTGGGACACTTCCGGTACCAGTTGAACGTACCGGATCACCCCCTCCCGGTCCACGATGAAGACGCATCGGGCCAGCAGGCGCAGTTCTCGGATCAGTACTCCGTAAGCGGACCCGAAGGATGCGTCTTTGTGGTCCGAAAGCGTGATCACTTTGTCCACGCCCGCCATACCGCACCAACGCTTCTGGGCGAAAGGCAGGTCCATGCTGATGGTCAGAATCACGACATCGGAGCCCAGATTGCCCGCCTCCTGGTTAAATCGACGGGTCTCCATATCACAAACCGGAGTATCCAGGGATGGAACGGACGAAACGATACAGATTTTGCCCTTATAGGCGCCAAGATCCACCGGGGCCATATTGTTGTCCAGGACGGTGAACGAGGGAGCCTTTTCGCCTACCTTGGGAATCGATCCCGCCAAGGTCAACGGGTTTCCTTTCATGGTCACTTTTCCGCCATGTTCCGACATACCGCCTCCTTTTTTCAATTCCCGGCCTCCCCTTGGAAAAGCGGGGGGATCCGGGTTCCGTGGGGTGTGAAGAGCCTCGTGTCCAACCGGGTCGTCCGGGTTATTCGAATCCATTCGCCGGAGTCTCCGTGGGCCTTCGGTCCGGGTCAACGCCTCGCCTTGTTCAGTTCGTTCCATTGCCCGTGCCATGAACAGTTGTCGCAGTAGGTTTCGGTATCGTCCCGAATCTCGGGACAGCCGTCCTCCACTTCTTTGGAAGGAAAGACGATGGCTCCTTCCTGTACGGCGAATTCATACATCTCGAAGTCGTCTTCGGGATTCTTCACATAAAATTGTGCGCATCCGCACATGGGGCACTCGGCCATGTTCATCTCCTTGGCAGGCTGTGGAAAAAAGCGACCTGCGGGCGCGCAACGTCATGACGCTTCATCCTGTCTGCCTGTGCGTCCCGCCTGTCTGCGTGCGGACACGCACAGGCAGGCGTCCTTGCTGCGTACCATTATCTACGCCTCATTCCTCAGGTTTCGCCACGCCGAAGGAGGCGTGGCTTGCATCTCATCGTTTTGCACCAGCCTGCCCGCAATAGGGTTTATCTAAGGCCTGCGGGAATCGCGGCTGGAGCAATCCGGTTCTCATACTTCCCGGCTCAAGTGAGGACATCGGCACGCGCCGATGGATTCGCCACCGTTCCGCCTATCCGAATAGGCTACCATACACGCATGGGGACGGCCAGTCCTCCGCCCGGATTTGCCGTTCAGGAAGTTCCATGGTACAAACCATAATCATGCTTCAAGGCTTTCACACCTATCCGGAGTAAGAAATCATGAAAATATCGTACATTCCGGGATGCCTGCTGGCCGCGTTCCTGTTCCTGCAGGGGCCGTCCTCCGACGCCTACGATATCCTCTCCTGGCTCAGATCCCGACTCGCCCCTCAGGATGTCCCCTTCCTCGAATCCTCGTCGGCTATGTTCGAGGTTGAAATCGTTGCGGAAGGTTTGGAAAGCCCTTGGGCCGTCGTGCCGCTCCCGGACGGTAACCTGTTCATCACGGAGCGGCCGGGGCGCCTGAGAATCATAGAGGGAGGCGTGCTCCGCGAGACCCCGGTACCCGGAGCGCCCGAGGTGGCATACCGGGGCCAGGGCGGTCTTCTGGACATGACCCTTCACCCGGAGTACACGGACAACCGGTGGGTATATCTGGCCTATACCGTAGATACGGAACGGGGCATGATGACCCGGGTGGCGCGCTTTGAGGATACCGCGGAAGGGCTGAAGAACATGCAGGTGGTTTTTGCCGGTTTTCCGGGTGGCGACGCGCCCAAGCATTTCGGCTGTCGCATTCGTTTCGGAGCCGACCGAAAACTGTACGTGACGCTGGGAGAACGAGGTCAAGGGCGCCGGGCTCAGGATCTCATGGACCTCAACGGCAAGACGCTTCGCCTGAACGACGACGGTACGGCGCCCGCGGACAATCCCTTCGTGGGCCGTGAGGACGCCCGACCGGAACTCTTCACTTACGGCAATCGCAATTCGCAGGGTATGGCCGTGCATCCGGTGACGGGGTGGATCTTCCAGACGGAACACGGACCTTCCTGGAGCGACGCTCCAGGCGGCGGCGACGAGGTCAACCTCATGGTGGCCGGCGGCAACTACGGTTGGCCCCTGGTTCACCATCGAAAGACCCTGGCGGGCGCCATCCCTCCCTTGGTCGAATACACACCGGCCATTGCGCCTGCCGGCTGCACATTTTACACCGGAGAGCGATTCCCGGAGTGGAATGGCGACTTCTTCTTCGCCAATCTGGCAGGGAAAAAACTCGTTCGATTGAAATTCGAGGGACCCAATGTGGTCGGGCAGGAATTCTTGCTGGAAGGAGCGTACGGCCGGCTGAGGGATGTGACGCAGGGGGCCGACGGGATGCTGTATATCCTTACCTCGGACACGGATGCCTACGGGCCGGGCCGCGCCGGCGGTGACCGATTGATCCGATTGACGCCGCGCCGGTGAAGACCCGGAGCCAAACGTTCCATATTCGACCCTTAACGAGGCCGTCGAAAAACCCGATCTGCTGTGTGGCGCTTCATCCCTCGTCATTGCGGTGTGCTGCAACTACGCCTTATTCCTAAGGAGTCTCGCGCCTTGCATCTTACCGTTTTGCACCGGACTATCCGCAATACGGTTCATCAACCGGCTGTTGACCAGGCGGCGGTTTTTCTAAAGTATCGGAGGGTAATGAATGGTCGCTGCGAAGAAGCTGAACCCGGCGTATGTTCACGCATTCGGCGAAGTGGTCAACACTTCCCCCTTTTATCGACTCATGTCCATGGAACTCGTGGAACTGAGTTGGGGCCGATGCCGGGTGGACATCGCCGTTGAGGAAAAACACCTCCAACCTTTCGGCAACGTCCACGGAGGTGTATACTCCACACTGGTGGATACGGCCGGCTTCTGGGCGGCCTACTCGCGGGTGCCCGAGGAAGTGGCTTTGACGACGGTGGAGATGAAGCTCAACTATCTGGCGCCTTTGTCCAAGGGCCGACTGGTCGCAAAAGGCAGGTGCCTGAAAGAGGGAAAAACCTTGTGTCTCTCCGAAACGTCCGTCGAGGAGCCTTCGGGACGGCTGCTCGCCCATGGCACGGTGACCTTGATGGTGGTTCGGAACTTGGGCATACAGACTTCTGAGAGCATGCCGAGGAAATTCCTGATCCACGGATAGGAAGCAGGGACCCCGCGCCGTTTGGCGGTGCGGGAAAGGAACAGGTCCGCCCGAACTGCGGCTTCCAACCGCGCGGTGTATGCAGCAGTGTTGCCTGCGCGGCGTTTCGATCCGTGAACGTCGGTTTGGGTCTTCCCGGTTCGCCGGATGCTTCGGACAGGCGGACTTCCTAAAAACCCGGCCGGGACTGGAAACGGAGTACCCGCCGGAAACGCGGGACGGCGATTCAACTCCCCGAGAGCGAGTCCAAGGGGGGTTCCGATGCGCTCCCGGACTCCGCGCATCCCGGGCCGGATATCCGGCTTCTCCCTCCCGTTTGAGGACTAACCTGGATCCGCGTGGCGATGCGTTCCTTCATGGCGGGCACGTGCGAAATCACACCGATGATCTTGCCGTCCTGCCGTAAACCCGCAAGAGTCTCGAGGGCCGTGTCCAACGCTTCCTCGTCCAGCGTTCCGAAGCCCTCGTCCAGAAACAGGGAGTCGACCCGGACGTTCCGGCCCGCCATATGGGAAAGCCCGAGGGCCAGGGACAGGCTGACGATGAAGCTTTCTCCACCGGAAAGGTTCTTGGTGGAACGAACCTCACCTGCCTGGTAGTTGTCCATGACGTTGAGTTCCAGGGGTTGGGAGCCGTCCCGCATCAGCAGGTACCGATCGGTCATCTTCCGGAGTTGCCGGTTGGCATGGCCGATCAGCATTTCGAATGTCAGCCCCTGAGCAAAATTGCGGTATTTCTTTCCGTCTGCAGAGCCGATCAACTCGTGTAGATCTTCCCATCGACGGCACTCTGTTTTTTGAGCCTCTATAGCGTTTCGCTTGGCCCTAATCCGCTCTTTGGCGGCGGTATTTTCATTCAGCTTGTGCTTGAGACCGGCAATGGCGTCCCACAGCTGTTTCAGAGACTCCTCATATTCTTTGAATTGTGGTTCCAGATCCTTAAGCGATTTGTCTGTAAGCTTCTTGGCAATTTCCACGGCCAAACGTGTTTCTCGATCTCTTTGCCTGGCCTTGAGATCTGTTTGGCAGTCGTCCAACTCCTTTGCTTTTGCAGACAGGGCATTCCTCTGGTCAGCGGTTAGTCCGACTTCGAGAAACTGTGCTTCATTCGAAAAACCGGCAAGTTCGAGCGCCGCTGTAAATTCGGTTTCCGATTGTTTCAGTTCCGGATATCTTTCAACGATACGCTTCTTGAGAGATTCAACCTTAGTCTTTGCGGTGTTCAATTTCTGATGCATTTCATTGTACAGGGCTCCGGCTTTCTTTTCGGCATCCTCGGCAACGGTAATAGCTTTGTTCAGGCGAAACTCTTCGTCGTCAGGGTTTTTATCACCGAATAATTCTCGCCGCTCATCACATCCGGCGGCGTATTCTGTTTTGAGGGCTTCTAAGCGTTCCCGTTTTTTACCCAAGGCGTTGCTTTGAGTCTCGATGACCGCAGCCAACCGCTTCAGATCGCTGTCGAGATTCCCGATCTGCTTCTCGATATCGGTCTTTTTCTTGCTCTGTGTCTGCCATACGTTCAGGCGTTCTCGGAGTGATTCGAGCAGGGACGAAACATTGGAATCGGGAATCTCCGCGACGCCGAGCGGCTCGAGTTTGGCGGATACAGCCTGTTTCAGTTGGGCAAAATCGGTTCGACTTTTTCCTAAGCCGACCTTCAAATCGGCGAGGGCTTTCTCAATGGATTGTATCTCATGAGCTGCGGCTGCTCCCAGCTTTTCACTGTCCGTCAGATTCTTACGGGCCGTGATCTCGGCCTCTGCAAGTTTTTCGACGGCGGCTTCCTGATCCTCGGCCTTGCTTATCAGTAGGGTGAGTTCGTCGATCTTCCTTTCGGTCTCATCGGGAACAGGAACATTTCCTGCCGCAAAGGGGTGCTCTTTCGCGCCGCAGAGCGGGCAGGGTTTGCCGTCCTCCAATTTCGCCCGGTGATCTTCAAGCTCCGCTATCCTTGCCAGAAAGGTCCTTTCACGAAGCAGGGTTTCCTTCTGTATGCGGTATTCACGCAACAGCCGGTCTCCCAGTAACAACCTTAAGGAATCTTTCCCTTGTTGGAGGTTCTTGGATGCGTTTTCCAGTTCCTGCTTCCGGGCGCCGCAGTGCTCCCGGCGGTCATGGAGATCTCTTGTCGCCTGTTCCAGAGACGTGAGCGCTTCCTTTTGATCGGCCTCCTTTTGAGCAATCTCTTCTTGTTTGGAAAGCAAAGCACCCAGTTGTGCTTCAACACCGGCCAGACCGCTGATCAACCACTCATCCCGTGCATGCTCTTTGAGATAGCCGTCCGTGAGGTCCAGATCATTTTGAGCCTCGTTGCGTTTTGCCAGTTCTTTCAGTTCGGCTTGCCGGTCGGAATCAATTTTTTCCGCATCGGTTTTGCAGGCGTCTTCACGTTCCGAGACCGCTTTTTTCTTCTCTTCGAGCTTCAGGTCCAGGGAGCGAACTTTCTGAATGACCGCTGCAGCGGCTTTCAGCGCTTCTTTCGCTTGGGTGGTGCGCCGTTCCGCCGACTTTAAGGCTTCAGCCTGTTCCTCGGCGGAGGATTCGAGTTCAGGAAGGATCTCTTCCTCGGTTTTCAGGGCCGCCTGATCATCCGTCTGTTGTTTTCGGATTGCCGTGAGCGTTGCGTATAAGCCATCCAATGCCGCCGCCTTAATGGCCCGGCCGAGTTTGTCGCGTTCGGGTTCAAAAGCCGCTATGTCGCTCTGCAGTTGGATCGCTTCCTCGGATAGGCTGCTGATTTCATTTTTCAGACCATCAATGGCGGACAGCCATGTAATGGCTTTCCCCGTTTCAGTCGACTTGGCGGTGAGATCCGCCTCTTCTTTTTTCTTTGCCTCGAGTTCCCGTTGAATCTCTTTTTCCTGTTCCGGCTGCAGAATCACAATACCGGCTGTTTCGGCCTGAAGCAGGTTCAGCTCTTCCTGCTCTTCACGCCGGCGCTCATGGACGCGCATGGAGATCCGGCTGTAGATCTCCGTACCGGTGATCTG
>Ga0068714_10005786_pt1 | contig 12937 bp, 12 predicted proteins | sample MTBNYHSulfiMetaG_FD_62988 | JGI IMG/M metagenome (GOLD analysis project Ga0068714, IMG submission 62988) | Enrichment culture microbial communities from rom New York Harbor, USA that are MTBE-degrading - MTBE-NYH (New York Harbor Sulfidogenic)... | ecosystem: Environmental > Aquatic > Marine >... | reverse complement strand
CGGGGCCCGCCGGCAACTGACGCGCGGTGAGGGATCGGGCTGACCAGCGGCTGGCTGTGCCCTACACGCGGCGTCGCGTGGATGGTAGACTCGCGGCAACCCAGAGCGAAATGGAGCGTCCGGAATGGACTTCACAGTTCCCAGATTGGGCGCGGCAACGGTTCGTTCGCCGCTCAAGCTGTCCACGATTGATGGGGATCGGATCTACAACTTCGTCGGCGAGGATGAGCGCGTGCTCGCGGAGGCGCTGCGCCGCAGCGGGCGCGCGGTGGAAGCTGGCGGGCCGCTGCCGGCGTTCGAGCGGGCCGGGCCGCGCGAGCTCCTCTTCTTCGATCCGGCGGACGTGAAGGCGGGAATCGTCACGTGCGGTGGGCTCTGCCCGGGGATGAACAACGCCATCCGTGCGGCGACGCTCGAGCTTCTGCACCACTACCGCGTTCGCGAAGTGCTCGGGTTCCGCTATGGGTTTGCCGGCCTCGACCCGGAGGAGGGGCTCGAGCCGGTCCGCCTGACGGTGGCTTCCACGGGGGGGATCCACCACGACGGCGGATCGGTGCTTGGCTCCTCCCGGGGGCCGCGCGACCCGCAGGTCGTGGTGGACCGGCTTCTGGAGCTGGATGTCAGCTTGCTGCTGGTCGTGGGCGGAGATGGGAGCATGCGTGCGGCGGACGGCGTCTGCGCGGAGGTCGCGCGGCGGGCCGCGCCGATCGCGGTGGTCGGGATTCCGAAGAGCATCGATAACGATGTCCCGTTGGTCGACAAGACGTTCGGCTACGAGACCGCCTTCTCGATTGCGGTCGAGTCGATCCGGGCCGCCCACACCGAGGCGATCGCCTATCGAAATGGAGTCGGAGTGGTCCAGTTGATGGGCAGGCATTCCGGATTCATCGCGTCCAGTGCTGCCGTCGCGGAAGGGGACGCCGACTTCGTATTGGTGCCGGAAGTGCCACTCCTGCTCGAAGGGGCGGGAGGCTTCCTCGACGCGGTCTGTCACCGGCTCCGAATGGACGGGCATGTGGTCGTCGTCGTGGCGGAGGGCACAGGGCAGGAGCTTCTCCGTCGGAACGGGACGGCCGTGGAGCGGGACGAGTCAGGAAACGTCCGGTTGCTGGACATCGGGGGATACCTCAGCCGCCGGATGGAGGAGCGCCTTCAGGCCGAGGGGATCCGCCACACGCTCAAGTACATCGATCCCAGCTACCTCATCCGCAGTGCCCCCGCGAATCCGAGCGACTCGATGTACTCGGCGGATCTGGCACGCAATGCCGTACACGCAGGGATGGCGGGGCGGACCGGGCTTCTCGTCGGGCACCGTAACGGGCAGTACACGGACGTGCCGTTGCGCGAGGTTGTCTCGCGCACCAAGCGCCTGGATCTCGAAGGGGACTTGTGGCATGCGGTGCTCGAGACCACCGGGCAGTCCGCGCTATGGGGAGAGGAGGCACGGCCATAGACGCGGTGTGGCATGTTCGCCCCCAATGGATCGTCGTTCACGACCGGATGCAGGATTGCTACCGCTACGAGCTCAGCGCGCCGATCGGCAGCGGGTTCGCCCCGGAGTTTCGTCCCGAGCTGACGCCGCACGAGATGCTCGTCCTGGGGGTGTTCGGGGGCAAGTACCTGAACGACTGCCGCCACGAGTTCCCTCCCGAATGGTTTGAGAGCGCGAAGCTCTCGCCGGCGCGGCGCGACCCTTCGCTCAACTGCTTTGGTGTGGACGCATCGCAGCCGCTCGCGGTGTGGCGAGAGAGGGGCTGGATCCACCCCGACGATCCGCGCGGTTGGTTTCAGTGGTACAGCCGATACTACATGGGACGGCGATGTGCGGACGATGCGCGGCAGATCGCGCGGTGGAAGGGGATGGTCCGTCACGTCGCCCAGATCCGCGCGCACTGCATGCCCGAGGACCTAAGCTGCCGCCCACGGCAGCGACAGGCGCTGCTTCACTGGGCGTACGATAGCCGGCGGATCTAGGGATTCAGGCTCAGCCGGGCGGACGCCCCTTCCCTGAGTCGAGGACGCTGACGAGCTCTTGCGGGAACGGCTCGAAGTACGCTTGATCTTTCAGATACGCGACGTCGAATCGGAGGATCCATGAGCGGACGAGGCTTGTCGGGACGCTGAGCGGGATCTGGCGGGCACGGTAGCGCTCCAGCGCATCGAGGAAGAACCCCTTCTCGTTTGGCGAGAGGCCGTCCGACACGTACCCGAACCCATGCAACAGGACGTTGATTGCGCTCGTCCGCCGCGGGGCTCTGGCGAGTGCGCCGCCGAGTCCGTCGCGGTAGGCGCGGAAGAGATCACCCGACGGACGGTGCTCCGGGTTGGCGACGATGCGCCCGAGCGACCTCATCGCTTCCTGGTTATACGCCATCAGCAGGAACTTGTGCCGGGCGTGAAACGCGACGAGGTCGCGCGCCTCGCCGGATTGCGCCGCGCCGCGGAATCGCGCCAACGTGAACAGCTTCGTCAGGTAGTGCTGGCGGATGTCGTAGTTCTGGAGCCGGCCTTCGTCCTCGACGGCGTGGGCGGGGAAGCGCTCTGCGACCCGGCCGCCGAACGCGCCCGCGCCGGCGCGGTGGCCGGCGGTCGGCGAACGGCCGTTGTAGATCCTGACCTGGCTGAGGCCGCAGGAAGGGGATCGGAACTTGAGGAGGAACCCATCGACCTCCGGCAGCCCGGCGAGGAAACGATCGACGAACGCGGCCATCGCGTCGGTTACGTCGAGGCCGCTCTCCGGCTGGACGAGGGCCACGTGCCCGCGCTCTTCGATGAGCCGGATTGGCTTGCGCGGCACGCCGAGTCCGATCTCCATCTCCGGGCAGACGGAGATCGGCTCCACGTGGGGCAGAATGGACTCGACCAGCGGGTCGTGGATCGTCTGCCCGTTGTAGCGGCACGCGGCGAAACCGAGACATCGGCTGAAGACGACCTTGGGACGGGCTGTCTCTGTCATCGTATCCTCCCTTCGCGCGAGCACGCAGACGAGCACCGGACTGCTTGCGGGGAGCATTCTCGCTGCAGCGGGACCGAAGATCAATCGCCTCGGTCTGAGAGGCCTGAGTTGGGGCTTGACTTGGAGACCGCCGCGACCGACGATCGCTCCTCGAGTGGGGGTGAAGCGATGGACGCGTGGATAACGATCGGTTGGGCATTCGGGCTGTCTCTGGCGTACATGACGGTGGTATGGCTGCTCAGCCTGCCGCTTCGGAATGCGAGCATCGTCGACTCGTTCTGGGGACCGGGGTTCTTGCTGCTTGCGGCGATCCTCCCATCGATCTCGGGCGGGCTGGACTGGCGGAGCTGGCTTGTGCTCGCGTTGACGACCGTCTGGGCGGTGCGGTTGTCGGTGCACATCACGGTGCGAAACTGGGGGAAGGGAGAGGATCGGCGCTATGCGGCCTGGCGGGAGCGCGCCGGGGGACGATTCTGGTGGACGAGCTACTTCCGCGTCTTCGCGGTCCAGGCGGGCGCGCTGGTCGTTGTTGCCGCGCCGATCCTCGTGGTCGCGGCGTCGCAGGGCCCATCGCGCTGGACGGCGTGGGACATCGTCGGGGCGATCGTTTGGGCGATCGGGCTGTCGTTCGAGGCCATCGCAGACGCGCAGCTTCAGCGATTCAGACGCGATCCATCGAATCAGGGGCGCGTCTTGGATCGCGGTCTGTGGCGGATCAGCCGCCATCCGAACTACTTCGGTGAAGCGCTCCTGTGGTGGGGGATGTTCCTCGTCGCGATGGCCGTCCCGTACGGGTATTGTGCGATCGTTGGGCCGGCGGCGATCACGTTCCTGCTCGTGCGCGTGTCGGGCGTTCGCTTGCTGGAGAAGGACCTGGTTGCGCGAAGCCCCGCCTACGTGGACTACGTTCGCAGGACGAGCGCCTTCATCCCGAGGCCGCCTCGCCGCACGGCATAGCTGCCGCGGTGTAGCGGGTCTTCGCCTTCCGGGACAGGGGGATCGCGATGCCGATGAGCGCTGAGAGCGTTGCGGAGCGGGAGCTCGCCATCGCGTTGGACTTTGCCGTCGCGAGGGAGCGGGAAGCGGAGGCGTTCTACAAGGCGTGGGCCGCGAGGATTCCCGATCCCAGAGTCCATGCGTTGTTCGCCGAACTCGTCGGGGCGGAGCATGGTCACGGCGAGGTGCTCTCGCGGATCACCCCCCGCGAGATGCTCCCGGCGCGGCGAGAATCCGCCGCGATCGACGTTTCGGATCTCCTCGTCGAGAGCAGGACGGGCGAGCCGAAGTCGGTCCGCGAGGCGATGGACGTCGCGATGCAGCGGGCGACGACGGCGATCGCCCTGTACGAGCGCCTTGCGACACTCGGAGGAGAGGCCGGAGCACTCCTTGCGGCGCTCGCCCGCGAGGAGAGGAGCCAACGGCGGAGGATCGAGCTCGAATACCTCTCCACTTAGCCGCTCGAGACGACAACCCTCGTGACGGGCGATGTCAAGAAAGGCGCGTCCTTCGGGGCTGTTGCCATCCGGGCATCGCGGCCAGGTCCTCTTCGGGGGTCGTGATTGGGAACGCGTCGAACCGGCGGCAGCGCGGGGCCTACTGGTAGTGGACGCGCCGCTGGGTGACGGTCATCTGGAAGACGGTGAACGCGAACACAATGGCGAACAGCACGACAGAGGCCGCCGCGGCGCGGCCCATGTGCCAGCGCCCGCCCAGCGGGCCTTCCGACATGATGTAGTAGACGAGCGTCTCGGCGGCGCGCAGCGGACCGGAGGAACCGCCGAACAGGATGTGGACTTCGGTGAACACCTTGAACGAGCCGATGAGCGAGATGACGAACACGAAGAAGATCTGCGGCGTTAGCAGCGGCAGGGTGATCTTGCGCCAGACCTGAAAGCCGGACGCGCCGTCGACCTGTGCGGCGTCGTAGTACATCTTGTCGATCCCTTGCAGGCCGGCGAGGAGGATGATCGCTTCGTAGCCGACATACCGCCAGACGCTGAAGATAATCAGCGCCGGCATCGCGTACTGCGGCTTGCCCAACCAGTTGATCAGGTCGACCCCGAACCAGCCGAGGATGTGGTTGAGCAGCCCAAACTGCCAGTCGTACATCCAGCGCCACACCATCGAGACGGCGACCACCGGGGTGATGTACGCAAGGAAATAGGAGATCCGGGCCGTGGACAGGAATCGGAGCTTCTTGTTGAGAAGGGTCGCAGCGAGAAGGGCGAGGAACAGGGTCACCGGGACGCTCACGCCGACGTAGGTGAACGTGTGCACCAGTGCGCGCCAGAAGTACTTGTCGTGGAAAATGTAGCGGTAGTTCTCGAATCCGATGAACGTCCCCGGCGGGTTGACGGTGCTCCACTTGAACGTGCTCAAGCGAAACGCCGAAAAGAACGGGTAGAATACGAAAACCCCGAGGATGATCAGCGAGGGGGCCAGGTAGACGTACGCCCAGCCGGTCTCCTTCCAGTAGTTCGGGTCCTTCCACGGTTCGGGGATCCGCGGGGATCTCAACCACGCAACGAGCTTCATCGGTCCTTGTCCCCTTCCTGGCGTCGAGGAACCGGGCGACCGGACGTGAAGCCCGGCCGCCCTTCTGGTTCCGCGATGCTAGAGGTACTGCTCGAAATCGTCGGCGAGGTCGTCGAGCGCCTGCTGCGGTGTTGACGCCTCCATGAGCACCTCCTCGTAGCGGGTGATCATGGAGTAACGGAAGTCGGAGTACGCGGGATGGTTGAGCGGTCCGAATCCGATCGCCATCGCCGCGGTCATCACCTGTTTCGCCTCGTCCTCGCCGACGAACGCGACCCAGTCCGGATCGGCGAGGCTGGAATAGGTGGTCGGCATGTAGTTGCCGTTGATGCACCAATAGGCCATGTTCTCGGGCCGCATCATGAACCGCACGAACAGGACCCCGGCGTCCTTCTGTGCCTGCGTTTGCCCGCGGTCGAGGACGGCAAGGTTCGTTCCCTGAACCATCGTCGACGCGTTCGCAGGGCCGGCCGGGGCGAGGGCAAAGCCGAGCTCGGCGCCGGCCGTCGTCGCGGCGCTGATGTTGTACGAGGCTCCGGCGGACGTCGAGATAAACATGCAGATCTGGTTCGCCGCGAGGTAATCGCTCTCGTAGCTTTGGCCGACGATCGAATAAGGGATGAGCGATGCGGCGTACTCCATCGCCAGGAGCCCCTTCTCATCGTTGACCGTGGCCGCGGTCCAGTCTTCGTTTAGCAGCGTCCCCCCGGCCTGATAGAGGTAGTTGAGGAAGTTCTCGGGGTTCTTCGGCCGCAGCACCGTGCCCCAACGGTCGATGTTCCCGTCGCCATTCAGATCCACGGTCAGATCTCGCGCCAGATCCCGGAACTCCTCCCAGGTCGTGGGGGGCGTCTCGATGAGATCCTTGCGGTAGTAGAGGACCATGATGCTCTTGTTCCACGGCACGCTGTACACGACGCCGTCGACGGTCGCGCTGCCCAGGACGCCGGGGATGATGTCGGCGAGCTCCTCCGCCGGGAGGTAGTCGCCGAGCGGCACGAGGGCCTCGACGATCGGTGTGATCGCATTCTCATAGAGCTGAGTCACCGTCGGCGGATTGCCCGCGACAATGCCGGCGTGGATCTTCTGCTCGACGTCGCCGTACGAGCCGCCATACTCCGTCGTCACCGTGATGTGCGGGTACTCGGCCATGAACTGCGCGACGAGCTCGTCGATGTAGACGGAGTGGGTTGTCTTCATCGCGTGGAGGAAGTGAATCGAAACCGGCTCTCCCGCCCAAGTGAACAGGCCGAAGAGCATTATCCCAGCGAGCATGATGACGAAACCTCTCTTGACTGCCATTTCTTATACCCTCCCTTGTGATCAGTGATCGAACCGATGAGACCCCTCTCGGTGTTTCGCCGGCTGCTCCTTTCTGTCGATCACCTCCTTGAGGCAGGCTGCGCTTGCGGCTACTTGATGCCCGTTCGTGCGATCCCCTGGATGAACTGCTTCTGTGCGAGGAAGAACAGGATCAGGATCGGAGCGATCGCGACGACTGAGGCAGCCATCAGCAATTCATATGCAGTGCCCATTTCCGTGCTGAACAGACTCAGGCCGACGGGGACGGTCCGCATGGTGCGGCTCGTCGTCATGATGAGGACCCAGAGGAACGCATTCCAGCTCCCGAGGAACTTGAGGAGGGCGATCGTCACCAGCGCCGGCTTGGATAGGGGCACGATGATCCGCAGGACGTATCGGAAACGCGGGCAGCCGTCGATGCGTGCCGAATCCCAAAGCTCGTCGGGGATGCCACGGAAGAACTGGCGCAACAGGAAGATCGCAAAGACCGAGACGAGCCAAGGGATGATCAGCGCCTGATACTTGTCCAGCCATTCGAGCCGGTACATCGTGACGTAGTTGGGGATGAGAAGCATCTCCCCGGGGATCATCAGCGTTCCGAGAAGCGTGGCGAAGAGCACGTTCTTGCCGAAGAATCGCATCTTGGCGAACGCGTATGCGGCGAAGACCGTGAGCAGTACCTCTCCGATCGTCGTGGTGACAGCGATCAATGCGCTGTTGAAGAAGTAGCGACCGAACGGGGCGACTCGCAGTGCCTCCGAGTAGTTGCTCCACTGTGGGGCGTGTGGGAGCCATTGGATTGGAACCCGCATCGTCTCGAGATGGGTCTTGAGCGACGTGCTGACCATCCAGAAGAACGGCAGCAGCATCAGCGCGCAGGTGACCAGGAGAAGGACATACAGAAGGGCCCGGTATGCACCCCTTTGCGTCGCATAGTAGCTCGCCGCTCGCTCTGCCACCAAGCGTCTCCTTGCCCCCCGGACGGACGAACTCCGGAAGGCGAGTATAGGGAGAGAAGGCCGGGGGATCAAAAGGCTCGAGCTAGCTTCTGAGAGTCGGCCGGGGGATCAGCGACCCATGGCGTGAAACGCTGCCCAGAGCGCGATGGCGGCGATCCCAGCGACGGCGAGGAGGTGTGCCCACTGACTTGGGGACCTGCGCTGCAGCCCTCCCTGCGCCGGGAGAAAGACCGCGTCGAGGATCTCGCCTCCCGTGGGGACGGCCGTCCCGCCTTCCTCGCGGGCGACCGAGACGCACTCGGCCGCGATCCCATCCGGTGTCGTTGCGATTCGGACGTAGAAGTAGTGCCCTTCGACGGAGATGTCCGATCCACGGATGTGTTCGGGCGTCGTCCGCCGCGGGGTCGCCCCTCCTCCTCCGACCACGAGGTAGGTGATGCCGTCCCGCACGATGTGCTCGTAATGGTGCGAGTGACCGTTGAAGACGATGTCGACTCCTGCGTCGACGAAGATGGGGTGGTAGATGATGTCCAGAGAGTAGCCGGATCCGTAGTACTCATCGGACGAAAACACGGGGTGATGGAAGATCACGAACTTGTGGGGCTCATGGCCGGACAGGTGTTCGCGGGCCCAATCTTGCTGCGCGTAGTAGTCGGAGGGCTTGCGTACGTTGGTGTCGAGGCCGACGACGACGACGTCCCCCCAGTGAAGCGCCCACCAACGCTTGTCGCGGAATCCTGCGCCGGGAGGCAGCGAGAACGTATCGTAGTACGAGCGGTCGTTCCGTTCGTGGTTCCCAGGCACCGCGAGGAACGGCGCTCGCTGCAGCATCGCGTCGAACGACGCGAACCAGTGGTCCCAGTAGGGGCGCACCGGGCTCTCGACCACGTCTCCGGCATGAAGGACGAACGCGAACGGCGTCGGATCGTCCGCGATCGCGTTTCCGACCAGCTCCAGGCGATTCACCCCTTCCGACTGAAGCTGCGTGTCGGCGAGGACCGCGAACGACACCGGCGTTCCGGGCGCGGGGGCCGTGGAGAAGAACCCCACCTCGCTGGGATGCTCCTTCCCGTCGCCTTCGAGGACGACACGGTACGCGTAGTCCGTCGCGCTCTCCAGGGAAGACAGGTCAACGTGCCTCGTGGGAGGAGCATCCTCCGCCGGCGCGGCGACGGTGAGCGACATCGGGAGGGTTCCGCTCACAACGAATTCGTCGCGTTGCCCATACTCGATGCGCGCCGGGAGAGGGTCCTCGGCGCTCCAGCTGATGACGACCGAGTCGTCGGACGGCGCCCCGCAGTACGGACCGTGGACAAACGTGCCGAAGCAGGCGAGGCTGAAGAAGACCGTGAACAGCGACAGACAGGCCAACCCGTTCTTGCCTGATCGACTCATGGTCCGAGCCTACCCCAAGATCGTCGGTGGCCGCAACTACGTTGTGGCCGGTTTCGCCTCACGGCGGGCCGGCGAAGTAGAATGCGGCGCGACAGCGCGGACTTGGAGCGAGGGGAGACGAGAGGAGGCGAGCAATGGTCAGCGATCCGCAACGGCGGATGCGAATACTCCTAATCGAAGATAACCCGGACGATGTTGCGGTTGCGAGACGGATTCTCCGATCGAGCGAACAGTCTTTCTCGATCGAATCGGTCGGCACTGTCGGCGAGAGCCTTCCCCTGCTCGACGCAGGACAGGTGGACCTCCTCCTCCTCGATCTCGGACTGCCGGACAGCGGCGGCCTGGAGGGGTTCCACCGGCTGCGCGCTCAAGCCCCCGATGTGCCGGTGATCATCCTGACCGGCGAGACGGACCGAGACGCGGCACGGGAGGCGGTGCGCCGGGGAGCTCAGGACTACCTGATCAAAGGGGAGCTTGAGGGGAATCTCCTTTTTCATGCGGTGCGATACGCCGTCGAGCGCCACGCCCATCAGAAGGAGCTTGCCGAACGCTCCCTCCGAGACCCTTTGACGGAGCTGTACAACCGACGGGGATTTCGATTGCTCGCAGAACAGAGCTTGAGGCTTGCCAAGCGAAACGGACGTGAGTCGGTACTGCTTCTCGCGGACGTGGACGACCTGAAGTCGATCAACGACACGCACGGTCATCTTGCCGGGGATGAGGCGCTGTGCGCGGTGGCGGGAGCGTTCATGGCCTCCATGAGGGAGTCGGACATCGTCGCCCGGTTCGCCGGGGACGAGTTCGTCGCCTTGGCGGTCGAGGCGCATCCTCCAGGGATCCCTTCCCTCGTCGGCCGGTTTCGGGAGTGCCTTGCCGATCGAAGCCGGACCTGCGTCGCAGGCGGGAGGATCTCCGTATCGGTCGGGATGGCGCCGTTCGACCCGAAGGCTGCACCGACTCTGGAACAGCTGATGGATGTCGCGGATCGCGACATGTACGCAGAGAAGAAGCGTGGCTGCAGTGGGCGATGATCGACTGCCTGTCCCGTCATGCGAGCGGTCATGGGACAGCTTCAAAGCGTTGCCATGGTGCCTCTGGAGGGCGGCCGAACGTCTCGCGTGGAGCTGACCGCTGGCCGGGCATCGGGAGGCAACCAAGGAGTATCGTGGTCGTGCGCCGTTGAGCGACCACGACGCCTCCTTGACTCCGGAGGGAGGGGGACGAAGCGAGAGCCGCCCCCCTCCCTCCTCCTCTTTAGCTGGTTCGATCTCGACGTGCAGACGACTTCGTGTACGCAGGATCGGGGGGCGAAAGGATCGCCACGACGACGGTGTCCGCAGAGAGCGGGGCCGTCGAGTGCACCGTCTGCTTCGGAATCCACACCGCTTCCGGGGAGACGAGGATCTCGGCGCGATGGGCGATGGAGGCGAGCACAGAACCTCGCAAGGCGATCAAGAACTCATCGCCTTCGTGCATGTGAGGCGGGAATGCCCTGCGCTTTGCGTCTTTCGCGTGGCCGTACACGATTTGATAGAGGCCTTCGGAGGATCGATGGACCTCGGCCATCTGCCAGCTTCCGGTGGCGAGCGTCTCGGCACCATCGTGCCGCAACAGAGAACGCACATCCCTCACCTCAGTTCGCAGTTCGGAGATCGCCTCGCGCTCCAAGTGCTCGTACTGCGCATCGGTCAGGATCCTTGACTGAATGAGCTTGTCGCGCAGGACGTCGGCGACGGCGCGCTCTCCGAGGATCGTGCGCAGCAGGCAGTTGCCGATGTCGCGGATGTGAAGTCCTGTATCGCCTTTTCGCTTCGCGAGCGCGCGGTGGACGTCATCATCGAGCACGAGGTGTTTCGGCCGGTCTGCCAAGGGCTCGCCTCCCGTTAACGGAGCTCCCCGCAATTAATGAAGCATCGGAAAGAGACGTAAAACACAGCAGTATATACGGTTTCTTGACATGTGTCGGCCACTCCCCTACACTAATCGCATCCCTGGGGGGCTGTCAAGCAGTGCTTGCGCGGCCTCCGAAGCGGGGACTCCGAGAAGAAGGGTAAACCTCCCGCGAGGGAGGGGCACAAAGCTACGAGACCCGCAACGTGGTCGGTCGAGCTGCCGGAGCAGGAGGCGGTACGGCTGGCTGCGCGCGCGGGGCTGTGTGAGATAGCGCTCCTCAAGATGTCGAGGGGCGTTTTGCTTTTTGTCCTTCGCGACGCGTCGGCCACGGACAGAGGCGCGGGCGCGCAGGCTACCAGAACGGCGCGCGGCGAGCAGGCGCTGTGTGAGTGAACCGCGCGGTCAGAGGACGGGGAATGGGAGGGCACATCGTGACGAGAGCGCTCGAAGGAGGCTCGCCGACGGAGCTGATCGGGCGGCGGTTCGAGAACCTGATCGTCTCGTATCGGTTGGAGTGTGCGCAAGGGATTCCCATGTCGGTCCGAGAGCGGTACGAGCGCCGTCTCGAGGAGCTGCGCGCGAGGCTGCGCACACGGAAACCGTCGTGCTCCTTTGGCGAGGTGTTGAGGAGGCTCGGGGCCGTGGACAGCAGGTGCGTCGCCGATGCGCTGCGCATCCAACGGGAAGACCGGGTTGAAAGGCTGTTAGGCGAGATCTTGGTCGATCTTGGATGGATCAACGAGGCCATGCTCCGTCGGGCCGTCCAACGCCAAGAGGAGGAGCACGAGCGGTGCTTGAATCCACTGGAAAGCGAGAGCGTGAACTCGGGGTGAAGCGCGGGAGAGACCTGGCTCCTTAGAGCGCAGGGGCCAGCGGCGCTTAGGGATCGCGCATCCAGCAATCCAGTGGTTCAGGGCAATCGGATAGGAGGCGAAGATGATCAAGCGGTGCAGTCAGGTGGGCGGAGCTGCAGTTGTATGGCTTCTGATCGCCGTGACGGCGGTCTTCGGGAGCACGATCCTGGCGAACGTCAACGCTGCTGGACGACCCGATCTCGTGGGGGCGATCAGTTGCCTGGGAGACACGATCTATGTAAACGTGACAGCACAGGGGCAAGCCGATGACGGCGATCCGGCGAACCCGAGCAAGTACTACAGCCAAACCAACTTCGACAATGAGTACTTCGCGCTGGAGATCGGGGGTAAATACCTCAAATACAATATGTTCGGAGGCAACACAACGCCTGGCTGGGGCACCAACTGGGGCAACGCGACCGCTCCCCTCCCGGCTGGGGTCAGTTTCAGTCAAACAACATCGGGAGATGACTTCGTATACAGCATTTCCATTGCGTATTCCGAACTGGGAGTCGGCCCGGGAGACAGTCTAACTGCGCAGATCACCGCGCGGGATTTCAACGATGACTACGTCCAGAGCTACTCGGGGTATGTCGGTTTTGATGGTTTGTACAGCCAGTACCGTGGTCTTTGGATCACCAGCACGGGCGCCTTGCCGCTGTCCTTGCCGAAGGCCTCTGCTACCGTGGAGCTGTCCGATCTGGTGCACACCTACGATGGAACACCGAAGAGCGCGACAGTCGCGACGGACCCGGCGGGTTTGGCTGTTGTGGTCACGTACGATGGCTTCCCGACTCCGCCGACGGACGCCGGAAGCTGTACGGTCCTTGCCGTCGTGATCGACCCCGGGTACGAAGGCAGCGCAACCGATACGCTGACCATTGAGAAAGCTGATCCAGCGATCACCGTCAACGGCGGCACCTGGGTCTACGACGGGAACGCGCACGGGGCGACGGGGACGGCGACCGGGGTGAAGGGCGAAGACCTCAGTGGCGACCTTGATCTGGGTGCGAGCTTCACCAACGTACCCGGCGGCACCGCCA
>Ga0068714_10005781_pt1 | contig 12945 bp, 12 predicted proteins | sample MTBNYHSulfiMetaG_FD_62988 | JGI IMG/M metagenome (GOLD analysis project Ga0068714, IMG submission 62988) | Enrichment culture microbial communities from rom New York Harbor, USA that are MTBE-degrading - MTBE-NYH (New York Harbor Sulfidogenic)... | ecosystem: Environmental > Aquatic > Marine >... | reverse complement strand
CCCGACTCACGCAAGTCTGAAAGCACAGGCCGTTTATCTGCCCGTTGTTCAACAGCGCGGGAGAGCTGAGCGCCGACTAAAACCGGAACATTTAACTCTCTGGCCAGCACCTTAAGATTTCTGGAGATGTATGACACTTCCTGTACGCGATTATCATTTCGCATATCACCGCTCATCAATTGCAGGTAATCGATAATGATCAGATCCAGCTCATATTCAAGATGCAGCCTGCGGCATTTTGTCCGCAGTTGCAGCGGAGTGATCGCGGGAGTGTCATCCAGAAAGATATGGGTATCAGCCAGCACCTCAATGGCATGTGTGAAAAGCGGCCATTCATCCTCAGTAAGTTTGCCGGAGCGCAGCCGCTGGGTATCTATCCCGGTTTCCTGAGCGATAAGCCGTTGGACAAGTTGTTCGTTCGACATTTCCAGAGAAAACACCGCCACATGCTTCTTGTGTTTCTGGGCAGCGTTCTTTGCCACTGACAGCATGAACCCGGTTTTACCCATACCTGGTCGCCCGGCAATAATCAGCAGATCCGATTTCTGGAGACCTCCCAACAGCTTATCCAGATCGATCAACCCGGTGGGAACTCCATAAATTTCCTCATCCCTGCGTGAAAGCTGGTCAACACGGTCGTAAACCTCACTGAGAACTTGCTGGATGGGCTGTAAATCTCGGTGTACACGGCGTTCACTGATGCCAAAGATCGATTTTTCGGCTTCGTTTAAGATGGTTTCGATCGATTGTTCTTTGGTATATGCCAGTTTTGCCAGATCATTTGCGGATGCCAGCATCCGGCGGCGAATTGAATTTTCTTCAACAATTTTGCCGTATGCTTCTGAATGAAGTGAGGTGGGCGTCTGGTTGATGAGCGACATGATATATGCCGTCCCACCAATCTCTTGCAATTGGTGATGCTGTTCCAGCTCTTCACAAACCGTCAGAAAATCTATGGGAGCGCGGCGCTCGTGTAGACGGTTGAATGCTTCCCAGACCCACTGATTGCGGACAATATAAAAATCATCCGGCTGCAGGAATTGCGCGACATCATAGTAAGATTCGGGGTTGATCAGAATCGCGCCAAGAACAGCTTCTTCAGCCTCACGGCTGTGAGGCTGAGCCTGGATTTCTGGAGAAATGGTCTGGTCGATCTGTGAAAAATCACTCATGGGTCAGTCTATCACTACTTCTATGATAAAAAACCGGGGTGATTTGTGAACCCCGGTGTGGTGTGCGGCTTGAAAAATTTTATTCCTTCCCGGTGTCATCCTCATCCGGCATGTCATCGGCAATATCATCATCGTTGGATTCTAATTTCTCAAGAAAATCTTCAAAAATAGATAACCGGTCCTCAGAGTCCTTTGAACCTTCATCTTTTTCACTCTCTGTGGACAAGGATGTACCGGTATCCGTTTCGGTATCTTTCTCAGGAACGATACCCGCTTTTTCCATTACCTCACGAGCAACCAGGATCGGAACGTGCGCTCTTACCGCCAAAGCCAGGGCATCAGATGGACGGGAATCAATATTAATAATCTGGTTATTGGTTTCAACCACTAAATTTCCATAAAACACATCATCCGCAAGATTGCTGACTTCCACCCTGATCAATCGAGCGTTTAACTCGATCAGAAAATTTTTGAGCAAGTCGTGCGTTTGGGGTCTGGCCACTTCGATTTCCTGCAAAGCGATTGTAATGGATTCTGCTTCGTAGGGACCAATCCAGATTGGCAAATAACGCTCCACGCCAACTTCTCGCAAAACAACAATCCGCTGCTGATTTGTGAGGCTCACTCGCAAACTATCGATAACTACTTCAACCATATCGGACATTAAGCACTTCCTTACAGGAAATTATTTACGCCAGTTTGATATATTCTAACACGGTGACCGGTGGCATGCAACTTGAACCATACAACTTCATTATTTAACATTCAACTTTCGTGTATAATATTTATCACAATGTGATTGAGAGTCGATCCTAAAAAAAGCCGTGCCCTGCAACCTTATTAAACTCATAGCCGCAGAGTACAGGGGGCGGAACGCCGCTAAAGAAAAAAACCTATAAAAGGTTTTTTTCTGGCATGGGCTTTTAAAAACGCGAATCTACTATTGGAAAAACGAATGGAATAATTTTCGCACCCTTGGGATATATGTTCACTTTTTTGCTATAAATCATTGGAGATTACCTCTTGACACCAGAGAACGCAAAGATTTTATTAATTGAAGGGAAAAGAGCGGATAGGCCATCTTTCTATACGGGTCTCACCCATAAAGGTTTTAAGGTTACGTGTGTTTCCAGTGGAAAATCGGCGCTTACCCATCTGGCAAAAAACAGACCCCATCTGGTACTCCTCGATGCTGCCTCAATGCGTACCAGTGGTCGAAGAATTTGTAAAGCAATCCGGCAGACTGATGAATTTCTTCCAATTATTCTGGTGCTCGAGAAGAACTCTATTTCCCTGGATGATTTTGAAGCAAATACGGTTCTGATTGAACCGTTCACCATCCAAAAGTTATTGAACCGTATTCGCCCCCTGTTGCCTGCCGATGAGGGTGATTTGATGGTTGTCGGGCCTTTAAGACTTGAGGAAGAGAACCGGTGGGTGCGCTGCCACAAACGCCACGCGCAACTGACCCCCCGCCTGGTGAATCTCCTGAAGGCATTGATGGAACGTCCTGGAGAAGTCATCGACCGCACAGAATTGTTTCAAGCGGTCTGGGAAACGGAGTATACCGGGGATACCAGGACTCTGGATGTGCATATCAGCTGGCTGCGGCAAGCTTTAGAGGAAGACCCGCGCCATCCCAGATACATTAAAACGGTGCGCGGGGTAGGGTACCGATTGGATATTAACTCAGAGGATTGAAAATCCCTGAGAAAAGTTTTCTTGACATTTTTTATTTGAAAGGTATAATGCGTTAAAGTTCAAAATTGAAAAATGCCAACCCGGGATCAAGTAATCAGGTTGTTTTTTCAGAGAGCCGGTGGAAGGTGCAAACTGGTATAAAAGCCTGGTGAAATCCACCCCGGACACCGCATCATGGTGGGCTTCCCTTGCAGGGATGGGGCTATTCTCATCGTAAAAGGGACGGTGGCTTCCGTTATCGCCATAAAGAGGCTTGAGGAAAAAGTAGATCCTCGGCAAAAACAGGTGGTACCACGAGGCATCCCTCTCGTCCTGTGCGAGAGGGATGCTTTTTTCATTACATATTTGGGAGCGTGAGAGATGTTGGATATTGTCAATTTTCGGGAAAATCCGGATACCGTTCGCGAATCTTTGCGGAAACGCAATATGGATACAGCGATTGTGGATCAGGTTGTAAGTCTGGATGTGAAGCGGCGGGAACTGCTGGTGGAGGTTGAAAACCTCAAAGCTGAACGGAACAAAGTCTCAAAAGAAATCGGAAAAATGAGAGACCCTGCTGAGCGTAACGCAAAAATTGAAGCCATGCGCGAGGTTGGTGACCGGATTTCCGCGTTGGATGAAGAAGTTCGCGGCGTAGATATGGAACTCACCAATCTGGTCGCGGGGATTCCTAATTTTCCCGGTGACCAGACCCCTCTCGGAAAAGACGAGAGTGAAAACGTGGTTCTCAAAACCGTGGGCCAAATACCTTCTTTCAATTTTGAGCCGCTCCCTCATTGGGACCTGGGGACCAGCCTGGGAATCATGAATTTTGACCAGGGCGTAAAAATCACCGGTTCCCGTTTTTATGTCCTCAGCGGGGCTGGGGCACGGCTGCAGCGTGCGCTGATTTCGTGGATGCTTGATCTTCACAGCCGGCAGGGCTATCTCGAAAAATACACCCCATTTATGGTCCGGGAAAGCACGCTTTTTGCCTCAGGGCAATTACCAAAATTCATTGACAACCTGTACCACGATCACGAAGAAGACCGCTGGATGGTCCCCACCGCTGAAGTCCCTCTCACCGGGCTTCACATGGAAGAGATCCTTCCGGAACAGGCTCTCCCACTTCGATACACCGCTTATACCGCCTGCTTCCGGCGTGAGAAAATGAGCGCCGGACGGGATGTGCGAGGAATCAAACGCGGGCACCAGTTTGATAAAGTGGAAATGTATATCTTCAGTAAACCCGAAGAGTCTCAGCGCGAACTGGAGAAAATGCTGGCAGATGCCGAGCAAACCTGCCAGGAATTGGGCCTGACCTACCGGGTAATCCAATTATGCACCGGCGATCTGGGATTCAACGCGCAGGTAACTTACGACGTGGAGGTGTGGGCTCCCGGTTGTGGGGAATGGCTTGAAGTATCATCTGTATCCAACGTAGGTGATTTTCAAGCTCGACGTGCAAACATCAAATACAGACCTGAAGACGGCGGAAAGATCCAGCTTGTGCATACCTTAAATGGGTCCGGGTTAGGGCTTCCCCGCACTTTAATCGCGGTGATGGAAAACTACCAGCAGGCCGATGGTTCCATTGTTGTACCAGAAGTGCTGCGCCCCTGGATGGGCGGTGTCAGCGTCATCAAACTAGAATGAGGTGAACCCTGTGGATATAGGTATTGTTGCCTTACAAAGCATTGTACTGGCAGTTATGGTCGCCGGGCTTCTGACCCTGCTGGTTCCAGCTTTACCAGGCCTTGTCATCATCTGGATACCGGTTTTAGTTTATTATCTGGTGACCGGATTTGATCTGACCGCGATCATCCTGTTTATCTTCATTACTCTTTTGATGATCGCGGGAAACCTGATTGACAATGTATTGATGGGCGGCAGCGCGCGGGCAAAAGGCGCCAGCTGGCTGGCTATTGGTGCCGCGCTGGCCGCCGGATTGGTCGGCAGTTTTGCCATGCCACCCTTTGGTGGTTTAATCGGCGCGCTGCTGGCATTATTCATTGTAGAATATGTTCGTCTGAAGGATTGGCGCCAGGCGCTTGATTCAACCACCAGCATGGCCATGGGTTGCGGGTGGGCTGTGGTGGCCAGATTTGGTATTGGGGTTGTCATGATCGCTCTGTGGGTGCTGGGAGAATTTGTTATCAAAAGATAGATTGGACAGAACATAAAGTGAAGCACCCGCTTTCCAGACCGGATAAATCTGTCTGGAAAGCAGGTGTTATTCTTTTCAACGCAGCAGGTAAATTACAGAGACCAGAACACCAATGGCAACCACAATCCGGCGCAGCAGAAGCGGCTGGATGCGTCCGGCCAGGCGCCCCCCTAACACACCTCCAGCCAGAGCGCCAATTGCCATCACCAGCGCCATGCGCCACACGACCTGTCCCGAAAAGACAAAAAAGATGGCTGCCGCCAGGTTGACACTGAGGGCGATGGCCTGCTTGAGAGCGTTCAGCCGGGTCAACGAATCCTCGAGAACCAGACCCAGGACAGCCAGAACAATCACGCTGAGTCCGGCGCCAAAATAACCCCCGTAAACGGCGGCCGCGCCAACAGCCACGACCATCCAACCATCAGAGACCGCGCCGGGCACCCGCCCGGCATGGCTGAAGATCCAGGCTCGCAGGCGATCCTGTACCGCCAGCAAGATGGAAGCCAATAGGATCAAGAAGGGAATCAGGGCGCGGAACATGCGCTCTCCTGTGTTCAGCAAAAAAACACCGCCAATAATTCCACCCAATACACTGGCTGGCACAACCAGCCAGAGACGTCGCTTCTGGCCGCGCAGGTCATTAAATTGTGCCAGTGTAGCACCCAAATAGCCCGGACACAAAGCAACTGTGTTGGTAATATTAGCCGCCACAGCAGGTACGCCTACGGCAGTCAGCATTGGGAAAGTGATCAAAGTGCCACCGCCAGCCAGAGCATTTACCATCCCGCCGGCCACAGCCGCCAGCCCTACCAGCAACAAATCCATTCCATTTGTCATAACTCCGTTTTATCCCTCTCTTTATCTTTAAACTTCACCCAGTATACCCGGGCTCTTTCGGGCTGACAACCGCACCAAATGCCGCAAGTAAAACCCCATTTGTTATCAAAGGGCAGCTTATCTACAGGTCACATCTTATTGAACGCGACTATAAATTCACAAAGTAGAACGCTGCCGCCGCACATAACTCGCATCAAAAGCCAGTTCCCATACATAGACAATTTGTTGGGATCGTTTTTCAATTCGGTTATAATCTGAGAATCAAGAAAGTTGTCCCGTGTGGTGGGAGACAGAAAGCAGAGCTTTCAGGTGGAGAAATATTCATCATCAAATCAAAACCAGGCCAAGAACCAACAAATGCTCATTGATAACCTTGTCAGCATGCAAAAACTGATCGACAACCTGCCTGTTTTGCTGGCTTTATTCGACACTGAAAACCGCCTCGTGTTCGCCAACGCTCCCTTCACAGAATGGTGTTGCGAACAGTTCTCTTTACAAGTTCATGGTAAGACATTACCAGAAATCATTGGCGAAAGCGCCCTAAAAACGCTCCATCCGCAGTTAGATTCAGTCCTGAACGGCCGCAGTGAGTCTTTTGAGTTCATCATACAGGACAAACAACAAAATGCGCACAGTGCCAAAATCAGCCTGATTCCTCACGCTTTCGAAAAACACCGGGTCAGCGTTTATCTACTGATGATCCAGGACTTTACGCAGCATAAAGAGGTTGAGATACCCCGAGAACTGCAATCTGCTGCGCTGGAGACGGCCGCCAACGGCATTGTGATCACGGATCAAAATGGCAGGATCGTCTGGGCCAATCCTGCGGTTTCAAAAATGACGTACTACACCCTGGAGGAAATCATCGGGCAGAATCCACGCATTTTTAAATCCGGAAAACATGATCCCGATTTTTACCAATCCTTATGGGACACCATCGCAGCAGGTAGTATCTGGCACGGTGAGATGATCAACCGGCGTAAAGATGGAAGCCTGTATTTCGAAGAAATGACCATTACACCAGTCTGCAACGGCAAGCAGAATGAAATTACTAACTACATCGCCATCAAACAAGACATTACCCAACGCAAACGAGCTGAAGAGGCTTTACAAGAATCCGAAAACCGATACCGCGCGCTTGTGGAAAACCAGGGAGAAGGCGCGGCAATTGTGGATAAGGCACTGCGATTTGAATATGTTAACCTGGCTGCCGAAAATATCCTTGGCATTCCTGCACACGAAACCAGAGGCAAGAGTTTGCTGGATTTTCTAACAAGTGAACAAAAAAGAGTGTTGGAAAACCAGCTGAAGACCCGCAAAAGTGGAAAAATTTCAACCTATGAGCTGACCTTATTGAGAGCGGATCGGCAAAAACGAACAGTGTTGATCACAGCCACCCCAAGGTTTGACTCTGCCGGTGAATATTCTGGCTCGTTTGCCATCTTTCGTGACATCACTGAAAGGAAAGAAATTGAAACCAGACTGCGCTATCAAAGCGCACACGATATTCTGACCCACTTATTCAACCGTTCTTATTTTGAAGAAGAAATGCAGCGTCTCGAGAAAAGCCGGATCACCCCAATTTCGATCATTGTGGTAGATGTCGATGGCTTGAAAACTGTGAATGATACCCATGGGCATCTTACTGGCGATGAATTGATTAAAAATGTGGCTCAGCTTTTGAAACAATCCTTCCGGGCAGAAGATATGATAGCGAGAATTGGCGGGGATGAGTTTGCGGTCCTGTTGCCCCAAACAGACCCTCTTGAACTTCAAAAATCCATCAAGAGGCTAAAAACTAACCTCAAGAAAGCCAACCAGGCCAACATATTCCCATTCAGTATCTCCATCGGAGGAGCGACCTCCAAATCGGGTGAACCGCTGATCAATGTTTTCAAATTAGCCGATGAACGCATGTATGCCGACAAGAAATCACGCAAATCACCATCCTTATAAAATCTGTCGTTCTATGATATAAAATAGATAGATCTGATCAGAATTATAAGCATCCACATTATTGTGTAACCAGGAGTTGGTAAAGAGACCATGGCAAAACCCCCAACCCGAGACCGGGTAAACCCGGAGATCATCAACACCCGGCCCATGCGCCGGCCAGAATGGATCAAAGTCCAGGCGCCTACCGGAGAGACCTACCAGAAACTGCGCGAGCTGATGAAGAAGAAGGAACTTCACACAGTGTGTGAGGAAGCTGGCTGCCCCAATATGGGAGAGTGCTGGGGAAGCGGAACCTCCACCTTCCTGATGATGGGAGATGTGTGCACGCGCGGCTGCCGGTTCTGCGATGTGAAACACGGTCGACCAGAAGCGCTGGATTGGCAAGAACCGGAACGCGTGGCTCAGGCCGTCAAAGCAATGAACTTAAGACACGCGGTCATCACCAGCGTGAACCGCGATGAACGCATAGACGGCGGCGCGCCTATTTTCGCTATGGTCATCCGGCGGATCCGCGAACTACAGCCCGGATGCTCGGTAGAGGTGCTGATTCCGGATTTCAAAGGCAATGTGGATGCATTAAAGATCGTAATGGACGCTCGCCCAGAAATCCTGAATCACAATCTGGAAACCGTACCACGTCTTTTTAAGTCTGTACAGCCGCAGTCGCGCATGGAATGGAGCAAAGCCACACTGGTGAACGCGAAGATACTGGACCCCGAGACGCTGACCAAATCAGGCGTTATGGTAGGTTTGGGGGAGACTCTTGATGAAGTAAAAGACGCGATGCGGTTGCTGCGGGAGTGGGACGTGGACATCCTGACCATCGGTCAGTATCTGCAGCCCAGCCGGCGGCATCTGGCGATTGAACGCTATTACACAATGGAAGAATTTAATGAATTGAAAGAGTTTGGAAACGAAATCGGTTTTAAGTGGGTAGAGAGCGCGCCGCTGGTGCGGTCCTCTTATCACGCGGCAGAACAGGTGCGGGCGTTGAGCGTGGTGCACCGCCAGCTTTATGGAGAGTGTAAACCTATAGGCTAAAATATCATATGCTGTAGAAATGAAGATCCAGTCATATTCTTTTTATTTTATACCATCCCTTTTCGTTTATCCTCGCATTTTTTGGAAACTCGTTCCAGCGATAAATTGATGTTTTTTCTTTCATTATCCTACAACAAGTTGCTGTAAGACGGTAAAATTTCTTAACACTAACCTACCTTTACTCGACTATATTACTGATATGTTAAAAATCATAAATACGGTTTAATAACTTTAAGATCTTTCGCTACGATAAAAATTAAACCCAATTTAGAAGAAGTTAACTAATCAGAATGGATTATTCTTCCATTTTTGCAATGGCATCAAAGATATCATCATAGAGTTTTTTTTGTCCGTTGCCACTGATTAACGGCACACCATTGAAAACCAAAATATCTTCCCGGGGTGAAATATGTGCTGTGGCAACTATAAAATCAGGGCGGAATTTTTCGATGAGGATGTCTGCATCCGCAACTTTGCCTTTTTTGCAGATAATTTTCACCTGACGACGCCTGGCTTCATCTTTAAGTTTAACCGCAGCCAGGTTTGAAGTCACTATAGAAGATCCGCACATCACAAGAATTACAACTGATCTATTCATAAGATTCCTTTTCTACTGATAGAACATTAGAACACGTCATTAAGTGCTCGGCACGGCTTCGAATCAGGATGCTCCCTTACAGGATACAGCGTATAAAGGTCGTTATCGCACATTTTTTCAATCGATGCTTCACAGATGGATCTAACGGTAACCATTATTTCATTCACTCAGGCAAGTTCCCCTTGGAAAAGTCCAACGCAAATGTCGGACTTTTATATTCCCGCGAAGAATTCCTCTCGAGAGATTCGGTAAGTCTTACTCTGTATACCAAAATACACGAATATACCGTTATATTTCAATCCAGACTTCCGCAAGACAGATTGTGAAACCGTATTGTCGGGATGCGTTAGTCCGATGATCTCCATCAGGCCCAGGCGGTTGAAACCAAAAGCCAGCGCGGCGGTTGCCAGTTCAGTGGCGTAGCCCTGTCCCCAGAACGGCTTCCCAATCACATAACCAACTTCATACTCTTGCGTATCCGGCAGATATTGCAAGCCTCCCCAGCCAACCAATCCGGGAGCGGCCTTTCTCTCGACAGCCCACCAGCCGCAGGAATAGGTCTGCCAGTGCCGGGCCTGCGCAGCGATGTACTTCTCGGCGCGCTCGAGGGTGTATGGCACAGTCGTGGGGAGATAGCGGCGAACCTCTGGCGGAGCCATCAGGTCGGATAAAGCCTGCGCGTCGGAGGGGGTGAAAGGGCGCAGCGCCAGCCGCCCGGTTTCAACAAGGTGGTTTTGTTCTGTCATATTACCAACCCGGATTGTTTTCTGTATGTTTTTTGCGACATGCTTATTCTAAAACCAATCTTCCTTTTTCCACTATGAGATTTAACCAAAACGCACACTATTCTGCTGCCTCGCCCGCCGAAGCAATCATCACCACAAAGGGCTTTTGATCCCTTTCCCGCAGGAAGGTCTCCACAGTTTGAAACCCCAGCTTTTCCCAGGCGCGCCGGGCGCGCTGGTTGAAGTCCGCGATGGTCACGCGGAAAGCGGCAGGTTTCCAGCGCGCGGCGGCGCAGCGCAATACCGCCTTGAGATAGGGCTGGCTTTTGCCCTGTCCGGTCAGGTCCGGGCGCAGCCCGAAACCGATATCCAGCGCGTCTCGCAAATATTCCCCGCCGGGAACTCGAGCATCCGCCCCAAAAACACAAAAAGCTACCAACCTTCCCGAGGAGTCCCACAAGCCGTGGTAGTCGTTACTTTGATCCAGAAAAAATGATAACTCCTGATCCACTTTTTCGGTGGCTAGGTTGTAGATATCATACGGCGGCGGATACTGCCAGGTAAAGATCTCCCGCGCGCCCGCTTCGTCAAGGGGTTTGAATGTGATCTCTACATAATCCATCATACGCCGCTTCTGACTGAGTTTATTAGAGTTCCCCTTCAAACCAATCAATTTGAGGGTGGTTTCCAAACCGCTTTTTCATCACTTCAATGGCCTGGAGGTTGTTGTCGATCAGGATAAAGCGGCGATCGAGTTTAAGGCATACCTCACCCACCGTGCCGCTGCCGGCAAAGAAGTCCATCACGGTTTCACCGGGATTAGAGGAAGCCTGGATCACGCGCCGCAAGATACCCACCGGTTTCTGGGTCGGATATCCGGTTTTCTCTTTTGAGTTGGTGCCCACAATGGTATGCCACCAGGTGTCGGTGGGGAATTTGCCGCGGGCGGCTTTCTCTTTTCCAACCAGTCCAGGGGCCATATAGGGGATGCGCTCCACTTCCTCGTAGTTAAAGGTATAGTTCTGCAGGTCGCGGGCATAATACAGGATGTTATCGTGCTTGGCTGGCCATTTCTTTTTCGAGCGTCCGCCGTAATCATAAGCCCAAATGATCTCATTGAGAAAACTGTCACGGCCAAAGATGCCATCGAGGAGGATCTTGCAGTAATGCACCTCACGGTAATCAATGTGAAAATACAGACTGCCGGTTGGTTTCAGGACGCGGTATGCCTCAACCAGACGCGGCTCAATAAACCCTAAGAAATCATCAAAGTTATCGTTGTAGGCCCGGCTGCCCAGGGAGATGGTCTTATAGCTTCGGCCGCCAAAGCCGACCCGGTCGCCGTTTTGATCGCGCACGGTCTGGATCTGGGTGCGGCCCTGAACCTTACCCGTGTTGAAGGGCGGGTCGATGTAGATCAGGTCCACCACCCCATCCGGCATGGATCGCAAAATAGAAAGGTTATCGCCAAAGTAGATTTGATTGCGCATGGATAGATTCTAGCACAGGGACAGGTTTTGGTGGCCTTTGAAAATACTGTCCGGATCCGTTTGAATGGGCATTTTTCAGGAACTTTCCTCTATCTTCTTTCGTTTTAAGAATGACATCCCTTGCTGGAGGAAAACAGATGAATCTGTTAAAAATTTTCACTCTCTTTTTGTTTCTCAGCATCCTTATTCCGGCGTGCGCTCCTGTTCAACCCGACCTGGCAATTCTTGAAAGCCAGCCAGAAGAGAACCTGCCAGTAAAAGCCAGCGCGTTGCCTGAACCAACCGAAGAGTACGCGGAAATCCCCACTGCCGCGCCAGAGGTCGTTCTTGATCCGGATGGCCCGCGAGCCGTATTGAAATCTTTCTACCAGTGGTATTTTGAACAACCACAGGGCGAGGTGCTAACGAAGCGCAGTTACCAGACCAGTCCGTACCTGAGCGATATCTGGAAAAGCGACCTCGGATATCTGCTCGACGGTTTTGAAGACCAGGCAGGCTACGATCCATTCACCTGCGCGCAGAACGACATTCCCTCGTTAAACTTTGACAGGGTCTTTATCAGCGGAGGCGTTGCCAATGCGTTGGTTACAGTGGAGATTGAGGAGGAGGTGCGCCATTATTTTGTTGTTCAACTGGGCCAGGGCGAAAGGGACTGGAAGATTGACGCCATTCACTGCCCCTTTGACCCCCAAACAGCCGCAATGGCTTTTTACACCTGGTACCTGGGATATATTTACAATGGGGCTGATGCCCAATCAATGGCTTTTGAGCCACGCAACCCGATCGTGGACGGGGTTCTAGAAGATTGCTTTCTGATCAGCCAGGAATTTTTTCAAAAGATAGAAACTGAAATCGCAAAAATGGCTGCAAAAGGTGGCACTTATGATCCCATTTTGGAAGCACAGACAGTACCCGTTGAATTCTGGGTGCAGCCTGGACAGGCAGGGGATGCCATCGAAGTGCGCCTGACATATGGCGCGCAAAGCGCTCGCTATGCCATTGTGCGCCTGGTAGAGTCCATGCCTTTTTATTGGAAGGTGGATGACATTGAAACCGTTGAAGTGCCGGTTTTCGATCCTTTGGCCTATGAAGACGTGAACACCACTGACTGGCAGGAATATATTGACCCGGATTACGGCTTTTCACTGCGTTTCCCCAACACCTGGGCGACCCAAAACGCGGATCTATCTGCCATGCCGAAGGATAACCCCGTCAAAAAGGGCGTTTTCTTTATTCCCAATTGGGCTGACCCCAACCTGCCAGTGTTATGGCTGCAGGT
>Ga0068714_10005780_pt1 | contig 12946 bp, 12 predicted proteins | sample MTBNYHSulfiMetaG_FD_62988 | JGI IMG/M metagenome (GOLD analysis project Ga0068714, IMG submission 62988) | Enrichment culture microbial communities from rom New York Harbor, USA that are MTBE-degrading - MTBE-NYH (New York Harbor Sulfidogenic)... | ecosystem: Environmental > Aquatic > Marine >... | reverse complement strand
ACTTTTCTCGGTGCCGTGTAAATCCAGGCTAAATTCCTTTGTGGACGCCCTGCTGCGCATGGCAGCGTGAGCATTTTCAGGAAACTTCAGTTAATCTATATCATCAATTGAATCCCACCGCAAATTGGCGGGAGAGTTTCTTTCTGCAGGATTATCAGTTTGTTAAAGGCTATCATCCTTCAGTTTGTAACGTTGAAATTTTTCGAAAGGAGGATGATACCATGGCAAATGGAACCGTTAAATGGTTTAACGACCAAAAAGGGTTTGGATTCATCGAGCAGGAAAACGGCCCGGATGTGTTTGTGCATCACAGCGCAATCAATGCGAGCGGGTTTAAATCCCTCAGCGAAGGTGCACGCGTTACCTTTGACATTGAGCAGGGAGCAAAAGGACCAAGCGCAGTCAATGTGACCGCTGTATAAGCTTTTTCGAATCAGCTAAAGGCATGCCCCGTTAGTGGGGGTGCCTTTTTTTGTGTGCGCCCGGCAGGGGTAACCCCGCCTCCTACCCGATGACCACCCCACCAACCCAACAATATCTGCGCTGAAGCCCTTCCCTGTTATCAGCGATTTTATAACCTAAAAAACAGAAATGAAAAAACCATGGCAAAATCCAATTACGCATTCAAGAAACGTCAGAAAGAATTGACCAGGAAAAAAAGGAAAGAAGAAAAACAGCAGCGTAAGACAGAAAATAAATCCAGTGAACCAGTCGAAACTGATGAAACAACCACACCTCCATCAAAAAAATGTTAGAATCGCTTGATTTCCTTTTAGGACCTGGTGAAAAGTCATCGTTTTGCCGGATTGCAGGGTTTTCGGACGAAAAAGCCAGGAGGGAAAGAACAGACCCTGGTCCTGACGACCCATCCCGTTCCGAAGCCATTTCCGAGGGAGGCGAATCCAAACTGGAAATACAGCTTGTCTGCCAGGTCTTTGCGGTATATGAACCTATGCCGTTTGTGTTGTGATTTCTTGGATCCTCTTCTCAGGCATGCATGAAATCAGGGAGCCTCCTTGGCACAAGATCGCACAGCGACACTCGTTCTCCTCTCCTACAACGAACGGGACAACCTTGCCAGCCTCCTGAAAAACATTCCGTTTGAAGTCTTTGAGCAGGTGCTGGCGATCGACGCGGGATCCACGGATGGGACGCTGGAACTTTACCGGGAGTGGGGCATCCCCTGCGTCATCCAGTCGAAGGCCGGGCGCGGCAATGCCTTCACCCTGGCCGAGCGATTGCTCAAAACCGAATATGCCGTCTTTTTCAGCACCGACGGGAACGAAAACCCCGCAGATCTCCCACGGATACTGGAATACTTGAGAGAGGGAAACGATCTCGTCATCGCAGGCCGCTATCTCCTTCCGGGTTCAAAAACCGATGACAGCGACGATCCTTTCCTTTTGAGGAAAACGGCCGGCATCCTGGGCAGCCTCATAGTAAGAGTTTTATGGCAAACGGGCGTGCGTGACTGCATCAACGGCCTGAGGGGATTCAAGGTCACATCCCTGATACGGTTGAAACTTGACGCGGAATGGCACGAAATTGAGCTACAAAGCACGATCCGGGCTGCCAAACTCGGCATGCGAATCAAGGAATTCGGGACCGCAGAGCAACTCAGGATCAAAGGAGTGCACAAGGAGAGCGCCAACACGTCAACGCTGCTTCTGAGCCTGGGACGCATGCTCCTGCGGGAAATCATCGTAGGGAAAAAATTCGGCCAAAAAGGACCTCGATCCACAGAAAATGTCCCCTTTTCTTAAAAAGCACGGCCCGGTCATCCTGCTGGCCCTCCTTTTTGGGGGGCTTTATTCAGCCTCCCTGGATTCCCATGGCATGTTTATGTGGGATGAGGCCGAATACGCCTCCATCAGCAGATCTGTGCTGAACGGGGAAGGCTTTTCGATCTGCGGGCAACCCAACCCTCTCCGTCCTCCGGTCCTTCCCCTGGCGGGGGCCGCCGCGGCGCTTCTGGCAGGAAATCCAGCAGATCACATCCTCAAGGTCGCCATCCTCCTCTTTGCACTGGGCGCGCTCTTCATTGTCTACCTCGTCACATCTGCAGCATCGAATCGGATGACCGCCCTTGCCGCCGCAGCGTTCCTCGGCATGATGCCGGCATTCTGGCAACACACGTCCTATTTCCTTTCGGAAGTCCCGTTTCTGCTTTTTTTTTCAGGAGCAGTCCTTTTCTTTTACCTCGGGCTCCACAGGAAGGCAACTTATCTCTATGCAAGCTGGATCTGCTTCGCCTTGGCCCTCCTCACACGCTACACGGCCCTGCTGTTCGGCCCCCTGGTGATCATCTTCCTCATCCTGGCATGGCTGTCGCCTGTAAAGGCCGGCCGGGAGCACATCCTGAACCGGCATTTCTTTATCAGCCCCTTTGCCGGCATAGTCCTCCTCCTACCCTGGCTCCTGCGCCAGCAGTTCACTTTCGGTAACGCCCTTGTAGGATTTCAGATCGCCTCGGGGCAACTGAGCGCATACCTGCCTGGGACGACTATGCCGTGGTGGTTTTATCCAGCCTGTCTGCCCGAGATGCTTTCATGGCCCATCCTTTTACTGACCATTCCAGGTCTCCTCTGCATCTACCGCGAAAAGAGCGGACTGGGACTGCATGCCGTCGTCACAATCCTTTTTTTCCTCCTGTGGTTCAGCGCCTTCCGATACAAAGAACCGCGCCTCATAACCGGCATGCTGCCTCTTATGAGCATCCCCGCGGCCCTTGGGCTTCGGGAGGCGCAGCATCGGCTTACCTTTCTTTTCAGGCAACCCCAGACGAGGAGAGCCTTGTTCACCGTCCTTGCCGGCGCAATCCTGCTTTTCACGCTGATCTTGAATTACCGTGCAACCATCCCCACGATAAAAACCACCGTTGCTCTCGGCTACCCCGTGTTCACCCAGGCGATGGAGCGTTTGCAGGCCGTCAGCACACCGTCGGATCTCGTCATGGGGCCTAACACGCCTCAGATCTGCTGGTACGCAAACCGCAACTCCATTGATTTTCCTGAACGGGAAAAGTTCAAGGAGGACCTGAAGAAGGTTTCCTGGGTCGTCATTACAAACTTCGAACGCGGTCAGAAACCTTATGCGAATGATTTATTGAAAACAATCAGACAAAAGGATTTAGATGATCACAACGTCTTCGTCTTCAGAGACAGCCGCTTCTTCACGGTGCTGATCAAGAGCGAAATTCTGAGGCACCGCATTTAACCTGCTGCACCGCCGGTTTTTCAAACACGCTAAAATATTATATGCTTTATTTTTTGACATTTGGGACATTATTGGGTTTGTCTGCGGGTTTCGCACCAGGACCGCTTTTGACTCTTGTTATTACAGAAACACTTCGACATGATATCAAATCCGGTATTAAAGTAGCGCTAGCACCGATCTTAACGGATTTTCCAATCATTATCTTGACGCTTTTTTTCTTATCAAAATTAAATGATTTTCACACTATTTTAGGTTTGATTTCCATCGCGGGCGGTCTGTTTATTTTAACCATGGCCTATGAAAGCATTCGCATAAAGGGAATTGATCTTGATTCCAGAGATTCAGAGACGAATTCATTCACCAAAGGGATTTTGGCGAACGCTTTAAACCCTCATCCGTATTTGTTCTGGTTCAGCGTCGGCGCCCCGACCATGGTCGCAGCGATGCAGAAAAACATCATCGCACTGTTAGCCTTCATTGTCAGTTTTTATGTTTTTCTCCTGGGATCAAAGATCCTGTTGGCTGTGTTGACTGGAAAATCAAAATCCTTCCTGACCGGCAAAGCATACCTTTACATCATGCGCTTCCTTGGAATGGCACTGGGAGCCTTGGCAGTCGCTCTTTTTTACAACGGGCTGAAACTCATGGAAATAATCAAAGCCTAGACGCGCAGAGCAGCCCGGCTTGTTGCCCTCGCCTCGTGCGGTGGGATGAACTAGTTATTTGATTTTATCTTTAAAATATGTTAAATTAAAAGAACGTTAGTCTGGAAATCGTAATGTATTGATACAACCTAAGAACGCATTTTAAGAGCGAATTTATTCACCATTGCCAGGGGCAGAATAGCCACTTAAATCAAATTAAATAAATCAAAATTAACGCAGTCATTTTACCTTCACAAGGATGGATTAGTTCGAAAAATGCTAAATTTGCCCTGTAACACGGAGAAAACTTGGGAAACTTTGTCCCAGAACAAAATTCGGGATTTGGGTTTATCTCCATCTCGTTTGTGTGACTGGAAAAATCCTTATTTGCTGATGGACACTGGGAGTGACATCTGAAGAAAGGGGGAACAACCAAATGAGATACCGAACATTTTTTGTGGCAGGCATGTTGATCGTCCTACTGGCTGGATGCTCAGGCATGACGACGAGGGAGCAGAGGCTGCTCAGCGGCGGCGCCATTGGGGCCGGTTCCGGAGCGGTCATCTCTATTATCTCCGGTGGAAGCGTAGGCGGGGGGGCCGCTATAGGAGCGGCCGCCGGGGCTCTCGGGGGCCTGATATACGATGAATCCAAGAAGAGAGATAACAGATAAGGAGGCATCCGATGAAAAAGCTGATTCTCGGGATGATTTTGCTTCCATTGTTTTTGTGCGCTCAGACGGCTGCCGCTGAAACCCATCGAAGCGAACTCGGCTACACCATGAACATCCCTAATGGTTGGGTCTCACTCAGCAACGAGGATGTCCGCGGAAAACCCGAGGTGGTCGAAGCGGCGCTGCAGGCAGCAAAAAAGACCGAAGGCCTGACCGCATGGCCCGACCGCATCTCAGCCCAGCTGAAGTCAATGCTGGAGGGTGGAAACATGGACTACTATTATAGCCCGGATCCCCGTTTCACCATTTCCGTTTACAAGGCCGGGACGAACATTCCTCGATCCGCCAATGAATTAAGGGATGTTTGCATGAATCTTTCCAATGAACTCTCCGAGCAAGCCGAAAAGAAGGTACAGGTCCACTGTTGTGAACTCAGGATATTGAATGGAAATGTGGCCCTGCACATCGTGGCGGATGATTACTGGAAGGGACATAAATACATTCAGTATCAGATTCAGAAAGCAGATGACGAGGTGCTCTTTTTCACGGCCAGCTCCCCGGTAAAGAATTTCGAAGAGATGGAAGAGCAATTCGAGGGAGTGATGCAATCCGTGCAGATCAAATAAGCACAGCGATCTTACCGGCAAGGAAGAAAAAATGAGACCGCCAAGAAGCCAAGAAGCGGATTGCCGGTCTCACGGACGAAGAGGTGAGCAGGATGGCACAGCAATCAGACCAACTTCCGGCCGGAGGCAACGGTGTAGGAGCGGTTGTTGGGGCAGTGGTCCTCATTTTTTTGTGCTGCTAATCAACGACATCCTGGGCTTTACTGATGTGTTTCCTTTCGTGAGGAAACATTAGTGCGTGACCTTTGCGACCAAGATTTATTTTTATTGCACGTGGGCTGCGGTATTTTTTTGTGCGGCCTGCTTGTGCTGATGGCGGGCTGCGCGGGAGGAATCTACCGTTCTGAAACGAGGCTGGATTGCCACGGCCTACCAGCCCGCATGGAACTCGCCTCTGTTCCCTTCCATCCCCAAAGAGAATACCAGTGCGGTCCAGCAGCTCTAGCAAGCGCTTTGGAATTTTCAGGTTGTAAGGTTTCTCCAAAGAAGATCAGCAGTGAAATCTACACGCCGAGCCTAGAGGGTAGTCTTCAGCCCCTTTTACTGAGTGCGGTCCGCAGCCGAAGCCGTCTGCCCTACATTATCGACACGTTTGAAGCTCTCATTAGGGAGATTGCGGCAGGGCACCCCGTTGTTGTTCTGCAGAACCTCTCCCTGGGCTTCTACCCGATTTGGCATTACGCGGTGGTGATCGGTTACGATCTGGACAGAAAGATCATCATCCTTCGGTCCGGTGAAGATTCGAGGATGGAAAGGGGCTGGCGAACCGTTGAAAAGACGTGGGGACGCGCGGAAAACTGGGGCTTCGTCGTCCTCCGGCTCGATGAACTGCCGGCTAGTGCCGATGAGCCATCCTACATGGGCGAAAAGCCCTTTCTTACGGTTGTCGATGCCTTTAGCCCTTAGGACATGATTCGCTCTTCCGATTTCTTTGCAAGCGTGAGCGTCTTTTGCATCCGCTACTACCCCTCCTTAGCTCTACAACGATACATACGGCATTGCTCCATCAATCTCCTGGAGTTTTTTCTTCCGGTGCGAGATGTGGGCCCGGTGGTTTCGAGCTGGTATGCAGGCTATCTGATCAAGTAGCGATTCAACAGAGTGCTTTCTCATTGGCAGCAGAACGCACAGCAAGACTCTATCTAAGCGCGACAGCGTAATGGATGGTGCTTTTTTCCCCAACCTGATCTTCAGGTGCCAGAGAAAAAAATCAGCCAACATGCATGTAAGAATATGATGATGCCAACCGGGAAATTTTCTTACTTCATAATGGTCCATGCCCAGTTCCGTTTTTGCTTCTTCAAAGCATTCTTCTACGGCCCATCGTAGACCGCTCAATCATACTAGCGTCTTTAATGCTACAGTTTTGGATATGCGGGACTTTATCCAGAAGCGGCTTTTTGTTTGACAAATAAGCGGTTTTCTGCCGTAAATAATTTTCAATCGGCGACTTTTTATGGACCTTTTTGAAAGGAGCCTCACCATGCCGCTCGTACATCTGAAAACCCCTTGGAATGCAACGGTTGAGAACTGGGAAGCAAGAGGTCTCTCTGATGCTGCAGCCTTTCCGGGGCTTGCCGGCGATTGCGGTGTGGCCAGGCCGGGTACGATCCCGGTGGTGCATCGCTTCCTCGATCTCTTTAAGATCAAGGATTTCCCAATCCGTTTCGCCTCTTCAAGCAACGAGTTCTCAGTCATGCCGCCCGATCCGGATTGCGCGAATGCCTGGCCGCCCTGCATCCGTGCCTGGGAGGTGCTCGAGCCGGTGCCCCTGTTCGCCGTCGCCTTCGAACAGGCCTGGTATCACATGGGTACGACCTTGGGCGAATTGATCGAATCCTTGAGTCTTACCCCCGCCGAAGAACTCGAGATACATGTGTTTACATGGGACCGCATAAAGGTGAGTCGGGATCTCGAGAGTACAGACATTGTCGACAAGGCAAGTGAGAGCAGCCTGACCCGGCATGACAGCTCGCAGGTCGTCAGCCGGATGGAGAAGGAGAAGGAATGGCAACTTGGTGCCAATGTCGGACTCAGCTACGGCGTGACAGCCGGCATTGATTTTAGCATGGGGGAGTCGCTCAGCGACTCGATAGAGCGCCGTCGTGAAGAACGCCAGGAACAAACCAACAAGACCACCTACAAGCTGCGCTCCGAGCGCAAGCTCAAGATCTCGACAGTGCACGAAACCGGTTTCGAAGAAAAGCGCAGGCGTGTACTCAAGAACCCAAATCCGACAAGGTCGGTGACCTACAATTTTTACGAGACGCTGTCGCATTATCGTGTAGACCTGGCTATGGTCGAAACGGATCTGGCGATCGCGCTGCCGAATCAACTGCCGTTGATCACACCCGAGTGGGTCGTCTGCCATGAAGGGATCCTGCGCGGGCATTTGCTCGATGAAAGCCAGGAGGGCGGGTTCGCCTCCGCGCGGATGTTGGTTGTGCCGGGGGTGACGAATCTTGCGAAGGGGGCGATCGATGCGCTCGTCGATGCCTTCATCGACATGGAGGATGCCATCCGCAGCAGCGAGGGTGATTTGCTGGCCGACCGGGACAGCATCGGCGCCACGCGCGCCAACGCCTTGTGGATTGCGATGCGGACGGTGCTCGATAACCAGCCACCCATCGATCCCTCGTCCTATCTGTACACGCGCGCAGCGCTCGAAACTTTAGGGACACGGCCGTCACTCCGCGGACTCAAACACGCGCTCTGGATGCTGAACGGATGGCTGTGGGCTGCAGGCCTGGGCGATGCCGCATACCCCGTTTCGACACGGCTCGAAACCGCCATCGCGTCTGCCTGTTCGATCCTCAAGCTGTTGACGAGCGGTCCCGGCTATCCCCCGCTCGACCGGATGGAGGGGCCCCCGGGTATGACGGGTGGCATGTCCACCGGCGAAGGGGGCACCACTGCAGGCGAGGCCCCGGCGGGAGAGACTCTGGAGGCGGGTCTGGTCGAGATCGAGCCCACCATGGAGGAGGCCACCGCTAAGGACCGCGCCTTGTTCGACGCACTCAAATGCCATATCGAGGCGAACCTTTTGCACTATCTGCGTCCGATCTGGCTGGCGGAGGACCCGGCTGTGAGGCTGCGCCGGCTCGCCGACGAGCTTGGCTTCGACATCGCCGAACTCGAGCAGCAGATCGTGGAGCCGATGATCGGTTTTCACCTCAATTGCTGCGTCTACCGTATGAGGCTCGGGCGCGAACTCGAGGCGGAGCTGCGCAAGCGGCTTCAATCCAAGGATCTGAGCGGGACGATGCCTCAGCCTCAGGCTTTGCAGGCCTACCTTTCGTCCTCCCGAAGGAGGGCCGGAGAATGTCTGTCGCGGGTAAAGACCTATCTGAGAGACACCGCGCAACACCGATTCGAGCGGAATGCCCAGACCCTGCTCGACAAAGCGGTGGCTGAGGCGAAAGCCCATGTGCTCACTTGCAAACGGCCCAGAAAACCCCTCTCGCCTGAACGGGTGCCGGAGGTGCTGAGTCTTGCCGAGCGCATCGCCGCCGAGGGTGTGAAGCGCTTCGAGGCAGATGATGGCTGGCTTGCTTACCTCACCGAGAGGGAGCGGGCGGTCCGGTCCCGGATGAAGCGCGAAGCGGAGACTTGGGTCGCGGCAGTCGAAACATCCCAGTCTGCACTGGATGAGAATCGTCACTCGGCGGTGTTCTCGACCCAGCTCGAGGCGCTCATCGACGCGCCGGGCCAAGATCTGAAAACCGTCATGGTCGTTCTGCCCGATGGGGGATACCACTGCGAGCCTGTCGTCGGGCTTTGCTCCGGGGCCGATCCGCTTCACGCGCGCCGGCTGGAGGCCGATCTGATGCTTCGCGAAGCCGAGGCCCGGCAGGCGCAGCTCGAGGTTGACCGACGTGAACGGCGCCTTGAAAGCGGCGACCTCGCGCCCGAGCCTGCAACTCCAGTCCTCACAGTGCATATGCCGAAGCCGGACGAAAACTGAGAGCAGGCGCATGGTCGCCGGGAGGATTCTCGAGATGATCCATCCCCTTTTCCAACGAAATGCGATCCGATGACCCTTCCCGGAGAGTTCCCGCCTGATGCCCCTGCAGGCCGCCCATGGTTCGCGCTGGGCGTCAACTATCCCTATGTCTGGACGCATGGATGCGATATCGGGCCGAACCAGATCGCCGCCGCTGACCCCTCACGTCCGAACGGGACGGCCTTCGGCCCTGGGCGGATGGCCCGGCTTCGAGCCGATTTCGAGAGGCTCCGTTCGTGGGGCTGCCAGGTGGTCCGGATATGGGCCTTTGAACAGGGTGAAGGGCTTCGGTGGCGTCAGCGAGGCGCTGATTGGATCGTGGCGGGGGTCGATCCGGCCTTTCTCGACAACGTCCGCCAGATCACCGTCTCGGCCGAGGAGGCGGGGCTGCGGATCTATTGGACCCTGCTTACAGAAGCCAGTTTCGAAGAGGGTGAACAGCCGACCGAGGCCGATCGGCGCCGTGCGGAGGCCTTTCAGCTCCTTCTGCGGAGCGATTGGGCGCAGGAAAGGTTTTTTCTGCACGCGGTCCACCCTTTCGCCGATGCGCTGTGCGCCCACCGCGGAGGCGTCTTCGCCCTCGATCTGATGAACGAGCCCGACATGCTGTGGCCGCTCGCACCCTGCAACATCCACGAGGCCCTGTCGCGCTCGACTGCAGCCGGGCGTGCCGCGTTCGAGGCCTGCCCCGCGGTTTCTCCACTCGCTTTCCTTGCAGGCGCCGGCGCGGCATTTTACTTCAGAAGACGTGAACTGCGCGTTCTCCGGTTCCTGCGGCGCATGGCCCTCTCGCTGCGCGCTCATCTCGCAAGGGGGGGCCGCCGCCTGCTGCTGTCCATCGGTTTCGCTTATATCAACACAATCACCAGGAACCGCGATCTGCTGGACGACTGTCTCGATTTCCACGACTTCCATTCCTATGACCTGCTCGACGTCACCCACGCCACACCGAACATCCCCCGCTGGACCGACACTGGAAAGGCCTGCATCATCGGCGAATGCGGGCTTGGTGGGCAGTTTGTAAAGAAAACGCTCGGCATGCCCCTCATCGGCCGAAACCCCTTTCAGTTCCCTCCTCCGACTACGTTTCAGGACATCTTTCGGGTGCAGGCCGAACTGGTTCGGCACTACATGAGCACCGCGCGCCGAAATGGGTTCGGCGGCTGCTTGATCTGGGAATACGGCCGGCAGTTTGAACGGGTCTTCGGGCTAAAGCGCAGCCTTACCGAGCGCGGAACGTGCCGCTTGGAAGGAAACGCCCGTCGGATGGAGCACTGTCTCGACTGGGCAGACCGCATCCCGTTGTTGTGGAAGCAGAGAGAAGGCGTTGTTCAACCGTCCGATCAGTGTGTGCATCTCGGCTCTTCCCCTTCAAGCGAAGAACTCTGCGGGCGACCCGTAGTACGAGATATCAGGGCGTTCTCCGAACAGTTGACACGCGACAACCTGCGTCTCTGAAATAGTATCCATCCGGAAATGATTCCCCGGGATCATCCAGTTTCCAATCCGGAAATGAGAATTTTTTGCCAATCTCGGCGTCAATCTGCACGTTTGCTTGTGCGGCGATCTACAGGTCGTCTTCACGCAAACGCTTGATTTTCTTATTATTGGCCAAACAGGGACCCGCTGCCTCGCGGTGGGACTGAGCGGCGAAGCGGTGAAGAAAAATCCTCATTTCCGGATTGAAAACCGGGCTCTATAGCCTGAGTTCCGGCTCAGTAGGCACTTTTTGGCCTCCGAAGCCGGATTTTCCTAATAAAATCAAGGGGGGCATCTGAAAAACCGCAAAAACCTGTAGTAACACGACTTGATCGTTATCATATTGACATGCTATGTGGTATATGGTAACCACGTAGATATGTTTATTCGAACGACCAAACGCAAAAATCGAGACGGCTCCGTGGTCGAGTACCTCCAGCTCGCGCATAACGTTCGCCACCCTGAGACGCACAAACCGACCGCCCAGATCATTCATAATTTCGGGCGGGCTGACTTGATCGACCGTGATGCCATGATGCGCCTGTGCCAATCGATTGCGCGCGCCTGCGGGCTCGAGTTGGAAGTGGGCGGAACCGCCGTGCCGGGAAGAACCTCGCTTGAGAAAACGTGGCCGGCCGAGCTCAAACTCCTGGGTTCCCGGCAATTGGGCCCGGTGTTGGTTGCGGAGGCGTTGTGGGAGCGCCTGGGTATCGGAGAGGCGCTGCGCAAGGTTGCCGCAGATGCAAACTGTCAAGTCCCTTATGAGCGAGCGCTTTTTGCGATGACCGCCAACCGGCTTTGCGAACCGCGCAGCAAGCTGGGAGTATGGGACCGGTGGCTCCCGACGGTCTATCTCCCGTCTTGCCAGGGACTGAAGCTTGACCACTTTTATGAAGCGATGGACCTGCTCCATGCAAGCGCGGGGGAGGTCGAAAAAACCATTTTCTTCAACACCGCCAACCTCTTCAACCTCGAGGTCGATGTGGTGTTCTACGATACGACCACGGCGTCTTTCGAGATCGACTTCGAAGATGCCGAGCTCGTCGTGAGCGCGGAGGGCGGCGAAGAGGATCTGTCCCGGCCCGTATCCGGCCTGCGCAAGCGCGGGAAATCCAAAAATGGGACGTGGAACCCTCAAGTGGTGGTGGCTCTGGCGGTCACTCGAGAGGGGTTTCCGGTCCGCTCCTGGGTGTTCCCGGGCAACACGGCGGATGTGACCACGATCGAAACGGTCAAAAAAGATCTGAGGGGATGGCAGTTGAACCGCTGCCTCTTTGTCGCCGATGCCGGCATGAACTCTGAAGACAACCGCAAACGCCTGTCTCTGGGCGGGGGTAAATACCTCCTGGCTGCCAGGGCGGGGAGCGTCAAAGAGATCAAGGAAGAAGTTTTGACCCGTGGGGGACGATACAAAAAGGTAGGGGACAATCTCCAGGTCAAAGAGGTCGAAATCGGCACCGGGGTCTTGCGCAGGCGCACCTTCGTCTGCTTCAACCCGAGGGAAGCGGAACGGCAAAATCTGCACCGGGAATCTGTCCTGGAAGAGCTGCGGCAGGAGCTCGACCGTCACAGGGATTGGGATGCCACGGCCAAATGGGCGATCGAGCTCCTGGCCTCCCAACGCACCAGACGCTATCTCGGCATCAGCAAGGCCGGGAAGATCTTCATCGACACAGCCAAGATCGAAGCGGCCCGGAAGCTTGACGGCAAATGGGTCCTCATCACCAATGATGACACCCTCCAGGCAGAAGATGCCGCCACAGGGTACAAAAACCTCCTGATCATCGAGCGCTGTTTCCGTACGATGAAGAGCACTCAGATCCATATGACTCCTATGTATCATTGGTTGCCGCGTCGAATTGAAGCGCATATCAAAATCTGTGTGCTGGCCCTGTTGCTCCAACGGGTAGCCGAGTTCATGACCGGCAAGACATGGGGGTGGCTCCATCATGCCTTGGCTCAGTTCCAGGCCACGGAATTCGAGACCCCGAGTCACCTATTCTTTCGACGCAATGAACCCCCAGAGGAGGTCCTGTCTACGCTGAAAACATTAAAAATTTCAATCCCTAAACCGATTCTGGAAGTTGTGAACCGCCATTCAGAAGCGTAGTAACACGCGTTTTTTGGGCCTACGTCTAACCGTTCGGATTTAATGCCGTTTCCGGCTACCCTTTGACTACCCACCCGGAACCCAGGTATAGGGAAATCATTTCCGGATGGATACGAGGTAGGTCACACCGTGCTTCGCCCCGGAATACATCTCCCACTGGGCGTGGTCGAAGCCCATGTGGCAGGTCTTGCAGGC